>ERZ888423.2147-NODE-2147-length-15412-cov-44.366282_pt1 | contig 15412 bp, 17 predicted proteins | sample MGYA00520523_ERZ888423 | MGnify/ENA primary metagenome ERZ888423 (study PRJEB32303, sample SAMEA104408611) | aquatic metagenome | biome: Brackish water; feature: Pelagic; material: water | place: Baltic Sea | collected 2014-06-08T10:24:00 | depth 30,27 m ...
CGCCAGCAGCGCCACGCAGACGGCCAACCTCTTCGAGATCCAGGACAGCGCCGGCGCGGCGCTGCTGCAGGTCACGAGCGACGGCCGCATGGGCATCGGTAAGGCCCCGGATGCGGGCTACGCGCTCGATGTCCAGGGCGACATGAACGCCACCGGAACGGTGCGCGCCAATGGCGTCGCCCTGACCTCCGACGCCCGCTTCAAGACCAATGTCCAGGCCATCACCGACGCGCTCGCCATCGTCCGCAGGCTGCAGGGCGTCTCCTACGACTGGAACCGCGTGGCCTACCCGGAGCGCGGCTTCTCGTCCCGCCCGCAGATCGGCGTGATCGCGCAGCAGGTCGAGAGCGTGCTGCCGGAGCTCGTCGACACCGACGCGCAGGGCTACAAGTCGGTCAACTACATCGGTCTCGTGCCGGTGCTGATCGAGGGCATGAAGCAGCAGGCCGACCGCATGGATGTGCAGGATGAGCGTCTCGGCAAGGCCGAGAAGCAGCTGGGCCTCGTCGAGGAGCGGCTCTTCAAGAACGAGGAGCAGGTCGTGAAGCTCGACGAGCGCATGGGCAAGGCCGAGTCCTTCGTGGCGCGCTTCGAGCTCACCGCCGAGCCCGACACCATGGTCGTGCTGACGCCGACCTTCAAGGTGCAGAACTTCACCGCCGAGCGCGCCTACATCGCCGAGCTGCGCGCCCAGCGCATCGAGGCGGACAAGGCGCGCTTCAAGGAATTGGACGCGGATGATGCGGTGATCGACAACGTCGATGCGGCGCGGTTGCGCGGCCGCGTCGTCAACACCGGCGGCAAGGAACTGTTCGTCTCCTACGGCTCGGTGGCGCCGCTGTTCGACGCGGCTGCCGGCGGTCACTACCTCGTGACGGTATCGTCCGAGGATGGCAGCTATGCCACGGCGCAGGTCATCAACGCCGGCGGCACGCTGCGTGTGGTGCCGACCGCCGGGCAGGGAATCGATGTCGTCGCCAACGGCAACTCCGTCGGCTTGGTCGCACCGTCCAAGAAGGTCAAAGCCAGTTGGACCCGCACCGGTTGAGCGATCGCATCCGCGTGGCGCTGGTCGATGACCAGTCGATCGTGCTGGAAGGGTTAAGGACGCTCCTCGACACGATGCCGATGCTGTGGGTGGAGTACGCCACCACGCAGCCGACCGAGTTGATCGCCGAGATGCGGCGCAATCCGGTGGATGTCGTGGTCTCGGACATCCGCATGCCGGGCTTCAACGGCTTTGATGTGGTCCGGCGGCTCGGCAGCTGGGTCCGTCCGATCCCGGTGATTCTGCTCACGACCTTCGATGAGGCGAACCTGCTCGATGAGGCCCTGGCGGCCGGTGCGCAAGGCTTCCTGCTCAAGGGGGCGACGCCCGAGGACCTGCTCGCCGCCATCGAGGCGGTGGCGGTCGGCGGCCAGTGGTTCAGCCCGGTGGTCACCCAAACCATGCGTCGTGCGACGCGGGCGAGCGATCGCCAAGGCGATGCCGTGGCGTTCGACATCTCCCTGACCGAGCGTGAGAAGGGCGTGCTGCGCCTCGCCGCGACCGGCCTCACCAACAAAGAGATCGCGCAGGTGCTCGGTCTCGTGGAGGGCACGGTCAAGAACTACATGAGCGATCTGATGACCAAGCTCGAGTCGCGCGACCGCACGCAGGCCGTCATCCGCGCCATCGCGGCGGGGTTGTTGTAGCGGTCCACGGATCCACCACCGGCACGCTGAGATCGCCGAAATGCCGCGTGTTGCGCGTCGCCACCGCGCCGCGGCGCGCGAGTGCGATGCCCGCGATCTGGGTGTCCCGCAGGTCGATCGGACGCCCGGCGCGCTGCCGTTCCGCTGCGAGCGACGCCGCCTGCGCGGCGGCGGAGCGATCGAAGTCGAGCACCCGGCCGCCGAGATCCTCCGCGACCAAGCCCTCGAACGCGGCGAGCAGCGCTTGCTGCCGCCGCCCGATCGGAAGCAGGGCGATGCCGAGCAGCACCTCGAGCACCGTGACGCTGGTGAGCCACAGAGATTCCGCCGGCTGCCCGTCCAGCCAACGCAGCACCGCAGCGTCCGGCTCACGCCGCATCAGCGCCGAGACCACGTTGGTGTCGAGGATGATCATCGCCGCCGCCGCATCGGCGCCGTGCCGAACTCCGCGCTGCGCACCGTTTCGCCGCGCAGCTCCGGTAGCGACTCGTCCGCTGCGAGTCCGATGCCGCGGAACCGCGCTGCGATGCGCGCACCGAGCCCGCCCGCCGGGGCGGGCGAGGGTTGCATCAGCGCGCCGCGCAGGATCCGGCGGGCTTCCTCTTCCATGCTGTGGCCGCGCGCATGGGCGCGCTCGCGCAGCCGGACCTTCAGGTCCTCTTCGAGGTCGCGGACGATGAGTTGGGCCATGGTGGTTGATGATAGCATGATATCAACCATGCCCCGGCCTGCCGATGTGCGTCGCATTCCCATGGACCGATGTTGCCCCGTCCGCCGCCGCGGGGCACGCTGCATTTCCGGGCAGATCGGGGGTTTCAGGTCAGGCGTTCAGCGCCGCGTTGTCGGGCAGGGTGATCTCGAGTTCGCAGCCGGTGCCGCCCGTCGCCGCGTGGTCGATCAGCCGATACTCCCCATTCAATTCTTTGACGCGCGCCGCGAGCTGGCTGCGTCCGAAGCCCGCCGGCTTGCCGCGCAGGCCGCGACCGTTGTCGATGATGCGCATCACGAAGCGGTCGGCGATCCGCCGCAGGCTGAGCTGGATCCGGTTCGCACCCCCGTGACGCAGGGCGTTCGAGGTGCCTTCCTGTCCGGCGCGCAGCAGCAGCCGCGCGACCTCGCCGCTCTGGACGCGCAGCCCGTCCTCGAGCTCCACGGTGATCATGCCGTCGGGCAGGAGGCTCGCGAGCTTGGTGAGCGACTCGCCGAGCGCGAGGCCCTCGGCACCGCTGATCTGGCGGACGATCACCCGGGTGTCGGAGAGCAGGTCATCGGCGATCTGCGCGGAACGGTCGACGAAATCCCGCAGCTCGGCGTTTTCCTTGACCCGCTGCTGCATGATCTGCAGGTTGATCTTGAGCGCGGTCAACTTGTGACCGGTGACATCATGCAGGTCGCGCGCGATGCGTAGCCGTTCGCGGTCGCGCACGGTCTCGGCGACGAACGACTGCATCGAGACGAGTTCGGCGTTGCTGCGCGCGAGTTCGCCGCGCGCCCGGTCGACCTCGACACGCGAGGCGATGATGCTCACGGCATAGCCTTGGAACGCGATCAGCACCAGCGTCGGCAACAGCGCGCCCGGCCAGGGCATGGTGATGAGGCTCACGCCCCAGAACGCGAGGCTCGAGATGACGATCAGCAGCGTCGCCACCCAATCGCGGAACAGGGTCGCGAACTGCGTCGCGACCACGATCAACAACGCGGGCACCGTATAGACGAGACCGGGGTAGTTCCTGAAGCGGTCGAAGGCGATCACGACGATGGTGATCTGCAGCAGGATCAGCAGGATGCGCTCGATCGAATTGGCGCCGTACTCGATCATGAGCACCGTGGCGCCGAACGCGGCGGCGAAGGAGACCAATGCCCCGACCCCGCCCCATTCGAGCGCTGTCCAATTCTCGAGTCGCCACGGCAACTGCAGGGCGGCCACGGCGAGGATCGTGAAGATCAGCCCGGCCGCCTGCAGGTTCAGCTGCTTGCGGGTGGCGGCGGGGACATTCTGGGTTTCGAGGTCGAAGAGCATACGACCCGGAGATTACAGCCTTATGGGGCTGAATGGCGGCGCTCAGCGGCTGGCGGCGTTGGCTCGGCGACCGGCTGCTGCGGGGCGCTGGGTCTGGATGCGCGGCGGCTGCCAGGGCTGGAAATCAGAGGCACGCATCCGCGCGTCTTCGATCTCGCTGTCATCGATCTCGGTGATCTTGCGGGCGGTGACGCAGGCTTCGAGGACAGCGGCCGCTTCGTCGAAAGTGAGCGGGGAGATCACGCGCCACCGGTTGTGCTCGCAGAGGGCGAGCGCGGCCTCGTGCTCGCAATAGAGCGCCAAGCCCGCATCCGTCTGCAGGTGCTTTTCGGTGTTACCGAGGCACTCGTCGCAGGGCGTCGTGGGGAAGGCATGGAAGGTGCGAGACATGGTTTGAGTCTGCCCCTGCCCAGCGATGCCGTAGAGATGCCGAAAGTCATGTTTGACCGACTTTTTTCAAGTCCGGCCCAAGTTCGCTGTGCGACGGGAATTGTTGCTTTTCTGCATAAGCCCATGCTCAACCGGCAGATAGGAATCGGTTGAGTTTCGGGGCTAAAACCGGTTACTCTCACAGAAGTCCGAACCCTGACCTTTTTGAAGGAGTTGTATATGCGCAACAGCATCGTTGCCGTTTTCGTGGCCGCCGCGCTTTCGCAGGCCGCTGTCGCCCAAGAGGCCGCCACGCCTGCCGCTGAGGAACTCGATCAGGTCGTGATCACCGGCACCCGCGTCGCCAACCGTTCGGCGCTCGACACCGCGGTGCCCGTCGATGTGGTCCCCGCCTCGGCGCTGCAGAACCTCGGCGTCACCGAGCTCAACCAGGCCCTGTCGGTCTCGTTGCCGTCCTTCAACTTCCCGCGCCCCGGTCTCGCCGACGGCACGGACACCGTGCGCCCCGCGACGCTGCGCGGCTTGGGCCCTGACCAGACGCTGGTGCTCATCAACGGCAAGCGCCGCCACAGCGCCGCGCTCGTCAACGTCAACGGCACCGTCGGTCGCGGCTCCTCCGCGGTCGATCTCAACACCATCCCGAACACCGCCGTGCGCGCCATCGAAGTGCTGCGCGACGGCGCCTCGGCGCAGTACGGTTCGGACGCCATCGCCGGCGTCATCAACCTGCGCCTGCGTGAGGACAGCTCGGGCGGCGAACTCGGCGTGAGCTACGGCTGGCGCGATTCCACCTACAAGACCCTGACCCGTCAGCCTCCGGCGGGTGCGACTTGGTCCGCTCCGGCGGTCCTCGAGCGTTCGCGCTCGGATGGCGAGACGCTCACGGTCTCCGGCTGGAAGGGCTTCGCCTTGGGCGACAGCGGCTTCATCACCGTCGCTGCGGAATACAAGGACCAGGAGCGTACCGAGCGCGGCGGTTGGGATGCCCGTGCGCAGTACGCACGTCCCACGCCCACCACCTTCGATCCTCGCGAGGCCACCTTCAACCGCTTCAGCCAGTGGTACGGCGAGCCGGAGATGAAGCAGACCACACTGTTCGTCAACGCGGGCTACGACATCAACGACAACGCCGAGTTCTACGCCTGGGCGAGCTACCAGGACCGCTCGGCCTTGTCGGCGGGCTTCCAGCGTCTCGCCAACGATCCCTCTGGCCGTAACATCCCCTCGATCTACCCCGACGGCTTCCTGCCGAAGATCGCCCCGGATGTCACCGACTACGCGGCGACCTTCGGTACGCGTTGGACGCTCGGCAGCTGGGACATGGACGCCTCGCTCGGCTATGGCCTCAACGACATGGAATTCACCATCGTCGATACCCTGAACCGTTCGCTCGGCCCCACCAGCAAGACCTCCTTCGATGCGGGCGGCTACGACTACGACCAGCTCGTGTTCAACTTCTCGGGTGTGCGCGGCATCGAGGTCTCGGGCCTTGCTTCGCCGCTCAACGTCGCGCTCGGCGTCGAGGCGCGTCGCGAGTCCTACAGCATCACCGCCGGTGAGCCGGACTCCTACCGCAACGGCGGCGCGCGTCTGCCGCTCGGCAGCCCGGGCTGCACCAACCCGACGGCGGCTGATACGGCGGCGGGCGGTTGCGCCACCCCCTCGGGTTCCCAGGTGTTCCCGGGCTTCCGCCCGTCGAACGTCGTCGATGAGAGCCGCAACGCGCTCGGTGCGTACATCGACCTCGAAGCGAACCTCACCGAGAAGCTGCTGGCTTCGGCGGCACTGCGCGTCGAAGACTACTCGGACTTCGGCAGCAATGTCTCCGGCAAGCTCTCGGGTCGCTACGACTTCGCAGACGGCTTCGCGCTGCGCGGTTCGTTCTCGACCGGCTTCCGCGCCCCGGCGCTGCAGCAGCAGTACTTCGCGACCACCTCGACGAACTTCATCAGCGGTGTGCCGTTCGACATCACCACCTTCCCGGCGACGGACCCGGTGGCCGCTGCGCTCGGCGCGAAGCCGCTCGACTCCGAAGACGCCACCAACTTCTCGGTCGGTGCCGTGTTCCAGTTCGATCGGGCCTCGTTGACGATCGATGCCTACCGCATCGAACTCGACAACCGTATCGTGCTCTCCGAGAACCTCACCTCGGCAGCGGTGCGCAACTTCCTCACCTCGCAGGGCTTCATCGGCATCGGTGGCGGCCGCTTCTTCATCAACGGTGTGGACACCGTGACGAAGGGCGTGGATGTGGTGTTCAACTACCCCGTCATCACCGACAGCGCGGGTCGTTTCGATATCACCGCCACCGCCAACTTCAACGAGACCACGGTCACCAAGGTGCCGGAGACCTCGCAGCTCTCGGCACTCAACCCGGCGCCGATCCTGTTCGGTCGCAGCAACCGCCTGACCTTCGAAGAGGGCACGCCGAAGGACAAGTACGCGCTGTCGGTCAACTGGTCGCTCGGGAACTTCGGCCTCACCGCCCGCGCCACGCGCTACGGCGAGGTGCTCGCGCCGCAGAACGCGCCGACGGTCTCCGCGCCTGACTTCCTCATGACGCCGAAGACGCTGGTCGACCTCGAAGGTCGCTTCGCCTTCGGCGACCACATGAAGTTCGCGATCGGCGCCGACAACATCCTCGATGAGTACCCGGATGGGCTGCCGCCGGGCCTCAACTCGACGGGTGCGACCTCGTTCTCGAACCTCGCGCCCTTCGGCCGTTCGGGTCGCTTCGTCTACGGACGGGTGACCTTCGCGTTCTGATCCGGTGAAGTGCACGCCGGTGGCCCCGGAGGTCGTGCTGCTGCACGGCTTCACGGGGCCCACCGAGGACCTCGTCGCGGCGGTCGAGTCCATCTCGGCCGCCGCGTCGTTTCGGCACCTCAAAACCCCAGGCGGCAAGCCCATGTCCGCCGCCATGACCAACTGCGGTGCGCTCGGCTGGGTGAGCGACGCGCGCGGTTACCGCTACGAGCCCTGCGATCCTTTGACCGGGCACCCCTGGCCCGCGATGCCCGCGCTGCTGCGTGATCTCGCACAGCGCGCGGCGGCCGCAGCCGGCTGGCCCGGCTTCGACCCCGACGCCTGCCTCGTCAACCGCTATGTCCCCGGTGCGCGCATGGGCGCACACCGGGATGCGGACGAGCGCGACTTCACGCAGCCCATCGTCTCCGTGACGCTCGGCGCCGCTGCGATGTTCTTCTGGTATGGCGCGCGTCGCGCCGGTACGCCGCTGAAAGTGCGGCTGGAGCCGGGCGATGTGCTCGTCTGGGGCGGCGCCGCGCGCCGCGGCTACCACGGTGTGGGGCCACCACTCGTCGCCGAGGCCGCGCAGGCCGGTCCCCTGCGCATCAACCTCACCTTCCGCAAGGCGGGGTGAGGGGGGCTGTCACGACGCCTTCAGTTCCTCGCGCAGGATCCGGCGCAGTTCGCCGGCCGTCAGCGGCCGTTGGTCGCGTGTCGATGCCTTGCCTGGGGGCAGATGCTGCCGCAGGGCCTCGTTGATGAGCGTCTGGTACCCGGTGCCCGCAAGGTCGCCGCGCGAGCGGAAGTGGGCGAGGATGTCGTCGTCCAGCATGATGGTGATCCGGGTCTTGCCAGGGCCCGCGAGGACCGCGCCGCGCCGCGCACCGTTGAAATCATAGCTCTTCCGCATGGTATCTCCCTGCTTCGCCGCGACTGGCCTTCCTCGCCGAGATGATCCGGACCCGGTCGCCCCGCGGCGTATGGACGACGACCAGCACCCGGCCGAGTGCGTCCGCTCCCAGCGTGACGAACCGGGGCTCGCTGATTGCATCCGGATCCTCACGGGTCAAAGCCTTCGGGTCGCGCAACGCCGATTCGGCATCACCGAACGAGATGCCATGCCGCAGCAGGTTACGCGCCGCCTTGACCGGATCGAACTCGACACTCGCGGGGATGATATGCATATGTAATGCATATAATCAACCTCGCCTTCCTCCGGCAATGCGCAGATCCGTCGCGTTCGTCCAAAAATGCGCTACACCAGCACCCGCTCGATGCCGCCGTCGTTGGCGCGCGCGACGTAGTCGCGCATCCAGTGCTCGCCGAGCACATGGCGTGCGATCTCGACCACGATGTAGTCGGCGTCCGTCTCGGTCTCGTCCCCGTAGCGTTTGAGGCCCTGCAGGCAGGACGGACAGGACGTCAGCACCTTCACCGGCCCGGTGAAGCCGTCGGCGCGCACCGCGGCCGCGCCTTTCTGCATCTCTTCGGCCTTCCGGAAGCGCACCTGCGTGGCGATGTCGGGGCGCGTGACGGCGAAGGTGCCGGACTCGCCGCAGCAGCGCTCGTTGTTGGCGATCGTGCCGTTGGCGGCGGAGTTCATGAGGGTGTTCACCACCTTCAGCGGCTCATGCTGCTTCATCGGCGAGTGGCAGGGGTCGTGGTAGACATAGCGCGTGCCGGTCACGCCCTCGATCCGCACCCCCTTCTCCATGAGGTATTCGTGGATGTCGACGATCCGGCAGCCGGGGAAGATCTTGTCGAATTCATAGCCCTGCAGCTGGTCGTAGCAGGTGCCACAGCTCACCACCACGGTCTTGATGTCGAGGTAGTTGAGCGTGTTGGCGACCCGGTGGAACAGCACGCGGTTGTCGGTGATCAGCTTGTCGGCCTTGGCGAAGTCGCCCGAACCGCGTTGCGGATAGCCGCAGCAAAGATATCCGGGTGGCAGCACGGTCTGCACCCCCACGTTCCATAGCATCGCCTGCGTGGCGAGACCCACCTGCGAGAAGAGGCGCTCCGAGCCGCAGCCCGGGAAATAGAACACGGCCTCCGCTTCGGGCGTGGTCGCCTTCGGGTCGCGGATCACCGGCACATAGTCCTTGTCCTCGATGTCGAGGAGGGCGCGCGCGGTCTTCTTGGGGACGCCTGAGGGCATGCGGCGGTTCACGAAGTGCACCACCTGTTCGCGGATCGGCGCCTTGCCGGTGGTGGCGGGCGGCGCCTTGATCTGCGGCTTCGTGAAACCCTTGAGGACCTGGTGCCCGAGCCGCTGGGCCTTGAAGCCCCACTCGATGAGGCCCTTGCGCAGGACCTTGATGGTCTCGGGGTTCGTGGCGTTCAGGAACGCCATCGAGGCTGCGCTGCCTGCATTGAAACGCTTCTTGCCCATGCGGCGCAGCAGGTCGCGCATCGCCATGGTGACCTCGCCGAAGTCGATGTCGACCGGGCAGGGTTTTTCGCACTTGTGGCACACGGTGCAGTGGTCGGCGACATCGCCGAACTCTTCCCAATGGCGGATCGACACGCCGCGACGGGTCTGCTCCTCGTAGAGGAAGGCCTCGATCAGCAGCGAGGTCGCGAGGATCTTGTTGCGCGGGCTATAGAAAAGATTGGCGCGCGGCACATGGGTCGCGCAGACGGGCTTGCACTTGCCGCAGCGCAGGCAGTCTTTGATCGCGCCTGAGATCGAGCTGATGTCGGACTGCTGCATGATCAGCGACTCGTGTCCGAGCAGGTTGAAGCTCGGCGTGTAGGCGCGGGTGAGATCGCCACCCGGCAGCAGCTTGCCCTTGTTGAAGCGGCCGTCGGGGTCGATGCGCGATTTGTAGGCGCGCAGTTCGGCGGTCTCGTCCTCGGTGAGGAACTCGAGCTTGGTGATGCCGATGCCGTGTTCGCCGGAGATCACGCCGCCGAGTTCGCGGGCGATGCGCATGATGCGTGCCACCGCGGCGTTCGCCTCCTGCAGCATCAGATAGTCGTCGGAATTGACCGGGATGTTGGTGTGCACATTGCCATCGCCCGCGTGCATGTGCAGCGCCACCCAGACGCGGCCCTTGAGCACGCGTTGGTGGATGGCAGCGGCTTCGGCGCGGATCGGCGCAAAGCCGTCGCCGGCGAACAGCGCAGCGAGCGGATCGCGCAGTTCGCGCTTCCAGGACACCCGCAGCGAGCGGTCTTGCAGTCGCGCGAAGAGCGCCGGATCGTCGAGCCGGTGGAGCAGGTCGGACCAATGGTCGCGCACCGTCGCGACGAGGCGCAGCGCCTTGGCCGGGCGGTCGCCCAGGATCTCCTCGCGCGACAGCGCGTCGAGCTCGGCATCCCCGGTCTTGCCGGGCTTGAGCGGACCGCGCAGGAACTCCTCGAGCGCGTCGGCGAGGCGCAGCTTGTTGGCGATCGAGAGCTCGATGTTGATGCGTTCGATGGCGTCGGTGTAGTCGCCGAGACGCGGCAGCGGGATCACCACATCTTCGTTGATCTTGAAGGCGTTGGTGTGTTTGGCGATCGCGGCGGTGCGTGCGCGGTCGAGCCAGAACTTCCTGCGTGCGTCGGCACCGACGGCGATGAAGCCCTCGCCGCCGCGGGCGTTGGCGATGCGGACGGTCTCGCTGGTGGCCCGCGCCACGGCGGCGTCGTCTTCGCCGACGATGTCGCCGATCAACACCATCTTGGGCAACGCGCCGCGCTTGCTCTTGGTGACGTAGCCGACCGCCTTGAGGTAGCGCTCATCGAGATGCTCGAGACCCGCGAGCTTGACGCCGTCGGCACGGTCTGCGGCGTCGAGGCGGCCGATGATCTCGACGATCGAGGGGATCGCCTCGCGCGCTTCGCCGAAGAATTCGAGGCAGACCGTGCGCATGTGCCGCGGCATGTGATGCACCACCCAGCGCGCGGCGGTGATGAGGCCATCGCAGCCTTCTTTCTGCACGCCGGGAAGGCCGCCCAGGAATTTGTCCGTGACATCCTTGCCGAGACCGGCCTTGCGGAACGCTGAGCCCGCCATCACCAGCGTCTCGGTGCGCAGCACGCGCGCACTCGCCGCCGGGGAACGACCGTCCTTCCAGGTGAGGCGCCAGGTGACCTCCGGCGCGTCGTGCAGCTTGCCGAGGTTGTGGCCGATGCGCTCGACCTCGAGCCAGTCGCCCTGCGGGTCGACCATGCGCCACCAGGCGAGGTTGTCGACCGCCGTGCCCCACAGCACCGCTTTTTTGCCGCCCGCGTTCATGGCGATGTTGCCGCCGATGCAGCAGGCGTCCATGGAGGTGGGGTCGACCGCGAACACGAAGCCTGCCCGCTCCGCGGCATCGGCCACGCGCTTGGTCACGACGCCCGCCTCCGAGAAGACGGTGGGCACGGCGCGACCGGTGAGACCATCGCCCGCGCCGCCCGGCAGCACGACATGCTCGACCTCGGAGACCCGCTCGAGCTTCTCGGTGTTGATGACCGCCGACAACGGCGTCAGCGGGATCGCGCCGCCCGTGTAGCCGGTGCCGCCGCCGCGCGGGACGATGGTCAACCCGAGTTCGATGCAGGCGCGCACGATCCCCGGGATCTCGTCTTCAGCGTCGGGGCTGATGACGACGAACGGGTACTCCACGCGCCAATCGGTGGCGTCGGTGACATGCGAGACGCGCGCGAAAGCGTCGAAGGCGATGGCATCGCTGCGGGTGTGGCGACGCAACCGGCGCTGCGCCTGGTCGCGCAGCCGACGGGTGCGATCGAAGCCCTCGTCGAAATCGACCACCGCGCGGCGTGCCGCAGCGAGCAGTTCACCGACCTTGCGGTCGCGCTCGCGCTCGGTCGCGCTGAGGTCGGGGTCGCGACGCTTGTCGATCTCGCCGAGCCGGTGTCCGAGCGCTTCGATGAGGAGCCGACGGCGGCGCGGGTTGTCGAGCAGGTCATCCTCGAGATAGGGGTTGCGCTGTACCGCCCAGATGTCGCCGAGGACTTCATAGAGCATGCGCGCCGAGCGGCCGGTGCGTCGTTCGCCGCGCAGTTCATCGAGCATCGTCCAGGCATCGGCCCCGAGCAGGCGGATGACGATCTCGCGGTCCGAAAAAGAGGTGTAGTTGTACGGGATCTCGCGGATGCGCGGCGCAGCGCTTTCCGGCGGGGCGAACAACGGCAGTTCAGAGGCGAGGGCGTTCATGCGGCGCTGGCATCACAGGTGGATGCCCATTCTCCCACTGTTCGCCTATCATTTGCGCACCATGATGAGCCCCTGCTCCCCGCCGAGCGGTCCATGACCGCCGAGAAGCCGCTGCGGCATGTGCTGACGGCGCACCGCAGCCAACCGATGCCTGCGGGATGGCACATCGAGGTCGTGACGCGATGGTCGCCGGGCGGGCTGCTGCTCGAGTACACGCTGGGGGTGCCGGCAGGGCGATTGGTGCTGGCGCCGCGCAGCGAGACCCCCGCAGCGCAGGATCTTCTTTGGAAGCGGACCTGTGGCGAACTCTTCCTCGGGGTGCCGGGCGATCCGTCCTACCTCGAGTTCAATTTCTCCCCGTCCGGCGATTGGGCGGCCTATGCGTTCGACGGCTACCGGGCAGGTGCCCGCAACCACGATTGGACCGGGCAGACCCCCGAGGTGCGGATCCTGCCGGGCGAGGGCGCGACCCGTCTGCTCGCCACGGTGCCGCATGCGGCGCTGCGTCCCCTGTGGCGCAAGGACTCGGCGCTCACCTGGCAGGCCGGCATCACAGTGGTGCTCGAGACCCACCTCGGGCTCAGCTACTGGTCGCTCGCCCATCCCAGGGCGCTGCCGGAGTTCCACGATCGCGCCGGCTTCATCGGCGCGATCAGCGTCCCGGAGGACCTGTTCTGAGGGGCGGGATCCTCTTCGGCATCGATCGGCTGCTCGCCGATCCGGCGTTGCGCGCGCCGCTCGTCGGACGACGCCTCGGTCTGCTCGCACATCCGGCGTCCCTGACCGCCGACGGGCGTCATTCTTTGGATGCCTTGGCCGCCACGCCCGGGCTGCAGGTGACGGCGGCCTTCGGTCCGCAGCACGGCTTGCGCGGCGACAAGCAGGACAACATGGTCGAGTCCGAGGATTTTCTCGACCCCGCGCTCGGCATCCCGGTGTTCAGCCTGTACGGGCCGGTGCGCCGTCCCACCGACGCGATGTTGGAGCATTGCGATGTGCTGCTCGTCGACCTGCAGGACCTCGGCTGCCGCATCTACACCTTCATCACCACGCTGCGCTATGTCCTCGAGGCCTGCGGCCGCCTCGGCAAGGCGGTGTGGGTGCTCGACCGTCCGAACCCGGCCGGTCGGGAGGTGGAAGGCCTTGCGCTGCGGCCGGGTTGGGAGAGCTTCGTCGGCGCGGGTCCGATGCCGATGCGGCACGGGCTGACGATGGGCGAGATGGCGCGCTGGTTCATGCGCGAGTGCCGCATCGATGTCGAACTGGTGGTGGTACCGATGCAGGGCTGGGACCCGCACGCCGCCCCAGGCTTTGGTTGGCCGCTCGGCGAGCGCAGCTGGGTCAACCCCAGCCCGAACGCGCCGAATGTCTATATGGCGCGCGCCTATGCGGGTACGGTGATGCTCGAGGGTACGACCCTCTCTGAGGGCCGCGGCACGACCCGGCCGCTCGAACTCTTCGGTGCGCCCGGCCTCGATGCCAAGGTGCTGCTCGGCGAGATGGCGCGGCTCGCCCCTGGATGGCTGGCCGGTTGCCGGTTGCGCCCCTGCTGGTTCGAGCCCACCTTCCACAAACACGCGGGCGAGCTCTGCGCGGGCGTGCAGGTACACACGGACGACCCGGCCTACGACCCAGCGGCGTTCCGCCCTTGGCGCCTGCAGGCGCTGGCCTTCAAGGCCTTGCGGCGGCTGCGGCCTGATTATCCACTTTGGCGGGATTTCCCCTACGAGTACGAGACGACGCGTCTCGCGATCGATGTCATCAACGGCGGTACGCTGTTGCGTGAGTGGGTCGACGACCCGGCCGCCGAGCCGGCCGACCTCGATGCGCTCGCGCGCGCCGACGAGACGGCGTGGCGGCGGGCGAATGCGGATGTCCTGACGGCGGGAACCCCCACAGGCTAGGATGGTCAAAAGGTTTTGACGACTCTTTCCGTCGTCATGGAGGACAGCATGCACACCACCCCCGACTCCGACCGTATCTTGGATGACCTGCGACGGGTCGTGGAAGACGCGGAATCCCTGCTGCGCGAGACCTCCGGTCTGGTCGGCGAGCGTGCGGCCGAGGCGCGCGAGCGTGCCGCGGAGTCCGTGCGCGGCGCGCGCGAGCGGCTCTCCGGCCTCGAGCAGGAACTGCTCGATCGCGCCAAAGACGCGGCCGACGACGCCGAGAAGTATGTCCGTCGCAATCCCTGGCAGTCGGTCGGTATCGCGGCGGGCGTCGGGCTGATCCTAGGCGTCTTGCTCAGCCGTCGCTGAGTCCGTCGTCCCCTCCCGCACATGTTCGATTCCCTGCGCCAGCTCGTCACCCAGCTGATCTCGTTGCTGCAAGTCCGCATCGAGCTGCTCACCACCGAACTCTCCGGGGAGCTGCGGCGGCTGGCCGTGATCCTCATCTGGGCGGCCGTCGGCCTGCTGTTCGGGTTCCTCGCGTTGCTGATGATCATCACGACGGTCATCGTCGCGTTCTGGGACACCAACCGATTGCTTGCGGTGGGGCTGGTGGCGCTGCTGTTCGTGGTTTTGGCGGGTCTTGCGGTCTGGCAGGTGCTGCGCCGTGTGCGCAACGGGCCGCCGCTGCTCGAGGGCACGCTCGCCGAACTGCGTCGCGACCGGGCGGCATTGGATGCTGCGGCCAGACGCAGCGACCCCAGACGCACCGACCCTGATGTGCGCCGGGACGATCGTTGGCCGGAGGGGCCTACATGACGAAGCGCGAATCAGAGACCGAGCGCCGACGCGCGCAGTTGCTGGCCCGCAGCGCTCGATTGCGCGAGGACATCGCCCACACCAGTGCAGGCGTCACCGGTCGGCTCGGCGGCGCGGAGCGCAGCATCAAGGTCGCGCGGGCGATCACGAGCACGCCCGTGCTGTTGGCGGCGGGCGCGGCGTTATTGGCCTATGCGGGCCCCGCAAAGGCCATCAGCCTCGTCGGGCGAGGGCTGGCCGGCGTCAATCTGTTGCGCAGAGTGCTCTCGGCGCTCGGGCCAGTGGGCACAGCACCGGGTGCCGCCCGTGACACGATCCGCCGGGAGACCTCCGACGGCGGTCAGTGACCGAGGCGACGGCCCCGGTTCGACTTGGCCAGACGCAACGACAGGCGCAGCGAGAACGCCTTGAAGGTGACGGCTGCGACCGAGCGGTTGAGCGTCTTCGCCACCTTTTCGGTCGGCATCTTGCCCGCAAGCTTGCGCAGCTTTTTCTCGTCCGCCGGGGTCCAGGGAGTGAAGTTGCGCGACCCCTTCTTGGGCTTGCGGGTGACGCGTGCAGTCTTCTTGGCCATCAGATCGTCCTTCGCTTGATTGACATGGACCGGCGTTCAAAATTCCGGAGTGGTGGGATTATAGGGGTTTGTGATCGGGTTTCGACAAAACTTGAGTGCGATGCTTGACGAAACGCACGGTATTTGGG
>ERZ888423.2151-NODE-2151-length-15406-cov-14.972901_pt1 | contig 15406 bp, 11 predicted proteins | sample MGYA00520523_ERZ888423 | MGnify/ENA primary metagenome ERZ888423 (study PRJEB32303, sample SAMEA104408611) | aquatic metagenome | biome: Brackish water; feature: Pelagic; material: water | place: Baltic Sea | collected 2014-06-08T10:24:00 | depth 30,27 m ...
CGATCCGAGGTGAGTGGGGTCGGACTCAATGGCGAGCACGCGAGGAACCTCGATCAGGCCTGCGAGCGCCGACATTGTTTCAACAGCCAGACTCGGGGAACGAAGGCCGCTGCTTTTCCGAGTCAGTCGGAGTACCCATTCACTGCGAGAGATACCCGCATTCGTGTTGGCGGTCTCCACGGTGACAAACCAGATGATGTCTCCGCTTCCCGTTGATTGCGGTGTCCTGAAATCGACGACGCGGGCTTCGGGCGAGAATCCTGAAGCACTCAACCACTGTTCGAACGCTGTGCTGACGCGGTCACCGTCAATTGAGGCGGCTGGTTCCGTGATCCGCATCAGGTGATTGTCGCATATCTCGAGCGTTTTTGGTTTCTGAAGAGTCCGTCTCCAGAAGATCCTGGCGCTGCTGTTGCTTGAGAAGCCGCAGACGAGCGACGTCGATTACTCACTCGGTGACGGGGCCCTCGTAGCGAGCGAAGTCGACATTGCCGTCGGACTCGGATGTGGTGGTCTTCGCCGAGTCGCGAAGGCCGTGGAGTTCATCTACCCAGAGGTCCATCACGACATCGGCAGTCACCATGTTTCGGAGGTGTCCTCCCGATGCGCGGTCATCCGAGATGCCGTGGAGGTGTAAACCCGGGATGGTGTCACCGCTGCTGACATCTGGGAACCGGAAGCCGATCATGACCCCTGTCCACGAGTCGAATCTGAACCGCACCTCGTCATCGATGATCTCGCCGAGGGTTTCGCCTTCGTATCTGGGAGGGGCGACGGTCCTCAGAACCACGTCGCGGAAGGTCCCCTCGACCCGGAGCGCACAGACAACCTGCTCATGTTCGATGTGGTGGCGCTCCAGGTAGGCGTCGACTGCACCGAGGGTGCCGTCGACATCGAGTCCTGCGGGAACCGCCACCCGGTGTCGTCGTCCGCCGTGTGCTGCGACACCGAACGCAATCGTCTCGTTGTCGCCGACTCGCACGGGAGTTCCATCGACCGGTACGCGCCAGGTGGTCCCGCCCACACTCACGATCTCTCCGTCGAGGTCGTGCATCACGCCGATTCCGATCAGGCTGCCGCCGAACTCCTGGTGGACGGTTGCAGCGGGCGAGTAGTTACCTGCGAAGAGTTGGCCCGCACTGCGGGCCTGCTCGACCACGCCGGGGCGATCGAACCTCTCGTGGAAGGTTTCCCGGAGATGTCGGAGAACACTGTCGTGCATGACGTCACGGTAGAGCATTGCTGGGCTTGGTTCGAGGTGAAACCTGATGCGTCGAGAAGAAGTTTCCGGAGCTATTTCATTTATCGCTTATGACATGCCGGGAAACCGTTGTCCTGACCAGCCGGGTGCTCAAGTGCCGCATTCCATCGGGCAGGTGCCGTCGGGGTTGAGGATGTTGAAGCAGTCACCGCGGCGGGTGGCGCGGCTTGGGTTCCTTCTTGACCGTCTTGGGCTGGACGGCAGCTGCGGTCGGAAGCGGCAGCCTGTGCGCTCCGTTCGTCTCGGGCGACACCTATGTGCCGGACGAGGCTTCCATTGCGAAGTCGGCCCACTCTGCTCGGACCGAGACGGCGATCTCGTCGCGAGCGGTGAGGTCAACGCCCTCGCCAGCGGCGATGATCGACCTGAGTCGGGTACGGAGGTCCGCCGTCGCCGAGGTGGTCGAGGATTGGAAGGTCGAGCGCTTCGATCAGTTCCCGCCAGTCCTTGCCAAAGCCGAATGCCCATTTCGCTCCGGTTGCCACGATTGGTTCGAGCACGAACTCTTGCAAGACGGCGGTGTCGAGCTGGAATGCGCTGCTGTTCCAGTCGGCGGTGCGCCATGGGAAGACCGGGAAGTTGACGACCTGCCACCGAGGCTTGCTGCGGTCACGAGAATCCGCAACGCGTTCGACTTAGTCGATCGCTCGGGGAACGGTTCGGGACGGGCCCCTGACACTCCTGAAAAAATTTGTGAAGAAAGTCCTCACGTCGGGCTCAAGTCGTGCCGGTGAACCCTGGAGCAGAGTGCCTCGGACCTTCGGTTCAGAGAGGGAACGCCGCGACTTCGTCTGAAAGCGGCGATACTTGGGCCCACGATGGGCGATTCTCCAGACTTTCAAACGCCAGACCTCCAACAGCCGCGCCGCTGGAAAGACGCAAGCGATTGGGTAGACAAGACCGAACCGCAGCTCTCGAAAGAGGAGCAGCAGGAGCTCGCCCACGAGCGCAACCGCATCTGCAAGGAACGCGGCTGCGCAGTGTGTGCACCACTTCGCGAGGTCCGCAGCCTGAAGAAGAAGCAACGCAAGACCGAGGCCCAAGCGCTGCTCCACGAAAAAGGCCAGCCGTGCGGCCGGACGAGCTGTGTGCTCGAAGTCTGCGTTGCAGCTCGAAACGCCGCCCCTGCATCGCCGCCGCCTGTTGAGCCGCGTGCCGAAGCCCCGCAAGCGATTGAACCGCCGGATGATCCCGCGCGGGCTCGCCGTCGAGAGGAAAAGCGCCACCTCGCTGGCGTCCCGTGCGGGTCCGAGAACTGCGTAAAAAAGGGTTGCATCGAAGGTTTCACGAACGAGCGCACCCGCAGGCACCGTGCCCGGCGGCCATGCCGAGCCGAAGCCTGCGACAATCCGATTTGCGTCGCCGGCCGTTAACAGCGCAACTGAGGGAGTAAGCCCATCGTTCCGGCAAGCTCGACCTGTACAGCCCGCAGACTCGACTCAGGCTCGACTCTGAATCACCCCCAACTCCACTTCGAATCGGTTCGATGACCATCCCGCGCTTCATTGAGTACAGCGCCAAGCTGAACGAGCTACTCGATGACGCGACGGCCGCGCTCAACCGTCGTGCTCATCACACCAGTATCGCCGCCCGGATGACTGCGAGTCAGGAACGACGCGTTGTCGACTCCGACCGACTCCGACCAGCGACGGGCTGCAGCCCAGCGATCGCGTAGACGATGTCGTGTGGGTTATCGCGCACGTTGACGAGATTCGTTTCGGCACCGACGACAACAGCGTTACGGCCAAAACCTTCGTCGCGACAGCCGCCTCATTCTGGAGATCGAAGAAGTCGAGAGGAACGAACGTGGCGACCAATCCCGCCTCGCCATTCGCGGGCACGCCGCACCTGAACCTGGCCCCAACACCGAGTTGATGGACCGTCTCGCAGCGAAGTACATAAGCCTGAAACGCCACCCACTCGCAATGCGCGAGTCGCCCAGCGCGATCATCGTACGGATCACCGTCGACAAGCTCAGCGGCGTTGGCCCCTGGATCAACGAGTCGGCCGCCGCTGATGTCTTGAAGGCGGCAGCGGAGCAGGTCAACGGGCCGACGCTCTGCAAAGGCGGGACGGTCCATCACGTTGTCGCGCATCTCGGCACGTCCGTCGACGTTCCGCTCCCGAGGTTTATGTTCAACATCGCCAGGGCGGCTGACACGGCCAGATCGCCAACCGGGCTGACACCCTCCGTTTTGGCTGGTGCCACACACTTCGTTAGTGCGGTGGGCCTTCGTTCGCGAGTTCTTTGAATCGGGCTGCCACCGGCCGGGCGACTCGCTCGGTGTCGAACAACCCGACCTCGGTCACCGCTCCGGTCGGTTCGATCAACGCGGTCTGCCAGTCGAACTGGTCACCGCGTGAATACCAGCACAGTCCGCGGGCGGGCCGCCCGTCGGCGCGCAGTCGCGCCAACCCGTCACTGAACTCGTTGAGCCACAGGACCTGCTGATCGAGCGGCAACGTTAAGTTCGAGGTCTCGGCAATCCAGAACGGCTGGTCGTACCGATCGTGCCACCGCTCGATCTCGGCCACCGAGAAGTCGATCAACTCGCGTATCGACCAGTCCGGGCGGTCGCCGCCGACAGCAGTAACCGAAATGGGATAGATGTCGAGCCCGGCGACAAGCTGGTCGTGTTGGGCCAGTGAGCGGATCCGTGCGAGTTGCGCCGCGTCGACCGTGTCGAAATAGTTGGGGACACCCGGTTCGTGGCCGAAGTGAAGATCCCACACCAACCAACCAAGCGTGCGAATCCGTTCGACGTCCCCAGCAGCCTCGGCCGAGTCGGTGACAGCGACCGGGATGTCGAAGCCCTCCGAGCCAACCCACCAGCCATCACGATCGGCGTGCACCAGGGCCATTGCCTCAAGGTTTGCCTGGACGATGTTGGCCAGTGCCTGAGCGTGCCCCTCTGGGGTCGCGATCATGTCGTTCCACACGCCGAATCGGGCCGACAGCCGCGCGGTGATACCTGGCTCGTTGACCGGAGTAAACCAGCGGGGCCCGGGATACCGCTCCAGGAATGCCGAGACATAGCGAACGAAGCCGTCGACCCATGCGCCGTCGATGAAGCCGGGGAAGTGGTCGGGCAAACCGAAGTGCAGAAACTCAACGACGGGTTCCAGCCCGGCCGCATCGCACGCGTCGAGCGCACGATCCCATAGCGTCCAGTCGTACACGCCCGGCGCGGGTTCGGCGAGCCGCCACGGCGTGCCGTACCGAACGACCGCAACACCTAAGTCCGCGATTGTCGCGAGGTCGGCCTCCATATTTTCGTAGTGGCCCGATGCAGCGAACTGGTCTTGGCGATACCGCTCGCCAAGGCGCATCACGAACGGGTCGGAACCCTCCTCGCCGATCGACCAGACGAAGTCAGGAAACCCACTCGAATCGATCATGTGGACAGAGTAGGCCGAGGCGTCAGGCAGGAACGTTGGCGCCGAAGAAGCCGCGCAGAGCGTTGGCCATGATTTCGCGCGTCGCGATTGGCGTGATGAGAACGTCGACCGCACCAGTGGAGGTGTGCGTGTGCCCCTCGGCCTGCAGATGCTCAACCGGGACGCCGGCCGCCGCCAACGCCTCGGCGTACGCATCGCCCTCGTCGCGCAGCGGATCGAATTCACAGGTGACGATCATGGTGGGCGGGAGGTCGGCGAGCGACTCGGCACGAAGCGGTGAAGCCTTCGGATCGCTGCGTTGCTCGGGGTCGCAATAGTGATCCCAGAACCACGTCATCAACGACGTCGTCAGTACGTACCCCTCGCCGTTCTCGATGTACGACGGCCTCGTGAGATCGCAGTCGGCCGCCGGGTTCAACAGCAGCTGACCGACGATTGCCGGCCCACCCGCATCGCGCGCCTGCTGGCACGCAACAGCAGCAACGTTGCCGCCGGCGCTCCAACCTGCAACAACGAGCTGGTCAGCGAGCAGACCCAACTCGTCGGCGTGCGCAGCGACCCACTGCACGGCAGCAAACCCGTCGTCGGCCGCAGCGGGGAATCGCGCTCCGGGGGCATGGCGATAGTTGACCGACAGGATCGCCGCGCCGGAACGCACGCACAGGTCGCGGCACAATGGATCGTCCGAGGTATGGCTGCCGAGCACCCAGCCACCGCCGTGGAAATACACGACCACCGGATGTGGCCCATCGGAATTCGGCCGATACAGCCGGTACTCCAAATCTCCGTCAGCGCCCTGCAGTACACCGTCGACGATTTCGCCGACATCGGGCCCCGGCGGCTGCAGACCCGCCGCCATGTCCACGAACGCCCGCGCCTCATCGACCGAAAGCGACTCAAGTGGCGGCAGGCCCATTTCGGCCATAGCTGCCAACATCGCAGCGACGTCGGGCTGTACCGGGCGAATGGCGCCGTCGTTGGTTGTCGAGCCCGCAGGGCCAGCGAGCGTGAAGCCGAAGTAGTCGCGCTCGACGACCTCGTCGCACACTTCGCGGTACGCGCCAACGCCGCCGGGATAAGGCAGGAACACCGAAGGCTTGCCGGGCACATTCGCGCCCATGTACCAACTGTTTGCCGTGGGTAACAGGGTCATGTTTGCGATGTCGTTTGAGTGCTTCACCCACTTGGTTTGGGCGAGCGTCGTTGGTTCGATCGTGTCCAACTGATTGGTCCGCATGTGGTCGACGAGGTCCGAGATCCAGTCGACGTGCTGCTCGATCGACACCATCATGTTCGACAGAACCGATGGGCTACCGGGCCCGGTGATCATGTACAGGTTTGGGAATCCGACTGTCATCAGCCCGAGGTAGGTCATTGGGCCGTCCGCCCAAGCGTCGCGCAGCGACATGCCATCGCGACCCGTGATATTTGCTCCGACAATCGCACCGGTCATTGCATCAAAGCCAGTGGCGAACACGATCGCGTCGAAGCTCATCGACTCGCCGGTCACATCGATACCCGACTCGGTGATCGACTCGATCGGGGTCTGCAGTAGGTTGACCAGCCGAACGTTCGGCCGGTTGTAGGTGGCGTAGTAGTTCGTATCGAGGCACGGTCGCTTCGTGGCGAAGTAGTGGTTGGTCGGGCACAACAGCTCGGCGATTTCGGGGTCGTCAACGATGCCGCGAATCTTGTTGTGAATGAACCGACGCATCGTGTCGTTTGCCTCGGCGTTGATACCCAGGTCGGTGAACGGCGTCAGCTGGCCCAGTTCGCCGCGTTGCCATGACTGCTCATAGGCAGCGTTGCGTTCAGCTTCGGTTACTTCGAGTGCACTCAGTTCGGCGAGGGGGACGAACGGTACGCCAATCCGTGAGTGTCGGGCCTCTTCCCGATAGTGCGCAGGGTCTTGGCGGTACTCAACCAGCCGCTCATCGGCGATTGGCCCGTGATGCGCTGGCATTGAAAAGTTCGGAGTCCGCTGGAACACGGTGAGCTGCGCGGCTTGCTCGGCGATGATCGGGATCGACTGGATGCCCGATGACCCAGTGCCGATCACGGCGACCCGCATTCCTGTGAAATCGACGCCCTCGTGGGGCCATTCGCTAGTCGAATACGTCGGGCCCTCAAAACGTCCGTTGCCCGGCACGTCGGGAACCTTCGGCACCGACAGGCAGCCGGTGGCCATCACGTAATGCTGCCCAACGACGTCGCCGTCGGTTGTGCTGACTGTCCACCGCTTCGTCGACTCGTCCCAGGAGGCAGAGGTGACCCGCGTGTCGAAACGGATGTCGCGCCGCAGGTCGTGTTTGTCGGCAACGAAGTTCGCGTAGCGCAGGATCTCGGGCTGAGTTGCGTACCGCTCGGACCATTCCCATTCGGACTCCAACTCGGGGTCCCAGCTGTATGAGTAGTCGACCGTGAGGATGTCGCAGCGCGCACCCGGGTAGCGGTTCCAGTACCACGTGCCACCGACGCCGTCGCCGACCTCGATAACCACCGCGCTGAACCCAGCATCGCGCATGCGCTTCAACTGGTACATCCCGGCGAACCCTGCGCCCACAATCACCACGTCGACATTGGTCGCACCCGCAACTCGTTCTGCAGCCCGTACGGCACCTTGCTCGGCAGTCATGTTGATCCCCTTCGATCAGCTCTGGTGCATTGTCGCGCTCAAGAGCAGCGAGGATCGAAGCGTGAGCACTTGCACCTACTTGCCTCCCGGGGGTCGTAGCGATCAGTCGCTGGAGCGAGTGCGCCGCGGCCGAGCCACCGCACCGCGAACAACGAGCCGATCGACTTTCAAAACTCGCAGCAGCTTGCGGCTTACCTGCCGATAAGGACCCAGTCGTCGGTGGCCGCGCTGCGCGACACTTATGCATGGACACGAACTACTTGATCATCGGCGCTGGAGCGATGGGTATGGCGTTTGCCGACACCATCCTCAACGAAATGCCCGAAGCAACGCTCACGATTGTCGACCGGCAGAGTCGACCCGGTGGACACTGGAACGACGCCTATCCATTCGTCCGGCTACATCAGCCGTCGGCGTTCTATGGGGTGAACTCCCGTCCGCTCGGCAACGATGTGAAAGACGCCGTTGGTTGGAATGCTGGCCTGTACGAACTCGCAACGGGTGCCGAGGTGATGGCCTACTACGACCACGTGATGCATCGCGATTTCCTCCCATCGGGCCGTGTCACGTACCTCCCGATGACCGAGTACGAACCCGCAACCGGCGATCTCGTGTCGCTCACGACGGGCATGCGGACCAGCGTCAACGCGGCAACGCTGGTCGACGCCACCTACATGAACGTGACGGTCCCGTCGCAGCGTCCGCCCGTGTACGACGTCGCTGACGGAGTGCGCTGTACGCCGCTCAATAACCTCCCCAAGCTGAGCCAGCCGGCTGACGGCTACACGATCATCGGCGCTGGCAAGACCGGAGCTGACGCCTGCCTTTGGCTGCTGCGTAACGGCGTCGACCCGGACCAGATCCGCTGGATCATGCCGCGCGACTCCTGGTACATCGACCGCAAAACCATCCAGCCAGGTGATTTCTTCGAGGGCACCGCCGAACGGTTTATCACCCAGTTCAAGCACATTGCCGAGTCTGACTCAATCGCTGACCTGTTCTCCCGGCTCGAAGCCGACGGCATTCTGCTCCGCCTCACCACCGACGTCGAACCAACGATGTACCGCTGCTCGACGATCACCCAAGACGAACTCGCTCAGCTCCGCCGGATCACTCACGTTGTCCGCCTTGGCCGGGTACAACGCATCGACATCGATCAGATCGTCCTCGACGAGGGAGTGGTTCCCACGAGCGGCGACACCGCCCACATCGACTGCACCGCCGACGGCCTCGAACGTCGCCCGCCGAAGCAGGTCTTCGACGGCAACCGCATCACGCTCCAGACCGTCCGGCACTGCCAGCAGGTCTTCAGCGCTGCATTCATTGCACACTGCGAAGCGGCGTACGAGACAGCCGACGAAAAGAACCGTCTCTGCGGTGTCGTGCCCCACCCCGACGCCGCTACCGACTGGATCCGCACCGCGTACGGCAACTCGTTGAACAGCGCGAACTGGGGTGCCGATCCGGCTCTCCAGGCGTGGCTGGCCAACAGTCGCCTCGACGGATTCAGCTCGGCCGATACGCCGAGTGATGAGCTGATCAACGTGATGATGGGTGCGCTCGACCACGCTGAGCCCGCCCTCGCGAAGCTCGAGCAGTACGTCGCCGAACTCGACGCGGCCGGCAGGTAGCCGCCCGCGTTCTACTCGTCTGAGAGGTCGGCCTCGTCCAGGCCGAGCGCTTCGAAGTCGAGGCCGTCGAGTCCCAGGCCCTCGAGTCCGAGTTGGCTCATCAGGTCATCGTGGGTCGGTGCGAGCTGATCACCAATCAGGCCGGCAATACCGAGGGCGTCACGTGCCTCGATCGCTGCGACGACATTTTCCGCGATTGACGGATCGCACGGCATGAAGCCACCGAAAGCACGCCAACCGTCGCCGACCGGCAGCGGACGGCCGATCATCAAATCGCCCGTCTCGATGCCCGAGCCCGACTCCATTTCGCCAACGGTGATTCCTACACCGGTGACGATGTTGCGCAGCTCGACTCGTTGACCGGCGAGCTTCACGATCTCAAACACGCCACGATCGATCGCAGCCCACTGCGTCGCCAACTCGAACTCGTCGGCTGGCAGCAACTCCTGGCGCGCTTCCAGGAAGCGCGCGAAGTCGCCACCTTCGTGGAGGGCGACGTCGGCGATGAACGGCGAGAACCGCATCTGCTCGACGATTTCACCGTCGTCGACGTGTGCGCAGACGGCGTCGGCCAGAGTCTCGATCAGCGCAGCATTACGTGCCCGCCCGAAGCGCATGGCCTTGCCGTGCACCCACGGCGCCCGGTATTCGAGCCCGTGCATCGGCTGATCGTTGATGTGGCACTTCTTGAACTTCTTGCCCGATCCGCAGGGGCACGGATCGTTCCGGTCGGCCACGGCCTTTGGGCGCGTCATGGCGAACGGCTCGATCTCGAACAGCAGCTCCAGGTCGGGCGTGTGCGTTTCGGCCTCGCCCTTGATCGATGCCAGGTGGTCCAACGCACCGGCGCGCTGCAGCAGCGCATATGCAACCGTGGCATCGCTGCGATCTGCAGCGAACTCGGCCGCTGCGAGCAGGAGCGGCTTGGCCTCAGTCGACTCGACAACCTCGTCAAGCACGGCGATTGCATCGAGTGGGCGGCCCACCCGGTCGAGGCAGCGAACACGGAAAGCGGTGATGTCATCGCTCTCCACACGGGCATCAATGAGCGCCTCGACGAAACCGAGGTGTGCTGCTGCCGTGTCAGCCATCTGGCCGGGCAGTGCAACCATTTGCGGCTGCGGGCCGGCACTGAATGCCTCGATGACTTTGGTGTCAGCGAAAAGATCAGCAATGGCTCCCGCATCGCTGATCGTGTGGCTGCTCTGCCACTGCGCGAGTGCAGCAGTTAGCGCCCGGTACGCCGTGGTCTGCGTCTCAGTCAGCTCGAAGAGCAGCGCGGCAATGTTCGACGTGCGCCAGGTGGCGAGCGCGTCCCAGTCGAAGCCGGGCATCGCCACGTCACGGTCTCGAACTTCAAAGCCTGCGGCCTCGAACAACGTGGTCAGGGGTGGCATCGGCGCGTCGGTGAAGGCCGATCGATCGATTGCGATGGCTTCGAGTAGTGCCGACGTGTCGGTTGCACGTTCCAACCCCACGGGCACCGAGACCCCTGCTGCGACCGAGAATTCGGCGTTGCGCGGGTCGTTGAGGGTGACCTGGAATCCGGCCTGTGCAGCAGCGATCTGGGCAGCGGTTGGTGCGGCCGGACCATTCGAGAGGCTCCAATGCGTCGCACCGTCGCGCAACGTCACCGATACCCAACCAGGTCGGAGCGACTCGGCCACTGGGTCAGGAAGTACGAGCGAGTCATGGACGTCGTCGAGGCTCTCGACTTCGAGTAGACCCATGACCTGGCCGGCATCGTCGACGCACGCGACCTCGTTGGTGACGAGCCACCAGACGAGAGGGTCGATGGCCATGGTGTCTTCAATGATTCGCGCCGCAAGGTCTTGCTCAGTCACTTCGATGGTCCACTTGGTGCCGTCGAAGAACCGGGGAAGAAACATCAGCCCGCCGGCAAGATCACCGAACGCACCTTCCATTGAGGTCACTCGGTCGAGCGTCTCGCCCTGGTATTCGCCGAGGTCAATGCCCGCAGACTTGAGGGCGGCAAGCACGTCGTCGATCGGAACGACACGATTGGCCAAGACCGTCGGCAGGGCGTCGAGGATCTCGGGGTCAGTACTCGTCATTCCCGCAGTCTCACAACTGCCGAGCCGTTGCCCAACCCCAAGGGCGGGTTGCCGACCAAGAGCGCTCGCTCACCGCCAGTACCGCTCAGAACGTGAATCGCTCGGTCGTCGTCAGCAGGAGGCTCGCCGGAACGAATCTCATCAACGACTGAACGGCTACCGAATGATCGCCGGCTTGCTGCGGACCTTGGGTGATCAGCTGCGCATGCGTGCGCCGGACGGGTCAAAGGGCGCCTCAGTCAGGCGTGTCGCCGACCGCATCACGCCGACGACCTCGATCTCCCACGGCCCGTCACTGGTCGCGTGAACGGCAGGCACGTAGCCCATCGCTATCGACTTTTCGCTGTGGTGTGCGTAGCCGCCGGAAGTGACCCAACCAACCACGGTGTTGCCATCGGGACCGTTGTGCCAGATCGGTTCGTTGCCAATGCAGTCGGCTGCCTCATCGCCGGTTCCTGCGTCCATCTCGAACAGCACCAGCTTGCGCTTCGGCCCTGCCTGCTTGGCGGCTTCGGCAGCGTCACGGCCGACGAAGTCACCCTTGGCCTCATCGCTAAGGCGGACCATCCAGCCCATGTTCGCCTCGTACGGGTCATAGATCGGGCGGTACTCGGTGCCCCATGAACCCCACCCCTTATCGAGGCGCATCGAGTCGAGTGCACGCAGGCCAAACAGCCGCATGCCGTGCGGTCGACCGGCCTCGGAAAGCGTGTCGAACAGTTGCTGTTGGAAGCTCGCGGCACACCAGATCTCGTAGCCGAGGTCGCCGGTGAAGGTCACTCGCCCGACCATGCATGGGACGCTGCCGACCCAGGTCTGGCGGAAGTCGAGGAAGCCGAACTCGTCGTTGCCCACATCGAAGTCGGTGAGCTCGTCGAGCACCACACGAGCGTTCGGACCAGCGATCGACAGCCCCGTGAGCTCGTTGCCGCACACCCGCAGGCTCACGTCGCCGCCTGCTGGTGATGCGACTCGGAGCTGCTCGCGGAACCAGCGCTCGTGATACTGCTGGGCTGCACCAGAGCCAAAGATCAAAAACCGTTCGTCGCCCAACGCATCGGTCAGACACCCCACGGTGAAGTCGCCGATGATCTTGCCCTGGTGGTTGAGCATGGGCGTCAATGCCAGGCGGCTGGCTGGCGGAATATTGTTGGTGAGTAAGCCGTCGAGCCACGCACGAGCGCCGGCGCCGGTCACCTCGTACTTGGCATAGCCCGTTGTCTCGAACATGCCGACGCCGTTGCGTACAGCGGCCACTTCGTCGGCCACTACGTCGAACGCGTTTGAACGTCGGAAGGTCACTGTTTCTTCTGCCTTGCCGTGGGTCTGGAACCACAGCGCTACTTCGAGGCCATACGACGCGCCCCACACGGCGTTGTGCGAGTCGAGGCGGTCGTGGATTGGCGACTGCATGTGCTCGCGAGCATCAGGCAACTCCTCGTTTGGGAACGTGATTCTGAAACGCCGCCCGTAGTTCTCGCGCACCTTGGAGTTTGTGTAGCGCGGGGTCGCCCAGTCGCCGAAGCGGGCATTGTCCATGCCCCAGACGTCGAAGCCGGGGTCGCCCTCGGTCATCCAGTTCGCCATGCTCAGCCCGACGCCGCCGCCCTGGCTGAGCCCGGCCATCACGCCGCAGGCCAACCAGTGGCCGGGCTGGCCCTTGACCGGTCCGATCAGCGGGTTGCCGTCTGGGGCGAAAGTGAACGGCCCGTTGATCGTGTCTTTGATGCCGATCTCTTGGAAGATCGGGAAGTGGTTGAAGCCGACCTCGAGGTTCTCGCCGATTCGTTCCAAGTCGGGCGTCAGAAGCTGTGCGCCGAAATTCCAGTCGGTCTGATGTGGCGCCCAAGGCACGCCTTTGCGCTCGTAGGTGCCGAGCAGCAGTGAGTTGCCCTCTTCGCGCATGTAAATCTCGCCGCCGAGATCGACGACGTGGAAGCCGGGCATTTTCGATGATTGTCGCCATTCCTCGAGCTGCGGTACCTCTTCGGTGATCAGGTACATGTGCTCCATGGCCAGGATCGGCAACTCGAGCCCAGTCATCCGACCGACCTCACGCGCCCACAAGCCGCCCGCATTGACGAAATGCTCGCAGTTGATAATCCCGAGGTCTTGATTTTGACGCGTGTCGTGCACGTGCAGATCCCAGGTGCCGTCGGCGGCGCGCGTGATGTCGTGGACCCACACGTACTTGTTGATCTCAGCGCCGCGCTGCTGAGCGCACTCGGCGTAGGCGTGCGTGACGCCCGACGGGTCAACGTGGCCTTCGTGCTTGTCGTACATCGCTCCGACGAAGTACTTCGGATCAAGGAACGGCACCAGCTCGTGGGCCTCCTTGGGCGACACCAGCTCGGTCTCCATGCCGAGGTACCGACCGCGGGCGTGGGCCATCCGTAGATAGTCCATCCGCTCGGGTGTGTCAGCAAGCTGCAGGCCACCAGTCATGTGAATGCCGCAGTCACGACCTGACTCGGCCTGGATCTTGTCGTACAGCTCGACGGTGTACCGCTGAAGCGCAGCGACGTTCGGGTCGCCGTTGAGGGTGTGCATGCCGCCCGCCGAGTGCCACGTGGATCCGTGAGTGAGCTCGCGACGCTCGACCATCATCACGTCGGTCCAGCCCGCCAGCGTCAGGTGATACAGCACCGACGCGCCCACGACCCCGCCTCCGATTACCACTACCTGTGCCTGTGTCTTCATGGTTCTGCTTCCACTTTCGATGGTGCGGACGAGTTGGTGCCTGGCACCAACTCGTCCTAGAAATCAGTTTCGACGCCGCCTTCGTTGATTCGGCGGTCGACAAAATCGCGCAGTTCGGCGCGGATTGCGTCGTCCATCGGAGGCGGCTCGTACTGTTCGATGATCTCGCGGGCAAGCGCGTTGGCGCGGGCGCCGGCGTGGGGCGAACCGGCCTCGGTCCACGTTTCCCAGTTCCGCCAGTCGCTGACCATCGGGCCGTAGAACTCGGTCATGTAACGCGCCTGCGTGTGCGCTTCGCCGAAGAAGTGGCCGGCTGGGCCGACTCCTGCGATTGCATCGACTCCGAGCGCGTCGTCGCTCAGGTCGAGCGGCTTCAGGAACTGGCCGACCATGTGCAGCAGGTCGGCGTCGATGACCATCTTTTCGTAGCTCGCATGGAGGCCGCCCTCCATCCATCCGGCCCCGTGCATCACAAAGTTCGCGCCACCCATGATTGCACCCCAGAGTGCCCATGTTGTCTCGTACCCGGCCTGAGCGTCGACGGCGTTCGAGGCGCTCACTGCCGATGATCGGTACGGCAGGTTGTAACGGCGAGCCAACTGCCCGCCGACCAAGGCCGCCTTGGCATATTCGGGCGTACCGAACGCTGGCGCGCCCGAGCGCATGTCGACGTTCGAGGTGAACCCGCCGTACACCGCAGGCGCACCTTTGCGGACGACCTGCGTGAACACCAGCCCGGCCAGCGCTTCCGCGTTCTGCTGGACAAGTGCACCAGCCAGTGTGATCGGCGCCATTGCACCGGCCAACGTGAACGGCGTGATGATGATCACCTGATTACGTGCCGACATTTGGATGATGCCTTCGAGCATCGGATGGTCGTACCGCAGTGGCGACGAGGCGTTGATGATCGACGAGAGGCTCGGCTCGCGCTCAAACGTCTCATGATCGACGCCGCGCGAGAGACGCGCCATCTCGATGCCGTCGAGGTTGCGCTGCTGGCCGAGTGAGTAGATGTGGAACGACTTGTCGGTGAGGGTGTGCGCGTCGTAGCCGGCTTCGAGGTGACGGATCGATGCGTGCAGGTCGACTGGCTCGACCGGATAGCCGGCGAACGTATGGACCGAGTTGAGCATCTGTCCAAGTTTGAGGAAGTCCTGATAGCCGGCCCGGTCGCCCGTGCGCCGCTGCCCATCGAGACCGACGTAATTCGGCGCGCTCGCCACGGATGCAAAGGTGACCCAGTTGCCGCCGATCTGTAGGTTCCGGCCCGGCAACCGGCCGTGCAGCGTGAACTCGCTCGGGATGTGTGCGAGGTACTCGCCGATCATGTCGGCGTCCAGCCGCACGCGGTCGCCGTTGACACGCGCACCGGCTGCTGCCAGCATCGTGCGAGCCCCGGGGTGCAAAAAGTCGATGCCGATTTCGGCCAGCACCCGGAGCGAGGCCAGGTGAATGGCTTCGAGTTCGTCGTCGGACACCACCTGGGTTGGTGGCATTGTCATCCGAGGTTGGGCGAACGGCGGCTGATCATCGACGACCGAGCGCGTGCGCTTGGGCCCACGAGGCCTCCGCCGCTGACCATCCATGTGCCAGAAAGTAGTACGACAGAACCTTGTGGCACAGGGTCGAGACATGACAAGAATCGATGCCCCACTGTCACACCGAGGTCTGACCTCGGTGTGACAGTTAGTCGCGGAGCATGGTG
>ERZ888423.2152-NODE-2152-length-15382-cov-46.736870_pt1 | contig 15382 bp, 14 predicted proteins | sample MGYA00520523_ERZ888423 | MGnify/ENA primary metagenome ERZ888423 (study PRJEB32303, sample SAMEA104408611) | aquatic metagenome | biome: Brackish water; feature: Pelagic; material: water | place: Baltic Sea | collected 2014-06-08T10:24:00 | depth 30,27 m ...
ACAAATGCCCCTTCGCTAAAGGAATTTACTTCTGAAACCAATCGAAGAGAGAGGTTTTGATTGAACTGAAAATTGGTATTTCCCCTGAGAATATAACCTTCATAAAAAGTATTTTTCCCGTTTAAATGACCCAATTTTGAGTAGCGAATACTTGGGCTTACGGACCATTTAGGACTGAGTTGGAAATTGTTAAAACTCCCTAAGAAGAAGTTTTTACCCACTTCAGGAGTGTTGTCGTAAAAAATATTCTCTCCCCAAGAAGTGAAAATTCTCATATTTACTTTTTCGGAAGGGCTGAAACGAATGAAAAAGTTGTTTTCGGGCATATTGGTGGCGTTAAAACCTTCAAATTCCTCATTGAGTACCAGCCATTTGCTGAATTCCATATAAATATTTCCCGCCAATTGCATGGAAAGTTCCCCTCCTAAAGTGCTGTATTTTTTTAAACCGTCGTAATTGTGAATGACCTCACTACCCGTAAAGACATTCAATTGCCTCAGGGTATTTTCTTTTTCAAAAAAGTGCTGATACCCATGACCTAAAAACACCCTTTTAATACTGTTTCGGGTAATAAATCCTAAAGGCGTCTGATAATGGGGACTATAATGTTCATAAAAGGCTTCTGAATTCCAATGCTTGGTATTTCTAGTCACCTTTAAGGCCAAGGCATCTCCTTTGAGGGATTCACCGTCTAAAGCAATACTCTTATTTTTAATGAGCCCGTTGTTGTCTATCCAATCTGCCTCAGGTTCTTTAATAACACTCTTACTGAATTCTGCCGTAAAAGCATATTTTTCCTTCATCCTATACAGGGCGTTGAGTCCAAAGGTATTTCCTGAGCCTCCATCTGTAAAAAATCGGTTGGTGGTTAAAAAGCCCACATTTGAACCCCCTTTAAAAGTGCGCTGGTACCTTAATATATTTGCATAAGACGCTCCCCCTTGCTCTAGTACGGACTCGTTTTCTCCTGCCACTAAATACGGAGAAGATTCGTCGTAGGCAGTGAGCCAATACACCCTATTTTTCTCCCCCTGAGAGATGAGTTTTGAAGAAAAAAGCGGTTGATTAATAGCCCTGGTGTACACCGTATTAAGTTCAGAAGCAATCATGTCATTTCCCTCGTTAAAATAAGGACGACGCTCCGGAAATTCCACTGCAAAAGTATTGTTCACTGTGACCTGAGAAACGTCTGCTTCTACCTGAGAAAAGTCTGGATTAATGGTGTATTCCAAAGAGGCCGTATTGTTGAGGTCTATGAGTCCGCTAAGCCCCACGCCAGCGTCTAAGGCCCCATATGACAAAGCACCCGCTACTTTTTCACCGGACCAACTTCCCACCATATTAGGGGTAAAAAGCAGCCTGTTTTCAGATTTAATCCCTTCTAGATGAATGGTGCTCACCGCCTGACAGGGAAGGCAATTGTTGTTTCTATCTATGGCAATATTTAGGTTTTGGCTCCTGTTTTCCCCTGTGTAAGTTGAGCGGTATAAAAGGATGTTCCAATCATATTTAAGGGCTTTTTTAAACTGAAGGACATTAAAAGGAATTTTGAGTTCTACATGGTAAGCGTTTTCTTGTTTGCTGGCCTTGGATTCAAAATTTATATCGTAGGATTCGTCGTCATTTCCGTCTGCGGTGAATTTCATATCTACCTGATTGCCTTCTGCATTGGCACCAAAATTAATCAAATACCTGCCGTCTCCATAGGTGTCTATCCCAAACATCACAAGGTCGTCATTCCACGCTTCATCCCTGTTTCTAATAGAAGACCTCAGGGTTTTCATGTCTGTATAGGCTATAAATCCAACGTATAAATGGGTCTCTGAATAGCCCACAAATACTTCTGTAAGGTTTTCTGAAGGGGTGTTATTGCCGGGATCTATCTCGTAATTGATTAAAAACTTTTGGCTGTTGGCCCATTCCTGTTCTCCTACCAGCCCGTCAAATTCTGGAACCTGAAACTTTTCTATTTTCTGAGCGGTTTCTTGGCCCCACAGGGCCGATGCCATAAAAAGGGCACCTAAGAAAGGAGCAAAAATATTCAAGCGATGTTTCATAAGTAATAGGTCAGTCCCCATGCGGTTGTTACCCTTTAAAGACGACACAGAAATGCAAACGTTACAAAAGTGTTTAATTCTTGAGTATTTTAAAGACAATTTGTATATACAATTTAAAAAAGTCAACTTTCCTTTACATTTTAAAAAAATTGATTACATTTGTCAAATAAACTTTACAAAATAGCAAGTAACATTTACATTTATAACTTATGAAAACTACAGAATCTTTTAAAGAATTACAGCACAAAAGCACCAAGAGATTGGCTGTTTGGACCATGATTTGGGTGCTCAGTACAGCACTAGCTACTTTTGGCCCTGAAATGTTATGGGAGAATTCTCTTTACACTTACGCAGGTGTAGCTTTGTTTTTAATCACAGGAGCTGCCATGATTTTGGCCAACAGAAAACACATTTTAAACCTGGACGAGCTGCAACAGCGCATGCATTTAGAAGCAATGGCCATTAGTTTGGGTGTGGCAGTGGTCTTGGGTTTGGGATTGTCTATCTTAGAGCAGCAAGATTTACTGGGTTTTAAAATGGACTTTGCTTTTATGACTATTGTGATTAGTTTGACATATTTGGCGGGATTAGCCATTAATACAAGACGTTTTAAATGAAAAATAGCATTAAAGAACTCAGGGCTAGGCACCAATTAACACAAGAAGATTTGGCCCACAAAGTAGGGGTATCCCGCCAAACCATCAATGCCATTGAAAAAGGAAAATTTGATCCCTCTTTGCCTTTGGCTTTTAAATTGGCCCATTTGTTTCACACCCCAATTGAGGGTATATTTACCCATGAATCAATCATAAATAAATGATTGTTATGGCAAAATATGTGTTGGGTTTTTTTGGATTGTTGTTGTTTTCTTGTGGGTTAACGCCTGAAATGGATGCAGATAGCCTCATTCAAAAGACGGTTGCAGCCCACGGATGGAACCTAGGAAAACCCACTGAAATAGCTTTTAATTTTAGGGATTACCACTACGAGGTGAACAGGGACGCTTCTGGTGTCCGTTATTCCAGAGAAAAACAAGACAGTTTGGGACTTACCAAAGACATTTGGACCAATTTCAGCACTTTTGAAAGGACCCGAAATGGCCAAGTTGTAGTACTTTCAGATTCACTACAAACGCTCTATGCCAATTCTTTAAATTCGGTGCTTTATTTTGCGCAGTTGCCCTTGGGACTTCAGGACCAGGCTGTGATGGCAGAATACAAGGGTTTAACTCAGTTAAACAATCAAAGCTACCACCAGTTGGCCATTACTTTTAAACAAGAAGGGGGTGGTGAAGATTTTCAAGACCAATTTTACTATTGGATACACAGCCTGCGTTTTGAAATAGATTATATGGCCTATTCTTACCATACCAATGGGGGAGGTACCCGTTTTAGGGTAGGGAAAAACAAACAGCAAGTCAAGGGCCTTCTTTTTCAGGATTTTGACAACTACAAACCCAAACAACATCCCAGCCCTTTAGATAGCCTCGCCATTTTATGGGAGCAACAAAATTTGGAGTGGCTTTCTGCCATAGAGAATAGGGCTATTGAGGTTTACAGGGATTGAGTTAATTTTATATCTTAACGCTGGTAAAATTAACTAAGCGCGAATTCTTCTTGAAAAAATTAAAGTTGTTCTTATTTTTTATGGTCACCACATTGGCCTCAGCCCAATTTTCTTTTGGAGTTGTGGCGGGTATAGATTTTGATACCGTCAATAATATAGATGCAGAGGTAGTGGCATTGGATAAAAACATCAACATATATGTAGGCCGTTCTGGCCATCATTTTGGCGGTTTTTTAAAATACAACTACCAAAATTGGTTTCTGAGGGTAGAAGCGCTTTCTCTGAGAAGAAACCATTCTTATAAGATACCTATTGTACTTACGGACACCAAGCGCATCATAACAGATTTTGATGTGACCCAATGGGACGTTCCTTTGCTTTTTGGATATAACCTCACTCGAGCTTTAAGGGTTTTTGCAGGTCCAAGATGGACTTTAAATCAGGCAGCAGTCTTTGAAGACAACCCCATTAATGCATTAGAGCGCGCCAGGTTTGTAGGTACTCAATTGGGTTTGGGTTACCAGTACAAAAGATTTGAAATAGATGTGAGGTATTCTCTAAACGGACAGGACCACGAGGTTAATTTTTTGCCAGAACCCATTGAAAACAAAAACCAATATATAAATTCACAGGGACAATTTGTGCTTTTAAGTTTGAGTGCTCACATTTTGTAAACTTTTTAAATAAAAAATTATGAAAAAATATTTTTTCCTTTTAGTGGCTATTGCCTCAGCTAATATTGTTTTAGGACAGGTAGAAGAGGCCTTTTCCTCCATGGTGAAATACAGAAATATTGGCCCTTTTAGAGGCGGCAGGTCGGTAGCGGCTTCTGGGGTGGTTCAAGATCCATTGACCTATTATATGGGTACGACGGGGGGTGGATTGTGGAAGACAGAAGACGCGGGCCAACATTGGAACAATGTGTCTGATGGGTTTTTTAATACAGGCTCCGTTGGTGCGGTGGCGGTGTCTGAGAGCCATCCCAATATTATTTATGTGGGTATGGGAGAGCACGCTCCTAGAGGGGTTATGACCACTTATGGAGACGGGGTTTATAAATCATTAGACGGCGGTAAGACCTGGCAACATTTGGGTTTAGAGGCCACACAGCATATTTCAAGAATTAGAATTCACCCCAGCAATCCGGATATTGTTTACGTAGCTGCTCAAGGCGCTTTGCATGGACCCAATCCAGAACGGGGTATTTATAAGACTACTGACGGTGGTAAAAATTGGGTAAAACAACTTTTTGTGAACACCCTTAGTGGGGCTGCTGAATTGTCTATGGATATGCAAAATCCAGAAGTGCTTTACGCCGCCATGTGGGAACACCAAAGATTGCCTTGGCAGGTGGTGAGTGGGGGTCCTGGTAGTGGTCTGTACAAAACAACAGACGGCGGCGCCCATTGGACCGAACTAAAAGAAGGTTTGCCAGCAGAGAAAGGAAAAATGGCCATTGCAGTATCTAGGGCCAATCCCTCTAAAGTGGTGGCGCTCATTGAAAGCGACTCTAAGCAAGAAAAAGGGGGCTTATTTGTTTCTGAAGACTCAGGAGAAAATTGGACCAGGATTTCTGCAGACCATAGACTCATTCAGCGTGCCTGGTACTATACTGAGGTGTTTTTAGATCCTTTAGACGCAGACACCATTTATGTCATGAGTGCTACTGCTTATAAATCTATCGATGGAGGAGCCCATTGGGAGGAAATGAATCCTGCCCATGGAGACTACCACGATCTATGGATACACCCAACCAATAACAAGCAAATGGTCTTGGCAGACGACGGCGGTGCGGCCATTAGTTTTAATGGTGGAGACAGTTGGTCCTCTCAAAACAACATGCCAACCGCTCAGTTTTACAGGGTAAACGCAGACCATTTATATCCTTATAATATCTATGGCGGACAACAGGACAACACCAGTGTTCGGATTGCGAGTCTTGCGCTGGGAAGTGGGGGTATTGGGGAAGAGAGTTGGGAGGCATCGGCCGGAGGCGAAAGTGCCTTTTTAGCCTTTGACCCAGACCAGCCAGATGTGGTCTTGGGAGGGAGTTATTTGGGGACTATTGACGCTTATTACCCCGAGCGTAAGTCCAGTACGAATATCATGATAGACCCCATTCAGTATTTGGGTATGGCGGCCAGTGAAATGAAGTATCGTTTTAATTGGAACGCCCCTATTATTAGGTCTGTTCATGAGGAGAATACTTATTTTCATGGGGCGCAGTACCTACTCAAAACCACAGACGTAGGCCAGAGTTGGGCTGTGATTTCTCCTGATTTGACCATGAACGACAAGTCCAAGCAGGTGCACGGTGGTGGTCCTTACACTATTGAAGCAGTTGGGGCAGAAAATTATGGCACACTCGCTTATGTGGTGGAATCTCCCCATGAAAAAGGAGTTCTATACACCGGCTCAGATGACGGTCTGGTGCATTTGACCAAAGATGGGGGTAATACTTGGAAAAATGTGACCCCCCGGGGTTTGCCAGAAACCATTATAAACGCCATTGAGGTCTCGCCTCATGATCCTTCCACGGTTTATATAGCCACCACCCGCTATAAATTTAACGACAAAATGCCTGGACTCTACAAAAGTGTAAATTATGGCGCGCGATGGGAAGAAATATCGGCTGGAATTCCAGAGGGGTCCTTTACTAGGGTAGTTCGCGAGGACCCTGTGGTGAAAGATTTGCTTTTTGCAGGTACAGAAAAGGGGGTATATTACTCCTTAAATGGCGGAAAAAATTGGGAAACATTACAGTTAAACCTGCCTAATGTTCCTGTTACAGACTTGCTGATTAAACACAATGACCTTATAGTAGCTACCCAAGGCCGTTCTTTTTGGGTGTTAGATGACTTAGACCTCATTAGACAAGCCACGCCAACGGCTTTAAATGGACTTCAGTTTTTCACGCCTGAAAAGGCTATTTTAGGGAATTGGTACAGCAGCATGAATGCAACCGAACCTAAAGGCACCCATGTTTTACAAGGGGTGAACCCAGCGAATGGCGTGGTTTTCTATTACCATTTACCAGAAGGAATTTCTGACAAAGACATTGCTTTGGAGATTAGGGATGCAAAGGACCATGTGATTAGACGTTTTAGCGGGCTTAAAGATCCTTCTTACAGCCCTTACGAAGGGGCACCTGATCCCAATCCTGTTTTGTCTTTAAAAACTGGGCTCAATAGATTTGTTTGGGATATGAAACACGAGTCTTTGCCTGGCATTCCAAAGGCCTATATTGAGACCAGTTACAGCGGTCATAAAGTACTTGCGGGTAATTATACGGCTATTTTGACTGTGGCCAATACCCAAAAGACCGTATCCCTGAAAATTTTGCCCAACCCCTTTGAAATAGCTACTCAAGAGGCCTTAGAGGCTTGGGACAATTTTATGACTATTGGCGAGGCCAATTACCGAGAAATGGCCCATTTGGTGAATGAACTTTACCCTGTGCAAAGCAGTTTGGCGCAGTTGTTAAAAAACAATAAAGTAGCGTCAAATCCCGAACTCAGCCTGGGCGTGAATGCCTTGCTTCTGGACCTAAAAGATTGGGATCAAGAGATGATCCAAAGGCTTTCAAAAGCTTATGACGACGTAGAAAATTATCCCAATAAATTCACGGCATCTTATCTTTACGTATTGAATCAAACAGTGAGTAGTTTGCCGGTGTTAAACCAGGGTGCTATAACGCGAATGGCTATACTTAACAAAGAATGGTCTCTGCTTAAAACCCAAGGTGAACAGCTTAGAAATGAAAGGATCCCTTTGGTAAATAAGCAGTTATGGCAGGCTGGAATAGGTGCTGTAGAGTAGGTTATTTATTATTTTGCTGGTACTCCTGTGGTGTTATGCCATGGTGCTCTTTAAAGGCCTTGTAGAAGGCAGACTTGGATTGGTAACCAGCCATATTGCCTATGGGGTCTATTGTATTGGCATTGAATTTTGGGTCCAATAATGCTGCAGCAGCCCATTGCATTCTAGATTCTAATTTTAACTGGTGTAATGATTTGTTTATATAATGACTCAGGCAGTAACTAATATGGTGCTGAGGCACTTCCATAGCTGTCACAAGATGTGCCATTTTAAAATTTGGGTTAAAAAAGGAGCTGTCTGATGCAAAAAAGTTTAAAATTTCTTGCTCTAGTTCTCTGTAGTATGCTTGCTCCTTTTCCTGTTCTTTGTTTTTTACAAAACCCCTTCCTGCAGGACCCTATTATTACATAGTGCAATTAAATGACGGCTCTGCCGCAAGATCTGGATGGCTGTATATTACCTATTGATATTTTTTCCGATATTAGGGGTGTAAAAACCCCTTCTTATGACCTTATCTCGATTGTCAAAAATTACTTTTTTATTGTTTTTAGTTTGTTTCATGGGCCTTCAGGCACAAAAAAGCGCCGATAAAAAAGCCCCTAAAACCCTATTAGAAATTACGGAAGACCTTCAAAAAGAAGCGGGTCTTATAGACAGTTACTTTGAAGTGGGGGGTAAATTATTCTTTGGAATTTCAGAAGATGTCTTGAATAAAGACCTGCTTATGGTGACTAGAATTGTGCGCATTCCCGCCAATTATTCTGCCTACAGCAATGCGGGTTCAAAGACCTCAGAACAACTGGTTCATTTTGAAAAAAGAGGGCAAAAAATTATATTGACCCAAGTGTCTTATAATGCTTTGGCACAAGAATCTGATCCCATTAGCCTTAGTGTGGTGCAAAACAACAACCACCCAATTTTGGCAGCATTTGAGATAGAAGCTCAGGAAGAAGGGCAGTATTTAATAGAGGTAACAGATTATTTTTCAGATGACTCACCAGGCTTTAATATAGTGGGAAGCCGCCAGAAAGAAGCCTATAAAATGGGTGGTGTAGATAAAAAGCGCTCGAGTATAGACCGCGTGCGCTCCTTTCCCATTAACACAGAAGTGACCCACACCCTCACCTATAGCGCGCGTAAGGCGCCTAGAGGCAACAACACAGAAACCCTCAGTTTTGTAGTGAACCACTCCCTTATTTTACTTCCAGAAGACCCCATGCCAGTGCGTTATGAAGACCGTAGGGTAGGCTGGTTCTCTATGGATAAGATAGATTATTCTTCTGAGGCCTTAAAGGCCGATGCCTATAGCATAGTGCGCCGTTGGAGGCTCGAGCCTTCAGATGAAGCGGCCTACTCGCGTGGAGAATTAGTGGTGCCAAAGAAGCAAATTGTGTACTATTTGGATCCCGCTACCCCCTTAAAATGGCGCCCTTATTTTAGAAAAGGGATAGAAGATTGGAACAGCGCTTTTGAAAAGGCAGGATTTAAAAATGCCATAGTAGCCAAAGATGCGCCTACTCCAGAAGAAGATCCAGACTTTAGTCCGGAAGACGCCCGTTATTCTATGGTGCGCTATGTGGCGTCTACCACCAGAAATGCTACTGGACCAAGTGTTTCTGACCCCAGAACAGGAGAAATTATTGAGAGTGATATTATTTGGTATCACAACCATTTGCGCTCTTACAGAAACAGGTATTTATTAGAAACCGCTGCAGCCAATCCGAAAGCCAGAACCCTAGACACGCCTGAGGAAGAAATTGGGGAGATGATGCGCCGCGTTATTTCTCATGAAATAGGGCATGCCCTTGGTTTGCCGCACAATATGAAAGCCTCAAGTGCCTATCCGGTAGACTCTTTAAGATCTGGTACTTTTACCCAGAAAATGGGGATTGCCACGACCATTATGGACTACGCCCGTTATAATTATATAGCCCAACCAGGAGACAAAAACATTCGTTTTGTGCGCCAATTAGGGCCTTATGACAACTATGCCATTGAATGGGGGTATCGTTATTTTCCAGGACAAGATCCATTGGCAGTTAAAGAAAGTTTGCGCCAGTGGGTAGACGCTCGCAGTACAGACCCAATTTATATGTTTGGATCTGGTGGGAGTGACCCAAATTCACAAACAGAAAATATTGGAGACAATCCTATTAAAGCAAGCACTTATGGCTTGTCTAACTTGAGAATTGTCGGTAAAAATTTAAATCAATGGGCCCAGTTTCCCAATAGCACTTATGATGATTTGGCTGAATTACACGGAGAGTTTTTAGGGGTGTTCAGAAGGTATGTCTATCATGTGGCCAAGCTTGTAGGAGGGGTAAACGAAACACGATTAAACAACAACCAAGCGGGCACGCCCTATGTAAATGTGCCTGCGGGAACCCAGTTAGAGGCTTTGGATTTTTTGAGTGCTGAGGTTTGGAACGCACCTACTTGGCTTATTCCTAAAGATTTGGTGTCTCGTTTTAGTTCAGACGGGGCTTTAGACGCCCTGTCTAAGATGCAAATGGACTTATTGAAAAGTCTGCTAGCACCTAAAAAATTAACCGCCATGCTCTCTGCGCATTATACCTTAGAAGGAAACGGCCTGGCATTACCGGAGCTCTTCAACAGACTGAGTTCAGATATTGTTTTAGATAAAGCGCCACAGTCAGTTCTAGACAGGAAATTACAAAAAGCCTACCTCCATATTTTAATAGACTTAAAAGGCAATGAAGATACGGATGCAGAGGTAAAAGGCATGGTCATAGCACAATTAGAGGTCTTGAAAGACCGCTTTAAAAAATTCAGTAAATCTTCCAACCCTTTGGTAGCTGCCCACGGTGCTTATGGCTTGGTTGTGATAAAAGATTAAAATTGATTCTAGTGAAAGCCAATAATGGCAGGCTATTACTTAGAGGCTGAGGTGTTGGACATTAGTTTAAAGGCAGAATCTTAATTCGAAAACTGTCGCCTGTTTTTAATTGCGCCAAAGCATTAATACTCTCTTGGGTAAGTTGTAAAATCCTGGGATAGCCCCCCGTAGTTTGGGCTTCCCTCATGAGTACCATTATATTTCCCGAAGGGGTTATTTGAACAGTGCCTGGTAATACAGGTCCTGTAATTTGGTTTTTTTCAAAAGCACTTAATGAAGGAAGTAGCTGGTAGGCCATTCTGTTGTTGAGATTACTCACTTTAAAGGTTTGTTGGTTAAGACCCTCCTGTTGCTCTGGGTTTAAGTATTTAAATTCCGGCCCTTGAAAGGCGAGGATTTTTTTGGCGCCTAAAGGAGTATTGCTCTTTTTTTCAAGAATAATCGCCTGGTCTTTTTCCCCTGATCTGTGTTGGAGTTCCATTCCTTTTTCTAGTTTTATGATTGGACTTAAATGGGCTTGCATGGACCTACTTCCCAATAGGGGCTCATTTAGAAAACCGCCTTTAATGGCCATATAAAGTCTCACGCCTTTTTCCAGGGTACCAAAACGCAGTTCTTGGCCCGCTTTTACCCAAATAGGGGTATTGGTGCTGGCTATGTTTTGATCTATATAAATTGGAAAAATAGCACCGCTAAAAGCCACCCAAGCATTTTCTGTGAAAGTCAATACAGGTCCTGTCATGGTTATTTCCAGCACTGCGGCATTGGGTTCATTCTCTAAAAGGGCGTTGGCATTTTGAGCACTTTCACGGTCCATGGCCCCGCCCATTGGCACCCCTATAGGTTGCAGTGGGCTCCTGCCTAAATCTTGAATACTGGTGTATAAACCAGCTTTAATGACTTTAATCATGCGGCTTTTGGTTTCATGGCTTAGTATAAATCGTTTTTTCTATTTTGTAAATCCCTGCTGCTACTTGAATTTGTAATAGCTTATAAGCGTCTTTTGAGATGGGTGTAAATTGTATTTTGTCTCCCACCTGCGCAAAAAAAGGTGGGTCTTGTAGGGGGTTAAATAAGGGTATGGGTGTTTGGCCAATGAGCTGCCAGCCACCGGGACTCTCACAGGGATATATACCCGTTTGCTTGGCGGCAAGCCCAACAGAACCGGAAGGAACTTTCATTCTGGGGCTTGATTTTCTAGGGATCTCAAGTTTTGAATCCAGACCGCCCAAATACATAAATCCTGGAAGGAAGCCAACACCGTAGACCGTGTAAGTAGCCTTGCTGTGTTTGGAAATGAGCGCCTCTGGAGAAAGTTTTAATTGAGTGCACACCGCCTCAAGGTCGGGGGCAAAAGAGGCCTCGTAGCATACCGGTATTTTATACAGTATTTTTTGTGCTGGTATCGTTTTTATAGTGTTTTTGGCCTTCTTTATGGTGTTTTTAATCTTTTTGCTCTGGTCCTTTGGGTCTAGATGCTCTTTAATTTTTTCTTCACTAAACAGCTCATAGTCTTTTTTTATTTGTGCTTTTAAGAAGGGAAAGGAAGTAATTCGCTCAGGGAATACCGCTAATATAGAGGCATAAGCTGCTGTTAAAATAGCGTCTGGACAATTATTTTGCAACACCTTTTTAAAAGCAGATAGGTCCTCTAAGATATTTTCAGAGACTATTTGGGGCCACTGAATGAGTAGCGCGTATTCACTGTATGGGTGGTATTCTAAGATATAAGGAGGCTTCGGTTCTTTTGCGTCTAACATAGCTTAATGACTAAATTTTTGAAATGGCTTTTCTAATGGCCTGCGCCCTCTCTATTGCTTTTGGATGGTCTGAATGTAAGCAAACGGTGTCTATTTGAGTGGCTAAATAGGCTATTTTACCTTGACTGTTCTGGTACGGAATGTGCTTTTCTAGCACAAGATCATGCAATTGTGCTACTATTTCCGAAGTGTTTTCTATCTGAGCGTTGTTAGATTGTCTAGAGATTAAATAACCTTGTTCATTATACCTCCTGTCTAGAAAGCCCTCTGAATACAGCTTAAAATATTGGGCTTCAGCCGCCACAGTAAATGCTTTATGGGGCATGGCGTACAAAAGGGTACAAGGATAGTTAGATAGGGTTTCTAAATAAGCTCCAGCGAGCTCTGGACTATGGTATAGGTCTGAATACAAAGCGCCATGGGCTTTTATATGGTGGCATTGAATTGACTGCTTTTCCAAAGTATTAAAAAAGAGGTCCAATTGTTTTTCAATGGCTGCTTGAAATTCTTTTAGAGGCATTTTCATAGACTGCCTGCCAAAATTGAGGGTGTCTGGATAAGAAGGATGTGCCCCTACTTTTAGCTGTTCGTTTAGGGCCAATTGCAGTGCAGTTTCTATGGTCAGGGCATTTCCATAGTGGCCGCCGCAGGCAATACTACAACTGTCTAAATAGGGCATGAGTTCTTTATCTACTCCATAACCTTCTCCCAAATCTGAATTAAAATCTATGGTCATAGTGTTGGTTTTACAATACACTCACAAGGGTTTTTATACTGAGACCCACTGAAATTATAAAAATAATACCAAACAGTATATTTTTAGTTTTACTGTTGGTGTGTTTTCCTAACATTTTTTGGTTGTTTCCGAGCCAAAACAAAAGTCCTACCAGTACTGGGAGGATAATTCCATTGGCAATTTGAGCAAAAACAATTACACTGATGGGGGTATAGTTTAGTAATAGGGAGCACATGCCTAATGCCAATATCACTAAGCTAATGGCTTTAAATCCCCAATGGGTGGTCTTTAAACCAAGGTCAAAGCAATTATTTACTACATAAGCGGCGGCTAATGGAGCGGTCACTGCTGAGGTAATTCCTGCAGAAAGCAGGCCTATTCCTATAGCAATTTTAGCGAAGCTTCCATAGAGTGGCGCCAGTCCTTCTGCCAAATCGAGAACAGATTTTAAACTGTCCTTTGGCAAGGCGGTAGCAGTGATCACAATAGCCATAGAGACTAAGACTCCTATACTTACCGCAATTTTCGTGTCTGTTCTTAGGGCACTTAAATCCGAGGGCTGCTGCCATTTTTCTTTGACCAGTGCAGCGTGAAGAAATAAATTATACGGCACTACCGTGGTGCCTATTAAGGCCATGATGGTAAATAAACTGTCTTTTGGAAATTGAACCAAAACAACTCCCTTGATCAGCGCCACCATGGAGGGACCCACAAGTATAGCTGTAATTAAAAAGGAGCCACTGAGTAACACCACCAGTCCAATGAGAAATTTTTCCAGTGTTTTATAGGAGCCAAATCCCAGTAGAATCGCTGCTAAGCCTCCAATTACAAAGGGGTAAATTACAAGTGAATCTGGACCAAATAAGGCTTCCAGGCCTAAAATAGCACCGTTTATATTTCCAGCCTCATAGGCGGTATTTCCGCCCAAAATAGCGGTTAATATTCCCCAAGACAACAGTATTTTGAGCCACTTTTTTTCAATTGCGTTGCGCATGACACTTGCAAGTCCCTCTTGGGTAATGAGGCCAATTCTAGCGGCGGTCTCTTGTAATAAAATAGTCATACCACCAGAGAGCAATAAAGCCCAAAGTAGGGACATTCCAAAGCCTGCCCCTGCTTTCATGCAAGCGGTTACGGTCCCAGGACCTATAAAGGCAGCTGCCACTAGCGTGGCAGGCCCCATTTTTTTAAAAGGATTTTGCATGGGTCTAAAAGATAGACCTAAGGTAATAAAATTGACAGAGTTCTTAGTCTATCTTGAGTTCCCATTCAATGATTGGCTGCACTTTTGGGGCTGTAAAAGCGCCTAATGCTTTTAAGGTCAGTACAATGCTATCTTTTCTTTCTAAGGTTTTTATTTGAAGCGTAATACTTTCTCCCGCAGGAATGGTAAATACTGGAGAATGCCTGTAAAGACTAAAAGGCATCTGATTTTCAAAGAGCAAATCACTGCTGGAATGGTTGTGAAGTGTCACAGACAAAACCTGTGTTTTGCCAATATATTTTAGGTCTGTAGCAGTGACAGATGCTTTAATTAAAGGATTTAAAAACTCAGATTTACCCACCAATAAATCATTAAATACAGCCACAGTTCTTCCATTTTTTAAAGCCTCTAATAAACTAGCGGCAGTTTTTTCTTTGGCAAAAACCAATGTAATAGGCCTGTGTTGTGCTTTTTCTGTATAATCCCAATCAATGAGGTCATGCACATCTGATGTCCCCATAATGGTCAGCCCGTTGTCTAGCGCAATTTGTAGGGCTTCTTCCGAATAGTCTCCTGTATTAATCACTTCTATGCCGTGTAACTCATCATTTTTAATGCGTTCTTTCTGAAAATCACTCAGCGCAGGCGTTCCGTTAGGTTGTTGAACATACCAAGCGGGATGGTTCCAAAACACAAAAGCCCCTTGTTTTTTTGCCTCCTTAAAGGCGTCTTCAGCAGCCTCTTGTAAAATAGGGTTGGCATCTTTAATAAATATGGCATTGTTATGCCCTACTGGCAACGCCCTGGTGATTTCAGAGCCTCGAATAATTAATAAACCGTGGTCTGCGGCTTCTTTCAGAGCAATTTCGTGGGCCCTATTTCTGTCTGGATGGGGAATATCTGATTTGTGGGGCTGGTATTCCAAGTGTTCCGTAAGTGAAATAGCATCTAGGTTTTCTCTCAAGGCTTCTTGTACCCGAATACTGGGCCATACGGTGCCATCTGAAAACACAGAGTGTATATGAAAATCTGTTTTTAGGCTTAAATATCCTGGTATATTAGGATATTCTATAGCCGTTGCACCCGCATGGCTGTGTTCCTGCCCTTGAGCCACTAAGGCAAATAGCATCCACAGGGATGCAAAACTGATTTTTAAGATCTTTGTCATGATGTTTGGTTTTTCTAGCCTAAAAATACAAGATTAGACGGCTTATTTGGGTAAATTAATATTTAAATTTGGGTAAAGTCTATTCTTATGCGCGCTATTCTAGGTATTATCCTCTTACCATTACTTTTTATTTCTTGTCAAAAGGCATCTGTTCCAACGCCTGAGGAAGTCCTTCAGAAAGCGGTGCAAGCCCATGGTGGTGAAGCCGCTTTTGA
>ERZ888423.2153-NODE-2153-length-15375-cov-8.940144_pt1 | contig 15375 bp, 14 predicted proteins | sample MGYA00520523_ERZ888423 | MGnify/ENA primary metagenome ERZ888423 (study PRJEB32303, sample SAMEA104408611) | aquatic metagenome | biome: Brackish water; feature: Pelagic; material: water | place: Baltic Sea | collected 2014-06-08T10:24:00 | depth 30,27 m ...
TTGTCCTCTTCAAAAAGAGCCTCGGTATACTTTGATTTTTTCCAAACACGCAGAAGATTTTTACGCTTCACATTTTTGAGAAAACGACGTAGTTTTGCGTCGCTTAATTCTTTATTGCCTTCAAAGTTAATTTCAGCCACCTTGACGCGCTCCCCGCGATCAATTAAAATACGCATGTCTTGCGCTATCGCCGTACCGGTTGAATCCAGGACCGGTATGGTGGTGATCATCACATTAGTGTTGAGAAAACCATGTTCTGCGTACTTATTGATGATGTGATTCTTGGTGGTGGTGATCAAGTTTTTAGTGATCTTGGTACCTTCCTTAAGCTCATTATCATTAATGATTTCGGTGCGCTGTCCCTTTCTCACTCCATCAATGATCACCTTATTCAACTTGGGCAATTCTACGATGTATAGTTCTAAATCGACATCAGTCCCTTCGGTATCGGTGACGTAGAACGCAATGTCACTGAATAGATTTTGGGCCCATAGTTTTTTTGTAATGCCGCTGAGTTTCTCTCCGGGGATATAAATTTGGTCTCCCACCTTAAGTCCGGTAAAGGCGATAACAGTATTTTCGTTGAAGTTTTGCGCCCCAGTAACTTTAAGACTTCTAATGGTGTATTTGGTACCGCTATCGAGCTCTTTCTTCTGGGCCAAAATAGAAGGGGACCAAAATAAGCAAAGCCCCACCCAAAGGAGGAGCTGTTTGACTATATTTTTGGCGTGCTTAGGCGTTAAGTTGTTCGCTCGTCTTTCCAAATCTTCGTTCTCTATTTTGATAGTCTAATATAGCGTTATACAAATGAGCCTTTGTATAATCAGGCCAAAGTGTCTCTGTAAAATGCAATTCTGCGTAGGCTATTTGCCATAACAAAAAATTGCTGATTCTCTGTTCGCCACTCGTCCTAATCAATAAATCTACATCGGGTAAGTCCCGGGTGTAAAGATGATTATTAATAATGGTTTCGTTAATATCCGACGGCGAAATTAGGTTATTTTTAACTTTGAGACTAATCTCTTGAATGGTTTTTGTGATTTCTTCTCGCGAACCATAACTCAAGGCCAAAGTCAGGGTCATATGGCGATTTTCTGATGTGCGCTCCATGACCGATTTGAGGTCTTTATGGGCTTTTTCAGGGAGGGCGTCTAAATTGCCGATCGCGTTGAGTCGAATCCCATTTTTCTGTAGTGTGGGCAGTTCTTTATTTAAGGCTTTAACAAGCAGTTTCATCAGGGCCTGAACTTCGAGTTTTGGACGTCGCCAATTTTCGGTAGAAAAGGCGTATAAAGTCAAATTGGGGATATTGAGTTCTGCACAAGCTTCGACAATTTCACGTACGGACTCTGCCCCCTGTTCATGGCCAAAAACCCGAAATTTGCCTTGGTTTTTTGCCCAACGGCCATTGCCATCCATGATAATGGCAATATGCTGCGGTAATTTATCTTGGTCAATTTTATGTTGCGCGCCCATTAAAAATTGCAATAACATGGTTTACGCCCAAAGGCGTAGGTAAAAGTCACTCCTGTAAACACGTACCAATCATTATTGGTGGTGTCGCCGAAAGGTACATTATTTACCTCGGAATTACCAACATTGGCGCTACCATCTATAGCATCCGTAAAGCTATATCTCGCCCCGACTTCCAAACCCACTAAAAATTTGGTTCCTAGTGTTTTTTTGAGTCCTAAAACCATGGGAATAGCATAAGTGGTCTCTCGGCCAACGGGATCGAATAAAGTGCCGGTTTTGCGCAGAGCATCATACCATGTGTACGTGAATCCTGTATACATATAGGGCGCAAAGGCCGGAGTGCCTTCATGCAAATCAAATTCCCAAAAGGTATATTCGATGCCGAGGGACACTTCACTTAGGGTATTTTCAAAGGAATAACCGCGTTGGAGCCTTCTGGTATCCTTCGAGTCTAGGTCATCAGCCATTATTTGTGCCACCAGATAAGTCAGTCTAAAGGCGTGGCGGGTACTTCTGTTCCATTTGGCAATACCGCCAAAAGTTGGGCCCGCGGGAGCAATGAATTGAGTGTCTCCAACATCGCCAATGTAATTTGCGCCGCCCACAAAAGCACCGATTTCATAGGTTTGTGCGCGACTCTGGGTTGAGACACTCAGTCCCAAGATACAGAACGTAACAATAAGGTTGAATTTGTTGCGCATGGCCAGTTAAAGGGTGCAAATATAACAATTAACTTTTTGCCTCATTTTCCTTTGGAATTGGGCATTGAATAAACATTTATTTTAATAAAATATTGTAGGCCAGCGAAGATTTCCACGCTAGAGAACAGGATTTAATTGGCCCTAGTTCCGTTTGTCTTCTCCCCAGTAGAGTTTGTCGCGCAAGGTCTTGATGAATGAAGTCTCTGGAAGGTGGACCATTTTTAATCGAAACGGCGCCTTTTTTATAATTATTTCTGAGTCATTGGGTAGAGACTCAATGCGCGAGTCTAAGGACATCAAATGATGGGTTGCTCCCGAAGACACCTTTAGTTTGACGGTACGGTCATCAGGAATAATAAGTGGGCGCGCATTAAGATTGTGCGGGGCGATGGGCGTAATGAGAAGATTTGCTGATTCTGGATGTATAATCGGGCCGCCACAACTCAGGCTATAACCTGTTGACCCCGTGGGTGTAGCGACTATGAGTCCATCGCTCCAATAGGTATTAAGGTGTTCTTGGTCGACCCAAACATCAACGCGAATCATAGAAGTAGAGTCCTTTCGGTTTATCGAAACTTCATTTAACGCAAAATTTAAATCTTCTGCAGGACTGGTTAACCCCTTTGTCTCGACCTCTATTAGCGTGCGTTCACTTATACGATAGGCTCCAGAAATTAATTGGGTGAGTTGATCGGCGATCGCCTCTTTTGGAATCGTTGAGAGAAAACCTAATCGGCCCGTATTGATCCCAACGACAGGAATATTCATGTCGCGCACGTAGGTAACTGCTTTGAGCATGGTGCCGTCACCCCCAACGCTAATAAAGAAGTCCAAGTGCTCATCTGGTACATCAATAATTTCGATGCGCTGGGCATGGGCCATGGTGATTCGATGGGTTTTGAGCAAATCCCAAAGTTCTCTAATCATGCACACTTTAATGTTCTGAGCAAAAAGTGTATCGAGGATGACCTCAATAAAATGTTCTGAGCCTTTGTGATAAAACTGACCAAATACGGCAACGCGTGTCATGATAAAGGGGTGATTTAAATATTGAGGTATTTATCAAGATACTCAGAGCGCTCCTTGAGCTGATTCAGGGTGCTGTCTTTTTCATGCACTGAAATAATATCAAAGCCATAGCGTCGCAGTGCCTCGATGCAAATTGTGATGGTCTCAGACGACACTTTTAGGGTCACTTGGGTGAGGTCATTGTTTTGTTCTGAGATAAAAGCACCCAATAGATGCCCGCCGTTTGACTCGATGATTTGGGTGAGTTCGGCCAAAGAATATTCGTTGGTTTTCCGCCCCACAATCAAAACCACGCCTTCTGCAGACAAAAACGGCGTGCTGTGAAATAAATGCATGATATCGCTCAGCTCATAGTATCCTTGGTAAACGCCTTGGGCATCGACTACGGGCATGATGTTGGTTTGATGTTGTGCAAAGGCTTCAAGTATTTCGAACCATGAATTTTGAGCGCGCACAAAAAAGGGCGTAAGGGCATATTGCACATCACTTAAGGTCGTGTTTGGATCCAAACAAAGCGCATCAGTTTCAGAGAGGGCCCCTAAATATTGCGCCTCACGGGTAACCAAAACATGGGACAAAGAGCAATGGCTTAGTGTTTCGCGGACATCGACCAATTTATTGTCAAGGGCAAAGGGCTTGTGATCATTGATAATGAAATTCGTGCAGTCCATGGGGGAATTTTTCTGCAAATTACTCAAAATTAGCCGCTTTTTTCGCTGATCAAGTTTGTATTTTTGTCCTTCATTAAATTGCTATGACCCGACTCAGTGTAAATATCAATAAAATCGCCACCCTGCGTAATGCGCGCGGAGGTAATGTGCCCGATCTCATTCAAGTGGCTATCGATGCACAAAAATTTGGTGCTCAAGGCATCACAATTCACCCTCGGCCAGATGAGCGTCATATCCGCTATCAGGACGCTATTGATTTAAAACCAGTAGTGCACACGGAGTTCAATATAGAGGGGAACCCTCAATCAAAATTTTTATCCCTCATCGAAAAGCTCAGACCAGAGCAGGTGACCTTGGTGCCCGACGCCGATGATGCCATTACCTCAAATGCGGGGTGGGACACCATAAGGCATCAAGATAAATTAAAGGAGATAATTGCAGGATGTAAAAATATTGGGGTGCGCACCTCAATATTTGTGGCTCCAGAACTCAAAATGATTGAAGGTGCTGCAGCCTGCGGCACAGACCGGATTGAACTTTATACTGAAGCCTACGCCCATCAATATACTCAAAACCCTGAAAAGGCTGTGGCCCCGTATGCGGCCGCTGCGGTGTTGGCTCATGAACTGGGACTGGGGATCAATGCGGGGCACGATCTTTCTTTGGAAAACATTGAATACTTCGCAAAAAATGTCCCGAATTTGGCCGAGGTTTCTATCGGGCACGCCTTAATTTGTGAGGCTTTGTACCAGGGGTTAGAAACCGTTATTCAGTCTTATTTAAAAAAGCTCGCGCATTGATCTTACACAGCCAAATCGTCGGCGAAGGAAGGCCCGTGGTCATTTTACACGGATTTTTGGGTATGGGCGATAACTGGAAGTCCTTGGCCTTGAGTATGGCCCAAAAAGGCAATCAGGTGCATTTGGTGGATCAGCGCAATCACGGCAGGAGCTTCCATCATGCCGCATTTAATTACGAACTGCTCACTCAAGACTTAAAAGCCTATCTGGATCAACAAGGATTAGAGCGCATTATATTGCTAGGGCATTCTATGGGCGGTAAAACAGCTATGAATTTTGCGACCCAGCATCCCGATTCCGTCACTCATCTGGCTATTGCCGATATTGGGCCAAAAGAATATCCTCCTCATCATCAGGCTATTTTAAAAGCCCTGAATCATTTGCAGCAAAGTGAGCCAAACTCCAGAAAACAGGCTGACGCCTTACTTTCTGAGTATATCAATGAACCGGGCATCCGACAATTTCTATTAAAAAACCTTTACTGGAAGGCCCCAGAACAATTAGGGTTGAGGATTAATTTGAACGCTTTGACCGAAAACGCCGATCAAATCGGGGCGGCATTAGCACCAAATGCCATTTTCTCTGGGCCAACGCTCTTTCTTAAAGGGGCAAAATCAGCCTATATTTTGCCAGAAGACACTCCTGGAATAACGCGTCATTTTCCTCAGGCGCGCGTGGTGGAAATCGCTCGAGCGGGCCATTGGTTACACGCTGAAAATCCAAAAGATTTTTTGGCTGCATTTCTGGCTTTTATCCATGCTTAAGCCGACAATACGTCTTCTCTAAATCCATAGGGACAAATCTTGTAGGGTAACGTGAAAAGAATTACTTTTGCGACCTATTTTTAAGGCGTAAACCACATGGAAATCAACAGAAAGAACATTGACAAGCTCAACGCGGTAATCACCGTAAATATTCAAGCCGCTGACTATAAAGATCAGGTAGAAAAAGTTTTGTCAAATTATAAGAAAAATGCCAATATTCCAGGATTTAGAAAGGGTCATATCCCGATGGGAATGGTAAAAAAACAATTCGGAAAGGCTGTTCTTATCGAAGAGGTAAACAAATTGATCCAAGAGAAACTCAATGAATACCTCAAAAAAGAGGAGATCGACATTCTTGGAAATCCATTGCCTAAAAATGAAGCAGAAATTGATTGGACTGGAGAAGATTTTAGTTTTGAGTTTGAATTAGGTCTTGCCCCTGAGTTTAACGTTGATGTAACCAAAAAGGCGACAGTGCATTATCAAATCGAGGCAGATAAAGCCATGATTGAGAATCAAATCAAGACCATTCGCAACCAATACGGAAAGTTGATTGCCAAAGATAAAGCTGAGGCGGGTGATGAGCTAACGGGTACTTTTTCAAATGAGGAACAGGAGATTGACCACAAAGCGACTTTTGATTTAGATTTGGTTAAAGGCAAAAAACAACGTGAGGCTCTTGTCGGGGCTGTTGTTGGGACGGAGGTTACTCTAAATACTAAGGATCTTTTTAAGGAGCAAAAAGACCTAGAGCGTATGTTAGGGATTGGTGCAGACAAAGCCAAGGACCTTAAAACAGACGTTGTATTTACCATTGCCGAGATCAACAAAAGAGAAAAAGCCGAGCTTAATCAAGAGCTGTTTGATAAACTTTTTGGTCCCGGAAATGTCAGTTCTGAAAAAGAACTCAAAGAAAAAATTAAAGAGGATGAGGAGCGTCAATTTGTACAACAGAGTGATCAGAAGCTCTTAAATGACGTAATCGATACCTTGATTGACAATACAAAGTTTGATTTACCAGAAGACTTTTTAAAACGTTGGATCCAAAGTACGGGCGAAGCAAAACTCACTCAGGAGGAAGCTGCGGCAGAGTACGAGCGCAGCGTAAAGGGCTTGCGCTATCAGCTGATCGAGGGCAAGTTGCGCGAAGAGCACGAAGAATTGCAGTTGAAATTTGAAGACCTCAATGCCTATGCTAATGAGATGATCAAAATGCAGATGATGCAATACGGGCACCCAAATCCTTCTGACGAAGAGGTTACCGGAATTGTGGCGCGTATTATGAGTAATGAGGATGAGGTTCGTCGCATGAGTGAACAACTCAATACGAAAAATCTTTTGGCCTTCTTTAAAGCCAACGCCAAACTAAAAACTAAAAAAGTAAACTACGAGGATTTCATCAAGCAGGCCTACGCTTAATGCTGGATGAAAATACTTATCTTTAAAGCGTTGAACCTGAAAATTTCAACGCTTTTTTTCTCCTATAAAACACTAGAGATATCGCATCATGAACTACGCAGAAGAATTTAAAAAGTTTGCCACAAAAGATCAGGGCATTAGCAGTACGTATTACGATAAAATTGTCAGCAGCATGACCCCAGTAGGGCTGACGCCAAATATTATTGAGGAGCGACAGATGAACATCGCTATATTCGATGTGTTTTCGCGATTGATGATGGACCGCATTATCTTTTTGGGAACCGGAATTAACGATCAAGTCGCTAATATTGTTCAGGCTCAATTGCTCTTCTTGGAAAGTGTGGACTCGAGCAAAGACATTCAGATTTACATTAATTCTCCAGGAGGAAGCGTGTACGCAGGTCTGGGAATTTATGATACCATGCAATTCATCAAGCCGGATGTTGCGACCATTTGTACGGGTATGGCGGCCTCAATGGGTGCCGTTTTGCTTTGTGCAGGAGCTGCAGGAAAACGCAGTGGACTGACCCACTCAAGGGTTATGATCCACCAGCCTATGGGCGGCGCTCAAGGACAAGCCAGCGATATTGAAATCACGGCAAAAGAGATTTTGACCCTTCGTGATGAGCTCTATGCGATTATTGCGCATCATACGGGCCAAGAAGTTGAAAAAGTTCACAAAGACAGTGATCGTGATTATTGGATGAAGTCTGATAAAGCGCTTGAATACGGAATGATTGACGAAATCTTGACGCGCGACAAAACCAAATAATATGACCAAAGAAGTCTTGTCTTGTTCTTTTTGTGGTCGTAAAAAGGCCGAAACTAATTTGCTTATCGCTGGGAACTCTGCGCACATCTGTGATCAGTGTATTGAGCAGGCTCATGGAATAGTGCTGCAAGAGCACAAACACGAAGAGCAGCAAGGGCTCGACACAGAGGTGATGCTCAAAAAGCCGAAGCAAATCAAAGCGTTTTTAGATGACTATGTGATCGGACAGGAACAGACCAAAAAGGTCATGTCTGTGGCGGTTTATAATCACTATAAGAGATTGCTTCAACCCGAAGACGATCAGTCGATTGAAATTCAAAAAAGTAATATCATCATTGTAGGGCAGACCGGTACCGGTAAAACCCTAATGGCCAAAACCATTGCCAAAATGCTCAATGTGCCCTTAGCGATTGTCGATGCGACGGTTTTGACTGAAGCGGGATACGTGGGGGAAGATGTGGAGAGTATTTTGACCAGACTCTTGCAAGCGGCGGATTATGATTTGGAAAAGGCCGAAAAAGGGATCGTTTTTATTGACGAGATCGATAAAATTGCCCGCAAGAGTGATAACCCAAGCATTACGCGTGATGTCAGTGGGGAAGGGGTGCAACAAGCGCTGCTTAAATTACTCGAAGGGACGGTGGTTAATGTCCCGCCAAAAGGGGGGCGCAAACACCCGGATCAAAAATTTATAGAGGTCAATACGGAACATATTTTGTTTATCGCTGGTGGCGCTTTTGACGGTATTGAGCGGCATATTTCTAAAAGGCTCAATAGGCAAGCTGTGGGCTTTAGTGCTTCAAAAAAACAAACCGGTACGGATCACGAGTTGCTCTCTTTTGTTACGCCAAAAGACCTTAAAGACTTCGGTCTTATCCCGGAGATCATCGGACGTTTGCCCGTGCTGACTTATATGAAACCTCTCGATAATGAAGCATTACGCGCCATCCTGACCGAACCCAAAAACGCCATTATCAAACAGTACATCAAGTTGTTTGAAATGGATCAGATCAAACTCAGCTTTACCGATGAGGCTTTGGATTATATCGTGACTCAGGCTGTAGAATACGCTCTTGGTGCGCGCGGATTACGTTCGCTGTGTGAGACCATACTCACAGACGCCATGTTTGACCTGCCGGGTTCTGAAACACTCGAGCTCGAAGTCGATTTAGCCTTTGTGCAGCAGCACCTGAGTCCGGATACACTCAATACCCTGAGAGCGGTTTCTTAAGGGATTACTTTCTGCCCACCGATAAGCGTTAAGTTAAGTCTGCTTGTGCTCAAACCTTGTTTGAAAAGCGTTCAATCAATCATTTAAGGCGAGGAGCTCTTCTATAAAATTACGTCGATTAGACAGGCGGGGTACTTTGTGCTGTCCGCCCAGCTTTTCTTTGCTTTTGAGCCAGTCGTAAAATAGTTTGGGGCGAACTGAAACAATCTGCGGCGGATTCAAAGTAATGTTGCCAGCGCGCTTGGCCTCGTAGTCGGAGTTGAGATCTTGTAAAGCCTTATCGAGAATCTGACCAAAGACTTCTAGGTTTTTTGGCGGCGTTTTGAATTCTATCAGCCACTGATGTGCGCCTTTGGTTTTCCCCTCCATAAAAATGGGGCCTGCCGTGTAATCGACGATTTCGGCTTCTTGAACACGGGCGGCAATACGCAAAGCTTCTTCCGCATTTTCGATAATGAGTTCTTCACCAAAGACGTTGATGTGATGTTTGGTGCGGCCTGTGATCTTTATACGGTAAGGGGTAAGATTGGTAAAGCGCACGGTATCTCCAATAATGTAGCGCCAAAGCCCCGCATTGGTGGTAATCACTACGGCATAGTTTTTACCGATTTCAACCTGATGCAAAGGGATGACTTTTTGCTGGTCGGTGTCATAGGTGTCCATGGGGATAAACTCATAGAATATCCCGTAGTCCAGCATCAAAAGCAGTTCGTCTGAGTTGCTTTGGTCCTGCAGGGCAAAAAATCCTTCGGAGGCGTTGTATATTTCGTAATACCTAAAATCCGATTTGGGCAAAAGATTTTTGTACTGGTCTTTATAGGGGTCAAAGTTTACCCCACCGTGAAAATAGACCTCGAGTTGTGGCCAAATTTCATGTAAATGCGCCGCCCCGGTGGTGGCTAAAACTTCGTTGAGCAAAACGAGCATCCATGACGGCACACCCGCCAAGCTCGAAACCCGTTCTTTTATCGTTTCTTGGACGATGGCATGAAGCTTGACTTCCCAATCGGCAAGTAAGCTCACTTCGTTGCTTGGGGTACTGCTAAATTCAGCCCAAAAAGGCATATTGTCAATCAAGATCGCGGAAAGGTCTCCATAAACCGTCCCTTTGTCTTCATAGAGTTTTTTACTTCCTCCGAGGCGTAAATTTTTACCCACAAAAAGTTGGGACTCCGGATGGTTGTGCAGATACACGCAGAGCAAATCTTTACTTGCGGCATAGTGACAGTCCTCGAGCGCCTCAGGACTCACAGGAATAAATTTGCTTTTGGCATTTGAGGTCCCGCTGGACTTGGCAAACCATTTGATTGGGGTAGGCCAAATAATATTGTTTTCGCCAGCACGCGCCCGTTCAATAAGCCCGGCCTTGGTGGTGTAATTACCCGCGGGCACGTTGCGCGCAAAATCCTCATAATTCTTTATCCCCTCGAAACCGTAGGTCTTACCAAATTCGGTGTTTTTCCCTTTTTGAATGAGATACATCAGGAGTTCATCTTGAACCTCATGAGGGTATTTGAAAAATAATTCCATCTGATGAATCCTTTTTTTGAGAAACCATGAAGCGATGGAATTGACGATCGGAATTGGCATATTTACCCTATCTTTAAGGGCTAAAATTACCACTTTTTTACATGGAATTTCAAGGGGTTTTGAGAAAAATGGCCACGCAAATTGGCGCACCGATTCAGTATTATTTAGTCTTGGGGGACCACCCCATTAACATGAATCAATTATTAGATCAGTCTCTATCTCTTGGTTTTGTAGGTTATGAGTGCCTGAATTGCGGAAGTGATGCCCCGATTTTTCGCCAAGGCTTTTGCAAGTCTTGTTTTTTTGAGGCGCCTCAGGCGGCTGATTGGATCATTCGCCCTGAACTCAGCCAGGCGCATTTGGGGATCGAAGATCGGGATTTGGCCTACGAACAAAAGATGCAACTCCAGCCTCATGTAGTTTATTTAGCAAACAGCAGTAATGTCAAGGTGGGGGTGACCCGTCTGAGTCAAGTACCGACACGTTGGATCGATCAAGGGGCCCATGAAGCCTTGCCTATAGTTGAGGTGCCCAATCGTTACTTAGCGGGCATCGCCGAAGTTGCCCTTAAGGATCATGTAGCCGATAAAACCAATTGGCGCACCATGCTCAAAAATGAAATTGAGGATGTGGACCTTGCGGCTTGGCAGCAAAAACTCATTTCTTTTTTACCTGAAGAAGTGAGGCCCTATGTGACCAACGCCCAAGAGACTCATCTCGAATTTCCAGTACTGAAATACCCGGAAAAGCCCAAGTCCCTTAATTTGGGCAAAACGCCCAATTACACCGGCACCCTAAAAGGCATCAAAGGTCAATACCTAATCTTTGAAGACGACACAGTCTTTAATGTGCGCAGTAACGAGGGCTTGATCGTGACCTTGTCTGTTTAAAAAAACAAGTGCTCAGCCTGTTGTTTAGGAGTAACTCAAATCAATTTCTTGATGTTGCTCCATTTTGAAGCGCTTGCGAAACAGGGCGACTCCCAGATACATAAACGGCGTGTCACAGGCTGCGATGATGACTTTGAACAAATAACCGCTAAGCAGCAGTCCACCAAAAAGGGCCCAGTCGATTTTACCAAAAACACAGAGCAAAAATAAAACCGAGGCGGTATCCACAAATTGTGACAAAAAGGTCGAAAAATTATTGCGCAGCCACAGGTGCTTGCCTTTGGTTAGGTTTTTCCAGAAATGATAGAGATGAATATCGATATATTGCGCCAGCAGATAGGCAATCATCGAGGCCAAAACGGCCAAAACTGTCGCGCCAAAAACTTGATCAAAAAGCCCGTCATCAATTGGGCTCCAGTCGGTAGCGGGGACCACTTGTCCCGCACTGACGATGAGCAGTGAAAAAACTGAGGCAAAAATACCCGCGGTCACCACGCGATTGGCCATTTTTTTACCGTAAATCTCACTGATCAGGTCGGTAATGAGAAAGGTGATCGGGTACGGCAAAATACCCACAGAAATCTCAAAGGTATAGAGGCCAAAAAAGTCCCAATAAAAGAACTTTTGAAAAATCAGATTGGACACCACAAGAGAGCAAATAAAGAGCGCCCCAAGAATGATGTAAATATGCATGGCCAGGGTTTTGTCTTTTGCGGTCATGGTGTTTTTTTGATTAAACCCGCAGGGATTCCCCGCCAGTTGATTATTTTCGCTTCAAGTAAAAGTAATCGATTATCGAGCCACTACAAAATATTTATATCGGTCTGGGCAGTAACCTCGGGGATCGTTTGGGGCACCTGCAAAAGGCCCTCGATTTGTTATTTCAGCGGGTGGGTCATGTGGTTCATGTATCGCGGGTTTATCAAAGTCCGTCCATGGGCTTTTCGGGAGAGGATTTTCTTAACGCCGTAGCTTATTTGCAGACCGATAGGGCTCCTGCCTCGGTAATGCAAGAATTACTCTCAATTGAACGAGACTTGGGGCGCCAACGTGTGGCTAGCGGAAGTCAAACCCAGCCTAGCGCAGAGGGCACTGCCCAAAGCGACGAACGCCATTACAGCAGCCGAACCATTGACTTGGATCTTTTGGCCTACGGTGATTTGATACAGGAAAGTTCTGATCTGATCTTGCCGCACCCCAGAATCCAAAATCGCTTGTTTGTTTTGCAGCCGTTTATGGATGTTGCCCCAGAATGGGTGCATCCTGAATTAGGTCTGAACCTGAACGAGTTACTTGCTCAATGTCCCGACAGCGATCCACCAAAACCCATCGCACAGTGGCTTAAAAATCCGCTGTCGGCCTATGATTTCACGGCACTGCGTTATTTGGCGATAGAAGGCAATATCGGCGCGGGAAAAACCTCTTTGGCCCAAATGATTGCCCGTGATTTCAACGGAAAATTGATTTTGGAACGCTTTGCGGATAATGCTTTTTTGCCCCAGTTTTATCAGGATCCAGAGCGTTACGCCTTTGCTTTGGAAATGTCTTTTTTAGCGGATCGATTTCAGCAATTGGCTGAGCAAAGCGCCCAATACGATTTATTTAGTGATTTAATCATTACCGATTATGACCGCTATAAGTCTCTAATTTTTGCTAAAATCACCTTGAGTGCCGCAGAATTTGATTTGTATCAAAAGTTTTTTCAACAGATGCATCGCGACTTGCCCCGACCGCAGGTTTATGTCTACCTCGCGCAATCCACGGAGCGCCTTTTGGAGAATATTAAACGGCGGGGCCGCAGTTATGAGCAGTCTATCGATGGGGACTACTTACAAAAAATACATTCAGGCTATTTAACCCATTTAAGCAGTGAAGCCCATCAGGGTAAAGTGATTCGAATCGATTTAAACGATCTGGATTTTGTGCAGCACCGCAGCGATTACCTCAAGATTCTGGATCTTATTACAAAGCATAACGCTTAAAGGCCTCCCATAACACCATACCCGCACTGACCGAGATATTGAGCGAATGCTTGATGCCGTGTTGGGGAATTTCCAAAACACCATCACAGAGATCGACTATATTTTGGGCGACCCCTTTAACTTCATTGCCAAAGACTAAGGCCACGCCTGTAGACGGGCAGGTCCCCCAGTTTTGTAAGAGTGTAGAACCCTCGGCTTGTTCGACCGCCCAGACTTGAATCCCATTTTTTTTCAGGGCCAGAATAGCATCTTGTGTGTCGGCGTGATAGGTCCAAGGTACACTTTCAGTGGCCCCAAGGGCTGTTTTTTGGATGTCGCGATGCGGTGGTGTGGCCGTGATCCCGCACAAATGAATATGGGCCGCCAGAAAGGCGTCCCCCGTGCGAAACACAGAACCAATATTGTTCAGGCTACGAATATTGTCTAAAACCACATGGATGGGGTAACGCTCCATGGATTGAACTTCCTGCAGGTCCGGACGGTCTAATTCGCTATTTTCGAGTTTACGGTGTTTCATAAGCTTCAGGCAAAAATACGGCTTTCAGAAAAAGAGGCAACGCCATAAGGCACCTTTGTCCTTAGCGGATGTTTTATTGACTGATGGGCCAGAGAATTGGGCCAGAGAATTTTCAATAATTTTAATTAATAAGTACCTTAGCCCGTCTAGCACAAATCCAAAGCATGGCCAAAAAAATCACGCCTTTAATGCAGCAGTATCAGGGAATCAAAACTAAGTACCCTGATGCCTTATTGCTTTTTCGCGTAGGGGATTTTTACGAAACTTTTGGCGCGGACGCGGTACGTGCGGCTGAGATTTTAAATATTACCCTCACTGCGCGCAACAACGGCGGGGATCAAACTGAGCTTGCCGGCTTTCCGTACCACGCCTTAAATACGTATTTACCCAAACTGGTCATGGCGGGGTGTCGTGTGGCGATTTGCGATCAACTCGAGGACCCCAAGCAAACTAAAACTATTGTTAAGCGCGGCGTTACGGAGCTCGTTACTCCGGGGGTGGCTTTTAACGACGACATCCTTCAGCGCAAGAGCAATAATTTTTTGGCGGCCGTAAGCGGCGATCAACATGCAAGTGGCGTGTCTTTTTTGGATATTTCTACAGGAGAGTTTTTAGTGGCTCAAGGCGATCGAAGCTATGTCGAGGCCTTGCTTCAGAAGTTTAATCCTGCTGAGGTGCTTTGGCATAAAAGAGAGCGCTTAAGGATTCAAAAATCTTCCTCCTCCCACGGACATGCCTTTTTTCTAGAAGATTGGGTCTTTCAAAAATCATACGCAGATGACTTGCTGCTGGGCCATTTTAAGACGAAAAGTCTTAAGGGCTTTGGGGTTGAAAAACTCGAGCTCGGCCTGATCGCAGCTGGGGCCATTCTGCATTATATCAGTACGACCCAGCATCGGGATTTGAGTCATATCACCAGAATTTCACGGATTGCTCAAGATCAGTATGTGTGGATGGATCATTTTACCATGCGCAATTTGGAATTATTTGCGGGATCAGGATCGGCCCAGGCGACCCTTTTTGGGGTAATGGATCAGACGATCTCTCCCATGGGTGGGCGCTTGCTGAAAAGATGGTTGGCTTTGCCTTTGAAAAATATTGACCAGATCAAGGCGCGTCATGAAGTCGTGGCGTATTGGTATCAAAATGCGGAATTGCGTGGGGCCTTGCGTCTTGCGTTAAAAGGCGTAGGGGATTTGGAGCGTTTGATTTCCAAAACGGCTACCGGAAAAATTAACCCCAAGGAAGTTCGTTATTTAGCTGATTCCCTGACCGCGGCTGGGCCTATTGCCCAAGCTGCTTTGGATGCTGATCAAAAGGCGCTTAATGATTTGGGCGGGCGCATGGATTTATGTCCTGACCTCGTAGATTTGATTTATACTCAGCTTCAAGAGCAGGTTCCCGCTCTGCTCAGTAAGGGTTCTGTGATGGCTGCAGGGGTCAGTGCCGAGCTAGACGATTTGCGCTCTATTGCCCATGGGGGAAAAACCCATTTGGAGGGAATGCTGCAGCGTCATCAAGAGGAAACGGGAATAACGTCGCTTAAAATTGACTCAAATAACGTCTTTGGATATTATATCGAGGTGCGCAACA
>ERZ888423.2154-NODE-2154-length-15373-cov-9.744875_pt1 | contig 15373 bp, 16 predicted proteins | sample MGYA00520523_ERZ888423 | MGnify/ENA primary metagenome ERZ888423 (study PRJEB32303, sample SAMEA104408611) | aquatic metagenome | biome: Brackish water; feature: Pelagic; material: water | place: Baltic Sea | collected 2014-06-08T10:24:00 | depth 30,27 m ...
CTGCGTACCCCCAACGGGATTCGAACCCGTGTTACCTGCGTGAAAGGCAGGCGTCCTAGGCCGCTGGACGATGGGGGCTCATCCCATGGGAGGACTTTGCGACAGTAGCAGGCAGCACGCAGAGGTCCAAAGACCAGAAGTTCCAATCCTTCACTTTGCGCAGTTTCTGCTCAGTTCGAGAGGGCCCGAATGATGCGTTCAAGCAGCATGCCGAGGTATTCGTAATTGTCGTGCAGCGCTTGCGTTGCCTCATCGGATGGTTCGAATCCCTGATCCTCTGAAATGCCAAGCACTGTGCCGAGTACCAAACGGATGTCATTGATCGAGCGCATCCAGGCTTCGACTTCTTCTTCGGATAAGTCCTCGGCCGAGATAGTGCCGGTGACCACATCGAGCGCGGCGAACTTTCGCTCGACGAGTTCGGATCCAGCCAGTGCCGAGTAGCCCTGATTGCGCTCCTCGTTTTCGCCGTAAGGCGGCGGAAAGAGCCTCTGCAGCATTGGACTGTCGGTGGTCAGCAGTTCTCGCAGGTCGAGCGCGAGGTCTTCAATAAGTTGCCGTTCCCCCTCGGACAGGTTCACGGTGTAGCGGCCGTTGCGACGCTTTCGGAATGGTGGATCAAACACACCGTCTAACAGGCCCATCTTGGTTGCCCTCAGTCCTGTTGCATGGTTGCCCATAAACCATGCTCGTGCAGTCGAAATACATCGCGCTCGGCCTCTGAACGTGTGCCATGAGAAACAGCCGCTTTGCCCTCGGTATGAACCTGCATCATGAGCTTGTCGGCCTCGGCCTTTGAGTAGCTAAAAAGCTTCTGCAAAACAAACGTGACATAGGACATCAGGTTGATCGGGTCGTTCCAGACCAGCACGACCCATGGCGCGTCAGTCTCAGAGTCGGTGCCCGTGTCGGGCTCCATGACTTCGAGCGGCGCGGTGGTGCTCATGTGGGACTAGCGCTCATGTCGGACTGAGACTTTCTTCTGACTGGCCGGGGATGCGACTGGTCTGTGATTCGGTGGCAGCCGAGTCTGTCGCCATAACGCTTGATAATCCAAGATGAAACCACAAGACAGTGCCGACAAGCAGAGTTGCCCCAGCAATATGTGCAAGAACAAGCCAAGCGGGAATGCCCAGTTCGTACTGCGTATAGCCAATCCCTCCCTGAATCAGAATCACAATGAGTAAGAAGTAACCCCGCCGCAGAATGTCAGAGGGAGTTTTTGCTCGGCCCAGTCGTACGAGGAGGATCACCGAGATGATGAGAAAGAGCCACATGTTGAGGCTGTGAACTCTGGCTACATCTGGAATGAGCAGATCGAATCGCGGGGACTTTTCGTCACCAGCGTGAGGGCCGCTACCAGTCACGATTGGGCCGGTCACCATGAGTAGTGCGGCCGTAGCGACTGCAACCCGAGACAGGTTGAGGTTTGCAGGCGAAACCCGAGGGCGGGTCGGGCCAGGTTCGTGGCTGGCTTTCCAAACCAGGATCGTCGCGTCAGAGACCAGAATCATGGAAAGTAAAAAGTGTGCGCCAACTGCGGCAGGGTGGAGGTCTACCAACACAGTGATTCCGCCGAGGACGATCTGCCCGATCACTCCGGCCACTAGGCCAGCTGACCACCAGACCAAATCTCGGCGATACGGTCTCCGACGGAGCGAGCCCAGTACGGCGGCAATGACTGACGCTGACACCAGACCAGTAAAGAGACGATTGACCTGCTCGATTGTTTGGTTGGGATTGCCAAACTCGACGAACTCGCCAGAGGAACAGTTCGGCCAGTCCTCACAACCAAGCCCCGAGCCAGTCAGGCGAACGGCAGCTCCAGTCACAACGATGATTGCAATGAGTGCCAGGGCAACAATTGCCACCTTGCGATAGGCCTGCGCCGAGAGCGTAAAGCGTTCGCCGCTGCTTTGATCGACCTGAGAGTTGATGTTCACTTCGCCACGCTCATGTAGTCCAGATTAGAACAGGGAGGTTCCACCCTTGCCTTCACAGACCTGCTCAATCTGCAACTTGTGACCCGCGTTGGCTCGCGGGGTGCTGTGGGACGTACCTTTAAGATGTCATGGTTGCGCCGGCAGTTTCTCACCCTGTATCGATTGGCACCCGAGTCTCTGCCTACGTTGCACTGACCAAACCGCGGATCATTGAACTTCTCTTAGTCACCACTATTCCCACGATGGTGGTCGCAGAGGGTGCGATGCCGCCGCTGTGGTTGATGCTGGCCACGATGATCGGCGGCTCGCTCGCAGCAGGCGGAGCAAATGCGATCAACATGTATGTGGATCGCGATATTGACGCAGTCATGGATCGGACCAAAGAGCGCCCACTTGTCACCGGGTTGATCACTCCCAGGGCGGCGCTGACTTTTGCGATTGGAATCGAGGCCCTCGCGTTTGTATGGCTTTGGGTCATCGTCAACCCGCTCTCAGCAGTCCTCGGCTTATCTGCATGTTTGTTCTACGTATTCGTCTACACCTTGTGGCTGAAGCGCACCTCAAGCCAGAACATCGTCATTGGCGGCGCCGCTGGGTGCATTCCCGTTCTGATTGGCTGGGCCGCAGTCACCGACTCAATTTCTGCCACCTTCAGTCTTGCCCCGCTGACGTTGTTTGCCCTGATGTTCTTTTGGACTCCGCCACATTTTTGGGCCTTAGCTATCAAGTACCGCGAGGACTACGCCCGGGCCGAAGTGCCGATGTTGCCCGTAGTGGCAACTTTTCGTCAGACCACCTCGAAAATGTTGGTGTACACCGTGCTGGTGTTTCTCTGCTCGCTTCTCTTTGGGTGGGCGGCCGGTATGGGACTGTTGTATTGGGCCTCGGCGGTGGTGTTGGGGGCTTTATTTATATGGTTTTCAGTGGACGTCATGCTCACGGAATCCCCGGCCAAGGCCATTCGACTCTTTACCTTTTCGATCACCTACATCACCTTGTTGTTTGCAGTGATGGCGGTTGACGTACTACTTCGCAACGGATGGTGAGCTGAGGGTTTTCTTTGGCGGCCGATGGCCGATGTAAGGTCAACCCTCAGCGGTAGGACCGCTGTGCCTAGAAATGATTACTAGGTACAGAAAATAACGAACTTGGTTGAGGAATTCTCCTGCGGGGGAGCCTCACGAGGGCACGACACACATGACACTGACTGACACAAGATCTAGCTCCGATACCCCACCTGCAGCAGCAGGCTCACTTTCCCCGACCGCTCTTGAACGAGTGATTGGTACTGGCGAGCATGAGGCCATCGGACGAACCTTCATCATGGGTTCCCTTTTACTCATGGCTGTCTCGGCTGGCGCACTCGCAGCGGGCGCTCTCAGATCACTAAGTAATGGTGGACCACTTGATGTCACCGACAACCTGTGGAACAGCGCTTTGGTTGGAATGGTCCTCATGGGCGCAATTCCGCTGCTGCTTGGGCTAGCAATCTGCCTCATTCCCCTGCAGGTTGGCTCCAAAGCAATTGCCTTTCCCCGAGCAGCGGCGCTGTCGTTGTGGACCTGGTTGGTTTCTGCAGTCATCTTTGCCATCAGTCTGGGACTAGATGGTGGAGTTGGGGGAGCCGACTTGGAAGCCTCCCGATTGGGAATGCTCTCCATGGGTTCGATGATGGTGGCCCTCTCACTCGGCGCAGTCTGCGTTGCCACCACTGTGCTCTCGCATCGGCCTGTAGGCATGAGTCTGGCTAGGGTGCCGTTTTTCTCTTGGTCAATGTTGGTGGCAGCACCAATTTGGATTCTGACCTTTGGTTCAACCACAGCGCATGTGTTTCTTGGCCAGATCAGCCAGGCAAACGCAGCAGGCCTTGCCCTTCGTTACGAAGCTGGTGTGGCTTGGTTCTTGCGGGCACCTTCGGTCTACATGCTCGCTATTCCAGTTCTCGGCATCTCTTGTGACCTTGTGGCGCAGGGCTGTGGGCGCAGGATGGCCCGCTACGGAACAGTTCAAGCAATGATCGCAATGTTCGGCGTGTTCTCCTTTGGTGCATGGACTCAAACCTCGGGTGGCCGAGAGAACATCCTGTGGATTGCATTCGTTGTCCTCGGCGCTGTTCCAGTCCTCGGGCTCTTGGGGTTGATCGCGGACACGTTGCGTCACCGGAAACCTGTTGTCTCGCCTGGCTTGGTCGGCGTACTGCTCGCCTTCTTGCTGCTACTCGGCGGGATGCTCGCAGGGATTCTTGAAGCGCTGAATACGACGGGCTCTGGAACCTTGTTCAGCTTTGAAGCCGCGGGACTTGGTTGGGCACAGAGCTTGTTCCTACTCTCAGCAGCGTTTATCGGTGGACTCTCTGCACTGTCAGCTTGGTCACGTGTGGTGCTTCGAGCCTCGGCACCTGGAGCCATTGCTAGCGCTGCCATAGCGGCAGGCCTCATTGGGGGTGGATTACTCGCCACTGTGTTCCTGATCCAAGGACTCACCGGATTTGGTCTGAATCTCTCGTTCTACAACGTGTGGGTAGCTGTGGCTGCGGCAGTGCTCGCTCTTTCTGCACTGCTCGGACTCATGCTTGCGCTTGTCACGAGCAGGGGGCATGCCCGCCAGCCCGCCAGTGCTGGCGCAGCGGGTCTTACTCTCGAGTGGGCGCAAGACGAACTCTCCCCAGAGGATCAAGCGCTCGTGTTGAGGACAATCGTAGCCAGCCCCTATCCGCTGCTTGACTTTCGATTCACCGGCGAAGCAGTAGAGGAGGACAAGTAATGTCAGATACAGCAACCCTCTCACCTCCCGAGGTGGCCAGTCCGCCAGAGAGCCCCCAAGCTGCCGTGGCCCCAACACCAGCGTTGCCACCGACCATGCCGCGTCGACGTGAACTGATTTTCGGCACCGTGTTTGTGGCCGCCGGCGTCGCCATGGCCTTGCTCACTTTGATTGGCAGCTACCTAGCCAGGCGTGATGCGGCCGGCGCTGCTTGGTTGGCTGACAACCAGCTAGCCCTGACCCAGCCAAATATGCAGATGCTGACGTTGGGCATGTCTGTGGTCACCATGCAGTGGGCCGTCTGGTCGATCTGCAGAGATGACAGATACCACACCTACTTGGCCATCGGCGTCACGATGCTGCTGGGCATTGCCTTTGTCAATCAGAGCACGTTCTTGTTCAAAGAAGCTGGAATCGCTATCACCCAGCCCGAAGGTCCGCTCTTTTATGCCGTCACCCTCGGTCATCTAGCCATGGTGATTGCCGGGTTGGTGTTCTTGCTGCTGATGGCCTTTCGAACTCTTGGTGGGCAGTATTCAAGCCGTCAGCCCGACGGTATCGGGGCAGCAGCAGTCTTCTGGTACGCCGGAGTTGCTCTCTATGCGGTGATCTGGTTCGCCGTCTACATCCAGAAGTGAGCTGATAGATGATTACTAGAGGATCAAAATACTTCTACGGTGCAGCAGCGGTTGGGCTATTGATGGCATTCGCCTACGGCATGATTACTGGCGCTAACAATAATGGCGGCCTGAGCGAAGTGCTCAGCACCGGTGGCCTCGTCAACAGCATCGTTGGCCCCCTCACCTTCGGATACAAAGGCTGGGTTGGGGATCAAATCGGATACTCCATCCTGTTGTCATTTGCTGGTGTGATGGCTGTCATCGGGGGCTTCCTCACTGCGTTCCGCGATGGCGATGCCGAATCACTGATTCAGATTCAAGGACCTGGCACCAATTCGGACAACGCAGACCTTCGAGTTGTGACTCCTCAGGGACTCAGCTACTGGCCCATCGTTGGTGCGTTCTCATTTGGGTTGGTCCTAGTTGGTGTAGCGATGTCTGGGCTCTTGGTCGCCATTGGATCCCTAGGGCTTGTCGTGGTCGTAGTCGAATGGACAGTCCGGGCTTGGTCTGAGCGTGCCACCGATGACGCAGAGGCCAACCGTGCGCTTCGTAAGAAGCTGATGTACCCCATCGAAATCCCAGTGGCAGCAACGGTGGGTGCCGTTGCGATCGTGTTCTTGATGTCGAGGATCCTGCTTGCAGTATCAAAAACGGGAGCCGCGATTGTCATCATCTTGGTGGCCGTTATTGTGTTCGGCGTGGCAGTGTTTTTGTCCTCCAGGCCAGACCTCAAGCGTTCAGTACTAGTAGGCGCCTTGCTGCTCGGTGGAGTGCTGCTGCTAGCGGGCGGAATCGCCGGAGGAATTTCAGGTCCACGTAAAGCAGAACATCATTCAGGAACAGAAGAAGGAATCTCCTCGATCGCTTCGCTGCCCCCCGGGGCTGCAGCATCGGCTAAGAGTACGAGCCTCGACCGTTTGACAGTCGAGTACTGAGAGGTTGTACGTGCGGAACAATCGCAAGTCATATGTCATAACGGGAATCTGTCTGGCCATTGTCCTGGTGCTTGGGTACCTACTGGTCATTAACATCGGTTCTCCGGTTGGTCGACCGCTGACCACGCTGAGCCCTCGCGGGGACAAGTCACAGGCGATTCAGAATCTGATCGTTCCGGTCTTTGCCATCGCTGGTGTGGTCTTTATCCTCGTCGAGATTGGCCTTGTGTTTGTTGCAACTAGGTTCCGTCGCCGCTCTGATGAGGTTGACGGCGAAGGTGAGCCCGTGCAGTTGCACGGAAACACCAAGCTTGAACTCGGTTGGACAATCGCTCCAGCACTCCTGCTAGCAGTGCTGGCCGTGTTCAACGTCAACACAATTTTGCAGATGGATGATGCAACCGACCCACTTGAAGTAACGGTGATTGGCCAGCAGTGGTGGTGGGAATACCGCTACGACCTTGACAATGACGGGGCTCCCGACATCATCACTGCAACCGAGGCGGCAATTCCTGTTGGCCGCGATGTTCGATTCAAGATTCAGTCGAATGACGTGATTCACAGCTTCTGGATTCCAGCACTATCAGGCAAGATGGATGCCGTTCCCGGCCGCACACATCAGGTCATCCTGCAGGCCAATGAGGTGGGAATGTTCCAAGGGCAGTGCACGGAGTACTGCGGGCTTTCTCATGGCCTGATGCGCATGCAAGTGAAGGCTCTGACCCCAGAGGATTACCAGATTTGGCTGACTGCCATGACTACGTCGCCTGCTCAGCCTGACCCGAAGAACGAGCTTGCTGTGCAGGGACAAACACTCTTCGTTGCGCAGTGCTCCTACTGTCATCAAATTGATGGTGTAACCCCCACATCTAAGTCTCCGTACCCCTACAACACGGTTCCGGATCCGGACTACGGCAAGACAGTGGCCATCACGATGGCATCTGGCAACGCTCCAAACCTGACCCACATGATGATGCGCCAGTACTTCGTCGGCGGGTTGTTAGACCTGTATGAAGAGGGTGGCTCGGTTGCACAGGCCATTCCCGAGGGAACTCCAAATACCAACAACATCAAGCGTTGGCTTCGGAACCCTCAAGACGTGAAGCCAATGGATCCGAATAACAACCAAGGTATGCCGAACTACAACTTGAGCGAAGCTCAGATTGAGCAACTCACGGCCTACCTCCTCACCCTTAAGTAAGCCTCACCCTCAAACGAACCACACCCTCAAACGAACCACACCCTCAAGTAAGCCCGAACGATTCAGTAGAAATACATGAACGAAATGAAGCACGTATGAGTACTCAGCAGAACCGAAAGAAAGGTTGATCTGATGGCGATTATCGAAGATCAGCGTCCGCTTGAACTGACCACCGGACACGACCCTGTTGCACCCGAGGCGCCAAGTCCCCTTGGTGTATTTGCCCGACCGAAGGCAAACACCGGCTGGCGGTCTTGGGTAAACACCGTGGACCACAAGAAGATCGGCATCATGTACGGGGTTGCCTCGTTCTTCTTCCTGCTCGTGGGAGGCGTTGAGGCGCTGCTCATCCGCCTGCAGTTGTCTGTGCCAGGCAACCAGCTGCTCTCGGCCGACTTGTACAACCAAGTCTTTACGATGCACGGCGTCACCATGGTGTTCATGGTGATTATGCCAATGGCCTCGGCCTTTGCGAACTACTTGATCCCGTTGCAGATTGGCGCCCGGGATGTTTCGTTCCCTCGGATGAATGCGCTCTCACTTTGGATCTGGCTAGCTGGCGCAATTTTCTTCAACTCATCATGGCTGCTTGGTGGTGGAGCAAACGGTGGTTGGTTCAACTACGCACCCAACGCTGGTGTGACATTCTCGCCAGGTACCGGCATTGACTTCTACGCAATTGGTTTGCTCATCATGGGTATTGGTTCCACTGTCTCGGCAGTCAACCTGACCGTGACCGTGTTGAACATGCGTGCCCCTGGCATGACGCTGATGAAGATGCCAGTGTTTACCTGGATGAACTTCGTGGTTCAGGTGTTGCTTGTGTTCGCACTTCCTGTCATCACTGTGGCCTTGTTGCTCCTCACCTTGGATCGCATGTTTGGCGCCGCATTCTTTGATGCCTCGAAGGGTGGAGATCCGTTCCTGTGGGAGCATCTCTTCTGGATCTTCGGTCACCCCGAGGTGTACATCATGGTGTTGCCAGCGTTCGGCATGGTCTCAGAAATCATTCCGGTATTCTCTCGTAAGCCCATCTTTGGTTACCCGTTCATGGTTGGTTCGGGAATCGCCATTGGCTTTATGGGTTGGGGTGTGTGGGCTCACCACATGTTCGCCTCGGGCATGGGTCAACTCTCGGTGCTGGCCTTCTCACTCTCCACGCTGTTCATTGCCGTACCAACTGGTGTGAAGATCTTGAACTGGATGGCAACCATGTATGGCGGTCGTATCAAGTTCACGGTGCCGATGCTGTTCTCAATCGGTCTCGTTGGAATGTTCACCATTGGCGGGCTTTCCGGCGTGACGCACGCATTTGCTCCCGCTGACACGCAACAGACTGATACCTACTACATCGTTGCCCACTTCCACTACGTACTCTTCGGTGGAGCACTACTCGGAATGATGGGCGGCCTGTACTTCTGGTGGCCCAAGATGTTCGGTCACTTCCTCGGTGAGCGCACTGGCAAGTGGCACTTCTGGCTGATGTTGGTTGGGTTCAACTTAACCTTCGGCCCCATGCACATCCTTGGCCTACAGGGAATGATGCGGCGAACCTTCACCTACACATCAGTCCAAGGTTTTAGTATGTGGAACCTGGTGTCCACCATCGGTGCGTTCATCATTGCATTGTCGCTTCTCGTCTTTATCGGCAACGTCTTCTTCAGCTACCGCAAGCACCGCAAGAACCCGGTTAATCCTGGTGCGGATCCTTGGGATGCCCGCAGTCTGGAGTGGATGATTCCTTCGCCCACACCGGAGTACAACTTTGCCGAGATTCCAGTAGTCGAAGAGTTTGACGAGTTCTGGCACCGCAAGTACGGCCATGATGAGAACGGCCGTCTTGTCAGAATTGCAAAGACCGAAGACGTAGTGGAGTCGAGCGATCCGGTTACCGTTCATCTGCCTTCACCCTCGTATTGGCCACTCGTGCTTGCCCTAGGTATGCCTCTTGTTGGGTACGGGCTGATCTTCAATCTCTGGTGGGCTGTTCCAGGAGTAATCCTGATCGTTGCTGGTGTCTATGGCTGGGTTATGGAGCCAGCCACTGATCCGGACGGTGGACATGGTCATGATGATCATCATGACGAACCGGACGAGCCTGATGCGACCGAGCTTGCTGCACCTGAAACTGCTGAGGCCGAGCTTGTCTCTGCTTCTGCTGGCTCCACCGGAGCTACTGCCGGAGAAGGCGACTCACAATGAGTGGTCTCGCATATGAGTCTCTCGAGGATATTGAATTCCCCGATGACATCCATACAACCTCAACTGGTATCTCGAATGAGAAACTTGGAATGTGGGTGTACCTGGCCTCGGATTGCCTGCTGTTTGGCGGGATGATCTCGACCTACCTCATCTATAAGAACCGTCCCGGTGAGATCGCTGGTCTCTCGGGTAACACGGACAAGGTGTCGGAGTATTTCGATATTCCATTCACCTCGATGACCTCGTTCATTCTGCTGATGAGTTCACTCACCATGGTGCTCGGAGTGAACGCAGTCATTCGTGGTGACCTCACCCGCCTGCGATTGTGGTTGACCTCTACTGCAGTGCTCGGCGCTTTGTTCCTCGGTGGGCAGATCTATGAGTTCACTAACTTTGTGGTCAATGATGATCTTGGTTTCACCTCGAACGTTGCCGCCTCAGCCTTCTACGCTCTCACTGGTTTGCACGGAGTGCACGTAGTTGTTGGTGTGATCATGCTGCTATCGATGCTGGCAATCTCATTTGGCACGCGGATTCGTGCTGAGGCAGTTGAGGTAGTCGGTCTGTACTGGCACTTCGTCGATATTGTGTGGGTACTCATCTTTACGATCGTGTACCTCATCCCATGAGGAGACTTCAATGAGCGCAGCAGTAACCGAACTTGATGATGACTCCCCAGTAAACCCGGGTGAGCACCATACGCATGGACCCACTGATGCGCAGTACTTCAAGGTGTTCTTCTTGCTAGTAGCCCTCACGGCACTAGAGGTGAGCACCTACTGGTGGGACGACATCTTCAACGCAGATACCAAGAAGATTGCTGTACCGGTACTCATCGCATTGATGGTGATCAAGTTCTTTCTTGTGGCGTTGTACTTCATGCACCTGAAGTTTGATTCGCCGCTGCTCAAGCGAACTTTCTATGCCGGGATGATTGTGGCCATTTTTGTGTATGTGGTTGCGCTGACCGTTATGAACTTCTGGTCTGATTCGGGTACGACTGAATTCAACGATCCTCCGATTGATCCACCCGCACCGTTCTGCGCAGACTGTCCGGGCGGCTGATGCTGAGCAGCGCATTTCCAGCTTGGGTGCCGCACTTTGAAGTGTGGATGCTGGTTCTTGCGCTGTTGGCCCTTGGTAGGTACGCCAGTCGAGTCATTCAGCCAAAGGCTGTCGCCGCTGGTGAAGAACCTATAACTACTCATCAAAAGATCTGGTTCTTCTTTGGTGTGTTTGTCTTCTGGGTGGCCACAGACTTTCCGCTGCACGACCTTGCCGAGCAACGCCTGTATTCGATGCACATGTTGCAACATTCATTGCTCATGGTTGTCTTTCCGCCCGTCATGTTGCTGGCAACTCCAACTTGGCTTGCTCGGCTGATAATTGGTGAAGGTGGGTTCAAGCGGTTTGTGTACTTCTGGGCGCGACCTGCGCCAGCGCTGATCGTGAATCTGTTCCTCACCGCGGGCATGCACGCTGCCTTGGTGGTCAACAACTCCGTTGCGAATGCCTGGATGCATTACAGCGTGCACTTCCTAGCAGTGTCCTCCGCTCTCCTCATCTGGATGTGCATCTGTGGGCCCATTCCCGAGTTGCAAGTCGGACCACCGCTCAAGATCGTGATGGTGTTTCTTCTAGCGGTTATTCCCACCATTCCAGCGTCATTTCTCACAACTGCCGAGTCGGTTCTGTATCAGGGGTACAACAATGAACCTCGACTCTGGGGCTTGAGTGTGGTCGAGGACCAGCAGTTAGCGGGTATCCAAATGAAGATCATCACGGGGTTCTACCTCTGGGGGATCATCGGTGTGATCTTCTTCAAATGGTCGCTTGGCAGTAAAGCGAATAAGTCGAAGTTTCGAGGCAAGTTGGTTCCTTCTGATGGAACTACTCCCACCGAAACAGAAGCGCCGCCGCAAGCGGAGCAATCACTGCCCAGCAAGTAAGTGAAACCCAGGCCCAACTGGCCACACTTCCGCCAACAGTGAGAGATCCGATGATGATCTCGGCAAGGGGCGCAGCGGGCAAGAGTTTGGCAACCGCAGCGAGTGGAGCCGGAAGTTCGCTGAGCGGAATGATCATTCCTCCGGTCAGCAACAGAATCAGGTACAGCCCGTTCGCCGCTGCGAGGGTGGCCAATCCGGGCAATGTTCCTGCCATGAGAAGACCCAGACCGCTAAATGCGGCAGTGCCGAGCAGAGCACCCGCTATGGCACAGACCCAGCCACTCAGCGGAGGTGACCAGCCCAGCAGCATCGCGGCGCTGATGAGCACGACCCATTGGATGACTTCAATGACGAGAACGGTGGCGATTTTGGACATGACCCAGCGCCCGCGGCCCAAAGGAGAGGCACCGAGGCGCTTCAGTACGCCGTAGGTTCGCTCGAATCCTGTACCGATTCCTAGCGAAACCATTGCTGTGGACATGACAGCTAAGGCGAGCACCCCAGGCGCTAGAAAATCGATGGGCTCCTCGGTGCCAGTTGGGAGCAGGTCAATGGAAGAAAAGAACACCAGAATGAGTAGTGGAATACCAAGTGAAACAAGGAGCTGTTCCCCTTGCCGGGCGCTCAGTGCTAGTTCCGTGCGGATTTGAGAACGAATGGCCTTCATGCGTCTGTGCTGCCTGTGCTGTCGGAGCTGCCTGTGCTGTCGGAGCTGTCTGTGAGGCGGCGGAATACGTCATCGAGGCGTTGTCGTTCGGCCCGCAGATCGGTGAGTTGGATGTTCTGGGCTGCAAGCCAGCTTGTGACTGCTGCGACTAGAGCGGGCGAGGGTGGAGCCTCTACCCGGTACTCACCATGAGATGTCTCTGAAGCTTGGGACCCGACTGCAGCGCTGAGTGCGGCGCAGTCAAGGTTTGGGGTGGCGCCGAACAACAAGTGGTCAGAACTCGTAGCCGACATCAATTCGCTCGGCGAACCCTGAGCTATGACCTTTCCGTGGTCGATGATGATGACCTTGTCTGCGAGGCGTTCGGTCTCGGCTAGATCATGGGTCGTGATGAGTACGCAGACACCCTCTTGGCGCAATGCCAACAATAAGGAGCGAATGAGATCACGTCCTTCCAGGTCGACTCCTGCAGTTGGTTCATCAAGAAATACCACCTTGGGTTTACCAATCAGAGCGAGTGCCAGCGAGAGTCGCTGTTGTTCACCGCCTGAGAGGCGCCGGTACGGGGTCTTTGAGCGATCCGTGAGACCTACCCTTGCGAGAAGGTCTTCCGGGTCAAGGGAGTCAGGAAAGAAGCCTGCGTATTGTTGAAGGAGTTCACGCGGTCGAATTGCAGTTGGGATTCCGCCTTGTTGCAGCATGATCCCCACCTGTTTCGTGAGCTTGCGATGATCGGTAATGGGGTCGAGTCCTAAGACGCTGCTAGAACCCGAACTTGCTGCTCGGTAGCCTTCAAGGTGTTCAATCGTCGAGGTTTTTCCAGCACCATTTGGTCCAAGCAGCACGGTGATCTGACCGGCTTGTGCCTCGAAGCTCACCTGATCGACTGCCACAGTCTGGCCGTACTGGATGCTCAATTGTTCTGCAATAACTGACACAAGGAGACGCTACTTCGCGCCTATGCCTCTGGCACAGTTCCGCTCGCAGTTCTGGGACGGATGCTCAATGAGGTTCAGCCTGCTGCGCGATGCCAACTAGGTTCCACTCATGCTTGATGTGCGTATGATCCGCGCCGATATTGACCAGGTGAAAGCAGGGCTCGCAAGACGAGGCCAAGACACTGCTGTGATTGATGAGGTTGCTGGCATCGATGCCGAGTTGCGATCGTTGTCAGGCCAGCGTGATTCGCTGCGAGCCGAGGTTCGGGCTTTGTCCAATGAGGTGGGCAAACTATTCCGCGAGCAACGCCAAGAAGAGGCCACGGAGCTTCAGGAGCAAAGCAGGCTGCTTGGCATAGAAGAGAAGCAGCTTGATGCTCGGGCCGAGGAACTACAGGTTCTGCTCCGTGACCAACTCCTGCGGATCCCTAATCTCCCAGCCGCAGATTGTCCCGATGGTGCCGGCGAACAAGACAATGTGATTCTGCGAGTTGAGCAGTATCAGCCTGATTCGTATGTGGACTGTCAACGAGTGCCCCATTGGGAGATTGGTGAACAGCTCGGGATTCTGGACGTTGAGCGTGCAGTCAAGATGTCGGGATCAATGTTTGTGATGTACCGCAAGCAGGGAGCTGCGCTGGTGCGGGCGCTGTGCCAGCTAGCGATTGATCGCAATGTTGACCTGTACGAAGAGGTGCGCCCGCCAACATTGGTCCGCACTGCAACAATGATTGCTACGGGCCATCTCCCGAAGTTCTCTGAAGAGGCCTATGCGGTGGATAGAGATGCCCTGTGGGCCATTCCCACTGCTGAAGTTCCGCTGACTTCTCTTGGCCAAGATGAGATCGTGGCCGAGGCGGACTTGCCTCTGCGGTTCTGCGCTCATACCAGCTGTTTCCGGCGGGAGGCCGGCTCGGCAGGCAAGGACACCCGTGGACTGTTGCGGGTTCATGAGTTCGACAAAGTCGAGATTTTGGCTTATTCCACTCCGGCACAGGCAGCGGACCTACATGCCGAGATCCTCTTGCGAGCTGAGAGTCTGATTGCGGAGCTTGGGTTGGCCTACCGGGTATTGGATCTCTGCGCAGGTGACATCGGTAATTCGGCAGCCCGCACCTTTGACATTGAGGTGTACTCGCCAGGGGTTGACCAGTGGCTCGAGGTGAGTTCGGTCTCTTGGTTCGGGGAGTACCAAGCGCGCCGGGCCAATCTTCGTTACAAGCCCGAAGGTGGGAAGGGGACTGAGGTCCTGCACACACTGAATGGCTCCGCTCTAGCTGTGCCACGCGTGTGGGCGGCAATCGTCGAGACCTATCGGCAGCCGGATGGTTCGATCAAAATCCCTGAATTGTTGCTGCCCTATATGCGAGGTGCAACGGCGATCTCAGCCGGGGTATGAGCCCGATATGAGTCCCGGTATGAGTAGGGGTATGACGGGCGCCGGCGTTCAGTACCTGCCTGCCCTGCTTGAGGTAGTTGGAGAGCCACCAGAAGATATCGGCAGCTCGCATCCAATGCGGAAGATCACCGAGGATGTAGCAGATGATCCACGCAGTTGGACGCCCGCAATTGCAAAGCAGGTGGCCGGTTTCTTCGATGAGATGGCGGCCGGTTGGGCAGCGTCTGGGAATCGAGCTCGGGGTCAGGTAGTGCTCGAGGATCTGTTGACACGCTCCGAACTTCCCTCTGGGCTTGTGGTCGAACTTGGAGCTGGAACTGGGTCTGGCACGGTGTTGCTGCAACAGCATTTTGAGCACGTCCTTGCGGGGGATTTGTCCGCTGAGATGCTGAAGCGGCTGCCAGAGGAACTTGCGAGCAGGCTGCAGTTGGATTCCAGTGCACTTCCATTCGCCACTGGGAGTGTTACGGCTGTGGCCTGTGTGAACATGATGCTGTTTGCCGACGAGGTGGTTCGAGTCCTGACATCCGATGGGGTGTTGATTTGGGTGAACTCCATCGGAGAACGAACCCCGATCTACTTGTCAGCGGACCGGATTGCTCGGGCACTCGCAGCGCAGGTAGCTGATTCCGAACTCGGTGGCAGCTTCGAGGTGACAGCTTCAACAGCGCACTGGGGCACCTGGGCCGTTGCCCGCCGCCAACACTGAATTGCTGGGCTGCCTGAATAACGGGGTTGCCTGAATAACGGGGT
>ERZ888423.2155-NODE-2155-length-15368-cov-6.311631_pt1 | contig 15368 bp, 16 predicted proteins | sample MGYA00520523_ERZ888423 | MGnify/ENA primary metagenome ERZ888423 (study PRJEB32303, sample SAMEA104408611) | aquatic metagenome | biome: Brackish water; feature: Pelagic; material: water | place: Baltic Sea | collected 2014-06-08T10:24:00 | depth 30,27 m ...
GGGTTTACACTTACAAAGGCTGGTTCACTGTGTCACGGATGGGGTCCACTTCATAACCATCAAGGAGAATTACCATGATCCAGATTATATTACTCAACCTTTTACTCACCCTGCCCCTCCTGGCCCAAGCCCAATCCGCCTTCCCTCAGGTCGACGGCAAGTGCCCGTGGCGTACTATGAAGTCCGGTGATTACTGCGTTCCCTACGAGAGGCCCTATGGCGGTTCCCAGAGCTATATCGTTAAGCAGGGGAATAGCTGCCCTTATGGATATTTCGAGTCGGGAGCCTACTGCCGGAAGAGTGTCGGTGATAAACCGGAGTCGATACCGAGGGAGCCTGGCAAGGACTGTCCCTATAAGTGGCACAAGGCTGGGGATTATTGCTGGAAGGGCGAATGAATAACTCACTGTTTGACGCCAAAATTGCGGAGACCTACTATTTCTTTGCGGATGCCTTTTTCTTCTTTTTCGACCGCGCTCTTTTTTCCTCTGCCAAAGGGGGATGAAACTTATCTAGTATTCTGACGGGTATCGCTTTTATAACCGCCTTAATGAATCCAGAAGCATCCTTGTCATTTGACGTAGATAAAAAGCCATGATCACTGTAACCATTTGGAGATACAATTCTCGCGGGCTGCCATGCGGCTCTCCAGTACTTCTCTACCGAAAAAAGCAATACAGGGTGGGTCCCGCCATCTGAGTTCGATATTATTTTGAAATAAAGCGCACCTTGTTCATCTGTAAACAGACGGTAATATAAGTGCCCTGCATTTCTCGTTATTTTATTGGCTCTTCTGGATTCCTGGCCATACTCTTCAAACACCTTGTTATCTCCAGCATTCACACTTCGGCATTGGAGTAGATCGTACCCACATCTCGCCAAATGTCCAGCGGGTACGTCGCGTCTGTGACCTCAGCCCATATGGTGGCGATTACAGATGGACGGGGCAATGATTCCCTGGCTGGTGATGTTTCAGCGGATTACCAATTTAACAATATCCTAAGAATAGAAGGGCGGCCGGATTCTTTAATCCAACGCCCTGCCCCAATCCCTCACCTTGAAATCTTTCCCCGGCAATCGCCAACTGCTCCCCGCTTGATACTCACCGTTTTAACTCAGATCCAGCATCCACATAAGTCCAATTGTATTCCCTGCCATCTGGCCACCGGAAACTTGAGGGTTTAGGGGTAACTTATGAGGAGGCATCCAAAGCTGACAGAACTACAGATCTCCAGTGTTCCATAGCACCACCCCGAGCGGGGCCAAAGCCTTGCTCAATCCTCAAGCTGTACCTGTATGAACCTCAAAAGGAGCTACACCTATGGCTACAAAACCCAAAGCAGTTGAAACACCCACTCGCGTTATCAAGCGCGGCACCTGCCCCACCGTGTCTGGAAAATCTGAAATCACCTATCAGCTTGGAAGTGATGCTGATGATCGTCTTGTGCTCCGTATCCACAGCAATGACGGTGGTGGTTACTTTTCGAACGAGTGGATTCTCGTCGCCAACATCCTGGAGGCGCTTGAAGAATGGCCCGCTGACAAACCAATAACTTCGGTGGCGGTCTCAAAACTCTTTCGCGGAAAGTCCGTGAACTCAAGCGCATTTCTACTCGCGGCATTGAAGGCCGAGGGAGTACTTTCGGCAATCGAGAAGAAGCAGCGCTGTCACGAGTTGGGCGATGTTGAAGCATTTTTGGCTCAGGTCAGGGCGCTTCAGTCCGGCAAGCCCGCACCCAAGAAAAAGGCAACGGCGAAAGCACCCACCCAGAAAAAGGCAGCAGCAAAGAGTAAGAAAAAGTCAGCATAGTTCCCGTTAAATCAACACACCGGTCTCCCGAGTCGTAGTCGGCGGGTCACTTTTCCAACCTCTCTGTAACTTCAAAAAAACCTTCGCTTTTTCTTAGGCTTTTTCCGCTCCAATCCCAGTACCGAAAATATACCGACCCGAGCACTTATCAAACGCCTTCTTACCTTTCAACAAGAATGGTTACTCGAAGCAATTTCGAGATTTTCCCACACCCCCGGCCCGTTCTGGGCCATCCCTTGTACTAACAGGAGTACTGCAACATGAACATTGAAGACTATATCTGTGATGCCCTGGACATGGTTTCTGCTTGGCAGCTTCCTGAAGAGGAATTTGCCCAGGCCGTGAACGACCAAGCCCGACTCATGTGCGGTATGAACCTGGAGCCCTCCAGTGAATTGCCGCACTGCTCCCCGTACGTAAGTCTGCGCTTCTAATCCCCTCGCACTACCCCTGCTTAAAATCTATTAAACCCTAACTGGGAGAACCACCATGACGCACCGCGATCTTGCGGCGGTCGGCGCTCGCCTGGAGGAAGCTGCCCAGCTTCTTCCGGGGGAACCCGCAGACAATGCCGATACCTTTGACCGTTACGAATCCGTGGCCATTGCCATCCTGGACAGTGAGCACACGGACTTCACCCCCGGCCTGCTTGAAGAGTATCTCCAGACGCTGATGTACAAGCGGCAATTGGAACTCGACCTGATCCCTTTCCCTGATCCACTTGAGCAATAACTAGCGGCACCTTCGGGTGCCTTTTATTTTTTCATTTTTCGGAGATTTAACAATGTGTAATGAAATTGAAGAAGCAACAGTTGTAAACCGCAAGCTAATTCCCGAAGGCCAGCGCATGTCACATACCGCTAAACTCTTCGGTGCGCACTTCCCCATGGTGATCGAGCCCGTGATATATGGAATTACGGATCGCATGTCAGAGGACTATCGTGGAGGACGGTGGCTGATGTATGCGTTGGACAACTCGGGATTCTATATGGCACCGGACAGCGACCAGATCTTCCAGGTCAGCTGCGACAACTACTTTACCGGAGAGCTTTCAGCTGATGCTCTGGGCATAACCGCCTGTTTGTACGCTTATAGCCATTGCTCGTTTTCCAAGGATAAGGTCTTTGGTAGGACGTGCGCGGATCATTACCATAGGCTGAGAGCGTATATGTTCGAGGTTCCTGAGGTTGCCAGCATCTTGCACGCAATAGACTGAGGCCCCGGCAGGTTTTCAGAATTCCAGGATTCCAGTTTCCCAGCGCCCCAGCCTCCCGGGCCCGGGCCCCAGTCCGGGTCGCACGCCGGGCGCGTCGGAGCCGGAGTTTTGGGGAGCTGGAAAACTGGGGTTCTGGAAACCTGGGGCGGTGACGCGGACCCCGGCGCAATACTCCTCTTCGCGGCAGGCGTCGCAATCATAATAGCGAGTTATCCTAGTAGTGGCCCGATAACTCCATGGTCAACAACTTCCAAGGTTAAAGCCCTTTGCTTTGGTTCGGGACTTTCCTAAGGCAGAAATACGTAGCGCATCCAACCGCAGCAAGTTTATTGGACCGCATTAAAGCCCTTAACTCCGACACGACCCGTTGTTTTAGCCCATTGAAAATGGCAAGAACGACCAAAGGTTTCCGTACGCTGTTAATGCGACTCTCACAGCTGTGGTTTGTTTCCTTTGCGCTGGCCAATGCCCTTTTTAGTGTGGATAAATCCATCGTTTAAAGGTATTCAATTATGAATGAACAAATAGGAGGTGATTCACCTTCCCTCAATATAGAGCCTGGGGGCGTACCGGCTCTTTCCTACTACCAAGCTGGATTTCCGGTGATTCCGATTATCCCGAGCACAAAGCGTACAGCACTCAAATGGGGCCCATGGCTGGGGGCGCTTTGCGAAGAGTCCATTAGGAGATACTGGCGAAAGCATCCTGATTACGGAGTTGGTTTTATCGTTCCGGAAGACATGATCGTATTTGATGCGGACAGTCCCATGGCAGTAGCCGCCCTGTACCAAATTGAAGAGTCTTTCGATATCGCATCCCGCCTTATCGTGAAGACAAAGCGCGGGGAACATCACTATTTTAGGCTTGCACCCGGCACTAAGGTGAAGACTTGCTCGATCGATACTGCGAAGTTTCCACACGGTATTGATATCAAGGCCAATCGATCAATGGTGATACTGCCATGAGTAGCGAGAAAACGATTGAATTATGTGAGATTGAGCATGCCAGTGACCTTAGCGAAATCGGTCAAGAATTTGTCGATGCCATTTTTCGGCACAACGGCAAGCAACCGCCCAGCGCTGTAGCAATGCTCAGGCCTCCCCGAAATCGTGGTGCTCCTTCCACTGTCACAGGCAAGCAGCTAGCCGCGTTGGTAGATGCTGTACCGCCCGATTGTGGATATGACGAGTGGACGCAGGTGGGAATGGTGATTAGTAGTGAGACGGCGAATAGTGACGAGGGTTTTGCAATATGGGATGAATGGAGCAGTCGAGGGTCAAAGTACCCTGGCCCTGCCGAAACCCGATACAAATGGGAGTCATACCGGATTGCACCGGACAATCCTGTTGGTATTGGCACTCTGCATAAGCTGATCAGCGACTTGGGTGAAGACCCCCGGCTGATACTGTTAAATTCGCGTGAGAAGTTCAAGAAGGTCCCGTTTGAAGTCATTTACCCGCAAGGGCCACCAAATGATATTCCCCGGATTAGCGAGCAGGCCAATCCCCTTGATCAATATTCGCTAACAGGCAGTAGTGTGGAGCTTGAGAAACGGCGACAGGATGAAGTATTTGTCCTTGCCGACATCGCACTGATTGGGCAGGCCACGGCGATCTATGCGGCACCGAACTGCGGGAAGACGCTGGCCGTAATTTCATTTCTAACGGATGGCATTGCAGAGAATCGCATCGATCCCAGGTGCGTCTATTACATCAATGCCGATGACAACTTAGCTGGACTAATCGAGAAAGTTAAGATCGCCGAGGAATTTGGCTTTCAAATGATTGGGGACGGATTCAGGGGCTTTCGGGCTGACATGCTCTTGCCCACTCTACAAAAAATGATTGAAGAAGGGACCGCCGCTGGTTCCATTTTGATTATCGATACGGCAAAGCGCTTTACAGATTTGATGAGCAAGCGGACCACTTCGGATTTTACGGCGCTGAATCGCCGCTTCGTGTCCCAGGGTGGCACCGTAATAGCTTTGGCCCACGTCAACAAGCGAAAAAGCGATAGTGGAAAATCGGTTTACGCCGGCACCAGTGACATCGTCGATGACTTCGACTGCGCTTTTGTCGTCGAACTACTTGACGATGGTACTGAATCTGGAAAGCGGCTAATCGCATTCGAGAACAAGAAGTCTCGCGGCTCTGTCGCCCAACTGGCTCACTACAGCTATATCTCTCCGGCCTGCGTAGGTGGATATCGCGAACTGCTCGACTCCTTCTGCCGCATTGACCCTGCCGATGTGAATCAGGTCGTTACCGCCGCTCGGGTAGATTCAGATGCGCCCATGATTGCCGTCGTCAAGACAGCCATCCAGGCAGGACCTGCCGCCAAGAAGGACCTGATTGCCGCGCTGCGTGAAGGTTCGGGCATGTCCAGGAACGCCGCCAGCAGCCTCATCGATCGCTACTGTGGGGACGATCCTGGAGCTTACCTTTGGAAGTTCGAGCGAGGTGCTCGCGGTGCGCACCAATATCGACTGCTACAAACCGTTGAACCTATCTCATTTGAAGGAGATGTGAAATGAATCCCAAAATTAAGCAGGTATACCGCAACAACAAAATTGTATTGCTTGAACATCTACCCGAATTTTTACCCGATGGCACAGAGGTTCCCAGGGTGCGCTTGGATTCCAAAACCATAGTACGTGTCGATGTTTTAGAACAGGTACGAAAGAGCGTGGCGGAGGTTCGCCCTTTCCTCGCTCACCACCATCACTATTGCCTAGCAGATTTCATTGACCTTGATTTCTGGCAGGAGACGGACGGTGGCAATCATAAGATCGCTGGTAGGTGCTTCGCGGCGCTGGTTCGAAGGGAAGAGGTCCCTTTTGAATATGCCGATCGGGGTCTTTATCAAACGGGGATCTTTTACTATTCCTACAACGGGCCTAAATCCTACCAAGGAGGTGAATAGCTTGAAAGTCAAACTCTCACAACAATACATAGATAGTCCCCCTCCAGTTCTGGAAGGGAAAACCAAAGTTGAACATTGTGATCTTGCTCTGCCAGGCTTGCTGTGGGAGCAGCGGGCCTCCAACCTTGAGTGGGGTTCGTATCGTCTGAGATACAAATCGAATGGGATCACAACTTACATCACCATAGGAAAATCTTGTGAAATCACGCTAACAGAGGCTAGGCAGAAGGCGAAGATGTTAAAGGCCGAAATACAATTGGGAAAAGATCCACAGGCTGAGGTCCGCGAACGGAGAAAGAGACTTACCTGGAATCGCTTCTTCGAAGACCACTATTTGCCGCATGCAAAGCAACGGCTCAGAAGCTGGAAAAATTTGGAAGAAATGCATCGGCTTCGAATTAGTCAGCGATTTGGCCACCTAAGGCTCGATCAAATACGAAAGGGAGAGGTCCAGAAATTCCTGAATGAGCTAAGAGACTCCGGATTATCCGGAGCCACGTGCGATCACCACGGAAAACTTATTAGACAGCTTCTATATATCGCAGTTGACTGGGGCTATATTGATTCGAATCCGGTGAGCGGCCTAAAGCTATTCAACGAACAAAATTTTGTGGAAACCTACTTAGAGGGAGATGATCTTCAAAGGCTCCTCAGTGTTCTCAGCACTGATAAGAACCGGATGGTTTGCAGTGTCATTCTATTTTTATTAAGCACTGGCGCACGCAAGGACGAGGCATTGAGGTCTGAATGGAAGGACATCGACAGGAAAAATCGTCGGTGGCTAATAACCGCTGAGGTGTCAAAATCGCGCAAGCGGAGGACCATACAACTGAACGATATTGCACTTGATGTTTTGGATAGTTTGGGCACGGAGGGTAGGTCTGATTACCTATTTGTCAGCTCAAGGACAGGTGGCCGGATGACTGAGGTTTCGAAAGTTTGGGACCGTATTCGCCGTAAGGCCGGTATGCCGAATTTGAGACTTCATGACCTACGCCATTCCTATGCGTCCTTCCTAGCCAACGCAGGCTGCAATGAGTTCCAGATCATGCAAGCATTGGGACACGCGTCAACCGTAACTACCCGCCGTTACGTCCATCTCTCAAACGAGGCAATGCAGAAAGCGGCGGGGGTAGCCTCCGAGCGCATCACCGACGCGATCCGCAAAAGCGCCGCCTGACTCATCCCCCGGGTGTGCCCCTCACTGCCAGAGGGGCCGCCTGCGGGCTTTTTTGCCCCGACCCCTGACACCCGCCATGGGGGAATCCCCCGGCCCGTAGAACGCCGCTGGGAAGTGAGTTGGGATTGACACAAAACAGCTTCCTATTGAAGGCACTTAGACTACACTCGCAAGAACAATACAAATAACAGGACACTCAATGAACATCCCCATACATCAACAACCCTCACCCTGGCGTTACCTCTGGCTCATAGTGCTCATCGGCCTGCCCGCACTCGGCTGGTACGGCATCCTGGACGACTTTTCCTCAAAGGACATCAATAACTCAATCACAAATGCTGGACTGATCTACGGCACTGCAAGGGGCATCAACGCGTTGGTATCCGTGTTGCAGGGAACGGAGCTAAACCTCGTGGTAATGACTTTTAGCATTGGCGAGATTCTTGATCCAGTAAACGATTTAATCGAGCGCTTTTCAGATGTTATCCTGTTGGCGCTGGGGTCCCTTGCCCTACAGAAAATTCTGCTCGCCCTAGTTTCTCAAAAGCTATTCAACATACTGCTATCAGGAGTGGCTGTTTTTGCTGGCATTAGTCTTTTCATCAGAAAACCAAGATTTTTGCCTGCAATGCTGCGAATATTTCTCGTGATCGCATTTTTTCGGTTTTCTCTTGGCCTGGTAGTTTTAGCCAATAGCTGGGTTGATGCAACATTTCTGGATGAAGCAGATCAGCAACGACACCATGCTATGAAAAACTTCGAGGGGCAGTTGCGCTTAATCGAAACTCTATCCCAAAAGGCGACTGAAGCCGCTTCGATTTTGGCTGAGGAGCAAAAGGTGTTGGGGCAACTGCAGCACGACCAGACCGCTCAAAAGTCATCTTTAGAAACACTCAATATGACCATTCAAGGGCTCGATAATCGGCTCGCTGTAGAAAGTAAAAAAGCATCATGGATCTGCGCGAAATCAATCAATCTACCCATGCTCTCTCCAGACTGCCCCGAAGCGGTAAAAAAGATCGGTATTCAACTAGATGGGTACCAATCTCAGCAAGAAGACTTGCAATCGAACCTGGACGACATTGACGCCAACATAACAAATAGTCTCGAAAAAATAGAATGCCTTAAAAAACGAATGAACGGCGAAAAGTGTCACTTTTATGAGGTGCTACCGGATGTACCTAACTTCACTGAGATACGGATGAAGATAAATGAGATTGGGGCGCGTGTCGGTGCATTTGCGGAAAACACGATCAATTTACTCGTGTCATTGCTATTGAAGTCAATTGCTATCCCTGTCCTATTCTTTTACATCCTACTCAAAATCATACGCGTGAACTGGGAACGGATATGATCAAGGGAGGCCCGTTATGTCACTTAAACAAAGCACCGTCACCACCCAACGCACAGCATGCTATTTTTGCAGCTCTCAAGCATTATCCACGTTCTACTGTCGCCAAAGACGACATCTTGGATGCGGTGGTCGCCGCTATCACAGCCTCCTGTTCTGATAAATGGGCCACGTTGCCCGCCCAGCCGGAGATTGACCACGTTGGCTTACCAATGGAAATGGTATATCTGAACTAGCACGACGTAACCAATATCTGAGTAAATATTTAAGGGTTTCTAATCACTGAGGCTGTCAAACGCAAAAGCCTCTGGTGAAGATTCCCACCTCTCCACGTCCACACGACGCCAGGCAACAGATCTTCCGCCAAGCTTCACCGACTGGGGAAATCGTCCTTCACTCATCCACTTATATATTGTCCCTCGAGCAACCCCCACCCGATCAACAACCTCATTAAGACGAAGAAATGTGACAGGTGGCCGCATATCCAGCTCTGATTCAAATTGGGGTTTAGGTGCCGCAGCAATCCTATCCAAATAGGGCTTCAGCCTCAGCATCAGTTTGTCAGCGACCTTTGCAGCCAGTTGTTCAACTAAAAGCTCGGGTATAGGTATCGCAATATCATTATCCGCATGCATTTCGTTACATCCTCTCTTCACGCCTAATTGGCCTGTATATATTAGCTCCATAAATTACACTGCCCACTTTACCTACTATTTCGCTACACATAAGTGTTGCGCCTCTCTATTGTTATACCTATACTCAACAAACATCATAATGTAACGATTAGGTAGGAGTAGAGATTATGCCCCCTAGAAACCCAGTAGGAGACCGCCCAATGACGTCCGCTGAACGCGTAAAGCTCTCAAGATGGGTCAATGGTGTCGAAGCCAAAGCCGATGAGCTGCTTGAAATGCTAAAAAATGGGCCTACCCCTCTACCACGTAACCCCGTTATCGATCCCGACCTGCTAGATCGCCTTGCTGCATTCACGATAGGACAAGATCGATCAGATGAATCCGATTATCCCTCGAAGCGCTTTTTAACACTGGGCAACGGCAATCAGAGCAGAAATAGAAAAAGGGCGCTTGCCTGCACCGGACGGCTGATCGAAGGAGCAAAAGTCATCGACCGCCGCACCATTGACCTTCCTAACTGGGGAAGATGTAGCTTCTCTGCCTACACACATCCAAAAGGAGCAATGATCAGCACACCCAATCGGGATGACAACAACTATGGGGATGCTGACTGGCATCGCCATGGACAAGTAGCCATGTTTCGCGACATCGGAGATGGACGCTGCATTCTCTACATCAGCGATCTCGAGCCGTTGTTCAAGTTACGCTCGATTGGACACCACGGGGTTACCTGGGAGAATGTCGCAAAGACCGCAAAGCAAAAGTTAGTTTTCTCAGCCTCCGATGCGCTTGAAGCGGAGGCAAAGGCATGAGCGAGCAGAAGAATAAGGTCGTACCAACAAACGGCTAACAGCTCCAAGCCGAGTAGCGACAAACACACTTTCTTAGTCGAGATGCAGGGCCCTTCTGCAGCTTTTACGTCAATTTATCGGAAATTGTCATATAGCTGTGAGGTTAACGGGGCCTGCAGCTTCCATATCACGTTCATTGGTTTCTCAGACTTGTGGCTCTCATAATCCACCTTACCGCAGTAGGTAAAAGGAGCCCCCTTCTTGTCCTCCAGCCGGTTTTTCCTCACAAAGAGATGTACTTGGCTGCCCTCTGCTCGATGCTGAATAATTCCCTTGCCCGTTTTACCCGTCGGCCCTGTTCTATTTTGACTTTGCCAGTGAAACGTTTCCGCATCGATGAAATAATCGTGGTACTGCGAGTCCTTATTCTTCCCTTGCTTGTTAAGCGTCACGAGGAGAAATTGATCTTTTTCCCCTTTTGGGCAGACATGCCCCTGTTCCCAATTGGATTTTTTCATATCCAAACCAAACAACGGAGGAATATCGGCCCGCTTGAAGATTTGATGCAACTCAGATTCTAGTGGATCAACGATGTTCTTCAGTTTGGCGATCAACGCAATTTCTGGAGACAACTGGATTTCTGGATAACTGGAATTCTGGGCCACCAGTGTGAATTGTCCGTCCTGGCCGACCTCTACGTCACGCAAGAGGAATTGGTCGCCATGGCCAGATCGATCTTCGGCGACGATGGTGCCTAGATCTGAAAGGTCCACATCCTCACGACCTGGCTCCCTAATTTCATTGGCCGAGGTGACCTGCCTGGAAATATCGGGGGGTAGTACTTCAAAAAGTAGAAGGTCTCCATCCTTGATCGGGCGATCACCGCCATCCATAGAATTGCCAGCTGCTTGCGCTAGAAAATGCTTGGCTGGATCGAGAACGCCATACTTTGAAGGCAACGGTCGATACTGGATGTTGGCACTGTCATGAGGGCTCTCTCGAAAGTGACCACAAGCGACTTTCAAATCCGTAAAGTATGGAACCTCAACCGCGGCTTTTTCTGGTGTTGGCGCGGGAGAAGCCGGTGTCTGCTGCTCCAGACGTGACTCATACTGGCGGAAACGAAAATCAACAAGCTCTTGGACCATCAGCGACAACGTGTCAGCGAGGGGTCCTGAAGGTATCTGTTTGAAACTGAACACACCATCCACTACTTGAAAATGAGCGGTCGCAGAAGAGGTATTACCCCCTACCAGGGCATTGATCGGATTATCCATCCAGTACTTGTGCCATGACTTGAGAAGTGTATCCGTTAGCGCCTCGACGCCTCGATATTTCTCGAGCAAATCCACGAGTAGAATCCTACGTCGCTGTAATACCTCGAAGCTCTTAAGGGCGAGCCCCTCAGTCGTAGGTGGGGTAACAAAACCATCGAGCTCAATAAATGCTTCCAGCAAAACCATCTTGAAGGACTTTGTTAGGCTTGTGGTTTCTAAATCTCGTAGAAAGCTGTCGTAGGAGGAGAAACAGCTCGCCTCCTGGTTATCTAGGTCGTTTTCATCTTTTACAAGAGCGAACCATTGCCCGTAATCTTTTCGAATGGTGTCGGCGCTACCCCCTACACGATAGAACTCTGCCAGTGTAGGACGGCGATCGAGTGATTCCTTCAGATTACGATAGACCTCTACCTGCTTATCACCTTTTGTGGCAATAAGTTGCTCCATGAATCCGATCGATTCAAGATCGTAGTTCACAAAGCAACCGGGGGGCAGGTCTAGCGTTTTCTGACGTAAATCGTCGATAAACGATCTACGATCCTTTGTTGTTACTCCCACTTTGAAAAGCGCTTCCGGCTTCTTGAAGAAGCTGACATGATTTCCGATAAAATCCAGAACAACGAGTTTCTCTTTCTTTGTATCAATACTATTCCTCAACCCCCGCCCCAGCTGCTGCAGGAAAATGATCTTTGATTCTGTAGGGCGCAGCATCAATACGGTGTCGATGGCGGGAAGATCAATACCTTCATTAAACAGGTCTACTGAGAAAATCACATCTAGCTCACCCTTCTCAAGCAAGGATAGAGCCTCGTTCCGGCGCATGTCAGATTTTGAATGCACTGAGGCAGAACGAACACCTTGTCGATTGAAGTAGTCCGCCATAAAGTCGGCATGCTTTATTGTGATGCAGAATGCGAGGGTCCTACTTTGATGCTTTTCTTGCCACTGCCTGAAGTTATGTCGCGCTCTGGCATTGGTTGCTAGTTGGTTTTCGAGTTGTTTTTCATCGAACTTACCGTTGCGCCAAGTGATCTCTTGATAATTCACCTCATCGGCGATGCCATAGTAAGTGAACGGGCAAAGAATTTTTGATTCAATGCCATCGAATAGGTCTTTCAAATACACAAGGTTGTCATCACACAACGCGAGTATGTCTGATTGGTCTGTACGCTCCGGAGTGGCAGTCAGCCCCAAAAGAAATCGTGGCTCGAAATGAATGAGTAAGCGTTGGTATGTTCGAGCCGCCGCATGATGAAATTCATCAACAATGATGTAATCGAAATGCTCACGACCGAACACTCTTAAGTGACTCGCCCTTCCCAAGGTCTGGACTGAGGCAAAGAGCATATCGACATTAATCTGTTTTTCCTGACCGTTATACCGACCCACTTTGACATTGGGCCGGATTCTGACAAACGTCTCTTCTGCCTGCTTGAGAATTTCCTCCCGGTGCGCCACAAAAAGTACCCGCTTTGCATTCATCCGATGGCTATCGAATGCTGAAAGCCATGTCTTTCCTAATCCCGTAGCCAGTACGACTAAGCCACGACGAAAACCCTGCTCTCGCGAAAGTGCTAGTGCTTCGAGCGCTTCCTTCTGAATGTCATTAGGCTCTGGTGGCGGTTCCTGCTCTTCTTGACCAGGCTCAGTCGCAGGCTTGGTGCTGCCAGGGTCTGGAATGCGCTTGATGTACTCATCGATCCAATGGTGGCTTAGGCTTTTACAAGATAGATTTGCGTATAGCGTTTCGTATTCACTCAGTATGTGGGCAAAGCGTCCTTGGTCTTCGGCTTCATCGACTTTGAGGTTCCACTCAAGTCCACTCACCAATGCAGCATGGCTGAGGTTGCTAGACCCAATAAAGGCACAACCCACCCTGTTACCGACTGTTTCACTTCGGGTAAATAGGTAGGCCTTCATATGAAAGCTCGTCTTACCCTGGCTTTCGAATACCTTTACATCCGCACCTTGCTCTTGAAGTAGCATCAGATATCTCAGAGCCTGTGGATCTGTGACACCCAAGTAGTCTCCAGTCAGTATCCTGACCCGAGCACCCCGCTCGAGGGCATCCTCCAGTGCTGCCTGAATGAGACGAACGCCTGTCATTCGAATGAAGGCGGTTGCGATCGCGATATCATCCGCGTGGTTGATTGCTTCTAGGAGGCTGGGTAGGAAGGGGTTGTCTCCACCCACCGTCAGCACTGTCTGCGGGAATTGGCTCACACCCGGTCTCCGCGCCTGCGAATAAGGGCGTATACCCATTTTTGGGGCTGGCCACGCAATATCATCTCAGAATCCCAGATATCCAGAATCTCAGCACTCTCCTGTTTTTCCAGGAGTTCCCTCAGTGACTGGGTGGTCTGGTTCGTGAAATGTCGCCCTCGATCATCTACTGAGGATGCATCCCCCCACTTGAACGACATGTAGCCGACCGCTGCGCCCTTTAGGCTCTCCAGTATTCTGTGGATGGCGTCTTGAAGCTGGCCTTGGTGACAGTGCAACAAGCTGGCAGAAGCCCAGACCCCATCGAATTCCTCTTTATAATCAATCTCTTGAAACGATTTTACTGCCACAGAGTGCCCTGTATACGCACTCGCCCAAGCTGCGATTTCTGCGCTTCCATCCACCGATGTCACGTCATAGCCCATCTCTCGAAAGGCTTTGCTATCTCTACCTGATCCACACCCTAAGTCGAGAATATGTGCACCGGGCGAGAGATGTTCTAAAAAAGGCCTGTAGAGGTCACCCACATCAAATTGACTGGTTTCTTCGCAGTACTCAACGGCCTTGGTTGAATAATAACCAACCGCTCTTGCTCGAACTTCATACTGCTCTACCAAGGGGATATCGGCGGGTGCCCATTTCACATCAATGAGCTGATCAATATTTAACCAACGGAGTTCATCATGATCCACTAACTCAAAGTCTCCCGCCGTGTGCTCTACCTCATAGCCCAGCAGGCGAACAACTTTCTCGCCATAGTCGTATACACTTTCGCCAATAAAGGCCCCTACTCTAGAGCTGATACTGAATTCCTCAGCTAGCTCCCGCTCTAGGCAATCCTCTGGTGTTTCATGTTTTTCCAGCTTGCCACCTGGGAATTCCCAGTATCCCTCGAGGTGTTTACCTGGCGCTCGACGTGCAGCGAGGATCCGCCCGTCTTTGACGATCAGAGCCGCGGTTACATCAATGTGTTTCTTTGCCACTTTTCTTCGATTTTCCAGCATTTATTGTTCTACTTTCCATAGTAACCCCACCAACAGCCCGAAGCATGAGCGGCGAGGTGATACTCCAGAGCTCCAGGGAGTTTGCGTCACTCGGTACGCGAAATCCAATTTTCATAGGCTGGCGATGCATTAGGAAGCACAGCCACTGATGACGGATGGAACTTTTCATCCAAAAACCTGTCTATTTGTAAGGCTTTCAGGCAGTAATTACCAGACCTGTGGGCCGGCTTTTTGGTACAATGAGAGTTCACAACGGGGGCGATTCGGATTCGACGACAGGAACGAACCCTGAGGTGCATGCCGTGAGGGTAGCCAATCACGTTAATCCAAAGCTGCAAACTATTAGTTGCCAATGACGACAACTATGGTGCTCAACTAGCTGCGTAAGTAGCTTTTTGTTGCACTTCTGGTGGATTCGTCCGCCAGCGGTCTTTAGCAAGGTGCCAGCCCCGCGCTACTGACTGTCATTTAGAACTGGATCGCTGCGAGGTATGTTCTGGGCCAAGCTGCTAAATAATTACAGAGCTCGCCAATCACGTCCTGCCCGTTGGGCTGTGTGAGGTTAAATTAATTAACGGAAACTAAGCATGTAGAGCCGAAGGCAGAGTACTGGCGGACGCGGGTTCAATTCCCGCCGCCTCCACCAATCAAACGGTAACTACCACCCTAGCTTACGAAGGCGGGTGGTTAGTTTCCCTTTCAAAAATCGAAGCGCCAGACCCGCTAAGTTCGGCCCCAGCCCGAAGTTCGGTTTCCGAAAACCCTTACCTTTCTTCAACCTACTCCAACCGCCCTCCCCAACCGACCCACCCCAGGTTCGGCATACGTTCGGTCTCGGCCTCCCCGCCCTACCCCATCAGAAAAACCCGTTAGCTTTTTTCGGCTTGCTGCCCACACTCTCCACAGAGCATCCGACTCATAATCGGCAGGTCGAAAGTTCAAATCTTTCTGGGCCCACC
>ERZ888423.2156-NODE-2156-length-15367-cov-18.572492_pt1 | contig 15367 bp, 13 predicted proteins | sample MGYA00520523_ERZ888423 | MGnify/ENA primary metagenome ERZ888423 (study PRJEB32303, sample SAMEA104408611) | aquatic metagenome | biome: Brackish water; feature: Pelagic; material: water | place: Baltic Sea | collected 2014-06-08T10:24:00 | depth 30,27 m ...
AAAATAATGGAATACTTTTAGCTAATCTTTTAAATTTAGAATTCTTATTTGATGATCCAACTGCTGATGACTATTCAATTAACAGATATTTTGGTATGTATGTTAATGAAGTAGAAGAAGGACAGTTTGATTTATCAGGTGAAGCATTTTTTAAAAATACAGAAAAAAGTCAACTACCAAAGATAAAAACTATTACTGAGGTTTCACAATATTTAAACACACCATTTGAAATTACTAATGAAAATGGTATATTACTATTTTTAGATCCAGCTAAAACAACAACTGTTACGGGCTTACCTACACCAACTCGCGTTGATGAACTAGAGTCTGTTTTTTATGTTAAGGATAAGGAAGATGATTTTCATACAATTAAAAAAGGTTCTACTTGGGGTGAAAATCAAATTAGATTATTTGATACTAAAGTAGACATATCTTTATTTACTGGATATAAAGAACCTGATACATTTGCAAATGCAAGTATTATTAGTCATGAAGGTTTTGCTCAAATGTATTTAAAAATAGTAGACAATGTAGTTGAAGGATCTCAGATAACTTTATATGATGGTACTAATTTAACAGGTATTTTGACTGCTAATAGTACACTATCACCAATACCAGGTAAATCATTTGAAACATTTTTTAATCCTAACGGAACTATACAAGAAGTTGCACAATCATTAACATCTGCAATTAATACAGGTATAGATGAAAACATTAGATTCTTTACTGCTACTTATAATGATAGTACTGTTTATATTAAGTCTAGATTTAGTGGTAGTAGATTTAATCAATTAAATTTTAAAATGGATATTGCATATCCTGAGCAGTTTATACAAATAGAGTCATATCCTAAGACAACTATTACTACTCCTGCAAAAAACTTTGTTGGTGGAAACGATGTAACTAATGGTTTATTAAAAGTTGAATTAGGAGACCAAGATAGATTCATAAAAGGTAACTTTGTACAAACGACAGGTGATTATACTGCTATTGGCGATTGGGTACCATATACAGAAGAACCTATATACGATGGTTTTGATAGAATTATAGGTTACACTAATATTAATAAGTATGCAATAATAACTTGTAATGATAATCAAATAATGGTTACTAGATCTGGACAAGTTGCACTATATTCAGATTACAAACCATCTTTTGGTAGATTTTCATTTTTTGAAGTAAGAGATTTTGATTTTGATTTTTACAGTACTATGTATAGCCAAGAAGGTGAATTGTCTTATGAGTATGCTGAGTATAACAAAACTGCCCCAGGAACTACAGTTCCAGTAGGGATAGCGCTCAATCCACAGATTAAAGATTTTTATTCTAATGGTGGGTTTTATAATCTTATTGGATTATTAAATGATGCCGAAGAACAAAATCCTAACGATGAATATATTGCCAGTGAATATATTAGATTAGAGGAAAACTTTTTAACTTCTTTAGCTAGTGTATCAAGAATTGCCCCATATATTAATAAATGGGCATGGGTTAATGATGGGAAAGATGTAAGAAATCACCCATATAGATTAGATGTTAATTTAGCATTTGGTTTAAATAACTTTGCTCCATCAAAATGGGATATTGTACAAGATGCGAGTGGCTTTACTCATGAATGGTATTACCTTTCTGAATTTCCGCAATACTTTACACAAGATGCTATTAAGAGTTCATGGAGTTATATTGACACTGCACCGACTGATAGTATAAATCCAAATATAGCAACTGGGCAAGTGTATGTACCAGGAACATTTCAAGATACTACAAAGAATTATTTTGATGATTATTTTATTGTAGAAAAATTTACAACTGGAGGTATAACTGAAATTGATAGACAGTTAAGATATGGTAGATTTAGTGGTGGTGATGAAAAGAATTTTGCAGAATCATTTTTGCGAGGTGTTAGAATTATTGCAAAACCTAAAGCCATAGGTACAGAAAAACCTGACTTTAATGCAAGAGGATTATCATATGTTAGAAATGGTAATTTTAATGATTATCGTTTTTCTGCAATGCTAGTACCTAACTTACCTAATAAACCTGAAAGCCAAATTAAGTTTATTAAAAATGAAAAGTGGAAAACTGTTGTTATGTTAATTTCAGTAGACTATGTTGATGAGTGCTTAAATAATTCTGGTGATTCTATAATAGATAGAACAACTTTATATTCTTTAAATAGTTCTTTTGTGACAGATGCGGCTTGTGCGCCAGAACAAAATACGGCTGGTGAATATGACTATACTGATAATCCACTTAGCGGCGCAATAACATTTAACGGTTCTAATTTTAATAACACAACAGGGTTGTTTACAATCAAGGGTGTTCCAAATATAAATGGTCAGCAACCTGAATTTCTTAATGACTTAAGAGTATTAGAAGATGGTTCTTATGGTAATATAAAATTTACAATTGATGGTGATAACTATTTAATTGGTGGAATACAGAAAGTAATATCGTCTACGCAGTTTACATGTAGCATACTTACAAAGAACGGTAGTCAAATAACTTTGCCTACACCTAACCCAACACAGTTTAAATTATCAAATGCATCTTATGTAGTTGAGAATAATGGATATCTTCAATTTACAAATAGATTAAATTCAATTAGCTTTGGTCAAATTTTTAATGCAGTTAATCAAGGTAATCCTAATGTAATATATGAAACTATTACTAGTGACGGTTCACAAGTTAGAAATGCTGATGGTACATTATCACAGACTTTTGGTATAGAGCTTAGAGCACAGTCTGACATTCTTAAATCTATTTATATTGGGGTATTGCCAACACCAGCTAAACCTACTGCGTTTAATTTAACTGATGTAGTAGGATATGATTTATCTTTAAAAAAGACACCTAATATTACACCAATTGCTAGACATGCTGGTTATTATGCCCCGTATGCATTACCGTTGCTTTCTTTTAGAGATCCTTATATGAATATAGATTTTGATATTACTGGTGGTGTTGATGATGAATCATATAAATTAAAAGTATTAGAATTATGTAAGTTTAAAAATACACAGTTTAATAGTGCCGATGCTAAGTTTGGGCAAATACCAAATTTCTTTTATCATAAAATAAATGAGCAAGATCCTTCAACAGTATTAGAGCTATCTAAAGATAACGCATTTCCTAGTTTGTACCCTCTTATTAATGAGATAGGTATTGACTATAAAGACTTTTATATATTTTCATCTAATTGGGAACCTTCTTATTTTATAAAAAGTATTGATAAATCTCAAATAGAGGATATCATAGGTACACGATCAATGTTTGAAAGAAAATCATTTTTTGGTTCTAAATATTTAAAAGTTCCAGAGACTATTATTCTAGAAACATTTGAACCCGATCCATTTGTAAAAGGCGCAATACAACAACCAGATTTAATAAATGGTACTTTTATGTATAATGATACACCTTCAGTTACTTTAAATAAAAGATTAATAAAGACAGAAGGAGTTAGACAGTCTAGCATTATCAAGAAAGTCCCATCAACCGCAACAATTGAATTTTACTTATTTAATCAAAAAAGATTGATGGAATATTTATTTACTCCAATTAAAACTCAATTTGAAAAGTATGTTAATAAGCTATATGGTTGGGGTGATTTAGAAACATTGGATGATGATGTTAATCAATATATTAGAGAAAATATTTTAAAGCTTTATAAAATAGATAAGGTAGAATTTTATACATTAGCAAGTAGAGAAAGAGTACCATCAAATTATACAACTGCTGAATTAACAAATGCAGAGAAAATTAAAGCCGGGTTAACTATTAATAGTAATGTATCATCAAAAACTATAAATACAAACCCATTTGATTTAAGGCTAATATATAATAAAAGAACAGGTTTCTCTGAATCGTTTGGTTTCAGTGTTACTATAGTTAAAAAATAAAGAAAAGGAAATGCCAATCACTATACAAGAAATAATAGCATCGGATACTATTTCGCAGTTTGTCGATAAGACTAATTTTAACTTTGACCAATTGCTGCTTAATGGTGGAGGTCCGAGTGGCCCGACTGGCCCAAAGGGTCCAACTGGTCCTGCGGGTGGAAGAGGACCTAAAGGTAGTACTTGGTATGATGATGCTGCAACAAGTAGCCCAGGTAATACCCCTAATGCAGTTCCGCCTACTGCTACACCGTTGAGCGGGGATTATTATTTACAATTTAATGGCCAAGTTTGGGAATATAATGGAACTACTTGGGTAATCACTACTGTAGATTTACAAGGGCCTGCAGGTCCTAAGGGCAGCGGTGGTGGCTTTAGTGAATCAACAGGTGCTCCAATTTTTAATGAATCAAATATATTGTATAATGGACCAATAGGTTTAAATGATGGTGCAAATGCTACAAATGAAGGAGTCCCTTCTATAATGATCGGTGGTGTTACTTCACAAACGCCGCAACTAACAGGTATACCGTTTACAGCTGCTTATATTGTTCCTCAAGCTATAGTGGTTGGAAACCCATCTACTTTAACTTCGCTATTAATACACCAAAGAGATTCAAATAGTAGAGGTATTGTTTTTCATGGTGGTGATACAGGAATATTTGATAAGTATGAACAAACTTTGCCGGCTTTGCTAAGTAATATAAGTATTGGTATAGATGATAAACTAATGCTTAATGTACCAAAGAATCCAACTTCACCACTATTACAATACCAAATGAGAGGTATTGAGCTGATTAGTGAATCAAGGTCTCAGTATTTCCGAGCAGGTGCTGATATATTATTTCAATCAGGAGTTGGACCAAGTGGACCATTATTTGCTGGACAGCATTCTAACTTTGAAATTAATGTTGGCTCAGGTGGTTCAAACGGAGATGGTAATGTATTTAAGACAATAACAGTAGGTAGTATAGGTACTACATTATTAGAGGCTGGTAATAGCTCTCAAATTTCATTAGTTACAAACCAAGCAATACAGACTGGTAATTGGCAATTACAGGCAGGTGCTATTAGTATGATTAGTTCAACATCGAAAGATATGAACTTATATTCTGGTAATAATTTAAGATTAAATACTATACAAGCCGGAGGTGCAAATGCAGGAACTGGCGCAATATTCTTAACATCAGGTAGTGGTGGTATAGCTGCTACTGCAACTGGTTTAATAAATATTTCTAATGCTGCGGTTGGATCAAATTCTATTATTATAAATTCTGGTGATGAAGTACATATCAATGCTGATTCTGAAATATTAATGGATGCACAAACTTCCATTGGTATGGTTGCTGGACAGAGCGGCTCAGGAGATATAGATATGTCTGCAAAGGGGAATATTACTATACAGCAGCTCCGTACTACTGGGGCAAGTGGCAACAATGTCATTATAAGAAATACGATGACCAGTACTGCTGGTTCTTCATTCTTAGGGGAAGTAAGTATTGAAAGCCAAAATCAAATTAAATTAGGAGCGTGGCTTCCTAGCTTTTCTACTAATCCTAAAATTAACCTTCAGTTTGCACCAAGCGTAGGTGATGTGAGAATTACACAATTTGTTGGATCGCAAACTTGGATTGGTTTAGGGGTTGGTCAGAATTTGCCATCAACTGAGTTAGCTAATCAGTATAATGACTTAACAGGTGTTGCACTAAGAGATACAGTAAATGAGGATGGTATTTTTAGAAAAGTAACAGCTGGGCCTATTAATGCTATAGGAACAACCATTAGACCTGGTTTTAGATATGAAGCATGGGAAGCCTTACCGCCTCTAGCAGGAGTTAACACAACATTATTACCACTCAGAGGCGGTAAGGCTGCTGCTATGGTTTTAGGTAATGAAACAGTTGCAATTACACCGTGGAATTTTAAAACAGATGCTGAAGATCGCACAATGACATTTTCAGCTAGAACTAATGGGTATGAATTAAACCCACAGTATGAAAACTTCACGGCTAACATGAATAAGACTGCTGTTGCAGGACTATTTGTTTATAAAAGAAGCAGTTACTTTAATAGTATAGGAAACAAACAACCGCTTCAGACTACTAGTGCAACCACATACATGGGGACTGTTTTGGCACCACCAAGCCTTACTAACGTAACTAATTTTTCGCCAATAAGTTCTACTGCTGGCCCTCAGTATGGTTATGATTATAGATCTAATCAGGTATTAGCCCCAGCTACCCAACAAACGGTTGGCATGCCAACTACTGCCCAGCTTCAACCATACATGGTACTTTCATTTGGTAATGGTGTAGGAAGGAGAGGTACTACAGCATCTGCGCCGTATACAACTTCTTCAATTGGGTCCAACCCACCTAGTGTTGATAATAGTTTTAAATTTCCACCTGGAGCATACCCAGGTCAAAAGGTTTGTTTGACAATTGATAATTATGCGATGTCTGGTGATTTCACCGAGGGTTCGAGCTTTAGTGTTGAGTGGTATGGAACAATTAGAATAAATATTCCTTATATAAGAACTGATCAAACCGTATCAGGACTAGCCTCTCAAGATTGGTATTTGGATAACGATGGGTTGGCTACTAATGCCGTGTCTAGCATTTGGGGTAACAATGGTAAAAGAAATTATTACCAGATAGGGTTAGTTTCAACTATTTCTGATGCTACATTATGTAATACACGGTCAGCATTAATAAATATGATTTGGGATGGTGGTGTACAGAAAACATGGACAAAGATGGGGCAGGCAACAGTCACAAAAGCTGATGGCGAGGGAGTAAACGGATATGTACAATACGGCTGGAGAATAATAGATACAAAACTTCTTGGATCTATAGCATCAAGAAGAATATGGAGCTAAATGAAATAAACAAAATGACAAAGAAAGAAATAAAAGATTTAAATAGTTTTATAAGTAGATATAGAGAAATTCAACTTTCGCTAGATCTAATGCAAAAGAGTATTCAAAGTTTAGCAAAAAAACGAGATAGTCTCTTTGAAGAAGTAGATACTATGAAAGGTGAGGAAACTAAATTTATTCAAAAAATTGCAAAAAAATATGGAGCGGCAGAGGTAACACCTAATAAGCTACTTAAGTATATAGAAGAATGATATTGATTTTAAAAAATATTTTTGGTATTCTAACAGACCCAAAGAACACAAGAATGTTTTTAATGGGTGGTATTGCTGTGCTAGTGTTTTTACTAGTGAGACAGTGTAATGAAACTGAATATGCAAAGGAAGAAGTAACTAGGTTTCAGAATAATTTAGTAGCAGCTAATGATACTATACGAAATTATGTAAATGAAAAAGGTGAGTCTGTTGGAGAAATTAAAGGATTAAGTTTATCCTTAGAAGAGTTAAGAGATAGTTTAGACTATGAACAAGGAAGACCTCCTATTACTATTGTCAGATATAAAACTATAATAGAAGAAAAGATTATTGAAGTACCAGTTAAAACTAAAGATACTTTAATAAAGCAAGGTGAAAAAAGTTTTAATTCTATACTAAGTTTTACTTCATTAGGTAATTGGCAAAAGAGCTCAAGATCTATAGATGTTGATTTACCTTATAGTTTTACTGATAGTTTAACCTTTGGATCTGCAACACTTAGCCTTAAACAAAATATATGGTTAGATGCAACACTATCACAGGACATGAAGTCTAAAGAAATTTTTATTAAATTAACTTCTGATTATCCAGGAACTACATTTAATAATGCCCAAGGTATAATGATTGATAGAAAAAGCTCTGAATTTAAAAGCCTTCAGTTGCAAAATAGAAAGCCATTTGGTTTTGGTGTTAATATAGGAATGGGAATAACTGGTGATGGTACGTTTGGTCCGTATGTAGGACTTGGTGTTTCATGGAATCCAAAGCTTTTACAATGGTAAATAAATAGAATAGAATGGAATCATCAAGGTTTATACAAATATCAGAAGACATACTTATAGAATACGTCTATACTAGTCAGACTGCGCCAACTACTTTTAATACTGGAACTTATCCAATAGAGTTGATGAGAGACAGTCAAACTAAAGGGACTTATCTATTTAATACAAATGTAGACGATTCACCTGCAGTTCCACAGTTATGGACATCACAAGGGAACTATCGAGATAGATCAGCAGTTACCAATAATATTAATAGAACACAATATGTTTCTTTAAACACTAGCATAGGTGTTCCTTATAATGATTCTGTTAGCTTTTTAACTGATACTGTGAATCTTCAACAAACATTTAGTCCTCAGCTTGATGTTGCATATGATACTGTGAGGGTTCATTTTGTAGCAGGATTTAATTTTACAGGATATAACGGATTAGTTGTTGAGGCACTAGCACCTAGGAGAGATGGTGTAATGCTTAACTTTGCGTCAGTTAATTTTGGTAAATTAGATACACCAACATTTAGCGCAGATCCGCTATTGCTAGCTGATAAGTTATATGCTACTTATATTGAGTGGAAAATACCATCTCTATTTTATGCTAATAATTTATTTGATGTAGCTGTACCAAATGGTCTGGCTTATAAAATAACAGAAGGCCAAGGTTTCTTACCAACACCACCAATTACATTAAGAGTTAGTGGAATTTATGAAACTATTATACAAAATGCATATTCTTTTTATGAAATGCAGGAAATTAATTCTGTATCAATATTAAATAGAGATATTTATGATAACTTATATGCACAAGTAATTCAATCAACGGCTGGAGATTACTTTGAATTATCAGGAGAAGTTACAGGTTCTACCTTTGCTAATTTTATTGCACAGTTAAATGCAACGGGTGGTCAGTATGTAGTATTTCATGAAATAAGTGTAACTGAACAAATAGGAACAATATTTACACAAACAAGCTTCCAAGTAATTTCACAGACTCAAGATTTTGATGAACCTATATTATTTAGGCCGATTATTAAAAATGCAAACTCTGCAGTTTCTTTTTCAATTAATTATGTATTAAGATTGTATAATAAATTTGATGCTACTCAGATAATTAAAAATGCTAAATTAACGTCATTCCAAACTCAACAGTATGGAAGACAAATGATACAGCTTAATTTAGGTGTAGTGCCAACAGTTGCTAATGTATATAATCAGATTAATAATGACACGGGTAAACAACTTGTAGTAGGAGGAGGAACTCCTGCTGATACAAATGCAAATACGTCTGAGCAAATAGCAGAGAAGCTAGTAGTGAAAACAAAGTATGTAACTATGTTCAGAGATAGGTTAAATATTAAGGCTGCTATAACACCAGTTAAAGTACAAACATTAACAGATGAAACAATACAACGACCTAGTTTTGGTACGGCCGCAAACAATGCTGCATCTTTATCATTTAATCAAACAAAAAAACAATAACCAATGACAGCAACGAAGAAACTTACAGAAGCTGACTTAGTTAAAAAGAAAGCTAGTACAACGCAAGCCGTGGGTGGAGTAAGAACTAATATATCTGTAACTAAAACACAGAAAGAGTATTATCAAAAATTTGTAAATTTAGCAGTTAATGAAAAGCCTTTACCACAAGGTGATGGTATAATTAGAATATCACCGTTTGATGATTATTTTCTATTTACAATATATGATGAAATAGACGGCGAAGATACTCCGATAGATTTAAGTAATGTAGGTGATATCTTTATTAACTTTATTGGCACGACTGATGAGATTGATATTAAAAACCATACACAGGTTGCTGAAGTTGATTTATCACAAGGTGAAGTATTGTTTAGAATTACTAGGTCAGATAGCAAAAAGGTTTTAGCATTAGATAACAATAACTTTTATATCTCTACAAAAATGGTTAGTGCTTTAGACGGATCTATTTCAGATGAGTCTATTTTATATCAGGGATTATGGTTATCATATGATGCTTCAAGTAGAATTACGCTAACTTCCCAGATAGAAGAACAGAGATTAGCATATAGTGACGAATTAGCTAGATTAAAATTGGAAAATGCTGCACTCAAAGAAGACAATAAACAATTAGTAGATTCTGCAAGTCAAGATACTTTAACTATACAAGCATTACAAAATAGCAATGATGAATTGACAAATGAACTTGCTGAATTATCTAAAGATTTAAAATCTACAAAGATTGAATTACTTAGTAGACAAGCAAAAGAAGCACAAAGATTAGCAGATCAACAGAAAAAGAAAAGACAACAAATAAGAGCTATACAAGAAGCTAGTAGGGCTGCACAGACAGGTTCTATTAATCCAGGGTTTTATGTACAGGCCGCTAAAAATCTACAAAATTTTACAACAAATGTAAATAAAGTGACGCCTGTAGTTTTAGATTACCGTTCTACTGGGGGTAATAGTTTTGATTAATTTTAAAAACAAATATTAATACATTATGATATTAAGCGCTAGAAATAACCAGTTTAAGTTTGATTTTCCTAGGACATTTATCCCTAAAGAAATTGCTAAGAAATATAAACCATTTCTTACAAGAATACCTGGTGGGTTAATTAAAGAACCTATTGATTATTGGAATTATGGAATTCAGTCTATTAATTTACCTGGACCATCATTTGATCCTGTAACACAAACTGATTACCCTGGTAATACTCGTGCATTTAGATCAAGTTTACCAAAGCAACAATTATTTGACAAATCAATGACTGTTACTATGCAAGCATTTGATGGTTATGTTAATTATTGGATGGCTGTAGAAATGTTTGATTACTATTATAAACTAAGCGGTAAGCACCCATATTTACCAGAAGGCGTTGGTGTACAGATGTTAGATGCAGATGGAACCGTGTTTGTAACTATCCAATTAAAGGATATGTTTATTTCAAATATAGGAGCATTAGATTTAAACTTTTCAAGTAATACTGTTGAATTCCAAACTTTTGATATGGAGTTTACTTATAACATCTTAGATGTCGTAGTTAACATAGACTAATATATAAACAAATAAAGAACTTACAATGAAAACATTTAAAGACTATTTAACTGAAAATAGCAATGATGCCATAGATATCCAAAACTTGCTAAATGAATCTCATAATTTAACTGATGAGCAGGATGCTGCTATAAATATGGCAGTAGAAAGAATTATGGAAGAACATAAAAATGGAAAAGATCTAGAAGCTGTGGTTGAAGAAATTGTAAATGAAGGTATCTTAGGAAGTATATTTGGTGGTTTAACTGGTTTTGCATTAGGTACAACTATAGGTAAAGCTATTGCTAAAGTATTAGGTATAGAAAAAGGGGCTTTATATGATTTAATGACTTCACGTCTTGTTGGCGCTGCGCTAGGTGCAGTTCTTGGCAAGAGAATATAAACATAATGATTAATATAGGAATTGACTTTTCACTAAATAGCCCAGGTGTCTGTGTAGAAACAGAAGATGGCAAGTATCACTTTATAACTTTTTTTAATTACGGAAATCGTATATGGGATGAAGGTGGTAAAAAAATACCAAAGGCATTCAGTGTACATAAGGAATTAATGGATGATTCTGCAATGTTAGGATTTCCTTATAATAGAGATGTAACAAGTAAAGAGTTTTTACCTAGAGAACGACAAAAGCTACAAGATGCTGGAAATATAAGTTCTTTAATGGTGAATATTTTCTCAACACTATTTGAAGGCGATAAAGTATCAGTTGCACTAGAAGGATTTTCATATGGCTCAAAGGGAAATTCATTTATAGACATTATTCAGTATAATACATTTTTAAGAAAGGAACTAATAGATAAGTACTCTATAGAAAATTTATCTGTCTTCCAACCTTCTCACGTAAAGAAGTTAGCTGGTAAAGGCAATGCAAACAAACATTATATGGCTAAAGCATTCCAAGATGATATCCTTAATGATAAGAACTTAAGATCAACTAAACTATGGAAATGGACTCAAGGAAAGGACTTCAGCATTAAAATACCTAAACCTATCGACGATATCATTGATGCCTACTTTATACTTAAAGCATTAAAGGCTAACAACTAGATACTTTTCTGACTAAATACAGATAAAAATTATATTGCAACATGTGGAGTTTGTTTCAGCTTTACACTAATTAAATTTAAAATAATATGATAAAACCTTTAGGAGATAGAATATTCTTAAAAAAAGATAAGCCAATTGAGAAGATTGGAAATATAATTATACCAAAAGAAGAGGGCATGCATGCTCCTCCATATTCAGGTACAATCATTGGAATAGGAATAGATGTAGAAGATAAAGAATATGCAATAGGAAAAAGGGTTCTCTTTCATGACTTTGCTGGAACAGAATTAATGTTTGATGGTGAAACTGTGTTTAGTTTACGCGAAGAAGATATAACTGCAATAATAGATAATAATATTCGTGTAAGCTGAAACAAACTTACTTAATGAATATATAATAAACAAAGGAATCAATATTTTATTGGTAACTTTTAAACTGGCGATAACAAGGCAAAGTAAATAGGCAATTAAATAAAGTAGTTTAGGTATAGAACTTTGTTATCAATTTTAAACAATTAAATAATAACAAAAAAAGGCAATTAACATGGCAAATGAATTCGACATTTTTAACGTAAGTGTAAAAGATTTAGACACTGGTGAAAGACCTTCCACAGCAGGAAGTGATTTATACACACCTAAACCAGATCAAGGACAAGACGGTATCTACCGATCTTTAATTAGGTTTCTACCTAATGCTAAAAACCCAAGAAAACCATTCGAACGTAAGTATGTCTACTGGCTAGAAGACAGAGAAGGAAACGGCTTTTATGCTGACTCCCCATCTACGGTTGGAGAAAAATGTCCAGTACAGGATATGTTCTTCAAGCTAAGAAACTCTGAATCTGCAGTAGATAAAAAGATGTCAGAAGGTTTAAAGCGTAGAGAAGTATTCTATGCATTGGTACAAATCGTAAAGGATCCACAAAACAGAGATCTTGAAGGGCAAGTTAAAATTATGAAATTCGGTTATAAAATCAAAACTAAAATTGATGAAGAACTGAATCCACAATTTGATGAACCTACTCAAGTATTTGATCCATTTGAAGGAAAGAACTTTGAATTAGTAATTTCTAAGAAAGGCGGTTTCCCTAATTATGATTCAAGTAAATTCCACGGAAATAAATCTCCAATGACAATTAATGGTGAAACAGTATCTAACGATGATGCAAGCCGTAAATTAATTTTAGATTTATTAAAAGCTGCACCTGATTTAAACGCTTGGGGTTATACAGCATGGGATGATACTGTAAGAGGAAAGGTAATGAATATATTATCTCAATTTACATCTCCTGGTGATTCAATCCAAAACATAACTAGATCAAAACCTGCACCAGTTAACACTGAGGCAACAAAAGCTGCTGCCGTGCAGGCCACAGCAGAATCAAAAACTGAAACTCAACCTGCAGAAAGCACTGAGAAAAAAGAAGATTTTGATGATTTTATTAATGGGTTAGATCTTTAATAATTATGGCAGAAGAATTAATAATATCTTCTGAAATGAAAGCTCGGATCATTGATAAAGTGGTCCGAGTTCTTCATACTAACCATTCTCATCCAGAAAAAAGAAGATTACTGGAGAGTAAAGGTCGGTTAAATTTTGCATGCCCTTACTGTGGTGATTCTACTGATAATGTTAGAAAGAAGAGAGGTAACCTTTATTGGAATGATCTATTCTTTCATTGTTATAATTGTTCAGCCCATGCATCATTAGATATTTTTCTAGCGGAACACAACCAAAACTTTGAAGGTGATGATAGAATTGATGTAATTAATTATATCAAGGAAAATCGCAAACATTTTTCATTAGGTGAAAATTTAGATTTTTATCTTTTTGATAAAGCTAAAGAACTCGCATTAACTTTAGATGAATTAATGCTAGGGTTTAATGTATATGCAATTAATGAACTTACATATCAGGCATATCCATATTTAAAAAGTAGATTACTCCATCATAAAACTGAAAGGTTTGCATTTGATCCTAGACGTAGAGAATTATATGTTTTTAATTTAACACCCGAAGGTAAAATACTAGGATTTCAAACTAGAGATCTAGGTGACAGCGGTGGTCCTAAATATAAGACATGGAATATTGAAAGAATATATGATAGACTAAAGCTACCATTAGATGTTACTGAAGAGGAGTTAGACAACTTAAATAAAATATCAATGTTATTTGGAATACTAACAGTTGATATGTCTCGGGATTTTTCTATTTTTGAAGGTCCAATCGATGCAATGTTTATGAATAACTCAATTGGTTTAACTGGTGTTAAAAAACAAATAATTGAATTTAATGAAATACCTACTGCTAGATATTTCTTTGATAATGATATGGAAGGTAAAACCAGAATGATAGAAAAATTAAAAGGTGGCCAAACAGTATTTATGTGGGATAAGTTTATAAAGGATTTTAATATCCCATCAAGAAAAGTAAAAGATTTAAATGATTTAGTAAAATGGGAATTTACTAATAGAACAAGCTGCTTAAGTGACTTGGATAAATATTTTACAAATAACTCGTTAGATATTATTTTTATATGATGAGTTTAAAAAATTATAGCAATTTTGTGACTGAAGAAATAGATGCTTTTCATAACGATTTAGAAACAAGTAATAAAAAGATTAAGTTTTTTGCTAAATTTGATAAATCAGATTTAAAAGAAGTTAAAACTAGTTTTTTTATACCTGAGCCTAAGAAAAAGTTTCAGCCTAAGATAAAGGGTTTTAAAAAGATTAATAACAATAAAGGTATATTTTAATGGAGTATAATGATAAGGCAACGGGTGAGGCCAATGAAGAATTAGCAAAGAGGTTAGCATTAGATCGTAGCGATTGGAAATCTAAAGTAACTAACTTAGTTGGGTTGTTAAAAGAGATGGCTACTTTGGCTGAGTGTCAAGTACTAATGCTATCATATAGGCAAATATTATTAGATAAAATTACAGACTTTAAAACAACTAAACACAAAAGGCAAGCTGCATACGATCGATATTATAAACTTAAGTATAGAGAGTACTCAATTGATTATGATATTAAATTATCTAGCGGTGAAAAGGTTGCTTTTATTAAAGCAGATTTAAGCCACTTAAGAAATCAAATGGAAATGCTACAATCTCATATGGATTATTATCAAGAATGTATAAAGACTTGTGATAACTTAGCATTTGCAATTCGTAACCGAATTAATTTAGACGACAAAGAATATTAATGGAACTGTCTCTATCTGAAAATAAAAAGTTTTTAGTCATTGATGCTTGTACTGAATTAGAGTATGAGCAATTAAAAAGTAGCTTGACTAAAAAAATTGAAGGGTGGAGATTTCACCCTTTGGTTAAAAGGAAAGTATGGGATGGTAATGTATCATTTGTAAAAAGAAATAAAATACCAGCTGGTTTATGGAAAGAAGTATTAGATATATGTAAAGACTATGATTTACCAATTTCTTTAAATGGCATAACTGATATTTTTGATACTGAAATTAAAG
>ERZ888423.2157-NODE-2157-length-15361-cov-9.139684_pt1 | contig 15361 bp, 18 predicted proteins | sample MGYA00520523_ERZ888423 | MGnify/ENA primary metagenome ERZ888423 (study PRJEB32303, sample SAMEA104408611) | aquatic metagenome | biome: Brackish water; feature: Pelagic; material: water | place: Baltic Sea | collected 2014-06-08T10:24:00 | depth 30,27 m ...
GCCCACGCAACGGCGGGTGCCACCCCCGAACGGCACCCAGGCGAAGGTGTTGGGCTTGGTGTCCACGAAGCGTTGCGGGTCGAACCGCTGCGGGTCGGGGTACACCTCGGGGTTCTGGTGCAGTTGCAGCAGGCTCACCATGATGGAGAACCCCTGCGGAATCCGCCACGGGCCGAGGTCGTACATCGGGGCGGCCACGTGCCGGCCGGCGAAGTCGATGACGGTGCGGTTGCGCTGGACCTCGAAGATGGTGGCCTGGCGGTAGGTGTTGTCCTCACCGGCCGCCTCGGCAACCAGTCGCTCCAGCACCTTTGGGTGCCGGGAGATCCGCTCGAAGGCCCACCCCAGCGTCGAGGCGGTGGTCTCGTGCCCGGCGGCCAGCAGGGCCAGCAGTTCGTCGCCGATATCGCCGCGGCTCATCGAGGTGCCGTCGTCGTAGGTGCTGCGCAGGAACAGCGACAGCACATCGGGGCGGTCGGCGAGGTTCGGGTCGCGGCGGGCACCGGCGATGAGATTGTCGATCAGTCCCTCGTAGGTCCGCCGGTAGTCGGCCAGCCGCGCCCATGGGCTGAAGCGGCCGGGCGGGCGCACCGGGGTGGGCAGCACCGAGAGTCGCGATCCCAGTGTCACCCACTTCGGCAGCAACTCCCGAAGCTGTTGCAGCTCAGCGCCTTCCGCGCCGAAGACGGCGCGCAGGATGACGTTGACGGTGATCCGCATCATCGGCTCGAGGGTTTCGAACGCCGCCCCGTCGGGCCAGGAGGCAATCTCGCGCATCGTCTCCTGTTCGACGATGTTCTCGTAGGTGCTGATGCTCTTGCCGTGGAACGGCGGGGTGAGCAGTTTGCGGCGCTGACGGTGCGCAGCACCCTCCAGACCGAACACCGAACCCTTGCCGAGAAGCCGGCTGAGGTTGGGCTGGATGTTGTGCAGCACCTCGGGACTGGTGGTGAAGATCTGCTTGGCCAGAGCCGGTTCGGACACCAGGATCGCATCGCCGAACACCGGGATCCGGATGGTCACGCACCGGCCGTAGGTGCGGGTGAGCCAGTTGACGGTGCGCCGCCGGGACGCGACGAACGCCAGTGCGCCCAGGGGCCGCGGCAGCCGGGGCGACGGCGGCAGCTTCGGGGCTTGCGCGACGGGTGCGTCGAGGGTGGGCGCTTCGCTCATCGGGACCTCCGGGGTGCGGATATCGTCGCCTGGTACCGGGCTGTACCAATCGCTTGGTCCGTACGGTACTCTTCGGTACCAGTCGTGACAAGGAGGGCGGGGTGGACGCACCGGTCACCGAGCAGCCCGCGCACGCGCAGGCGTTCCGACGCCGGTTGCTCGACGGTCTGACCGCCTCGATCGAGGAGCGCGGCTACCGCGACACCACCGTCGCCGACATCGTCCGGCACGCCCGGACCTCCAAGCGCACCTTCTATGACCACTTCCCCACCAAAGAGGAGTGCTTCTTTGAGCTGCTGACCGCCAATAACGAAGACCTGATCGAGACCCTGCGCGACGCGATCGACCCTTCCGCCCCCTGGCAGGAACAGGTCCGACAGGCCGTCACCGCCTACGTGCAGACCATCGACGCCACCCCGGCCGTCACGCTGAGTTGGATCCGGGAACTGCCGGCGCTGGGCGCCGCCGCCCGGCCGATGATGCGACAGGGCTCGGGCCGGCTGGCCGCGGCGATCGTCGAACTCAGTGCCGGGCCGGGATTTCGTCGCGCCGGCGTCGCGCCGCTGTCGCCGACCGCCGCGGTGATCCTGGTTGGCGGTCTGCGGGAGCTCACCGCCCAGACTGTCGAGGACGGCCAACCGGTGGCCGGAATGATCGAACCGGCGGTGGCGGCGGCCATCGCCCTGCTCGGTGGCCCGCAGTAAGGCGGCATTGGGCTGGCGGCGTTAAGGACAAAGGTGGCGGTCTACATCCACGCGCCGGTGCAGAAGCCTCGGTGCTAGGTTTAGCCGGCGGCATCGAAGGAAGGTCACCCACGATGAAGAGCTTGACGACGGCGGCGACCGCCGGCCTGCTAGCGGCGGTAATAGGCCTGACGGCGGTGGGTTGTTCCACCGCGACCGAGACCCGGACCGCCGAGGAGACGTCTGCCGCGGCCGCCGCGGACGCCGACGAACGGACGACCCTGAATCAGTACATCGAGGACAAGGACATCTCGGAGTACCCGATCAAGCCGGGGGAGGCGGGAACTCCCGAGATCGACTTCCCGATCCCGGCGGACTGGCGGGTGGCCGGCGACGAGAAGCCCGAGTGGGCCTACGGTGCGATCATTTACGACAAGGCGAAGGATCCGGACAATCCGCCCTTTATCTACGCGATCGGAGTGAAGCTGACCGGCGACGCCGACCCGGCGAAGATCCTTGAGTACGCCCCCGGCCAGCTCAACAACTATCCGGAGTTCAAGGCGGTGAGCGGACCGAAGAAGGACAGCCTGGGCGGATTCGATGCCATCAACTACGTCGGGACGTACGTGAAGGAGGGCGAGACTCGCGCCGTCGGCCAGCAGACCATCGTCATCCCCGGCAAGGACGAATTGTTTGTCCTGCAGCTCAACGCCGAGGCTCCGCAGGGGCAGGAGGACGTGGTGCTCGACGCGTTCAACGTCATCTCCGAGCAGACCAAGATCACCGCCCCGGCCTGACCGGCCGTGACCACCGACCCACGGAGCACCTCATGACATCGCGAGTCAGCGCCCTACACCTCGTTCTCGCCGGGGCCGCTGCGGCGGCGTTCGTCTCGGTGCCGGTGCTCACCGCAGCGCCGGCGTATGCGGCCTGCCCGGCCGGCACCGTGTCCGACCCCCGAACCGGGATCTGCTGGGACGTTACGTCGACGGGGGGGCGGCCGATTACCGGGACCGGCGGAGTGTGCCTGCCGGGCCGTATCGGTCTGTGTATGGCGGGGGTGCAGAATTCGGCGCTGCCCGGCGCCGCCCTCCAGCCCATGCCCGCGGCGGGGCCGGCACCGAGATCCGGCCCGCAGGGGTCGTGGCCGTGATGACCCTCTAAGAGCTACCCGTGCCAATTCAGGCCGGCAGCACGAATGCGAACGGCTTCGGGAACCCGAGGCCGGTGAGCCGGGCGGTGCGGATGTGCTCCGGCGTGACCCCGACCAGTCGCCCTGACGACGGTTCGTAACAACGGAATTCCGGCCCGCGCAGTTCGGTGAGCAGCACCCAGTGCCGGGGTATCGCCGCCCCGATCAGCATGGCCACCGGACGGCCGGCAGCGACCGCGGCGCGCACATCGGTCAGGTCCCCTCCGGCCCGGCGCCACCGGTAGCGGGTGCCGTGCACGCTCAGCGCGCGGGCCATCCCGGCGGGCGTGGTGCCCAGGGCCCGCGGCCACACCACGTTGACTGCCCGGTGCACCCGGCCCTGCTCGTCGTGGAACCACTGCTGCGCCCGCTCCGCCTGCAGCGGCGCGCCGTAGTCCGCGTCGAGCAGCGCACCAGCCATCACCGCGACGCTGGGGCCGCAGGTCACTCCGTCGCGCTGACGCAGCCAGGCCATACCCGCCACTGTAGCCACCGGCCGACGCTGCCGGGAGTAGGTTGGACGGGCCACCCAGAGAGGACCGCCATGGTCGGAACGATGCGCGCCGAACGTTTTTATGCGGACACGAAATCCGTTGCCATCGAGGATGTTCCGATTCCAGAGCCGGGTCCCGGCGAAGTTCTGGTCAAAGTGGCGTTCTGCGGGATCTGCCATTCCGACGTCAGCCTCATCAACGGGACCTTCCCGGCGCAGCAGCCGGTGGTGACCCAGGGACATGAGGCCTCGGGCACCATCGCCACGCTCGGTCCCGGTGTGACCGGGTGGTCCGAAGGCGACCGGGTGGTCGTCGCGGCCGGAAGGCCGTGCGGTGACTGCCCGAACTGCCGGCGCGGCGAACTGGCAAACTGCCTGCGGATCCGCTTGATGGCGTTCGCCTACGACGGGGCGTGGGCCGAATACACCGTTGCGCTGGCGGCCGGGCTGACCCGGGTTCCGGACAATGTGCCACTGGAGCAGGCGGCGATCCTGGCCGACGCGGTGTCCACCCCGTTCGGCGCGGTGGTGCGCACCGCCAAGGTGGCCATCGGGGAGTCCGTCGGGGTATGGGGTGTGGGCGGGGTCGGCACCCATATCGTGCAGTTGGCCCGGCTGGTCGGAGCGGCCCCGATCATCGCGATGGACATCAACCCGGTGGTGCGCGACCGGGCCCTGGAACTCGGCGCCGACTACGCGCTGGACTCCCGCGACCCGGATCTGATGGAGAAACTCGACGCGGCCACCGACGGGCGCAAGCTCGATGTCGCCTTCGACGCGGTCGGGCTGAAGGCCACCTTCGAGCAGGCGCTGGAGTGCCTGACGGTCGGCGGGCGGCTGGTCGCGGTCGGGATGAGCGCGGAGGCGCCGACGGTAGGGCCCACCTCGATGTTCGGCCTGAGCCAGAAACAGGTCCTCGGCCATCTCGGCTACCAGAACGTCGATATCGAAACGCTGGCCAGGCTGGTCTCGCTGGGCCGGCTTGACCTGTCCCGGTCGATCAGCCGGGTCATCCCGCTCGAGGACATCCGCGAGGGTATCGAGGCGCTCGAGCGGGCCGACGGCAACCCGATCCGGATCCTGGTGGCGCCCTGAGCGTTTGACCCCAGCCGGGTGCGGGTAGCCGAACTGCATGAGGTGCGCGGAACATGTGGTCGCGCCCAGCGACCTTTGGCAGTATTACGACGACCCGCCGGACGGTATCCGGGTCAACATGATCATGTCCGTCGATGGCGCCACCGCATTCGGCGGACTCGCCGGCCCCCTGTCCGGTCCGTGCGACCAGGACCTGTTGCTTGCGCTGCGCGGATACGCTGATGCCGTGCTGGTGGGAGCGGAAACGGCGCGGGCCGAGCGGTACCGGCCGGTGCGGCTGACCGAGGATCAGCGCGCCGAACGCCGGCAGCGCTGGGGGATCACCGACATCCCGCCGATCGCCGTCGTCACCCGGTCGGGATCGCTACCGGTATCCCTGTTCACCAAGCCGGCGCAGCCGCCCCTGGTGATCACCACCGCCGAAACGGCCCGGACCCACCGCGACCTGCTCCGGCGCGCCGACCTGCTCATCGCCGGTACCACCGAGGTCGACTTCGAAACCGCCCTGCGGGGTCTGCGGGCCCGTGGGTTTCGCCGCATCCTGTGCGAGGGCGGTCCGACACTGTTCGATGAGCTGATATCCGAGGACCTGGTGGACGAAATGTGCTTGACGGTGTCGCCGACGCTGGCCGGCACCAAGCCCTCCGGCCGCCCCGGCGCTCCGGCGCTGCAGGCTCCGGCCCGGCTGGCCCTGAGCCACGCCATCCCCATCGACGACTACATCTATCTGCGGTACCGCCGCCGCGACGCCGACACCGGGCAGTAGTGCCGGCGGTCGACCGGATCCCCGACGGGTTCGTCGGGAAGGTCCGCGATATCACCGGGCCCGGTATCACCGACCGGTTCGGGGTGAGCTGCACCGATCTCGGGGCCTCGGTGCGGGCCTCCGACGGGAACCTGGTGTCGGTATTCGGCGACACCTTCTCCGGCAGTCGCGTCGGCGTCGGCGACTGGCGCTCCCCGGTGATCCTGATCGGGACCGGCGATGCCACCCATCCCATCGTCTACCGCCGGGCCGGCGGCACCGACGCCCGCTACGCCCGCCAACTGTGGCACTACCGGCACCGCAACAGCCGCGGGCTGCTGCGCCGCGGTATCAGCACGGTGATCCCCTCGGATCTGTTGCGGGTCGGCGACACGCTCTATCTGCACGCCATCGTCAACCGCGGCTTCGGCAATGTGGTGTGGACCGAGATCTGGCGCTCCGACGACGACGGCCTCTCCTGGCGCAACCTCGGGGAGTCGGCGAAATTCCCGGCCGGACTCTACAGCGGCCACGCGCAATGCTGGACCTGGGACTACGACCCCACAGACGGCTGGGTGTACGTGGTGTCGACCGGATTCCAGCGCAACAAGGGCCTGATCCTGCGCCGGGTGCGCCCCGACCACATCGGTGAGCAGTCCCGGTATCTGTCCTGGGCCGACGGCCAGTGGGGGCAGGAGGCTCAGGTCATCACCCCACCCGGCGAGACCTGGGGCGAGCTGTCGCTGCGCCGCTTGGATTGCGGCACCTGGGTTTTGGGCGGCTTCCTGTCGTCGTCCTACGCGCTGGGCTACCGCACCCTGGCCGGCCCCACCGAGGACCTGAGCGATGTTCCGGTGCAAAGGCCGGTGCTGGGCTGCGCATGGGATGACGAGGACCACGGCCGGTGCCGGGTGGCCCAACTCTACGGCGGATACATTCTGCCCGGAAGCCGGCTCGACCAGCCTGGCGGCGTGGGACTTGTTGTATCGCAATGGAATACCGCACGGGGATGGCCGTATCGGGTGATGCAGTTCCGGGTGACGCTGGAGCAGACCTGAGGTCGCGAACGTGCGCGAAGCGCTCACCGCGGCGGCGAGTCGGCGTACCGACACGCACGCTCGCGGTGGGGATTACAGCGGCTGCCGCCACATGGGCCACAGCGGCGGCCCTCCCCCGGGCATCGCGATCTCGCCGGTGACCTCGAATCCGAACCGGTGGTAGTAGCCGATGTTGTCCGGGTTACTCGACTCCAGGTATGCCGGCGCCCCCTCGGCGTCGCAACGATCCAGCCGCGACCGCAGTAGCGCATTGCCGAACCCCCCGCCGCGCACCTGCGGGTCGCTGCCGATCATCGCCAGATACCAGTGCGGCTCTTCCGGGTGATTGGCCTTCATCTCCTCGCCGAGCGCCCGGGCCACGCCCAACCGCCCCCGAAACGCCCGGAGCAGCGCGGGCAGCATCGGGATCTGCTCGCGGGGCGACTGCTGCCAGCGTCCGGGCGGATCCCACAGCGCGGCCGCGCCGACCCCGGACTCCGAAGACGCCAATTCCACCCCGCCGCCGGCCAGGAAGTGGTGGCGCGCCACCGCGGCGAAGAACCCGGGAAGTGCGGCCCGGCGTCTGGCCGGGTCGGGCTGCAGCCAGCACATCACCGGATCGTCGAAGAAGGCCCGGCCGAGCACCCGGGCCAGGTTGGGGACCTCGGCCCTGCCAGCGGGGCGCACATCGATGGGCATCCCGGCAGGCTAGCCCGCAGCGCTCAGCTCAGCAGCACGGTGATGCCGAGGGTGAGCACACATGCCACCACCGCCGCGGTCGTCAGTCCGTAGACCAGCGTGCCGGCCCGGCCGGTGGCGAAGCTGCCCATCAGATCGCGGTCGCGGGCCAGTCCCACCATCGCGATCAGCAGCGGAACCAGCAGCACCGCGTTGAGCACCTGGGTTCCGACCAGGATCGTCACCAGCGGGACGTCGGGCGCCAGCACGATCACCGTCCCGACCAGAGTGACGACCCCGTAGGTCGTGTAGAACGTCCGGGCCTCGGAGTACGGGTCGTCGAGGGCGGCCTCCACCCCGGCGTACTCGCACACCGAGTAGGCCGTCGACAGCGGCAGGATCGACGCCGCCAGAAAGGACGCCCCGATCAACCCCACCCCGAACAGGACCGCGGCCGCCTCGCCGGCCAGTGGTTCCAAGGCCACCGCGGCGTCGGCGGCGTCGCTGATGCGCAGCCCGTCCCGGTGCAGCGTGGCCGCACATGCGACCACCACGAAGAATCCGATCACCCCGGTCAGCACCGCGCCGGTGACGACGTCCACCCGTTCCAGCGGCAGGTCTTCGGTGCGCAGTTTCTTGTCCACCGCATAGGACTGCATGAACGACAGCCCCCACGGCGCCAGGGTGGTGCCCAGGGTGGCGGTCACGATCGCGATCGCCTCACCTGTCATCGGCATGGTCGGCACGAAAGTTCCGTGCAGCGCCGCACCCCAGTCCGGCCGGGCCAGGAATCCGGAGACGATATAGGCCAGGAACACCGTCGACACCAGCAGCAGCAGCCGCTCCACCCGGTGGAAGCTGCCCCGCAGCACCAACAGCGACACCGCGACCGCGGCGAACGGCACGCTGAGATAGCGGCTGACCCCGAACAGCTCGAAACCGGCTGCGATACCGGCGAATTCGGCGCAGGTGGTGCCGACGTTAGCGACCACCAGCGCCGCCAGCACCGCACCGCCGACCCGCACCCCGTAGCGCTGACGGACCAAACCGATCAGGCCCTGTCCGGTCACCACCCCCATCCGGGCGGCCAGCCCGTGAAACACCACCAGCGCGATCGTCGACAGCAGCAGCACCCACAGCAACTGGTAGCCGTGATCGGCACCCAACACCGAGTAGGTGGTGATACCGGCCGGGTCGTCGTCGGAGAGCCCCGCCAGCAGACCCGGACCCAGGACGGCCAGCAGCGCGGCCCAGCGGGCCTTCCCCAGGCGCAACCTCACCTTCGCGGATTCCGGAACAGATGGCGCCGGTGCGGCCACACCCGCGACCGCAGCAGCGGCCGACCCCACAGCCGGGGCCGGCGGGCCAGCAGGGCACGCCAGCGGCCGGCGCGCTCACGGGACATCGCGGCGACGATCCGCGCGGACAGCGCCGCCGGCATCGCCCGCAGCACCCGCTCCCCCACCTCCGGCGATGTCGCGGCCACCGCTTCGGCGGCCAGGCTCGGCTCCTTGACCGCGAGGATCTCGGTAGCCGAGTCGGTGTCGACCCGGCTGACCAGGGCAGCCAGGCGCCGGGCATCAAGCCGGTGCACCGCCGCGCGCGGAGCGGTCAACTGCACCGCGTGGCCCCGCTCGGAGGTCAGGTGCAGATCCGGCCAGGCGACGACGTCCTCGGTGGGGCGCGGCACCAACCGGCCCAGGCCCAGCCGCCGCAGCACACCGCCGAACCCGACCTCCACGCCGCAGATCTCCAGCCGCGATTCCGGGGTGCGGGCCAGCACCACATCGGCGACCCTGGCCAGCCGCTGCCCGGCCAGATCCACCACCTGGGTGTCGAGCACATCCCGCGCCAGCCGGATCTCGTCGTCGTACAAGTCATCGCCCGGCACTCCGTGGGCCCCGACGGCCAGTACGGGGCGACCGCGGTGCACGTTGGTCACCGCGTCCCAGGACAGCAGCACCGGCGGTGCACCGTGGCGGCTGACCAACAGCCGCTCGACCAGGTGCGGGCCGTCACCGCCGTCCAGGCGCACGGTGAGATCCGCGAGCCGACCCACAACCTCACCGTCGGCCGCCACCACCTGCGCACCGGTGATCCGGCTGAGCAACAGCACGTCGGCAAGCATGCCGCATTCACCCTCGCCGACGATGCTTACCCGATCTAATCAACCCGGGCCAACTAATACGGGGCGACACGAGGAGGCAACACAATGCGGGCACTGCAGATGGTGGGGTTCCAACGCGAGCCGGAACTGAGGGAGATCCCGGAGCCGCAGCCCGGACCCGGCGAGGTGGTGGTCAGGGTCGGGGCGGCCGGGGCGTGCCACTCCGACCTGCACGTGCTCTACGAGATGGACGTCTCCGCGGTGTGGCAGCTGCCGATGACACTGGGTCACGAGACCGCGGGCTGGGTGCACGCCATGGGCGAGGGGGTGACCGGGGTGGCCGAGGGAGATCCGGTGGCGGTCTACGGCGCGTGGGGCTGCGGGCAGTGTCAGCGGTGCACGGTCGGCCTGGAGAACTACTGCGAGGTGCCCTCGCTGGTCGGCGGTGGCGGCCTGGGCCGCAACGGCGGCATGGCCGACTATCTGCTCGTCCCGCACCAGCGGTACCTGGTGGCGCTACCGGACGGACTCGACCCGGTCACCGCCGCACCGTTGACCGACGCCGGACTGACGCCGTATCACGCGATCCGGCGGTCCTGGCCGAAGCTGACCCCGGACGCCACCTGCGTCATGATCGGGGTCGGCGGCCTCGGCCATATCGGGGTGCAGATCGCGCGGGCCACCACCGCCGCCCAGGTGATCGCGGTCGACGTGAAGCCGGAGGCACTGGACCTCGCGCGCAGTGTCGGCGCCGACCATGCCGTGCTCTCCGACGACAACGCCGCCGCGGCGATCCGCGACCTCACCGGCGGTCGCGGAGCCGACGTGGTGATCGACTTCGTCGGCAGCACAACGACTCTCACCCTGGCCCGGTCGGTGGCCCGACCGCTGGGAGATGTCACCCTCGTCGGGATCGGCGGCGGGGAGGTTCCGCTGGGGTTCTTCACCCAGCCCTACGAGGTCAGCATGGCCACCACCTATTGGGGCAGCCGCGGAGAGCTCGTCGAACTGCTGGCGCTGGCCGCCAAGGGGCTGGTGCGTACCGAGAGCACCGTCTATCCCCTGGACCAGGGCGCGGCGGCCTACCGCGATCTGCACGACGGAACGGTGACCGGTCGGGCTGTGGTCGTACCGTAAAGCTCATGTGGGATTTCGAGACCGACCCGGAGTATCAGCGCAAGCTCGACTGGGTCGAGGAGTTCATGCGCGAGGAACTCGAACCGCTGGACCTCGCCCCGTTGGATCCGTACGACAAACAGAACCCGCACCTGATGGCGGTGCTGCGTCCGCTACAGCGCAAGGTCCGCGACCAGGGACTGTGGGCGGCACACCTGAGCCCAGACCTGGGCGGGCAGGGCTACGGCCAGGTCCAACTCGCGCTGCTCAACGAGATCGTGGGACGGTCCCGTTGGGCGCCTTCGGTGTTCGGATCCCAGGCCCCCGACTCCGGCAACGCCGAGATCCTGGCGCTGTTCGGAACCGATGAGCAAAAAGCGCGGTACCTGCAACCGTTGCTGGACGGCGACATCTCGTCCTGCTACTCGATGACCGAACCGCAGGGCGGTTCGGATCCCGGGCTGTTCACCACCGCCGCAGTACGCGACGGGGACAACTGGCTGATCAACGGCGAGAAGTGGTTCTCCTCCAACGCGCGCTACGCATCCTTCTTCATCGTCATGGCGGTCACCAATCCGGAGGCGCGAACCCACCAGAAGATGTCGTTATTCATCGTGCCGGCCGAGACACCGGGAATCGAGATCGTCCGCAATGTCGGCGTGGGCGGGGAATCCTCGGCACACGCCAGCCACGGTTACGTGCGCTACACCGACGTGCGGGTGCCGGCCGACCACGTGCTCGGCGGTGAGGGTCAGGCGTTCGCCATCGCCCAGACCCGCCTCGGCGGTGGCCGGGTGCACCACGCGATGCGGACGATCGCCCTGGCGCGCAGGGCCTTTGACATGATGTGCGAGCGGGCGGTGTCGCGGCAGACCCGCCACGGCCCACTGGGCGATTTCCAGCTGACGCAGGAGAAGATCGCCGACAGCTGGATCCAGATCGAGCAGTTCCGGCTGCTGGTGCTGCGCACCGCCTGGAAGATCGACCGCTACCACGACTACCAGAAGGTGCGCCGCGACATCGCCGCGGTGAAGGTGGCGATGCCGACCGTGCTGCACGACGTGGTGCAGCGCGCCATGCACCTGCACGGGGCGCTCGGGGTGTCCGACGAGATGCCGTTCGTGAAGATGATGGTCGCCGCGCAGTCCCTGGCGATCGCCGACGGCCCCACCGAGGTGCACAAGCTCACCGTGGCCCGGCGCACGTTGCGGGAGTACGAGCCGGTCGAGACCCCGTTCCCGTCCGGGCATCTGCCGACCCGCAAGGAGGCGGCCCGGGCTCGGCTGGCGGAGTTACTTGAGCACGAGGTCGCCGAGCTTTAAGCCGGCGCCAGCACACTTTAAGCCGGTGCCACGACCGCCGTTATCGCCAGCCTCTGCGCGGCTTCGGCAAGTCGACTGTCGTACGTCACGAAGGCGGTCAGGGGCGCGACGGCGGCTGCGGTCTGGGCGGTGGCCAGATGTATGGCGTCAAGCGTCCGCAGTCCCGAATCGGCATAGGCCGCCGCGGTGGAACGGATCACCGGGTCGATTTCGAACCGGTCCAACCGGGCAAGCAACGAGGGCACTGCGGGCAGACCCTCGGGCGCTGCAGCACGGATGGCCCGTGCCAGTTCGACCTCGGCCAAGGCCGACGTGATCCAGGGCATGTGGATGCGTTCATCCAGCCAGTCGCCGAGTGCGTCGGACTCGTCCTCCCGACGAATCAGCTTGACCAGCGCCGAGGTATCTAGATAGATCACGCCCTAGTACCTCTCCTCGTCACGCATCCTTTGCAGCAGCGCACCCGCATCGAGCCCACTCATGGGGATCGCGGGCCGGGGCGCCGGCCCCCGCACGTCCGCCGGTGCGACCCGGCCGGAACTGATCAGTGCGTCAAGGGGTCCGGCGGACGCCGGGATGATGCGGGCGATCACCTCACCCCGCTCGGTCAGCGTGATCTGCTCGCCACGCTTGACCCGGGCCAGAACTTTCGACGTCTCCTGGTTGAGCAGCCGTATCGACACTTCACCCATGAGACGAATGTACTACTTTTATGTTCTACGCTGCTACGGGTTGTTAACGGGTCGCCGGGTGACCGCCTGGCCCTCGTGCACCATCGTCGCCACCCGCTGTCCGGCCGCGCCGAACAGTCCGGCGGTCATCACCCCGCGTCCGCGTGCCGCCGCCGGCGAGCGCGACTCCAGCAGATTCCACTGATCGGCCCGGATGTCGCGGTGAAACCAGGTCGAGGAGTCGGTGGTCGCGGCATGGTGGCTGCGGTCGGTCATCGAATGTCCGTGCACCGCCAGCACCGGATCCACCCCGTAGATATCGGTCACGTAGATCGCGGCGCAGGCGTGCAGCATCGGGTCCTCCGGCAGGTCGGCGGTGACCCGCCACCACAGCCGCCGGACGAATTCGCCGCCCTCGCGGTCGTCGTGGATGCGGATGTCGATCTCGTCCAGGGGCAGCGCGGGTGCCGGGCCGATGGGTCCGGTGCGGGCCAGTAGCTCGGGGGCCTCGGCCCCGCGGGGGCACGACGTCGGGTGATCGGAGTGCTGCGGGCCGTCGGCGGCGACGGCGAACAATACCGTCGCACTGATCAGAGTCCGGTCACCCTGGCAGCCGAGCACCCTCCGCGAGGATGAACTGCGCCCGTCATGCACCCGTTCCACCTGGTAGCGCACGGGCTCGCCGGCGTCGCCACCGCGCAGGAACTGCACGTGCAGGCTGGTCACCATCCGGTCGGGGCCGACGGTGCCGCACGCTGCCGCCAACGCCTGCGCGGCCAGGTGGCCGCCGTAGGCCCGTTTGCCCGTCGGGCCGTTGGCCGGGCCGACGAACGAATCCGGGCCGTCCGGTGTCAGGGCCAACAGCGCGGCCAGAACGCTCACCGGCCCAGCCACTCAGCGGGCAGTGTCTCGTTGTCCTGCCCAAGCGCCGGCGCCGCGGTCGCCGCAGTGTGCATCCCGTCGACCGACATCGGCAGGCCGGGCGCCGGATAGGTTCCGATTCGGGGTTGGTCCAGCGGGGCGAACAGCGGGTTGGCCCGCACCCGCGGGCTCGCGGCCACCTCGGCGAAGCTCTGGTAGCGCTCCCACAGCACTGAACTGGAGTCCAGTGCCGCGGCGACGGCCTCGGCGGTGTGGCTGCGGAACCATGCCCCGAACAGTCCGTTGAGCACATCGCGGTACTGATAGCGCTGTCCCTCGTCGTTGAAGTCCGCGCCCAGCGCTTCGGCCACGGCGGCAACGGCTTTCGTGGTTCCGGTCAGCTCGGTGAGGTCACCGAAGTGCCGGGGCGTCAGCGCCACCACCATGAAACCGACGCCGTCGCTGCTGGTGAAATCCTGTCCGTACTGGCCGAAGACGGCGTTGCCCAACCGCGGCCGGTGCGCCCCGGTCACCATCGCCTCGGTGAGGAACCCCAGGTTGGCGGCGGTCGCCAGTGCCACATCGTCCAACGGCAGGCGGATGCTGCTGCCCCGGCCGGTGGCGTCCCGGCGGCGCAGTGCGGCCAGGATCGCCAGCGCCGCGTACAGGCCGCAACTGACGTCCCAGGCCGGCATCACCTGGTTGACCGGGCCGATGTGGTCGGGCGGTCCGGTGACCAGCGGGAACCCGGTGGCCGCGTTGACGGTGTAGTCCACCCCGGTGGACCCGTCGCCGCGTCCCACCACTTCGAGGTGGATGAGGTCGGGCCGCTCAACACTCAGCGTGGGATACGAATGCCATTGCCGCCCGCTGACATTGGTGATCAGGATGCCCGCTTCGACGATCAGCGCCTGGACCAGGTGCTGGCCTTCCGACGATCGCATATCGACCGCCATCGAGCGCTTGCCCTTGTTGAGCCCGGCCCAGTAGATGCTCTCGCCGCTCTCGGTCAGCGGCCATCGGCGGTAGTCCGCGGCACCGCCGACCGGATCGACGCGCACCACCTCGGCACCGAGTTGGGCCAGGGTCATCCCGGCCAGTGGCACGGCGACGAAACTGGAGATCTCGACGATCCGCACGCCGGACAGCGGCCGGTCAGGAGGCGCAGCGCTCACCCGATGAGTATGGCTGTCACTGTCCGATAGACCCGATCGACATCGGCAACCCGAGGAAGAACAAGCACAACAGCAGCAGGAACCAGCCGGCGGCCTGCCAGATCACCCACACGCCCTCGGCCCGCCACACCCGATAGGTCTGGATCAGCGCCCCGACACCGCCGAGAAACAGGATCCCGGGCACCATGATCGCGGCCGGCAGCGAACGCCAGGCCACAGTGGCCGCGAAGGCCGTGCCGGCCAAGGCGATCACGATGAGAATGTAGGAGGCCGCAGCACGGAACGTCTGCGGATCGCGCCAGCGTTTCTCGACATCGTTCTTCGAGCCGATGTCACTTGTTTCATTAGTCATGGTCACCTCAACTCCAGAGTAGGCCTCGTCGGTCATGCGCTCCACGTCGCCGGGTCATGCCACCGGCCGGTTAACGTGACGCATGCGGCTGGTGCTGATCTCCGACACCCACATCCCAGCACGCGCCCGCGATCTCCCGCCGCCGCTGTGGGCCGGTATCGAGGACGCTGACGCGGTGCTGCACGCCGGCGACTGGGTGCACGTGGACCTCCTCGACGAACTCGATGCCCGCTCGCAGCGGCTGATCGGCTGCTGGGGCAACAACGACGGGCCGGCGTTGCGCTCGCGGCTGCCCGAACGCGCCGATGTCACGCTGGCAGGGGTGCGGTTGACCGTGGTGCACGAGACCGGCGCCGCGGCCGGCCGGGAGGCGCGGATGGCGTCCCGCTATCCCGATACCGACGTCCTGGTGTTCGGGCACAGCCACATCCCCTGGGACACCACCGCGGCCGGCGGGCTGCGCCTGCTCAACCCGGGCTCGCCCACCGACCGCCGGCGTCAGCCGTTCTGCACGTATATGACCGCCGCCATCGAGTCGGGGGTGTTGGCGGACGTCACCCTGCACCAACTGTGAGGCCGGGGCGTCAGCGGGCGACGGCGCGCAGTCGGTTGGCCAGCCCGCTGGCGCGCACCGCCTGCCGTCCCACCGCGGCGCGCACCT
>ERZ888423.2159-NODE-2159-length-15355-cov-6.090000_pt1 | contig 15355 bp, 13 predicted proteins | sample MGYA00520523_ERZ888423 | MGnify/ENA primary metagenome ERZ888423 (study PRJEB32303, sample SAMEA104408611) | aquatic metagenome | biome: Brackish water; feature: Pelagic; material: water | place: Baltic Sea | collected 2014-06-08T10:24:00 | depth 30,27 m ...
TGCGATCAGTGAGTTCACCATGGCATCTGCTTGCCACCCTAAATACCAGTCAAGGTTTTCTGGATTGGCCGCAAATGAGGCGTAATAATTGGTGCGGTCGGTCGAGGTTGAACCATTGGCTTGCAAACCGCGGCGAGAAAACTCAGCCAAAGCATTGCGAATGGTGGGCGTACCCTTGAATAGCAGGTGCTCAAGTAAATGCGCCATACCCGTTTGACCGTAGTTCTCGTGACGTGAACCCACTAAGTAAGTCATGTTGACTGTTGTAGTGGGTTTAGAGTCGTCGGGTGCCAACAGAATACGCAAACCATTCGACTCAAGTTGGTATTCAGTCACACCTTGTACCGAGGTGACTTCTTTTACCCCTTTAGGTAGTGTGATGGCTGCAGCGGGTAAGCTGAAGACGGCACACACAACAACTAGAAAAAAAGTAAAAAATTTATGATTAACGACGCGTTTTATAATGAGCATAATGGCATATAACCTATTTAATTCATATGGTTAAATAATTTTTAAATAAACTGCTGGTCCTGAAATTTGGTAAATAATGATTTTTCACAAATTTAAAGTTATTGCTTTAATCCTTGATCGTTAATGTTATTCAATTTCGCCCAACAACCCGAACGAATTCAACATAACTCACTTGTTAGTAGACTTTAGTTGCTTGATTAGGTTCAAAATTAACCTTAAATTTATGAATATCACCCATTTGTTCATGACCATCGACTTAACCATACTTTACTCATTCAAGCGCGTACGGGTTCAAAATCTCAGTTCGACAACGAACGCATGGCACCCTCTAGCCCCGCCAAGGTAACAGGGTACATGCGATCTTGCACAATTTTTCCAATAATAGCGGTCGATTGTCGGTATACCCAAGATGCTTTCGGTTCAGGGTTCAACCAGACTGACTTGGGCCAGGTCTGCACAATGCGGTGCAGCCATTCGGCACCCGTTTCGCGATTGTTGTGTTCAACTGAGCCACCGGGCTGTAAAATTTCATAAGGGCTCATGGTGGCGTCGCCCACAATAATTACGCGCCAATCGGCGTTAAATTTACGCAGTACTTCCCAAGTATCAAAACGTTCTGCGTGACGCCGACGATTACTACGCCAAAGCGTTTCATAAGGGCAGTTGTGAAAGTAAAACACTTCTAGGTGACGAAATTCACTGCGGGCGGCGGTAAAAAGAGATTCAATGCGGGCCACGTGATCGTCCATGCTGCCCCCGACATCGAGCAACATTAAAACTTTGACACTATTGTGACGTTCGGGCACCAGTTTTAAATCTAAATAGCCTGCATTGGCTGCAGTGCTACGAATTGTGTCGGGCAAATCAAGTTCAAGCGTTGCCCCTTGGCGCGCGAAGCGACGCAGACGGCGAAGCGCCATTTTGAAGTTGCGTGAGCCTAGCTCAACTTGGTCGTCATAATCACGATATTGGCGTTGATCCCAAACTTTAACAGCAGTTCGGTTGCCTGCTGACTCACCCCCCATCCGAATACCTTCAGGGTTATACCCACCGTGACCAAATGGGGAACTGCCGCCTGTGCCGATCCATTTTGAGCCGCCTGCATGGCGGTCTTTTTGTTCATCAAGGCGCTCGCGAAACATATTCATGAGCTTTTCCCACCCATGTTTTTCTAGCGCTTCTTTTTGTTCGGGGCTCAGCAGCTTTTCAATGGTCTTTAACAACCAATCAGAGGGAATCGGTTTGCCGGCCAACTCGGTGTGTAAACGACCAAAGTAGAGCGCAAAGGCGCGGTCATATCGATCAAATAACGTTTCGTCTTTTACCAAAACCAAACGCGACAAATGGTAAAAATCATCTAAAGTAGGAGCCATTAACGGTTTAGACAACGCCTCAAGCAACGTCAAATATTCTTTGACGCTTACAAGCAGTTTTTGACTGCGTAAATGGTAAAAAAAATCAAGTAGCATGGTATGAGAGATCAGTCGTCATAGTGATATATATATGATTAAGGTGCGCGTCGGGTCGTGTTACGCATCATGGTTGCCAGCCGTTCAAGCAGTTGGGTATCTTGTTCATTTTTCAGCAGTGCACCAGCCAAAATAGGTATGCTGGTGGCATTGTGTGCGTCAATTTCATTGGCACTTAAATCTTGCGCAAGCAATAACCTTAGCCAATCTAAAAATTCTGAAGTAGAGGGTTTTTTCTTTAAGCCTGGTGCTTCGCGCAAAGCATAAAACGTATCGAGGGCAGCCCTAAGTACATCAGCAGAAACGTTCGGAAAGTGAACGTCAACAATTAACTTGAGCGTTTCACGGTCAGGAAATCGAATAAAGTGAAAAAAGCATCGGCGTAGAAAAGCATCAGGCAATTCTTTTTCGTTATTAGAAGTAATAATGACCAATGGCCGATGTTTAGCCGCAATGGTTTGACGCGTTTCGTAAACATGAAACGCCATTTGATCGAGTTCACGCAACAAGTCGTTGGGAAATTCAATGTCAGCTTTGTCGATTTCATCAATTAAAACGACGACTGGTTCATCAGATACAAAGGCTTGCCAGAGTACACCCGGCACAATGTATTGACTGATGTCAGCAACTTTGGGGTCACCTAATTGTGAGTCTCTTAGCCGCGACACCGCATCGTACTCATACAACCCTTGCTGTGCTTTGGTACTTGATTTGATGTGCCATTGCAACAGTTTCCGCCCTAACGCCCGCGCAACCTCTTCTGCCAGCATCGTTTTGCCTGTGCCAGGCTCGCCTTTTATTAAAAGAGGGCGTTGCAGCACAAGTGCAGCGTTTACAGCTAACTTCAGATCATCAGTAGCGACATAGCGTTCAGTGCCTTCAAATGAAGGGGTAATTTGGGGGGTTGGGTTTTCCATATATTTGCTTTATCAACGTATTGCGTCAGATTTAATCAATTATCGTACAATCTAAATGTTTTGCTGACCAAGTTTTATTTGTCGGGCAACAATTAATAAATCATTAAAAATCTTAAGAGCTTACCCATGATTTTTTCAAAAAATATTTTTCGTTTACTTATCACAGCCTGTTTAGGCGTGTTTTCTGTTTTCTCTGTCGCCGCGCATGCAGCTGACGCACCTGTTGTAGGCGACCCCGTTGCCGCAAAGGCTAAGGTGGCCATGTGTGTGGGTTGCCATGGCATCAAGGGGTATCGTTCTAGCTTTCCAGAGGTCTATGCAGTGCCTATGATTGCTGGTCAATCACAGGAATACATTGTGGTGGCATTGAATGCCTATGCTTCGGGCGAACGCACACACCCAACGATGGTGGCCATATCAAAGAGTTTGTCGCCTCAAGATAAGGCTGACTTAGCCGCCTACTACGCAAACCTTAAGTGAGCTTAAACATGATTAAACGACTCGTTATAACGACTGGCTTAGCTTTTGGCGTATTGTTCGGCAATGCCACGATGGCAGCAGATATCGCAGCAGGTAAAGCAACTTGGGAGCGCCTCAATTGTGCTTCTTGCCATGGTGCCACCGGTGCAAAGGCTATTTCACCCACTTATCCAATTTTGGCAGGTCAGCATGCCGATTACATTCAACATGCTTTAACCGCTTACAAACGCGGTGCAATGGGTGCGCCTGCGACTGCCAATGTTCGCAAAAATGCCATTATGGGTGCTTTTGCTTCGCAATTGTCAAAGCAAGATATGAGTAATGTCGCGGCATGGCTGGCTTCTCAACCTGGCCCATTATTGGTCAGAAAGTAGTCGCCCGGCGCTTGATTAGCGCTAGGTACGTATCATTATTAAGTGCTTTACCCAAGCGCTGAGCTTCCCAAACGACTTCACCCAGGCATTCCATGAGCTCATGGAATGCCTGATGTTCGTCTGTACGACTCGCGAGACTTGTGTAAGCTGCACGTATACCGGGGGGCTGATCAATCGAGACTTGCTCAGCCAAGGCCAAGTGCATCGACAAGTGTAAAAAGGGGTTCGTCCTGCCTTGCTCAACCGAGTAATCTGTTTCAAGTGCATCATCACGACTTAATTCGGCATGGTATTCAGGATGCAATAAAACAATATCGCAAGCCATGGCCTCAAGCGGCGTGAGTACAGCTTGTTGGCTATGTTTGTGCCAAGTGCCAATGAAAAATTGTCTGACTTGATCGCGAGTGGGGTTGAACAAAATGTTGGTCTCTAAAATAAAATTTTATGAGTGATCATACCTAAAAGATGCACACAAAGAATGATTACCCTGCCCCAATGCAAAGCTTGGCGGATGATTCAAGCTATGAATTAATTTGTTTTTGTAAATCTTCAAGACGTTTTGAGCAAGCGCCCCCATTGATGGGCAATGCGAGATAAAATAAAACCACTATTTAAAAGCGGAGACACCATGTCATACCAGCATATTAAGTTGCCAGCCGGCGGCCATAAAATTACAGTCAATGCAGACTGCTCAATCAACGTTCCTGATGAACCGATTATTCCTTTTATTGAAGGGGATGGTACAGGCGCAGACATCACGCCCGTGATGATGAAGGTTGTAGATGCTGCAGTCGCTAAAGCATACGCTGGCAAGCGCAAAATACACTGGATGGAAATTTACGCAGGTGAGAAGTCAACTCGTGTGTACGGTCCTGACGTGTGGTTACCTGAAGAAACGCTTGAAGCCATTAAAGATTACGTGGTCTCAATCAAGGGCCCGCTTACAACGCCTGTGGGTGGTGGCATTCGTTCCTTGAACGTTGCCCTACGCCAGCAATTAGACTTATATGTTTGCTTGCGCCCTGTTCGCTACTTCAAGGGTGTGCCTTCGCCGTTGCGCCATCCTGAAAAAACCAATATGGTTATTTTCCGTGAAAACTCTGAAGACATTTACGCTGGCATTGAGTTTGCTGCTGAGTCAGAACAAGCTAAAATGTTGATCGAATTTTTACAAACCAAGTTGGGTGTGACCAAAATTCGCTTCCCCAATACCTCAGGCATTGGTGTGAAACCCGTTTCACGCGAAGGTACAGAACGCTTGGTTCGTAAGGCAATGCAATACGTCATTGATAACGACCGCAGTTCGTTGACCATTGTGCACAAAGGCAACATCATGAAATACACCGAGGGTGGTTTCCGTGATTGGGCTTACGATTTAGCACAAAAAGAATTTGGAGCCGAATTAATTGATGGCGGCCCATGGTGCAAATTTAAAAACCCGAAAACAGGTCGAGAAATCATAGTTAAAGATTCAATTGCTGACGCATTCTTGCAGCAAATTTTGTTGCGTCCAGCTGAGTACGACGTGATCGCCACGTTAAATCTTAATGGTGACTACGTTTCTGATGCTTTGGCGGCCCAAGTGGGTGGTATTGGTATCGCCCCAGGTGCTAACTTGTCTGACACCATTGCAATGTTTGAGGCCACTCACGGCACAGCACCTAAGTATGCAGGTAAAGATTACGTGAATCCAGGTTCAGAAATCTTGTCTGCAGAAATGATGTTGCGTCACATGGGCTGGTTTGAAGCGGCTGATTGCATTATTAGCAGCATGGAAAAATCAATTCTCTCGAAAAAAGTCACCTATGATTTTGCTCGTTTGCTTGAGGGTGCGACCCAAGTGTCATGTTCAGGTTTCGGCGAAGTGATGATTGAAAATATGTAATAAGTTGCTGCAATGTCTTATTAGTATTCAGTACTTAAAGCCCCTGAATGAAAGTTCAGGGGCTTTTATTTAACAATTGGCGCGTAAAAACCTAGTTCTTCAATACGGGTGTATGAGCGCGGATGGCGCAGTTGTTAAATGCGGTGTTTGCATCAAGTGCCACAACTTTTTTAGCGCACAACTACACCTTTCCAAAACGCGATGTGATCTTTCATAGCTACAGCCCCGCTTTTGGGGTCTGAGTAACACCATGCTGCATTTTCATTTACTTTGCCGTCAATATTTAATGAATAATAGTTAGCAGTTCCTTTCCAAGGGCAAGAAGTCTGCTTATCAGTTGCCTGAAAATGTTCTGTCTTGATCGAAGATCGAGGAAAAAAATGGTTGTAACTCTTCTATAACCGTATCGTTCCAGATGGCTTGCATAATTAGTTAACTCCCTAAAATATGTGTTCAGTGATCATATCAACGAATGTGTCAAGCGCAATATTATTCCTTTCTATAGCATTAAGATTAGCCGTGCAATTGAAGCGCACGGTTGACGTTTAAAATAACGCAAAATAAAAAACTCAACGTGAATTGAATACGTCATAAATCATTAAACTTAAGATGGTTAACCATTCATTCAGTTAAAAAATAGTTAAAAATGTATAAACAAATCAATAAAAATAGGAAGTGTGTATGTCAGCAGTGATTCATTTGGCGACGATTCAGTTTTTAGAAAATCATGAAATCAATCGTTCAGATTTGCAAGAAGAGGTTAAAGCAGGTCTTCTGTCAACAACAGCTACGATTCCTTCTAAGCTTTTTTACGATTTACTTGGGTCTAAGATTTTTGAGGTTATTACCCACGTTCCTGAATATTATTTGACAAGTAAAGAAGCCGAGATCTTAAGAAATAATTTAAACGATATCGCCCATGAAGTTGGTAAGCACACAACTTTAATTGATTTGGGTGCAGGTAACTGTAAAAAAGCAGCTGGGTTGTTTAAGTCGCTTGAGCCTAAATCGTACGTTGCCGTTGATATTTCAGTCGATTTTTTAAAAGATATCTTGCCTGACTTACAAACACAATTCCCCACCATTGAAATGATGGGTGTGGGCACAGATTTTTCATCTAAACTTGATTTGCCGCTGTCAGTCGATCAAAATAATAGAGTGTTTTTTTACCCTGGTTCAAGCCTTGGTAATTTTAATGACGAACAAGCCGCTATATTACTCAAGCAAATTTTTAGTGAAACCCATGGCGGTGGTCTTTTATTGGGGCTAGACCTCTGGAAAGATGAGCGAACATTAAAGTTGGCTTATGACGACCCATTAAATATTACAGCGGCTTTTAATTTGAATGTGTTACGAAATGTGAATGCGCTGATCGGTTCTGATTTTGCGATAGAAGATTTTACTCATCATATTGAAATAAACACAACCTTTCAGCGTGTTGAAATGCACCTAGAAGTGCAAAAAGATATAACGATCAACTGGCCTAACCAGACCCGCTCTTTCAAAAAAGGTGAAAGAATTCATACAGAAAACTCGCAAAAATACACTTTAGATAAAATTAAAAGTTTACTGAGTTGTGCCGGTTTTGAGCATTTAAAAATTTGGACTGACGCTGACCAATACTTCGCCGTGATTTATGCCCACTCAAACAGCAGACCTAATTAATCATTTTCTTTATGTAAGGGCCTCGTCTGAAAAGCTAATCGCTAAGCTTAGCCCAGAAGACTGCCAAGCTCAGTCAATGCCCGATGTGAGCTCGGCTAAATAGCATCTTGCGCATGTCAACTGGTTTTTTGAAACCTTTGTTTTGCAATATTATGAAAAAGACCTCAAGCCCTGAAATTCTGCCTATCAAAAACTCTTTAACAGTTACTACAACGCTTTAGGTGATAGGCACCCTCGGCCAGATCGAGGTTTGCTGACAATGCCCACACTAGCAGGCGTTTTGGCTTGGCACGAAGCGGTCAACGAGCGCATGCAGGGTTTAATCTCGAAGCATCCGTCTGCAGAACTGCTATGGATTGTTAGGTTGGGCATTGAGCATGAACAGCAATATCAAGAATTGTTACTAACTGATATTAAACATTTGTTTTCTTGCAGTGCCCTGTATTCTCCCTATAAACAGAGCGCAGTTCAGCCTTTAGACCATGCGTATATGTTGCCTACGATGGCTTGGTTAAAGGGTACGTCGGGTGTTCAAGAAATGGGTGTGAGCGCCCACACATCTGAGTTTCATTTTGATAGTGAGGCACCGCGCCATTCGGTGTATTTAAACCCATACGAAATAGGCCGTCGCCTTATTACGAATGCTGAGTGGCAAGAATTTATAGCAGATGGGGGTTACGATCAGTATCAATGGTGGCTTGATGCGGGTTGGTCGTGGCTTAAGAAAGAGGGCGTTCAAGCCCCGCTTTATTGGCAAACCCATCACGACACAACACAGGTCTTTACACTGAACGGGAGTCTGGAAATTGATCTGATGGCACCCGTTAGCCATATAAGCTACTTTGAGGGCGATGCTTTTTCTCGTTGGAAAAGTGCAACAGATTTAACTTTTAAAGGTTCAAGATTGCCCACCGAAGCAGAGTGGGAATGTTTTGTTCAAAATGAAGTGCGCACCATACCCGCACAGAATAATTTGTTGGAGTCTGATTTATTAACACCGACCAGAACGCCCATTATTAATCAACCGGCTCAATTTTTCGGTGATGTTTGGGAATGGACGATGAGCCATTACACGCCTTACTCAGGTTACCAACCTTGGGGTGGTTTAGCAGGGGAATACAACGGCAAGTTTATGGTGAATCAAATGGTGTTGAAAGGAGGGTCATGCTTGACCCCTGAATCACATTTAAGATCAACATATCGAAATTTCTTTCCAACTGCATCGCGGTGGCAAATGACTGGTTTGCGTCTGGCTAGAGATGAAATCTAAATACTCAACCTCATTATGCGAAAAAATATTAGCTTTGATTTTGATACCCCCGTTGACCGTTACAACACCGATTCAATTAAATGGAATCTGCACCTCAAAAATATATTGCCGCTATGGATTGCAGACATGGATTTTAAAGTAGCCCCTTGTACTCAAGAGGCGATCGAAAAAAGAATCAGTCTCGGAACGTTTGGCTACACACAAGCACCACATGATTTAAAGGAACAGATTGCTCAATATCTTTTTGATCAATATCAATGGCTAGTAGACCCCAGTTGGGTCGTTATTCTACCCAGAGTTATATCTGGGTTGCACACAGCTACTCGCCAACTCACTCAACCATACCAGTCGTGCCTGGTACCAAGGCCTGTTTATTAACACTTACGATTGGCGGTCACGCAAGCGCAACGCGAATTAATTGAAATACCTATGGTTTTAGACCATAACCGTTGGGTATTCCCGTGGCACGAACTGAATCAATACGTTCAAAGTCATAGCAAGCTTATGCATATGTGCAACCCGTTAAACCCTGGCGGCACAGTATTCACGTTAAAAGAGTTGACCACCTTAGCCGAGTTTGCAATTAAAAATAATTTACTGATTTGTCTGATGAAATTCATGCAGGTTTAGTCCTCGACACAGCAGCTAAGCATATTCCAATCGCCAGTATCAATGCTGATATTTCTCAAAGAACGGTGGCGTTAATGTCGCTAAACAAGACGCTCAATTTTCCTGGAATGGGGCTAGCTTGGGCGGTGGCCGAAAACCCGGAAATCAGAAAATCCATGCAAGCAGACTTACACGCCACAATTTCTGAGCCCTCTTTGCTGCGTTACATTTGTACACGTGAAGCCATACAACACGTTGAACCTTGGCGTTTAGCTTCGCTTGACCATTTGCGAGAAAATTTAAAGTTGATCAACGCTTTTGTTCAAAAAAACGCTCTAATTAGACAGAGTAATATTCAAGCAACTTATCTTTCATGGCTTGATTTTAGCCAGCTGCAGAGTGATCAATTAGACGGTTTACTGCTTAAAAATGGGCTTGCACTCTCGCCTGGAAGCCAATTTGGCAGCTCAGAGTTTATGAGGTTAAATTTTGCTACATCTGCCAAAAATATAAGCCAAGCTTTAGACCTACTTCAGCACGCTTTAATTTGATCTGCCTTATTACTAAACGTTTACCCTAGTCACGCGCTAAATTAGGGCATTCCCTGATACCAAGTATGCATAATGAATGCAATAATTGTTACATACAGGTGAGGAGACTTGTTTGCGGCTTTAAGACAAAATCTATTGGCTGCATTGCTCGACAAAATAATAAATAAATGTGAAACGGCTAGCTCTATAAGAGCTAGCCGTTATCGCTTCTAAAGGCTCAAGCTACTTTAATGGCCAACATTTCAAGCAAAGAACTGACTAATCGACTGAGCAACTGGCAATTTAGTTGTTGTTGGGTTGCTTGTTTAAGTATTTTGACACTTGTTTTCATACTGCTACCTATAGTATTTGCCAAAGACTTGGCGACATACATGCTTTTTGGTTGGCCAGCCCCTTTCTTAATCGTTGCATTTGGTTTGCCACTTTTTTTTCTACTGCTCATCGCTTTCTATGCGTGGGTGATGGATGCACGCGAGCGAGATCAATGATGCTGAGTCATTTATTATTGATCAGCAATAAAAAAATAAGCAACGAACAATAAGCAATGAGTAACCCTCAACTCGGTCATGCTGATAACAGCGATCAAGCCTCTAACTTCGATTCCCCGCGGCCGTCATTGCGTCGTGTTTACCTTATTTATGCTTTAAGTTTTATTGCCTTCATTGGGGTATTGGCTGGTTTTGAATCACTCGGCATGTCCCGTGAAAGCATTGGTTACTTATTTTTATTTGTTACCTTGGTGCTGTACGCAACAATTGGTATTGTCTGTCGTACCTCTGACCCAGTTGAGTACTATGTTGCGGGTCGACGTGTGCCAGCTGTTTATAACGGTATGGCAACAGCCGCCGACTGGATGTCTGTGGCATCTTTTATTGGCTTGGCTGGAACTTTATATTTAAAGGGTTTTGATGGTCTGGCCTTTGTTTTGGGGTGGACTGGGGGTTACGTTTTATTAGCCTTATTTTTAGCCCCATACCTGCGACGTTTTGGTGGCTACACCATCCCTGAGTTTTTAGCAGCCCGTTATGGCGGTGAAATGCCTAGGCGAATTGGGGTGCTTTGTGCCGTCGTCTGTTCATTTTCTTACCTTGTGGCGCAGATCTACGGCGTCGGTTTAATCACCGCACGTTTAACAGGCATATCTTTTGAGCTAGGTGTTTTCATCGCATTAGGCAGTATGTTGGTAAGCTCATTTTTAGGGGGCATGAGAGCGGTCACCTGGACTCAGGTTGGGCAATATATTATTTTGTTGATCGCTTATTTGGTGCCGGTGATTTGGTTGGCTGCCAAGCAAACAGATCAACCCATACCGCATGTGGCTGCCAGTAGTTCATTACAGCAAATTACCGAAAAAGAAAATGACTTTGGGGCAGACCCTGCCGAGGCCGTGGTGCGGCAGTTTTGGCAAGCTAAAGCCTTAGTGATGCAAAAGCAAATTGACGAGTTGCCTGCCTCATGGAATCAAGAGCGTGAAGCGTTAAAAGCGCGTTTAATACAGGCCCGTGCGCAGTCTGTATCAATGTTTGAAATACGTAAGATTGAACGTGATTTGGCTAACTACCCTGAATCAGTACAAGCGGCAAATGCTTATTGGGGCCGAGCTCGTGATGCATTTATAGTTAGGGGCGCTCCGTTAAAACCCCAAGCACAACCATTCTTTTCACCTCAAAATGAAGGGCCTAAAAATGGTTTGCTAAACACGCTTGCTGTTGACGGAGAAAGCAGCCAACTCAATTTCATAGCATTGATGTTTTGTTTGATGTTTGGCACGGCAGGTTTGCCGCATATTTTGGTACGATCCATGACAACACCGACAGTCAGTGACGCGCGAAAATCAGTTTTTTGGTCATTACTATTTATATTGTTATTGTATTTTTTAGCACCAACATTAGCCATTTTTGTGAAAAATGAAATTTATCAAAATGTGGTGGGTTTGCCCTTTAACCAGTTGCCAGATTGGGTAAACTCTTGGGCAGCCCTTGATCGTGCTTTGGTTGACATCACCGACATCAATACTGACGGTATCGTTCAATTAGGTGAAATTCATCTGGGTAACGATATGGTCGTTTTAGCCGGCCCAGAAATTGGAGGGTTGCCGTTTGTGGTGTCAGGCTTGGTAGCTGCCGGTGCCATGGCGGCAGCACTGTCAACCGCTGATGGTTTGTTGTTGACCTTATCTAATGCCTTATCGTTTGATTTAAAAACCAAATGGCGTGCCCCCAGTGTTTTGGCACATCGTCAGGTCATTATTTCAAAAGTATTCCTTTTGCTCGTGGCCATGTCGGCTGCTTGGGTGGCCACGCGTATGCCCGCCGATATACTGTTTATGGTGACCGCAGCTTTTTCTTTCGCAGCGGCATCTTTTTTTCCAGCTTTGGTGTTGGGTATATTTTGGACACGCAATAATCGTTGGGGGGTCAGTGCTGGTATGGTCGCAGGCCTAGTCGTAACGCTGGCTTATATGGGTAAAACCCAACCCTGGTTACGCGACATTTTGTTTGATGTGCCTTACAGTGAACCAATTCTCTTATGGTGGGGTATTGCGCCCAGTGCTGCTGGGGTGTTTGGTTTGCCAGTGGCCGTAGCGGTCATGGTTATCGTTTCTCTATGTACGCCAAGGCCAGATCAAGCCTGTCAAGCTATGGTTAAACGTTTGAGGGGGTAACGGCACTAAAAGATGGCACTAAATGTCCGAATCCTAAGTTGCGGTTCCTAGCAACACTAATACAGCCCCGGCCCCCCCTTCTGCATTGGGGGCCTCTATAAACGCGTTAACCCCAGTCATCTGGGTGAGCCAATGTCGGCTATGGTGCTTGAGCCTACCATGCCCAGAAACTGACCCCAAACCTTGGCCATGAACAACTCTGACACATCGAATGTTATGTAGCTGAGCCTGTTGAATAAACACAGACAAACGGGCACGGGCCGTGTCGACTGTCATGCCATGCAGATCAAGACTGGCTGTAACAGGCCAAAAACCACGTTTTAGTTTACGCAATGTAACGGCTGAAATGCCAGATGTGGAATATTGAGCGATGGGTGGGCCGTCTTCGGGCGCTAAATGCCCATCAGATATATTGAATAAATTGGCGTCAAGATGAGTTTGACTTTGCGCCGCTTCGCGTTTAAGTTTTTGTTTAGCGGTAGGCTTAGGTTGAGGGTTCGCTAAATCGACCCTTTGGCTATGCGTAGCCAAAGGAATTACCCCCTTAAACGCTTGGTTTAACAACGCTATGTCGTCAGGGGCCAAGCTAGAAAGGGGGTGAGAAATATGAGAGGGCTTAGTTCGTTTCAGCATTCTCCAACCAACGCTGAGCATCAAGGGCTGCCATACAACCTGTTCCCGCACTGGTGATGGCTTGGCGGTAAACGTGGTCTTGCACATCACCAGAAGCAAACACGCCGGGTACAGACGTTAAGGTGGCCATACCTTTTAAACCACTTTGCGTCACGATATAACCATTTTCCATCTTTAAATGGCCTTCGAAAATCTGCGTATTAGGCTGATGCCCAATTGCAATAAAGACGCCCGTGACGCTTAAAGATAGTGGTTCTTGACCGCTCGTACTCCGTAAACGCACACCCGTGACACCAGACTGGTCGCCTACGACCTCTTCGAGTTCACGAAATGTGGCTAAAGTCATTTTGCCTTCTTTGACCTTTTCAAGCATTTTGTCGATCATGATAGGTTCTGCCCGAAACTTATCGCGACGATGCACAACTGTTACGTGACGGCAAATGTTTGAAAGATAAAGGGCTTCTTCGACGGCAGTATTACCCCCCCCGACCACCACGACATCTTGGTCGCGATAAAAGAAGCCATCGCATGTTGCGCAGCCCGATACACCGCGACCCATGAATGCTTGTTCTGAGGCTAAACCTAAATATTTAGCTGAGGCACCGGTTGCGATAATGAGTGCATCGCAGGTATATTGGGTACCCCCATCACCAATTAGACGCAAGGGGCGAGAAGAAAAATCAACTTTAGCAATATGATCAAATATGATCTCGGTATTAAAGCGTTCAGCGTGCGCTTGAAATCGAGCCATTAAATCAGGGCCTTGCACACCGTCAACATCGGCTGGCCAATTATCAACCTCTGTGGTGGTCATCAGTTGGCCACCTTGCGCTATACCGGTAATTAAAACGGGCTTTAAATTGGCACGGGCAGCATAAACCGCTGCTGAATACCCAGCAGGACCTGAGCCTAAAATCATAACTTTTGCGTGGCGTTCAGTCGACATAATAACGATTAACCTCGTATTTGACCCAATCGGGAATACACAAATTATAATGCTCATATGTCTAAAGCCTCATCAGTAGCCCCGCGTTCCGCTCGGGCCTCGCGTAATACCCGAAATGGTCCCTCACCGATGCAGTTAAAAGTGCTGGGTTTTTTAAAAGAAGCTCGATGGGTTTTGTTTTTTGCCCTAGCGGCTTGGCTCACGCTCGTTCTTTTTAGTTGGAACCCTAACGACCCCAGTTGGTCGCACGTCACTCAAAACGAGCAACTACAAAACCGAGGCGGTATATTGGGTGCCTATGTCGCTGACGTGTTGTTGTATTTGTTTGGGTTCTCGGCTTGGTTATGGGTCGTGTTGTTGATTCAACGGGTCTTGGCAGGTTACCGCCGTTTATCTAAACACATTCGCGCTCGCGGCGAGCCCGAGCCTCTTGAACGCGTTAGGTGGGAAGAGGCCATAGGTTTTATTTTAATGTTCGCTGGTACCGTGGGTCTTGAGTCGCATCGGTTAGCTTCTATGGGTATGCATTTGCCTAGTCACTCTGAGACAACGAGTGGTGCAGGGGGCGTTATTGGTCAATCTTGGGCAAGTCTGTTGACACACTGGGTTGGCTTTACAGGTAGCACCTTAATTTTTATTGTCTTAGCAGCCTTGGGAGCCAGCTTATTTTTTAGGTTTTCATGGTTAAGCCTTGCTGAACAAGTCGGTGCATGGCTTGAGCAAGGTTTTTTTTGGGTGCAAAATACTTATTATGCTCGGCAAGATCGTCGGGCGGGTGAAACCGCTTTGGTTGAGCGTCGCGAGCAAGTTGATGCTCGTCAAGAGCAAACCATCCATTCCACCCCCGTTCGTATTGAACCTTCAGTTACAACCGTGCAAAAATCAGATCGGGTCATTAAAGAAAAACAGCAAACTCTGTTTCAAGACCATTATGGTGGGGCCCACCTTCCAGAAATCGGCTTGCTTGATCCCCCACCTGAAATGGTTGAAACCGTTTCACCTGAAACGATTGAGTTTACGTCTCGCTTAATCGAAAAGAAATTATCAGATTTTGGTGTGCAGGTGGCTGTGGTCGCTGCCCAAGCAGGCCCAGTTATCACGCGATATGAAATTGAACCGGCGACGGGTGTGAAGGGCAGTCAAATTGTTAACCTGGCCAAAGACTTAGCCCGGGCGTTAAGTTTGGTCAGTATTCGGGTAGTTGAAACCATTCCGGGTAAAAACTTAATGGGGCTTGAGTTACCTAACCCGAGACGCCAAACTGTGCGTTTGTCTGAAATATTGGGCTCAAAAACCTATCATGTGAGCCAATCTGTGGTCACCATGGCGCTGGGCAAAGATATCGCGGGTTACCCCGTTGTGGCTGACTTAGCCAAAATGCCGCACCTTTTAGTTGCGGGTACAACCGGTTCGGGTAAGT
>ERZ888423.2160-NODE-2160-length-15351-cov-5.865063_pt1 | contig 15351 bp, 12 predicted proteins | sample MGYA00520523_ERZ888423 | MGnify/ENA primary metagenome ERZ888423 (study PRJEB32303, sample SAMEA104408611) | aquatic metagenome | biome: Brackish water; feature: Pelagic; material: water | place: Baltic Sea | collected 2014-06-08T10:24:00 | depth 30,27 m ...
GGTGTCGGCGTCGAGATCGCGAAGAAGATCTGTGCCACCTGCCCGGTCAAGGACGAGTGCCTCGAGTATGCGCTGGCGCACCGGGTCGACCACGGTGTTTGGGGTGGTGCGTCGGAACGGCAACGTCGCCGGCTGCTCAAGCAGCGACGCAAGATGGCCAACCGCACCGCTGCGCTCTGACGCCGTTCCCAACATCGATGTGGCGCGTCGCCCTGCTTTTGCCGAGCGCCCTGACTGCTCTCGCGCGCCCGTGATCTAACTTCCAGGAAACCCGAGTTCAGTGGTCAGCGCCGCAGTCGCGTCGCGGAATCGCCGAGCGAATCCATCCTCGCCAGCCGGCATCGAGGCCAGCACCTCACCCACTTCGGTTGCGTCCAACCCGACAATGGTGATTGCTGCTCCATCGGCTTGCACGATGGCGACTTTCCGGTCGGGATCGATCCAGGCCGTCACGCCCGAGATGGACTCCAGATTGCCGGATGGCAACCCCGACCAGTCGACCCGCCCCGGCTCGGAGAAGATCGACACTGCTTCGTCCTTGCGGGCAAACACCGCTTGGCGAAGACGATCGGCCTCGACGTATCCATGGGATTCGAAGTCATGGGGCAAGGAAACCGGGGGCCCGGCCTGAGGATCGAGAGCGGAGAACAACCCTTCGTCCGTCGATCTGCCGGCGAACAGATCCAACACCATCGACGAATGCCGTGCCCTCAGCGCGTCCACCGACGGGGTCACAGCGGGTTGCTCCAACGCGCCGACCACGATCCCCACGGTGAGCGCCACCATACTGGCCGAGAAGAGGGCGCCGGTGACCCGTCCGGCGAAGAGGGGCCGGTGGTCGACTGCGGAGGAGAGAAAGCCAGGCGGTGGCTCGACAGTGGGGAGGGCACCCAGCAACGAGGCAATCTCCTGCTCCCACGGTTCCTCCGGGTGCCAACCAGTCGACGGCGTGTCAGACACTGAGGGCCTCCTTCAGCCGGCTTCTCCCTCGGTGGATCCGACTCCTCACCGTGCCCAGCGGTATCTCGAGATGGTCGGCGATCTCCTCGTAGGAGTACCCCAACACGTCCTTGAGTACGACGGGTGCCCGGTAGTCGGGCGGCAGGTCGGCCAGAAGTCGCTGAAGGTCATCCGGTAGGTCAGCGGCCTCCATCTCGGCCTCGATACCTGGCGAACCGACAAGGAATCGCTCGGCCTCTTCGGGCATCGAAACCGTTGGTCGGCGCTGCTGCTTGCGGACTCTGTCCAAGAAGGCATTGGTCGTGATGCGGCTGAGCCAACCCTCGAAGTTTCCTGGTTTGTAGTTCACCAAACCTCGCCTCACTCGCAACAGCACTTCCTGCGTCAGGTCCTGTGCGTCGTGGTGATTCCCAACCAACCGATACGACAGGCTGTAGATGAATCGTCCGTAGTTGTCGGCGACCTCTTCCCAAGTCGGGACAGTGGCCGGATCGAGCGACTCAGGGCGTGTTGCCACCGCTTCAGCCAACCCGATCGGTAGAGCCAACGCCGGGTGGAACGGAGGAGTTCCCGATCAGGCGGGAGAATCCTCGTCCTTCGAAGAACCGTTGCCTTCGGCAATGCCGTCCTTGAATTCCTTTTGTGCTCGACCCAGGTTGCGGGCCAGTTGCGGAAGCTTGGCGCCACCGAACAAGACCAACAAGATGACGAGGATGATGAGCAACTCTTGGGGCTTGAGTCCGGCCATGGCTCAAGGCTATCGGTTATGCCGTCTCAGTAGTTGTCGCCAGAGCGGCCTGACGGGCCAGCGCTCGTTGGCGGCGGATCCTTCGGCGCTCGCGCTCGCTCATACCACCCCAGATACCGAACTTCTCGCCGTTGGCCAAGGCGTACTCCAGGCAGTCGTCACGCACGACACACCCCCGGCACACCTCTTTGGCCTCGCGGGTCGAGGCACCTCGTTCGGGGAAGAACAGATCTGGATCGACCCCAAGGCAGTTCGCAAACTCCTGCCAGGTCGTGTCCAGCATCAAATGTTTCCGCCCAGTACGCATGAAAGCCTCCTCCGCCGACCGGCCCAACGCGGAGAGTTCGCGAGTACGGGTTTGTTGGGCTCGGTTTTGCCCCCGGTCCGCGGTTTGAACTGGGGCGAGTTCTCTAGCTGTAATTACAACATTGCGATTCTGCCGGGTTCGACGTCGTTTTACAAGCAGAAAGTGCGATCAGAGACGTATTGCCCGGTCAGCAGTGTTGGTAGCGACAGGCTCAGCGACCCCGGCCCTGCAAGAGCTTGCGCTTGTGCTCGATGAAGTCGACCAAGACGTAATCACCGAGATTCTGGGGTGAGGTGAAGAAGGCCCGCCCCTTGTTGAGCTCGGTGATCCGTTCCACGAAACCTCGGAGCCCGGCATCGGGATCGAGCATGAACGTGTTGATCGTGATGCCGGCCCGTGTACATCGCATCACCTCGGCCATGGTCTGTTCCACGGTCTCACGAGCCGGCGGGTAGCTGAAGAAGGGCTGACCATTCGGCAACAGATGAGCCGTCGGCTCGCCGTCGGTGATCATGATGATCTGCTTGGTTCCCGTCTCGCGGGCCAACATCTGCTGGCTCAATTTGAATGCATGATGCATGTTGGTGCCGTACACGAAGTCCCAGCTGACCTCGGGAAGGTCGGCCGGCTTCAACTCCTTGGCCACCTCGCTGAAGCTGACGATCCCGAGATAGTCACGGGGGTACTGGCTGGAAATCAGCGAGTACAAGGCCATGGCCACCTTCTTGGCCGGCAGGAAGTTGTCTCGCATCGGCATGGACAACGACAGATCGAGCATCAACACGGTGGACGAACGCACCTGGCGCTCGGTTTCCTCGATCTCGAAATCATCGGGCGTCAATCGAACCGGAGTCCCTCCCCCGGTGCGGGTGATCGCGTTGCGGATCGTTCGTTCGATGTGCAGATTGAACGGATCACCGAACTCATAGGGCTTGGTGTCGAAGGCCCGCTCGTGACCGATGCCGGCTCGCTCGATGTCGTGACCGCCGATACGACTCGGGTCGAGTTTCTTGAACAGATCGCCGAGCGCCTGCTGACCGAGTCGGCGCAGACCCCGGGGGGTCAACTCGAGACGGCCCTCCTTGTTCTGGATCAGCCCCGACTCCTCGAGCATCTTGGCCAGCTCGGCCACGCGTTCCATCGAGGCCGCACTGTCCTCGCCGAGCAACCGCCGGACCTGATCGAGGTCGACCTCGGCCAGTTCCTGAGGCGACGTCGCCGATTGCAGAAACTGCTCCAGCTGATCGAGCTGGCCCAGCTCCTGGAGCATTCGAGACGCATCCGCCATTCCCAGCGGGTCGAACCCCTCGAAGTCGTAGCTCTGCTGCCACCCGGCGTCCGGGAACATCTGTTGAAGGTTCTGACCCAGCCGACTCATCTCGAAATTGAGATCCATGTCCTCCATCAACTGGTTGGACAGATCCATCAACTGCTGACGCTGCTCGGGCGTCATCGAATTGAGCAGAGCCTGCATGGCGGCCATCTGTTGGGCCATCTGCTCCAACAACGCATCAAGGGTCTCGGGGTTGTCGGGGAAGAAATCACCGTACTTCTCCATGAAGTCGGCGAAGTTGCGAGCCTCGGTCTCGGGGTCGACGCCGTTCTCACGCTGTTCGAGCATGTTGTTGAGCTCGGCCATCATGTCCTTCATCCGGGCCATGTCCTCGGGCGAGATGTTCTCCATCGCCCCTGCCATGTCCTGGAACTGCTGCTTGACGAGTTCCTGACGCAACTCGTCGAGGAGTTCGTCGAACTTCTGTTGAGCTTCAGCAGATTCGAACTCGTAGTTCTGCAAGGACCGAACCTTGCCGGCCAGATCATCGGGCATCATGCCCAGCTGCATCTGCTTGTTCTGCGTGGTCTCCTTGGCCAGCTCGGCGTTGCGCTGATCCGACGCGGACGTGTCGGGATCGGCCAATTGCATGTCGGCCAACGCAGCCCGATCCTCCAGGCCCTGCCGCTCGGTATCGATGATCTCACTCAGCGACTCGTTGATCTCGTCGTAGACACCACCGAGATTGTGATTCTCGAGCCGTTCCTGGCGTTCCTGCCGCAGCTTCTCGAGCATCTCGCGGAGGCCCTCGACCCGCTCACCGTTGCGATCCTCGAACCCTTCCTGCATCAAGCGACGCAACGAGGCCATGGGATCGCCGTGATACAGCAGATCGTCGGTCAGCTGACCGAGCACATCGAAGGCGTCGAGCTCGAAGCCCTTCTGCGAGCCGTCCCATTTCGAATACCGGAACCGTGAACCAACCATGTGGATGCCTCCGCTGCGGGACCTGCCGAGCGCACGACCCGCACCCTCGACAGTAGTTTGGATCGGCGGACGGCACGACCTCGGGCTCTTGGAGGGGGGTCGGAGGGGGACATCCCCGATGGGTGATCAGCCCACGACAACGACGGTTGTGTCAGCAAGGTCACGGACTACCCGCGATTCCCGATCCAAGGTACCTTGGATGGTGCGTTGAGCATGGTGGCGACGTGTCTCGAAGCGATCAGAGGGAGCGAGTCGTGGCGAAGTCCACAGAATTGACATCAGATGCGATGGCACGGCGAGGGCGGCGCCTGACCGCCAAGCCCGCAACCACCATCATGGGTGCGGTGTCGATGGCCGCACTCTTGGTGGCCTCGGTCCTGATCGTGCGGTCCGCACCTCGAAGCGAACTGGACGTTCGCCTGTCCGACGGTGCGGTTTGGCTGTCGTCCACCGTCATCGGAGGGGTCTCACTGCTCGATGGCGGCTCGGGAACCATTGCGGCGTCGTTGGGTGTGGCTGCACCTGGCGACGACTTCGAGGTGGAGCAGTTCGGATCGGACGCAGTGATCGTGAATCGTACCGATGGCACCGTGGCCAGGCTGGACGGTTCCAGCTGGACCATCGCCACCGGTCGCGTGCAGTACGGCCAACCGGGGCAGCCTCTGTCGGTCGTGACCGGCGATCGTGACGGGTGGGTGATGACGCCGGGCGAGGCAACTGCGCTGGACATGGAGGAACTGACGGGGCTGGCGCCGATGCCGGTGGCTGCGCCGTTCGCTGACGGCGCCATCATCGCCGACGGTTCACTCATGTACTCCAGTACCGACCCCGATCTGCCGGTACAGATCTTCCCTTCAACCGGGGACGAACCCCTGCTGTTGCCCGAACTCGATGGCCCCACGGCGCTGGTCGATCTCGGTAGTTCGGTAGCGGCCGTCGACCTGGATGATCACCGTGTCTGGCTCGAGACTCGGGGCATGACGTGCCCGTCGATGGAGTTTCCGCCCGACGCCAACCTGCATGCCGCCGGCGGCGACGACCACCTCATCGTGGTCAACGATCAGGGGGGTGCCTTCGTCTGGAATCCGTTGGTTCGGGATTGCCCCGGAGCCGATGACTTCATCAACCTGGGACCCGGTGTCTACGGCATTCCGGCCATCACCGATGGCTGGGCAGTTGTCCCCGAAATCGCAACCGGAGCCGTCATCGTGATCGATCTGGACGGCGGATCGGTGATGGACAGCCAGCGCCTCGCCGGAGTCGAGCCGGGCACCGAGATCACCCTGATCGCCGAAGACGGAGCAATTTGGTACAACGACCCGGCTTCGGCCATGGCCGGACTCATCCGCCGCGACGGAAGCATCGTCCCGATCGCCAAGTACGAAGAGGGCGCCAGCGGCTTCACGACCGCACCCACCGAAGAACCGGGCACCGACGCCCAGGACATCGCAGTGGCCGGTGTCCAGCAGGAACGACAGAATCCCACGACCGACGATCCTGCCCAGGCCGAAGCGACCCCGGCCCCGGCGACCGTCGAGCCATCGGTGGGACCTACAACCGATCCCGTCGGTCCCACCAACCCAGACCCGAATCCAGACCCCGACCCGAATCCGGAGCCGAATCCAGACCCCGACCCGAATCCGGACCCGAATCCAGACCCCGACCCGAATCCGGACCCGAATCCAGACCCCGTGATCAAGGTCACGATGGGCGTGTCAGCCACCCAGGTAGCGGTGGGCGAGACGATCGTGTTCACCGCCATCACGAACCACGGCAATCCGAACAACTGGGACGCATCGGTCAGCCCGACCGGCCCCGAGCTGCAACCGCTCGAGAAGTTCGGCAGCTTCCGTTTCCTGTTCGAGCGTGCGGGCACCTACACCGTGTCGATCCGGGCCTGCGACCCCGATCAGAACTGCGACACCGCTCGGACCCAGGTGACCGTGGTCGAGGATCCCGACGCCATCATCCTGCTCGCCGCCATCGTCGGCCCGACGACGGCCCGCGTCGGCGACGCCGTCAACCTCAGCAGCGCCAGCCAAGGAAGCCCCGACGGCTTCAGCTGGGACACCGACGGCGGCAGCCCGGCCAGCTCGACCAATGAGAACGTGTCCATCACCTGGTCGACGCCGGGCACCAAGACCGTGGAACTGGCCGTCACCCGAGACGGCCTCCTGAATACCGATACCCACGAGATCGTCATCCGGGAGGCGACGACCGATCCCGCCCCCTTCGGGCTGTCGTGCACGCCGACGTCTCTCGAAGCGGGCGAGGTCGCCTCGTGCCAGCTCCAGGGCACCGCCACCGACTTCTCCGGGCTTGCCTTCTCGGCAACGGCGGCCAACAGCTCGGCCCTCACCACCAGCGAACCCGGACCAGGTCGTCTCAACGTTCGCTACGACATCGCCGGCGACGTCACGGTCACGCTGGTCGGGACCGATCGAGGCACCGGGGAGAACGTGTCCCAGGTCGTCACCCTCTCGTTCCAGAACGTGGTCTGCGCCCAGGTCCGTCCCACGCCATCGATCAGTGGGCCCTCGACGTTGACCGTCGGACAGACCGGCAGCTTCACCGGTGACGGGCAGGCCTGCACCACGCCTTCCTACGCCTGGTCGGCGCAGGGTTCGGCCACCATCTCGAACCCGTCGGCCCAGACGACCCAGATCAGTTGGACGACGCCAGGCACGTACGTCGTCACCCTCGACTTCAACAGCGGGGGGAGTGGCAGCGCCAGCACCACCCGATCGGTGACCGTCACCGACGCCGGTCCGGTCTCCGGTGCGCCCTCGGTCGCGATCTCCGGGCCCGCCACTCTGGACACCGGTCAGCCCGGAACGTTCACGATGACCAACAGCGGCGGAACCATCGACAGCTACTCGTGGACGACGACGGGCGGTGGCGGATCGAGTTCGTCCAACAGCCTCAGCGCAACGTGGGCCAGCGCCGGCAGCTATCAGGTGACCCTGCAGGTCAGCGGTCCGGGAGGATCGGACTCCGCCACCTTCGCCGTGACCGTTGCGGCGCCAGCCGTGCAGCCCTCACCCTTCGGCATGACCTGCAACACCGCCACCGCCGAGGTCGACGCCATCTTCCGCTGCTCGCTGACCACGGGCGACCCCGCCGACTTCGGCAACCCGGTATGGACCGTCGGACCGGCGTCGTCACAGTCGTGGTATATGGACGACTGGACAACCGACGCTGCGGGAACGGTGGCCGGCACCACCGTGACCGTCAGTCTGTCCGCCACCGATCTGGCCACGGGGCAAACCGTGTCGGCCAATGACAGCGTGAGCATCGTGACCCCCCAGGCCCCGCCGCTCCAACTGTCCTGCTCGCCGTCGACTCGACCCGCCGACGGCACCAGTGCCGCTACCTGCTCCGTGGCCAACAACAGCGCATTCGGCACGATCAGCTACAGCGTCAGCAATCCGTCAGGGCTGACCCTGAACCAATGGGGCTCTCCGGGAGAGACCTACATCGCTTCCTCCGACGCCGGATCTGTCAGTGTGACCGCCAGCGCCGTGCACACGACAACCGGACAGACCGTGAACGCCGGACCAGTGTCGATCACCTTCGAGGCGGTGGCCCCTCCCCCGCCGACGCCGGCATCGATGAGTGTGTCGTGCAGTGTCGCCAGTGCAACGACGGCCGATCGTTTCAATTGTCAGTTGTCGTCGGGGAACGCCTCGGCCTTCAGTGGTCCCAGCTGGTCGATCAGCCCGGCCGGGACGTTGAGCTGGGGCCAGGGGCCGTTCAGCATCGACGCCCAGGCGGTCGCTCCCGGCACCGTCACCCTGACCCTGACTGCAACCGATATCGCCACCGGCCAGGTGGTCAGCGCCAGCGCCAGCGTGTCGATCAGCTGACCCCGGGGCCCCGACCGATCTGCCCAACCCATTCACCGCAATCGACTGAGCGTTAGCCACAAGGAGCAGCAGGACCGATGACGATGCAACAGCAGCAACCGATGCCTCAAGCCGATCCGTCGGCAGTCGAGGCGTTCAAGGAGCGGTTCGACGCAGTGCATGCCAACGTGTCCCGAGCGATCATGGGCAAGCCGGGTGAGATCCAACTGGCGTTGACCTGCATGTTGGCCGAAGGTCATCTCCTGGTCGACGACGTGCCCGGCACCGGCAAGACCACGTTGGCCAAAGCCATCGCGGCGTCGTTGGGGTCGTCGTTCCACCGCATCCAGTTCACGCCCGATCTGCTACCGACCGACGTGACGGGTTCGATGATCTACAACGCCAAGGACGGCGATTTCACCTTCCATCCGGGCGGCGTGTTCGCCAATGTCGTGCTGGCCGACGAGATCAACCGGGCTTCGCCCAAGACCCAGTCGGCGTTGCTCGAGGTGATGGAGGAACGACAGGTCACCGTCGATGCCGTCGAGCGCCCGGTGCCCCGACCGTTCGTGGTGATCGCGACCCAGAACCCGGTCGAGTTCGACGGGACGTACCATCTTCCCGAGGCCCAGATCGACCGGTTCATGATGCGGATGTCGATGGGGTATCCATCGCATGAGGCCGAGGTCGAGTCGATCATGTCCCGCCTGGCCGGACATCGCCCCGAGGAACTGACACCGGCGATCACTGCCGAGACCTTCGAATGGATGATCGGTGTGGCCCGCATGGTCCATGTGGCCGAGACACTCCAGCAGTACGCCGTCACCGTGGCCGCGGCCACTCGTCGCATGGATGAGTTGCGTCTCGGTGTGTCTCCTCGTGGAAGTCTGGCCCTGGTTCGGGCATCGCAGGCGTGGGCGGCGGCCAAGGGGCGGACGTTCGTGACGGCCGACGACATGCGCGAACTGGCTCCGTTCGTGTTCGGGCATCGCATGCTGCTGTCTCCCGAGGCAGAGTTGCAGGGTCTTTCCTCGGCCGATCTGGTTCGCCACACCCTCGACGCCGTTCCGCTGCCCGAGATCAGGATCTGATGATCACCACCAACGGGAAATGGGTGGGCGGCACCGCCATCGTCCTCCTGATGGTCGGCCTCGTCCTTTCCTACCCATTGCTGCTCGCTCTGGGTGTCAGCATGCTCGCCGCCCTGCTCGTCGGGCTGATGTTCGTCCTCGGCCGCCCTTCGCTGTCGGCACAGCAGACCGTCCAACCGACCGTGGTCGGTGTGGGCGACGCGGCGACCGCGCTGGTCACCGTCACCAACACCGGTTCCCGCACCAGCAGCCCGGTCGTAGCTGCCAACCACATCGGAGGCACCCTTGCCAGCCTGGCCCTGCCCGCCATCGCCGCTGGTGCCTCCCACGTCGCTTCGCTGCCACTGCCCACAGCGACCCGGGGACATTTCCGAGTGGGACCGCTCACGATCGAGCGAGCCGATCCTCTCGGACTGTTCCGGGTCACCACCCATCGAGGAGCCGAGGCCGCGCTTGTCGTCCATCCTGCCATCCACTCGATGGTGCCGCTTCCCACCGGCCATCGACGCGAGTTCGAAGGAGCGGCAGCCGAGCAACCTCATGAAGGCGGCATCTCGTTCCACAGTCTGCGCGACTACGAGTTGGGAGACGATCTCCGCCTGATCCACTGGCGATCGGTTGCCAAGACCGGCAACTTGATGGTGCGCAAGAACATCATCACCAGCGAACCCCGACTGATGATCCTGCTCGACACCTGGGCTGGCAGCTATGTCGGTGATGACTTCGAAGATGCCGTGCGGGTCGCGGCCTCGCTGGTCCAGGCCGGCTGCAATCACAACTACCCCGTACTTTTCCGAGCCACCAACGGCCTGGCCGCCGACGCCAAGGCATCGGGTGAGGGACGGACCGACATCATGCGGATGCTGGCCGACATCCAGCCGAACGCCGATGATCCCGGGCTGAACGGGGTCGTCCGATTCACCGACCGGGTCGAAGGAGTGTCGCTCGGAGCGGTCACGGGCCAACCGCCGGCCGAACGCACGGTGGGCATCTCGCGGGCTCGATCGCGCTTCGACATGGTCACCGTCGTCCAGGTCGGGGAGACCCACGAACGACCTCCGATGCGAATTCCGGGGGCCTTGGTCTTGAACGGTTCGACCAGCACCGAGATCGCCGACAAATGGAAGGCCCGGTTCGGATGACGGGTCCCGCACCGGTTCGCCGCACCCCCAGGATCCACGACATCCTTGCCGGCTGGCTGGTGGCCAGCGCCGTTGCGCTGACAGCGCTGCACTGGAAATCCATCTTCGCCGACCTCGGTTTCGTGGCCCCCGTCTTGTTGGTGACGGTGGCAGTGGCGGCCGCCGTCGTCATCAGCACCACCATCGGATGGTCACGCCCGGCATCGTTCGGGCTCGCGACCGCGGTCACCATCATCGTGCTCGGCACCCGCTACCAGACCTCACTGGCCGATCTCCCCGGGGATCTCATCAGCAGCTGGAAGGCTCTGGCATCGACCGGCCTGTTGATCGCCACCGAACCGCGTTTCGTGCTCGTGCCCGTCCTCGTGGCCGCACTCGGCACCTGGCTGGGAACCGAGGTCCTGGTGCGGAACCGTCTGGGGGCCCCCGCTCTGCTCGCCGTGCTCGCGTCCCACGCCACCGCCCTGGCCTACACCGTCAGCCAGCAACAACCGACCTGGTGGCTGGTCGGTCTCCTGGGCCTTCTGGGCGGACTTCTGCTCGCTCTCGGCGGACTGGCCCGCCCCGGGGGTTCGGAGTATGCACGCGGCGAGTTCTCCATCGGTCCTCGCCAGATGGCATCGGTTGGCGTTGTCGCCGCCGTTCTCGGCCTGGTCGCAGGAGGCCTCACCGTTGTGTTGACGCCCGGGGCCGAAGCCGACGACCGTGCCGCTTTCGACCTTCGTTCCCACTTGAGGCGTCCTCTCGACATCACCGAGTCGGCCACCCCGTTGGCCCGGGTCAAAGCGGGCCTGGTCGATACCGAAGACGCCACGGTCTTCACCATCACCGTCGATGGGCTCGGCCCCGACGACAGCATCGATCTGCTCCCAGTCGCCGTCCTCGACCGCTACGACGGCACGATCTGGAGTACCACGGCTCGGTTCGAGGTGGCCGGAGCATCGCTGCCGGCCCCGCTGCAGCCGATGCCCACGGGAACATCGGTGTCCGTCCTGGTCGACCTCACTGCCCGGTATCCGTTTCGTTTCCTGCCTCAGGCCGGGCGGCTCCAGACCATCGTCGAGGGCGACCTGGCTTGGGATCCCTCGACCGGGACAACTGCCGCACTCGATCCCGATGCCAACCGGTACCGAGCGCGGGCTGCGATCTTCACCACGCCGGCGCTTCCCTCTGCACTCGACACCGCAGGTGCCGTCGGCGTGACGCAACAACGCAGTGAACTCACCGACGCCCAGCGCGATGTCCTGAATCGATACTTGGCCGAGATCACGAGCGCCGACGACGATGCCATCACCCAACTCCAGGCCATCAACGACGACCTGTTGTCCGATCGGTTCGGCTACAACATCGATGCTCCGGCCGGGCACAGTCTGGCTGCCATCACCAGCTACCTCGAACCGGGCCCGGCCGACGCCGGCGCGCCTCCTCCCCGCGTTGGATTCTCGGAACACTCGGCCTCTGCGTTTGCCACGTTGGCTCGCGAGCTCGGGGTCCCGAGCCGCGTGGTCGTCGGGTATCTCCTCCCCGACCCCCTCACCGCCGACCGCCCCCAGGTCACCGTCTCGGACACCATGATCCACGCCTGGCCCGAGGTCTTTCTGAACGACGTGGGTTGGGTTCGCTTCGATCCGACCAACAAACAGAATCAGACGCTGGATCAGCCGACACGGGCTCCGGCAGTGTCGGCCGCAGGGGTCGAGGCCAACGCCACTGACCTCCCCGATCTCGAAGAGCCCGTGCTCCTGGGTGACGAGGAACCCGTGACCGATGCATCCTCGTTGTGGTGGTTGCTGGCGCTGGCCCTCGTGCCCGTGTCGTACGTCGTCGTCGTGGTCGCGGCAAAGCGCCTGCGCCGAGCTCGGCGCAAGGCACGCTCGGCCGACGGACGGGTGGTCGGCGCATGGCGCGAAACCCAAGACCGGCTCCGTGAGCTCGGCTTGCCGGCCCGGGATTCGCTATCGGCGCTCGACACCGCCGAGGAACTCGACCTGATCGATCTTCGTCAGGTCGGCGACCCCATCGTCACGTTGGCGCCCACCCTCGACACGGCGCTCTACGCGCCGCATTCCACCACCGACACCGAGGCCGACGAAGCCTGGGTGTCGGCCGCTGCGGCCATCAAGTTGGCTCGCCAGGCTTCTGGCCCGACCCAACGGATCAAGGCCGCGCTCGATCCCCGAGCGGTGGCCAGACGCTGAACCGAAGCTGGGTCAGAGCAGCCCCTCCTCGGTGAGAACCTTGCGAGCAACGCGGAAACACTCCAGCGATTGGGGGACACCGCAGTAGATGGCAACGACGTGGATGATGGCCCGGATCTCCTCCATCGTGACGCCATTGGTGATGGCGCCTCGACAATGCAGCTCCCACTCGGTCATCTTGCCGAGAGCCCCGATCATGGCGAGGTTCATCATGGAACGAGTCTTGACGTCGATCGTTTCGTCACCCCAACCAAACCCCCAGGCCCATGCGGTCATCGCCTCCTGGAACGGCAGTGTGAACTCGTCCGCCGCGGCCAGGTTCTTCTCGACATACTCCGCACCCAACGTCGCTTTGCGCTTGGCCAGACCCTTGTCGAACATCTCGGCATCCATTGGTTCTCCTGTTTGTCGATTCCGGTTGTTGCGGGTGGTTGCTACATCCGATGGTTGCGTCTGTCCACTCGGGGCGGGTCACCCCGACAGGAGCAACGCCACCACCACGGCAGCCACGACCAAGATCAACGCCACCACGGCCAGCACCAGTTTGGGATCGACACCGACCGACTCGGTACTCGACGACGACGTCGCTGGATCGGGCATCTCGGGTGGGGGCGTCACTGGCTGGGAGATCCGGACTCGATGCCCGGACTCGGCCTGGACTCCGAGCAACTCACTGGCTTCGGTTGGGACCACCGGAGCGGCCGACTCCGCGTGACGCAAGCGAGCCGTCGCCAACTCGGTCGATGGCACAGCGGTCGATGGCACAGCGGTCGATGGCACAGCGGTCGATGGCAGAGGACGTGACGTGGGTCGAATCGGTGGCGTGACGTCGGTCGACGGTGACGGCGTCTCCGCTTGTTGAGTCTGCGGTCGGGCAGCCATGGGGGGCGTCTCGGGTGATGTGGTGACCTCGGGTGCGGCGGCACTCGTCCCGTAGAGGGCGGCCCCCAACGCCACCGTGTTCTTCGGATCGGTGTCGACAGCCAACGGACGGCCGAATCGCTGGGCCAACAGCGCTCCCACCAGAGGGATGCGGCTGGAACCACCGACCAACAGGATGCGGTCGAGTTGGTCCTCGCTGATACCCGCCGACTGCATCGCACCTTCGAACGCAGCCAGGGTCTCCTGAAGCCGAGCCCGGATTCGGCTCTCGAACTCTGCTCGGTTGATCCGAACCGTTGTGCTGACACCGGGAAAGACGACCCGGACATCGGCCACGGTGTCCTCGGAGAGCACCCGCTTGGCGTCGATGCAGCCGGCGTTCAAGGCGTAGGCCGCCGTCACCGCCTCGTCGGTCTGCTCGATGTCGGTCAGATCGGCGGCATCCAGAACGAAGGAGCGAATGGCATCGTCGAAGTCGACGCCACCCAGACGTTCCACCCCGGACGGCTGACCGACGACTTCGAAGCCCGTCGCGGTACGACGCATCACCACGGCATCGAAGGTGCCGCCGCCAAGGTCGTAGACCCCGAGCATCCTGCCTGGCTCGATTCGTTCCGACTGTACGTAGTGGATGGCAGCAGCTTCGGGTTCGGAGATGAGCAACGTCCGGGAGACTCCCGCCATCGTCGCAGCCTGTTGCAGGATCTCGCGTCGATAGGGACCCCAGTTGGCCGGATAGGTGAGCACGACCGTGCTGGGCCGAGAACCAACGCGTTCGGTGGCGCGACCGACCACCCATTCGAGCAGCCGAGTGGCCAGCACCTGGGGAGCGAACGGTGTCCCGGACAACTGGATGGGAATGTCATCGCCGAGGCGGCGCTTGAAGTACCGGGCGACTCGGACGGGGTCGGCACTGGATCGCAGCTCGGCGGCCTCACCGGCGAGGAACGTGCCGTCCTCGCGAAGGAAGAGAACGCTGGGGACTGCGTAGCCGTCGGCACCGAGCGCCAACATCGCGGGAACGCCGCCCGGTTCGCAGACCGCCGCGGCCGTGAACGTCGTGCCGAGGTCGACTCCCAAGACGTAATCCACCTGAGGCTCCTCTCGTTCTGACGAACTTCTTCCAGCCGCCGAGGAACGGGCCTGCCCCGGGTCGGCCGCTTGCACCCTGATCTCGATTTCTCCAGCCCCGTCGTTCTAGCAGGGTCGACCTGGAATCGCATCGCTTCCCCCTACGCTCGTCGTCGTGACGCTCGAGCACAACACCTTGGTGATCGACTGGGCCGGAACCCTCACGGTGCCGATGCACGAACTGTTCGCGACCGCGGCCCACCAGCTCGGCTACGGCGATGACGACATCGCCGTCGCCTTCGCCGGGCTGGCCGAGTACCTGCTGGCCGACGACTCGCCGGTCCATCGGGCCGAACGGGGTGAGATCGACGACGACGACCTCCGCGATTTCATCGACAGCAAAGCGCCAGGCGTCGGCCGAATCTTCGACCCGACAGGTCCGTCCTTCCTGCACGGTGCCGACCGACCCGAGATGACGGCCCTGTTGGAAGACTTGATCGAGGCCGACGTCACCGTGATCCTGGCTACCAACAACTTCCGATCGGCCCAGGAAGTACTGGCAACCCGGTACCTGGAGTCCGGGTTGGTCTCGGCCCTGGTCAACTCGGCTCTGGTCGGTGTCCGCAAGCCCGATCCGGCGTTCTACCTGCTCTGCCTCGAAGCCGCTGGAGTCCCGGCCGCCGAGGTCGTCTTCCTCGACGATCAGGAACGCAATCTGGTCCCGGCTCGCGAGCTCGGCATGCACACCGAGCTCGTCGGCACCGACGCAACCGCTGCGGTGGCCGCAGCTCGCCGCTTGTTGCTCGGCTCGCCGTGACCGTTCGGTCGAGCGGTTTCGAGTCGGCGG
>ERZ888423.2162-NODE-2162-length-15339-cov-135.723371_pt1 | contig 15339 bp, 17 predicted proteins | sample MGYA00520523_ERZ888423 | MGnify/ENA primary metagenome ERZ888423 (study PRJEB32303, sample SAMEA104408611) | aquatic metagenome | biome: Brackish water; feature: Pelagic; material: water | place: Baltic Sea | collected 2014-06-08T10:24:00 | depth 30,27 m ...
TGTGTATACCATTCCACCACGCGAGCTAAATTTGGTGTCTCATTATTTTTGAAATTTAAGTGTATGTTTTTTACCTTCGTTATAAAATGTAACTGTACTGTGACTGTATAATTTGCGTCGAGTTTCTTCATAGCGTGTTTCAACTTGACACTGGCGTTGTATAGTCGAAAGGCTGCCGTTACCGCCACCTAAGATTGCACCAGTGATAGCACCAACTCCTGTCATTGCAGTTTTGCCATCGCCGTTGCCAAATTGATTACCTAGTACTCCGCCAAGTATACCTCCAAAGATAGCACCGTCAGTATTTTTCTTGCCAGGTACAGTTACGTCCTTACACACTTCAATGCTATATGGGTTTTGTTCAATCACTTCTTTATAATGATCTTGGACCGTTTCCGCAAACACAGGTCCTGTGAGTGTTGTAAGTAATATTACTGCTAAGAATTTTATTTTCATATCCATGATTTCTATTTCTTTCCCATTAATTTTTCTTTCATAGCAGCTAGCTCTGCACTTTTTGCCTCGCGTTCGTCGTTTTTAGCAGTGAGTTTAGCAATTGCATCCCAGTCAGGTTCTACTTTTGGTCTCTGTGGTTCTGTTACAGAGTTGTTGATACTGGGAGCTGGCATATCTTCAAAAGATTCAATTCCGAGGTCAAGGCGTTTTCTCAGAGCAGCGATCCTAGCTCGTAAATTAGCTACAATTTGTTCTCTATCATCCATTTACTTTGATCGCCACTTTTATTCCTTAATATTGGTGGTCCCTATTGGATTCGAACCAATGGCCTGCCGCTTAGAAGGCGGCTGCTCTATCCAGCTGAGCTAAGGAACCTAAACCTGTTATTAATACTATACTAACACACTTTGTTCGTAATGTCAACAGTTATTTAGTATGTATCAATAATTCTTTGCATAAGCAAATACGGCAGGTAGGAAATAGAGATCCACACAGACCAAAAAATAAAATTCATTAGAAGAATATCTAGCATTTAGGTGTTCCTTTTTCTTATGTTAGATTAGTTAGAATGTTAACGTATTTTTTAACTAAATCAAAACTTTTTTCTTTAGCTTCAGCTTCCCACCATCGTTCTTTATAGACTGGTTTACTTTCTTGACATAAATTCTTGCTGAGATTTTGTAACATAAACTGTTTAACGTGAATCATTTCGTGCGCTATAGTGTCATAGATCTCAGTAACTGTTCTTCCTTCTTTAGATACCATAATAAGATAATCTTCCTTGGTGCCAACTTCATAGCAAAGCCCAAGAGCGCCATCTTTAAAAGGTTCATCCCAACCTTCTACAGTAATCAATTCTGGATAAACTCCAAGCTCGTCGCAGCAGAAAGTAATAAAGTTTTCTGTTAGAGTGGTGTCTAGCTCGGTGATTTCAATTTTCATTTATTTTTTAACTTCCAAGAGATCCATGCTTCTAAACAATAATCTACAGAGTCTCTGTAGAAGAAATTTATTAATCCTTTAAGATTAATCTTTCCGTCTCGCCAACGTTGATGCTGGCTAACTGCTACAATAAACAATATTTCATTAAGAGTCATTACATGATATCCTGTAAGTCTGTTTCAAATTGAGACTTAGGAGTTTCTTTAGCCCAGAACTTTAATTCTGCTTGAGCTGATTTTATTTCCTTAGCTAGTTCCTTTACCATTTCGTCTGTAAGACTCATAATGTTAATTCGTAAGAGTCTATCTACATCATTTTCTACCGCGGTTGTTTCAGCAAGTATCTGCTTACCAACATTTGCTTTCTTCTGATTCTTAAACACAATCTTTTCGTCAAGTACAGCTTGAATAAACTGCATCTTAATGTCTAGCCACCGTGATGATTCTGAGGCTTCTGCTTGACGAAGTTCTATCCGGCCCTGTAGTATACCAAGACGATAATCACAGAAGTCTTTAATGAGCTGACGTTCGTCAGTATATTCACGAAGCTTACCATCAAAATCGATTACAGTTAAGTTCTCGCTAAGTGGTTTACTTAGTTTAAACTTCTGTATGATCTTGTCGTCATTCCAGTTAGCTGATGTGTTTTGCTTGAGCTTGACTTCAAACGAGAAACCACTCTTATCGCAAAGATCATCATAAGAAACGATATCACCGTCTTCTTCCAGCTTGTCAAGGATCTTAATATAAGACTCACGATCAAACCCATAAGGTACTTCAGTAATTTCCATTACCGTTTTTGATTTCTTTACAAAGTTGCCAAAAACGTTGAAGCGTTCTTCTGCAGAATTATAAACAGTCTTACCTTTGAATTCAGGGAAAGACACTGGAAGCCTCTTGGCAATAGTACCACTCAACAAGTACTCACGAACAGCATCAGAGAGTGATTTTAAGCTTCGTGGAAGGATGTTTGTAGCAAAGCCTGTGGCAATACCTTTAGTACCATTAGCTAATACTAGAGGGATTACAGGGACATAGAACGATGGTGGTTCGTGCTCTGGATCATCATGCGCAGGGGCGAGGTCAATGTCGCGGATATACTTCTCAAAGTTTTCACTTAAGCGTGTATATACATAACGTGCAGCACCAGCTTCTTGAATTAGTCGAGTACCGAAAGAACCTCTACCCTCGACTAAACAGATGTTGTTGTTCCATGTTGCGGCCATAAGTTGACCTGCCCCTGCAGCAGATGCCTCTCCGTGATTGTACCCATAATCCGAAATGATACCAGCAACTGCGGATACTTTTTTGAAGTCCCGCTTTGAGTTAACAATGGACGAGTATAGGTAGAAACGTTGAACAGGCTTCAGTCCGTCTATCATATTAGGAATCGCTCTTGACTCCACAGTATACATAGCAAAAGACTTCCACTCGTTCGAGGCTACCATACTAATAGGGTAATCACCTTGAGAGGTAGTGTTCGTTTCTTCAGACATAAATTGATCCAAACTCATATTGGTTCCTTATTTAATATATTACTATATTATACCAGTTCTTATCAACTGTCAACAGTTATTTGAAGTATTTTTCAATAATTTGTTCGCGCATTTTGTTTCCTTTACTCTATTTTCTTTTCTTTAGCGATACGTTCGTCCTTAGTTAGTTTTTTACCCCAAGTAACGTTGCTAATACCTAGCTCACTTGGCATAGATTTCGTCTTACCTTTTTTAATTTCCCCGCCTTTGGCTAAAAATTCTGCTACTAGATCGCGGGTTTCTGTATCTTCTTCTTTTGATTTATGGGTACCCATCTTACTAATCCTTTATTACGCCATCATGTAGTCTTTGCGAAGTTGGCTTTCCTTGCCAAACATCATTTCGAATATCTTAGCATCATCAACAGTAACTGTGTCATACACAGGCTCGTTAATAATAGTGCTATACTCTTCTTCTTGAAGGCTTCCAAGCCCTTTAATGTAACGGTGCTTCCAACCGGTGTTATCAGTCTTGAATTTACCAGCTTCTTCGTAAGTGTAAAACCATTTAACTTCTTTAGCTTTAGTAGAAATCATAATAGGAGTACGCGTAATTTTAACTTTCTTTTCTAGCAGCAGTCGCGGCCAGAATTTATAAAAGAAAGCAATCAGCAAAGGACTAATATGACCGATACCATCGTGGTCAGCGTCGGTTAGTGTTGCAATAAATTTGTATGTCATATCGTCAACACTATTTGGATCATTAATATCTAATCCTAAAACAGCAACCAGTTCTGACAATTCTTTATTCTTCAATACGTCTGCCGGTTTCATGTCCCAAGTGTTCATGATTACACCTCGTAATGGGTAAGCACCTACCTTATTAGGATCACGTACCTTCAGGAGGAATCCCATAGCTGAATCACCTTCAACAATCTTAAGTGTAGCATCTGGCTTATTTGCAGAAATGTGCTTTGCAACTTTTACTTTACGTAAGCCTTTTTGCGCTAATGTAGCAGCGCGTTTATCAGCCGCGATTTTCTTAGCAAGTTGAGCTTCAACAATCGGATCAATAATAGATGGCATCGTCATAATCTTACGAGCAACACTAGCAGCGTCTTTAACACCAGATTCTATAGAGTGATCACGAACGTTAGTCATAGGATTTGTTAAACGTTCTTTAGTTTGAGAGTCGAACTTTGGATTTGTAAAGTTCCTTGCAAACATAACAAATGTAAGACCATTCTTAATAGTCGACTTGGCAACTTCGATTTTGTGCTTGCGCTTAATCATCGTTCCAAGTTCGTCTAGAACAGCATTTGTAAGATAGTCTACATAGGTACCACCTTGTCGTGTGTTAACACCATTTACAAAAGAGTTAGAACGGAAGCCATCTTCTGACGTAGCGTAGAAGAATGAAAGATTGTCAGTTTTATCGATGATAGCGTCACCATCTTCACCAACAAATAGTTTAGCATATTTTTTAAGATCGTTTACTTTGATACGCTTCTTATTAAAGGAGAAAGAAATTTCAGGGAAAGCCATTTGAAGACTAACCATACGATCTTCAACAAGAGCAATTGTATCAAAATCATCTAAGCTGTTAACTTCGAAAAGGCTGTAATCTGGTATAAAGGAAACTTCAGTTCCACTTCCTTCAATGTGTGTACCACTCTTTACATCTACATCAACGTGCTCGCCACCGTCTTTGCATTTAACAGTAATGAGTGTTTTGTTCTTCCACGTCTTACCTACGAACTTAGATGATAAAAAGTTTGTAGCAGCTGAACCAACACCGTTAGTACCGATAGTAACTCGGCTATCATCAAAACTTGTACCAGCATTTACTCGTGTCCAAGCAGCAACTGGCTGAAGAATCTTTTCTCCACTAGTTTCGTCAAAGACTTCTTCTTGAGGAATTCCGCGGCCATTGTCAGTAACAACAACTACACCATTTTTAACTGATACATCGATTCTGTTAGCGAATTTGAAGTTAGTGCGGATAGCTTCATCGATAGAGTTATCGAGAATTTCATCAACCATTTTAGATAAGGCGGGAACATACCTTGCGGTTTTCCATACACCCATAATAAAGCGCTCGATTTCTTCTTGAGAGCTAGAGCCCATATACATGCCGATGCGCTCACGAACGTGTTGGCGAGCTGTCAGAATTCTAAATTGTTCACTCAAAGCTTATTCTCCATAAGATTCATTATATTTACCATTCTATACCATAACTATAGTAATGTCAACCTATATTTTTCCGACCCAATGTGTACAATCATCGACAGGGTCTTGATTACCAGGCAACTGCGTGTCCATTTTGTTGGTATCCACATATTGTTTCTGTGCGTTATTTATAAATATACCATAGCTTTTATCAAATGTCAACAGGAAATTTCATATGATTACAAATTATTTATCACCAATATCATTTAAAGTCATTGTAGATAGGCTTCCGAGTGTTGAATTCTATACTCAAAGAGTAAATTTGCCTCAGTTGAGCATGGTGGCACCTCAACAGGCTTCTCCTATCCATAACATCTTTCAGACACCAGACCGCATAGATTATTCTGATCTCGATCTGTCCTTTATAGTAGATGAGAATATGACAAACTATGAAGAAATTTTGAGATGGATGGAAGGGATGGGAACTCCTCAATCTTCAAATCAACGAGCTGCCCTTGTATCCAGCAAACACGGAGAAAGATCTGATATTTCAATTATTATAGAAAGTAGTTCTAGAAATTCAAATCTTAATTTTACTTTTACTGAGTGCTTCCCAACTTCTTTGAGCGGTGTAGCCCTCGATGTTACTAACTCCGACATAATTTACCCTGAATGTACCGTTACCTTTAGATATACTAATATGGTGTTTGAAAAAATTAGTTGACATTCGCTTCAATATGTGATAGAATAAGAATGTAAACACCTGCAAACTAAAAAGGTTATATTATGAGCGTTGAAGATATAAGCGACATCTGGGCTAAAGATGCCACAATCGATGACACAAACTTAGCGCAAGCTGCTAAAAGAATTCCAGAATTACATAACAAATATTACACTATGTATTATAAGGAAGCTTTAAAAGTAAAGAAGCTTCGCTATGACTATAAAGAACTTGAGCTTGCTAAACGTGAGTGGCTCGACGGTTCAATGGCTGAAGAAGATCTTAAAGATCACGGATGGAAGCCAAATCCTAAAAAAATCATTCGTCAAGACCTTGATAAATGGATTCAAGCAGATAAAGATATTATTCGCTTAAGTCTTAGAATCGATTATCATTCAGCTAACGCAGATTATCTTGAAGATATCATCAAAACAATACACTCAAGAAACTTTATTATAAAGTCTATGATTGATGTACTCAAATTCCAGCACGGAGAATACTAGGCATCGAAAACGACTATGCTACTCTATATAAATAGTAGTATAGATTATAATGAATAAGGTGCCTTAGTTATGTCAGATGTGATTAATGTTGAAGTAAAGAATGCTGTACATTTAATTGTACGATCAGATCCTGGTGTTGCTATGGAGCTGAGTGAATACTTTAGTTTCAAACCTTCAGGATATCAGTTTTCTCCGGCTTACAAGAACCGTATGTGGGATGGAGTAATTCGTTTATTCCAACCTATGAGACCTGTTCTATATGTTGGCTTGTTCCATCGCCTTAAAAAATTCTGTGAAGATCGCGATTATGAGTTAAGAGCTCCTGATCACATGATGAATGGTGAACCTACACCAGATGATTACGGTTATCAATTAGCTAAAGAAGTTAATTGTCCTTTCGAACCACGCGATTATCAAAATCAATATGTCGTAGATGCTATTAGAGACAGCCGTTCTTTATCTCTATCTCCAACATCCTCAGGTAAATCGTTAATCATTTATTTGATTCAGCAACATTACTTTCGAGCTTTTGAACATCGTACTCTTATTATTGTACCTACTATTTCATTAGTACATCAGATGGCTGGTGACTTTGCAGACTATGGGTGTGATCCATCATTGATCTATAAGATTCAAGGTGGTGTTGATAAAAACACAAATCATCCTATCGTTATCTCAACTTGGCAGTCACTGATGAAAGTCAGCAAAGATTGGTTCAGCCAATTTAAAGTTGTGCTTGGTGATGAAGCTCATTTATTCCAAGCTAAATCACTTCAGAAGATTATGGAAGGTCTTGATGAATGTTACTATAGACACGGTTTCACTGGTACTTTGAAATCAGAAGAAAGTAAAACACACCGTCTTGTTCTAGAGGGTTGCTTTGGTTCTGTGCGTAAGCACGTTACTACTAAAGATCTTATGGATGCTGGAACTGTTGCAGACTTTAATATTAAAGCAATTGTCCTATCACATAGCAAAGAAAATCGTAAGATATTCCACACCGAATTCAAAAAAATCAAAGAAGCTCAAAAGCGCTATCCTGCTGAACGTGAATATCTTGTAAATAGTCAAAAAAGAAATATGTTTATTAGAAACTTGTTATGGTCTTTAGAAGGTCAGAATAATTTGGTCTTATTTGATCTTGTTGAAAAGCATGGTAAGATTCTTGAGCCAATGCTTAAGAAAGAAGGCCGTGAATTGCACTTTATCTATGGTGGAGTAAGCGGTGACGAGCGCGAACGTATTAGACATTTAGTTGAAAATGATCCTATCAAACAACATGATATTCTTGCTTCTTTTGGTACGTTCTCAACTGGTGTAAATCTTAAACGTTTGGATAATGTTATCTTTGCTTCTGGTTCTAAATCTGAAGTAAAAGTTCTTCAGTCTATTGGTAGAACATTGCGTAAAGGTAACGGGTCAGACAAAGCAACACTGTATGATATTGCCGATGATCTATCGCATGGCTCGTTCGAAAATTACACTCTCCAGCATTTCAAGAAACGTATTGAGATCTATGGTACAGAGCAATTTCAGTTTAAGGTATACACAGTTGATATTTAAATTTCCGCTGCGCGGAGTGACTAGTCACGATACTGAGATCTGGTATAACAGATTAAAGGCAACGATCTTTTCCATTAGTGTGAAAAGAGAAGGAATCGAGCAAGAAAGGAATAGATCGTTGCCATTTTTGCTAGTCATGATACTGGGATCTAGTATAACAGATTAGTTGTTTCTTAGTATTGTTTAAAGGACATAATCCTATTATACACGGTTTCCAGAAGTTGTCAACAGTTATTTTCACAAAAATTAAAATAATTTTATAAACAAACTGGTTGACAGTGGCGTGTAATTGTGTTATTATAATAATAAATCAAACTAAGGAGGTTATTTTTCAATGGTAAAAAGACGTGCCACACGAAATTACGTAAACAATCCAGACCTGCTAGCAGCCCTAATCGAGTATAAGAGACTATCTCGTGAAGCAGAAGATGCAGGCGATGACAGACCAAGAGTCCCAGATTATATTGGCACTTGCATCTATCAGATTGCTACGCGATTAGCAACCAAACCAAACTTTTCAGGTTACTCTTATAAAGAAGATATGATATCAGACGGTATTGAGAATTGTCTCCTTTATATTATGAACTTTAACGAAGAGAAATCTCAGAATCCTTTTGCATACTTTACACAAATTATATGGTACGCGTTCTTACGTAGGATTGCTAAAGAAAAGAAGCAAATGTACATTCGTTTTAAATCTTCTCAGCATATGATTGCTACTGGTGGTACATACACTGGCGATGGTCAAGATATACATTTGAATACTGCTGCAGATTATATGAACGATTTTGTAAGAGATTTTGAAGATAAACTTGCTAAAGACAAAGCTAAGAAAAAAGAAACTGAAGCTCTTAAAAAGGCAGAAGCTGATGAAGCTGATGGAGACGACACTTGAAAATAGCGATTGTAACTGATATGCATATTGGCGTTCGCGGTGATTCTAAGATATTTCTAGATCACCAAGAACGTTTCTTTTCTGAAGTATTCTTTCCATACATTGATGAACATGATATTAAAATTATTTTTGATCTTGGTGACACATTTGATCGTCGTAAGTTTATTAACTATGTTTCTCTTGAGCGTGGTAAGAAGTTCTTCTTTGATCAAATCGCGTCTAGAGGAATTGAGTACCATGCTCTAGTTGGTAATCATACTACATATTATACAAATACTAATGAAGTAAACTCTATGGATTTACTTTTGCGAGAATATTCTAACTTTAATATTTACGAAAATGAGTGTAAAGAACTTCAGCTTGGGTCTACTAAGTTTCTGATGGTTCCTTGGATTAATAATAGTAACTATAAAGATATGTTAGAAAAAATCCACGAATCAGATGCACAGCTGTGTATGGGTCACTTCTCTATTCAGGGATTTGAAATGGATAAAGGCCACCTTTGCGATCATGGTCTAACACGAGATGTCTTCACTAACTTCGAAGCAGTATATTCAGGCCATTTTCATCATCCTTCTACATATAACAATATTTCATACCTTGGATCTCCTTATGAGATGACATGGTCTGATTATCAAGGTAAGCGTGGCTTCCGTGTTCTAGATACAGAAACTCGCGAGCTAGAATGGATTCTGAATCCTAACATAATCTTTTATAAAATCGAATATGATGATGCTGATATGACTATTGACGATATTGCTAATTTAGACGTAAGCAATCTTAAAGATACTTTTATAAAAGTTATTGTTAAGAATAGAACAAACCCTTACATCTACGATCTGTTTTTGAATAAACTAACTGATGCCGGCGCAGCAGATGTTAAGTCTATAGAAGATTCTCTTAGCTTAGAATCTGAAGGACTTGACGAAATGTTAGATGAAACTAAAGATACTAAAGACATCTTGCACGACTACATCAACGCGCTAGAAACAAAAGTTGACAAAATTCAAATTAAACGATTAATTGATGAACTGTATATTGAGGCACAGAATATATAATGAAAATCCATTTTAAGAAAATTCGATACAAGAATGTATTATCATCTGGTAATGTTTTTACTGAAATACTTTTTGACAAAAGCAAGACTACTCTGATCAGTGGTTCTAATGGAAGCGGCAAGTCAACCTTGTTAGATGCTATTACGTTTGCATTATACGGCAAAGCTTTCCGCAAAATCAATAAGCCACAGCTTATAAACTCTATTAACCAAAAAGAGCTTGAAGTAGAAATTGATTTTAACATTGGTACAAAACAATATCGAATTAGACGCGGGCTAAGACCAAACTACTTTGAAATTAGCTTAAACGGTGTTTTAGTAAACCAAGATGCGGCAGTACGTGATTATCAAACTTATCTTGAGATGAACATTCTTAAACTAAACTATAAATCGTTTACACAGATTGTAATTCTTGGTAGTGCTACATATGTACCATTTATGGAACTTCCTGCGCATGGTCGTCGTGAAATCATCGAGGATCTTCTTGATATTCAAGTCTTTAGTACTATGAACACTTTGTTGAAAGATAAAATTAGTTCTAATAAAGAAAGTATTAACGAGAATTCTTATCAGAAAGATTTGATTGAAACTCGTATAGACTCTGCTAAAGAGCATAACGATTCTATTCGTAAGATTCGTGAAGATGAAGCTGAGAAGATTCGTGAAAAGATGTCTGCTCACATTAAAGATATCGAATCAGCAAAAGCTATTATGGATATTCAGAATGATATTCTTGAAATATGTTTAGACGATATTAAAGATAAAGCTGACATGAAAGCCAAGTCGGAAAAAGCTAAATCGCTGCGCCGTGATATCGAAAGCCAAGTGCGTTCACACGAAAAAGAGTTATCATTCTATAAAGATCATGATGATTGTCCTACGTGTAAACAAGGTATTGAGCATGATTTCAAAGTTGGTATTATTACTGAGAAAGATAAGAAAGTAACTGAACTGTGTACTGGTCTTGAGAAATTAGCTCTAAAAGCTAAGGAATATGACGATCGTCTTGAGTCTATTTCTAGTATTGAAGATCAAATGAGAACTATTAATCTTACTATCGGTGATCAACGTGCAACAATCAAAGTTGCTAAGAATGCTCTAATGTCTTATAAGAACGAGTTGACCGCGGCAGAAGAAGAAGTCGAAGCAGTTGATATGAGTAAGCTTGATGATTACCACAATACTCTACAAGACATTGAATCTCGACAAACAGAACTGTTCAATGAAAAAGAAGTTATCAGTGTTACTGGCGCAATGCTTAAAGATGGTGGCATCAAAGCTAGAATCATTAAACAATACGTTCCAGTAATGAATAAACTGATTAACAAGTATTTGCAAGCTTTTGACTTGTTTGTTGATTTTCAGCTTGACGAAAACTTTAACGAAATAATCAAATCTCGTTTCCGTGATACTTTTTCCTATGCTTCATTCTCTGAAGGCGAAAAGCTTCGTATCACACTCGCTATTATGTTAGCATGGCGGTCAGTAGCAAAACTTCGTAATTCTGTATCAACTAACTTACTTATTCTAGACGAGACTCTAGATGGGGCGTTAGATGGTGTAGGTATTGAAATGTTGATTGAAACACTTCACAATTTAAATTCAGATGATAATATCTTTGTTATCTCCCACCGTGGACATCAGTTTGGTGATAAATTCATGTCTCATATTAAATTCGATAAAGTAAAGAACTTCAGTGAAATAACGACATAGAGGATATTATGAGAAAACTGATTAATTTAGATTTAGATAATTGGAAAAGATATATTCTTAAGGATGATCCTGTCCGGCCTCATTTAGATATGGACTGGCGACTTGAAGATGGCCGCCAAGCTTATGCGCTTGAAGACGAGGACGGTAAAATGGCATCTGTAGTATGCGTAGCATTTACTAATGGTATTGCTATAACAGAAGAAGGGTTGGAAAACACTACTAATCCAGATACTGTTATGTTCTACACAGTTTGGAGCTACAGCAAAAACGCTGGTCGCGATATTATTTTTGCAGCTGCCGGCGCGATCAAGCGTGACTATCCGCACATTAAGAGATTCGTTACCTTAAGCCCTCTTACAGACGCTGCAGAAAGATTTCATCTTCGTAACGGTGCAGCGTTTTTAGCAAAAGGTGATCTTTGTCAAAACTTTGAATATACCCAAATTTAAGGAGCAATTATGCAACATTCTGTAGAAGATCTTATTAAAAGAATTAATGTAATGCACGACATGGCTTGCAACCTGCATAGAGTTAGAAATGCTAAGCCAGACTATGATAAAATATACTGTAACAATCTGCTAGATGATATACGAGGTATGGCTTACCTTATTGCAAAAGATAAAGAAGATGACATAATTATGTCTGAGATTGACTCACGAAAATAACTGTTGACATTTGCCCGATATAATGTTATTATAGTTCTATATTATGAATAAGGATCAATATGTCTAGTTTTTACACATCAGTTGAGCGCTTTGCTAACAACATTCTATGGCGCGGCTATGAAAATGGTAAGCGATTTGAACGTAAAGTAAAGTTCTCTCCTACTCTTTTTATTAGTGGCAAAAAAGATGTTGCGTCAAATTACACATCTTTAGCTAATGGGCGCCCGCTATCTCCAATCAAAATGGATACGATGCGAGAAGCTAAAGACTGGATTGAGCAATACAAAGATGTTCATGGCATGCAAATTGCCGGTAGCACAAATTACATTGCGCAGTTCATTCAAGAAAAATATCCGTCTGATATTAAATTCGATACTTCTTTAATTAATATCGCATCATTTGATATCGAGGTTGATATTAGCGATGGTTATCCAGACATGAATACTGCTGATAAAGAAATTACCTCTATCGCTTATAAGTCTTCAAAATCTAATGATTACCACCTGCTTGGTCGTAAAGATTACGACAAGTCTAAGACTCTGCTTGATATTGATCCAGATAACATTCACTTCATGAAGTTTGATACTGAAGAAGCACTACTACGTCGTTTTAAACAACTATGGATGAATGATTATCCGGATATTGTTACTGGTTGGAACGTAGCTTACTTTGATATTCAATACATTATTACTCGTATGACTAGTTTGTTTGGCGAAGAGTGGGTAAGAGATCTATCTCCTTGGCGTGGTCTGCGCCAAACTGGCCGCGAATTCTTTGGCAAAATGCAACAAACCTACGAAATCTCTGGCATCGCTGTTATTGACTACATGGATGTTTTCAAAAAGTTTGGTTATAAGTACGGTCCACAAGAATCGTGGAAGCTCGATCACATTGCTAACGTAGTACTTGGCGAAGCAAAGCTCGATTACTCTGAGTACGGTACTCTTACTGAATTGTATGAACAAAATCCACAATTGTATCTTGACTATAACCTTAAAGATACGTGGCTTATTCAACGCTTTGAAGACGAAACCGCTCTGCTTTCTTTAGTTATGACTGTTGCTTATGGTGGTGGTGTAAACTTCAATGATGCTTTCGGTACAGTTGGTATTTGGGAAACAACTCTTTATCGTAGACTTCTTAAAGAAGGTCGTGTCCCGCCAATTAAAAGTGGTCCTGGCCAACGAGCTGGCGATCTTGTTGGTGGATATGTTAAGGATCCAAAAGTTGGCATGCATCCTTGGGTTGTATCATTCGATTTGAACTCTCTATACCCACACTTAATGTTGCAATATAACATGTCACCAGAAACTTACATTGAAGACCGCCGTGAATATGTTTCTCAAGATATGGTGTTACTTAATAAGTACCAGAATAATGATAAATCTGTATCTGTTGCAGCTAATGGTGCATGTTTTACAAACGAATTTAAAGGTGTAATTCCTTCAATCATTGATGAATATTACGGCAATCGTAGCGTAATCAAACAGAACATGCTTAAAGTCGAGCAAGCTCTTGAAAATGCTAAAGACCCTGTAGAAAAAGCAAACCTTAAACGTGAAGCAAATAGTCTACACAACCAGCAAATGGCCATCAAAATTGCTATGAACTCGTTGTACGGCGCAACAGCTAATATTTACTTCTTGTACTATATTAACGATATGGCAGAAGCGATTACAACATCTGGTCAGCTATCTATCCGTTGGGCAGAGAAATCGGTAAACGTTTATCTAAACAAATTGCTTAAAACAGATAATAAAGACTACATCATCTATATTGATACCGATTCAATTTACGTTGATATGTCAGCAGTGATTAAAGCTTCTTTCGGTAATGCAGACGTTACTCGTACGCAAGGCGAAGAGTTCCTTGATAAAGTATGCAAGATGAAAATCGAGGAAGTACTTGAGAATGGATATATCGATCTTGCATCTAAGATGGGTGCATATCGCCAAGCTATGGTAATGAAGCGCGAAAAGATTACTGATAAAACAGTCTTCATTGCTAAGAAGCGTTACATTATGAATACACTCAACTCTGAAGGTGTTCACTATGATAAGCCTAAGATATCAGTAACAGGTCTTGAGTCAGTTCGGTCATCTACTCCAGAAGTTTGCCGCGACAAGTTAAGAGGCTCATTCGATGTTATTATGAATGGTGATGAGTTGGCAGTACAGAGGTTTATTGAAGAGTTCCGTCAAGAGTTCTACAAGCTTCCTCCTGAAGCTATCGCTCGTAACTCTGGTACTGATAACATTGACAAGTACCGTGATCGCGGCAATCTATATAAGAAAGGTTGCCCAATGCATGTTCGCGGTGCTATTCTTTATAATTACTACTTACAAGAAAATGGACTAGATAAAAAGTTCACATCAATCTCCGGCGGTGACAAAATTAAATTCTTGCATCTTAGGCAGCCTAATCCTATTAAAGAAAACATCATCTCGTTTCCAGGTGTTCTTCCAAAAGAATTTGGCTTACATGGATACATTGACCACGAAACTCAGTTCGAAAAAGTATTTCTAAGTCCGCTTCAATCTATTCTCGAGGCCGTAGGTTGGTCAGCAGAAAAAATTGATACACTTGACGCTTTCTTCGTATAAGGATAAAAATATGGAACAAGAAGATTACACAAGCAGAATCGCTTCTTTAGAAGAGCTTCATAAGTACCAGCACGCTATTGTTGCTGCCTTAGAAGCTGAAAAGGCACCAGCTGAGTACATTAACAAGGCTAAACAAGCTAAGTTAGTACTTAAAGATAAAATTCAATATCTTAAAAATAAAGTTGACAACACGTGACATATGTGTTATTATAAATCATGAACAAAAAAGAGGTACAAAAATGAGCGATTGGGCAAGTGACATTGCATGTATGCACGACAAATTTGGTGTACATGATTGGTTTGAGAAGAACAAAGACGATAAAGAACTTATGAAAAAGTATCTTAATTTTCGTTTGAATATGTGTCTTGAAGAACTACTTGAGACGGCTGCGGCTTCAGACTTTAAGCTTACAATTGGTCTGGGCGAGGTCGTTTTTACTGGCGATGGTAAAGATATAGACCCTGAAGAAATTGTGGATGGTTTAGTTGACCTTTGTGTATTTGCTATTGGCACACTTGACGTATTTGGTGTCGATGCAAATGAGGCTTGGAACAGGGTTTATAACGCTAATATGGCAA
>ERZ888423.2165-NODE-2165-length-15329-cov-6.710685_pt1 | contig 15329 bp, 15 predicted proteins | sample MGYA00520523_ERZ888423 | MGnify/ENA primary metagenome ERZ888423 (study PRJEB32303, sample SAMEA104408611) | aquatic metagenome | biome: Brackish water; feature: Pelagic; material: water | place: Baltic Sea | collected 2014-06-08T10:24:00 | depth 30,27 m ...
CATTAAGTGAATCGTCATGCTGTTGATTAGATACTGTATTTAATGAATTCTTTAACGATCGATCATTCGCAGCAGTCATGTTCGGTTGGCTTCCCATTCGCGTCTGGCAATAGCGGCTCGTTGAAAGAAAGTCTGTAAGACTGACTCGTCCCCCATTTCAAGGGCTTTTTGTGCATCAGTCAAGATCACTTGATAAGCCTTAATTTGGGCCAACATTACATCACGGTTTTGCATCATGATGTCACGCCACATTTCGTCAGAGCCCTGTGCAATGCGGGTATAGTCTGCAAAGCCTGTGCCGGCCATAGCCAAGTCGAGGTGACTGTTTGGGTCGTTCAAGACATGTGTCATATAAACCACTGCTAACCAGTGTGGCAAGTGGCTAATCGTTGCCATGATCTCATCATGCTTTTTGGGGTCAAGTTGCCTAATGAGCGCACCACACACACGCCAAGCGTAACTGACTCGCTCAACCGCATACGCTGTGTTTTCAGGTAAAGGGCAAACAACCACTTGTCGCCCCGCATATAGATCAGCTTTGGCTGCAGTGGGGCCCATTAAATGTGAACCTGCGATGGGGTGAGCGGGCACAAACTGCCCTACTCGCTCACCTAGAGCAGCCCGGGCAATTTCTACCACATTTTTTTTGGTGCTGCCGCCATCGGTGATCACGGCATGCGGTAAAAGATGAGGTGCCATTACTTTAAAGATGGCTTCGTAGCTACCAACTGGAGTGGCTAACAAAATAAAGTCAGCTTGGGCCGCGGCCTGTTCAATTGAAACGACCTCGTCGATTAAACCCAAATCTTTTGCTTCAACCAACACTTCGTGGCGTCGACCAGCACCAATGATACGCTTGGCCGCACCGGCTTGACGTATAGCGGCTGCAAACGAACCGCCAATTAAACCCACGCCGATAATCGCTACGGTATCGATACAATCGGCGGAGGGGTCTCCCTTATTTGGCAAGTTTACTTGCGTTGATTGAAAAGCGTTTACGTGCGAAGGCTGACTATGAGAAGCTTGACTCATTATTTGGGCAACACCTCTGGCAATTTTTCAGGCAATGCTTCAGCCAAAACATGCGTTAAGGCTTCCAAAAAAATCGCATTTTCAGTTTCTAAACCCACTGAAACACGTAACCATTCTGGTAGGCCATCGGCCCCCACGGGCCGCACAATCACGCCACGCCTGAGTAAGGCTTGATTTATATCTAGCGCCTTAGCCCCAACCTGCACCAACACAAAGTTGGCATAACTGGGTACGTACGGCAAGCCCAATGCTTTAAAACCGTTTTCAAGCTGCAGCTTACCCGTTGCATTGACGGCTGCACTTTGACGTAAGAAATCTTCGTCATGAAGTGCAGCAATAGCGGCTGCTTGGGCTAAAGCATTCACGTTAAAAGGTTGGCGCACACGCGCCATGAGATTCGTTAACGGCGGCTGAGACACGCCATAACCGACCCTTAAACCTGCTAAACCATAAGCTTTAGAAAAACTGCGTGACACCACCACATTGCTGAATTTTTTAACCAGTGCAACGCTGTCAACCCGCATCTTGGGGTCAATATATTCGTTATAAGCTTCATCAAGCACGACCGTGACCCGTTCGCCAAATGAGGCTTGCAAACGTTGCATAAAACGCTCGATAGCCGCTGCGGGTAAAAATGTGCCCGTTGGGTTGTTTGGATTGGCTACAAAAACCAAACGAGTTTGATCATCAATGGCATCAAACATGGCGTCTAAGTCGTGACCATACTCACAAGCGGGCACCACAATGTGACGTGCACCTCGGGCCTGCGTAGCAATGCGATAGACTGAAAACGAATACTGGGCATACACAACAGCGTCGCCTGGTACCAGCAGCGCCAAAGAAACCAACTCCAAAATATCATTCGAACCGTTGCCAAGCGTAACCCATTCAAGAGGTACATTAAATTGGCTGGCAATGGCTTGTTTTAACGCATAGCCACCGGGGTCTGGGTAGCGACCCAACTGCCCTAACGCTTGCTCAATCGCGCGTTTTGCTGAAGCAGGCATACCTAGTGGGTTTTCATTCGAAGCCAGCTTCACAACCTGTTCTGGTTTTAAGCCAAACTCACGCACCAAATCGTCGATTGGTTTACCTGGAATATAGGGTTGTAGTGCCGAGACATGCTCAGGTACGACCAATGAATGGTTTTTAATATTTGTCATGAGCGTGACACCCCTAATGCTGGGTAAGACCCCAATACTTTGAAAAAAGCACAGCTTGACTCAAGCGCCTCAAGCGCACGCGCCACGGCCGGTTCTAGACGATGGCCTTCTAAGTCGACATAAAAATAGTATTCCCACAGGCCATTGCGTGCTGGGCGCGACTCAAAGCGTGTCATGGAAACCCCATTTTCAGACAAGGGGGCCAACATGTTGTAAACCGCACCCGCTTGATTGGGTACCGCCAAAATCAAACTGGTTTTATCGTGACCACTAGGCAAAGTATCGATCTGACCCACCGCTAAAAAGCGTGTACGATTTTGGGGGTCATCTTGAATACCTTCAGAGACGATTTGCAAACCCCAAGTTCGTGCAGCGGTTTCGCTGGCAATCGCCGCAACAGTAGGGTCGGACGCTGCAATGCGTGCTGCCTCGGCATTGCTGGCAGCCGGTTCGCGCACCAACTGTGGGGCGTGCAGACCCAGCCAGTTTTGGCACTGAGCCAAAGCTTGGGGGTGAGCCAAAACACGGGTTACACCAGCCAAATCACCTGATGTGGTTAATAAACAATGGCGAATTAAAATAGAATGCTCACCCATAATGCGCAAAGGTGAACTCAGGAGTAAATCTAATGTTCGGTTAACCGCACCTTCTGTTGAGTTTTCAACGGGCACAATACCCACATCGGCTCCACCTGACTCAACGGAACGAAACACCTCGTCAAAATTAGGGCAACCCACACCAGAGATAGCATGCCCCATGTATTCAAAAGCGGCTTGTTCCGAAAAAGAACCCGCCGGGCCCAAATAAGCCACGCGAATATCTTGCTCTAAACCCCGACAAGCAGAGATAACTTGTGACCAAATAGCATCAATCGCTTGACCAGTGAGGGGTCCCTGATTAATAGCTTGCAAATTCCGAATAATCTGAGCTTCGCGTTCAGGCCTAAAAACCGGGCCCTCAGCCTTGTATGCATGCTTGACTGCCCCCACCGCTTGCGCTGTTTGAGCACGCTGATTCAATAAATCAAGCATCGCCGCATCAATAGCGTCGATCTTTTCACGCAAGGGTAAAAGCTTGTCTTGTAGTTGTTTATCCATGCGAGCGCTCAAATGATTTTAAGTATTCTATTAAGGCTTGAACGCCTTTAAGAGGAATGGCGTTATAAATTGATGCGCGCATACCACCCACGCTTTTGTGACCTTTAAGTTGCATTAAACCATGTTGTTTGGCACCGTCTAAAAATGCTTCGTTTAAAACATCGTTTTGCAAAAAGAACGGTACGTTCATACGTGACCGATCGGTGGGCCTGACGGGCAAACGATAAAAAGACGATTGATCGAAATAGCCGTAAAGCGCTTGAGCCTTATCGATATTTCGCTGTTCAATGGCTGCAATACCACCCAGCTCTAACACCCACTTAAAAATTAAGCCTGCAATGTAAATTGAATACGTGGGCGGCGTGTTAAATTTTGATTGCTCGCGAGCGACGTTGGCGTAATCGAACGCAGAGGGGCACTGTGGCAACGCTAAACCAAGCAAGTCACGACGCACAATCACGATGGTGACGCCGGCTGGGCCTGCATTTTTTTGTGCCCCCGCAAAGACCATACCCACTTTAGAAAAATCGATGGGTCGTGATAAAAAGTGTGACGAGGCATCAACCACCAAAGGTACTTCTGGTGCGCCCAAATCGGCCATATTAGGCCACTCAGCGAATTCAACACCACCAATCGTTTCATTGCTGCACACATGCAAGTAGGCGGCACCTGGGTTGACTTGCCATGTATGGGCAGCAGGCATCCAATTTAGGGGCGCCCAAGTTTGATCGCCTTCTTGCAACGATTCAAGACTACTGGCTGCCAACCGGCCTGTACCGTAGCGCTGTGCTTCATCAATTGATTTTTTAGACCAAATACCCGACACCACAAAATCTGCCGATAACGTATCAGTTCTGCCCATCAGGTTTAACGGCACAATGGCATTTTCAGCCGTCGCCCCGCCTTGCATAAATAACACAGCAAAAGTTTCAGGGATGTTGAGCAGGGTGCGCAAGTCAGCCTCGGCCTCGTCACATATTTGCGTGAACTCAGGCCCCCGGTGGCTCATTTCCATAACTGACATGCCACTGCCATGCCAATCAAGCATTTCTGCAGCTGCCTGCTCTAAAACAGAATCAGGTAGCGCTGAAGGACCTGCTGAAAAATTCCATGGGCGATTGGCCATGATTCACCTTCGTTAAACGTTTACTCGGTATCGTTAGTGGGTGCATCGTTCGGTGCATCGTTCGGTGCATCGTTCGGTGCATCGTTCGGCTTGTTGTCTGCTGCGTTGTTTTCTAGATTGGGTGGCACATCATCCTCTAAACCCTCAGCTGCAGCACCTACCAAGCCTGACGCATCGTCAGTATCAATCACATGATCTTCATCAGCATCACTTTCAACCACGCGCCGCAAACCAGACAGCATGAAGCCATCGTCAACACTAATTAAAGTTACCCCTTGTGTGGCGCGACCCATTTCACGAATGCCTTCAACTTTGGTGCGAACCAACACGCCGCCCGTTGTGATGAGCATAATTTCATCTGTTGGTGACACCAGCACTGCACCCACGACTTTACCGTTACGTGAAGAGGTTTGAATGGCAATCATGCCTTTAGTGCCCCGACCATGACGGGTATATTCGCTAATAGATGTGCGTTTGCCAAAGCCATTTTCAGTGGCGGTCAATACCGCACGCGACTCGTCTTCGGCAACCAACATTGCAATAACCTGTTGACCGTCTTCGAGCATCATGCCCCGCACACCTCGCGCGCCACGACCCATAGGCCGCACGTCGTTTTCAAGAAAACGAACCGCTTTGCCAGAATCTGAAAACAACATAACATCATGTTTACCTGACGTTAAGTCAGCGCCAATCAGGTAATCGCCCTCGTCAAGCGCAACCGCGATGATGCCCGCTTTACGGGGGTTAGAGAAATCAGACAGCGGTGTTTTCTTAACTGTGCCACGCGAAGTCGCCATAAACACCGTTTGATCGTCTGTGAACGCCTTGACTGGCAATACAACAGTAATTTTTTCGCCATCAACTAAAGGGAACATATTTACGATTGGTCTGCCGCGTGCGCCACGCGAACCTTGTGGTACTTCCCATACTTTAAGCCAGTAAACTCGCCCATGGTCAGAAAAACACAATAAGAAATCATGCGTATTGGCTATAAACAATTGGTCAACCCAATCGTCATCTTTCGTGGCAGTGGCTTGCTTTCCGCGACCACCCCGACGTTGTGAACGATATTCAGACAAGGGCTGGCTTTTGATATAACCCGTGTGTGACAACGTGACAACCATATCTGCTGGTGTAATGAGGTCTTCAGTATCAAGCTCAGTCGCATTATGCTCAATAGATGAGCGACGTACGTCACGAGCATTCGTTGAAAACTCAAGCTTAATGGCGTCAAGCTCTTCGCTAATGATGGTTGTAATACGTTCGGGACGAGACAAAATATCGAGCAAGTCAGAGATGGTGTCCATCACAGTTTTGTATTCATTAACAATTTTGTCTTGCTCGAGACCTGTCAAACGTTGCAGGCGCATATTTAAAATTTCTTGCGCTTGGGTATCGCTTAAGCGGTAATCACCTGATGCTTGCAGACCAAACTCTGCTGGCAGCCCATCGGGTCGATAGGCTACACGGCCACCCATCGTTTCACCGTCAGCGCGCGACAACATTTCGCGCACGACTGAGGAATCCCAGGTGCGTAACATGAGGTTTTGACGGGCAACAGGTGGTGTGGGTGCCGCCTTGATGATGGCAATAAAGTCATCGATGTTGGCTAGTGCAACCGCTAGACCTTCTAGTACATGACCACGCTCACGCGCTTTACGTAATTGGAAAACCGTACGACGTGTGACCACTTCGCGACGATGCGACAAAAAGTAGTCGACCATCTGCTTGAGGTTCAATAAGCGCGGTTGGCCATCAACTAAGGCCACCAAATTCATACCAAAGGTATCTTGTAACTGAGTATGCTTATATAAATTATTTAATATAACTTCTGGTACTTCTCCGCGTTTAAGCTCAATGACCAAGCGCATGCCGTCTTTGTCAGACTCATCGCGAATATCTGAAATACCTTCAATTTTTTTATCGTTGACTAATTCAGCAATACGTTCTTGTAGCGTTTTCTTGTTAACTTGATACGGTAACTCGTCAACCACAATCGATTGTCGGTTTGACTTGTCAATATCTTCAAAATGGGTTTTTGCCCGCATAATCACGCGGCCACGGCCTGTGCGATACCCTTCGCGCACACCTGACATGCCGTAGATGATGCCGCCTGTTGGGAAGTCTGGTGCTTTAATAATTTCAATAAGTTCGTCGATTGTGCATGTAGGATTACGCAAACTGTGCAAACAACCGTCAACCACTTCAGCTAAATTATGCGGCGGAATATTGGTGGCCATGCCCACTGCAATACCTGAGCTACCGTTAACTAATAAGTTAGGTAAACGTGAGGGTAATAATAAAGGCTCATATTCACTGCCATCGTAGTTCGGGCCAAAATCGACGGTCTCTTGATCAATATCAGCTAACAATTCGTGGGCAATTTTTGAGAGGCGAATCTCGGTGTAACGCATCGCTGCAGCACTGTCACCGTCAATTGAACCAAAGTTTCCTTGGCCGTCAACCAACATATAGCGAAGGGAAAAATCTTGTGCCATACGAACAATGGTGTCATAAACGGCTTGGTCACCATGAGGGTGGTACTTACCAATAACGTCACCCACAATACGGGCAGACTTCTTATAGGCACGATTCCAGTCATTATTGAGTTCGTGCATGGCGAACAATACACGGCGATGCACGGGCTTCAAGCCATCACGTACATCAGGTAGGGCACGGCCTACAATCACGCTCATTGCATAATCGAGGTAACTGCGCCGCATTTCCTCTTCTAATGAAATCGGAAGTGTTTCTTTGGCGAAGGAGGTCATAGGCGGTATCACCACTTAAGTAAATTGTGAACGACAAAAATAACTGTCCATTCTACACCGCCCCCAAACAATCTTGCTTCAATGTATTTATTACTTTTTAAAACACGCTTGTTGCCAAAAACCAACAAGATTTGCCTTAATTTAAGAAATTTACAACCCTTAGGGGGTCGTTTTAGCAGATTAAGCTTCCAATTTTCGTGAAATAGCTTAACATTCGTATCAACACGCAGGAAAACCGGTGTGTATGATTTTTAACTTTGCTCTTAGCGTTGCTATACCGGCCCCGTTTGCTTTTTTTGCCGCGGGGGTTCGCTGCGAGTCACTTACTCAGCTATATGCTCAACGAGGAGAACCATGAATAAAACCTCCAAAATCGCTCTAGCAGTTGCCTTCGCTGCTTTAACAGCATCAGGCGTTGCTTCAGCGCAAACTAATGACAACTGGCGCGGTTCATCAGGCCAAGTCTGGAAAAATTCGTCAGGCCAATGCTGGCAAGACAGCTTCTGGACCCCAGCTACTGCTGATCCGTCATGCGTTGCACAAAAGAAAGCCGCTCCGGTTTCGAACAAAGTTGTGTTCAGTGCTGACACTTTCTTTGACTTCGATAAGTCAAACTTAAAGCCTGAAGGCCGTAGTTTGCTTGACCAAGTAGCCCAGCAAGTACAAGCAGTAAATCTCGAGACAGTTATTGCTGTAGGTTACACCGATGCAATCGGTTCCGTTCAGTATAACTTGGGCTTGTCAATGCGCCGCGCCAATGCTGTAAAAGCATATTTGGTATCAAAAGGTGTTGATGCTAACCGTGTCTACACTGAAGGCAAAGGCAAGGCTGATCCCGTCGCTTCAAACGCAACCGCAGCTGGTCGCGCCAAGAACCGTCGTGTAGAGGTCGAAATCGTCGGTAGCCGCATGTAAGCTACGAACGATTCGTTCGATAATGGGTGTTTCGGCACCCTGAAAAAGGCCTCCTTGTGGGGCCTTTTTTGTCGCCCTGTGTTTTGTCGTTTAAAGTATCACTATGACTACTCAATCGCCTACCCCAAACTCTGCTGCACCGGCTGATGAAAAGCCTCATTCATCAACTGCTGCGACCAACACCTCGCACGCTCAACCTAATGTTGATCAAGCCGAGCTTGATAAATTCAGCGCCCTCGCCTCGCGTTGGTGGGACCCGACGACAGAGTTTAAACCTCTGCATGAAATTAACCCACTTCGCTTAGCCTGGATCATTGAACATATAGAGGGCGGGTTAACCGGCAAACAAGTGCTCGATGTGGGTTGTGGCGGCGGTATTTTGGCGGAAGCCATGGCCAAGGCGGGCGGGGTTGTAACGGGTATTGACCTCGCCGACAAGTCACTCAAAGTTGCCAAACTGCATAGTTTAGAATCAGGCGTGTCGGTAAATTACGAATCGATTAGAGCCGAAGATCTGGCGCTGCGTAACCCCGGCCAATTTGACGTAGTCACATGCATGGAAATGCTCGAACACGTGCCTGACCCGAGCGCTACTGTGCAGGCATGTGCCACCCTTGTCAAGCCAGGGGGTTGGGTGTTCTTTTCAACGCTAAACCGCAACCCCAAATCTTTTTTATTTGCCATCATTGGGGCTGAGTACGTTTTAAGGCTTTTACCGCGGGGTACACATCGTTGGCAATCTTTTATTAAACCTAGCGAATTGGCCGAGGCAGCACGCTTAGCTAAATTAACACCGACTGGCTTTAAAGGCATGCTTTACAACCCGTTTAATCAACGTTACTCACTAGGTGAAGACACCGATGTCAATTATTTGATGGCAACACGAAAATGAGCGGTTTAATTTTATTTGACTTTGATGGTACGTTTGCTGACACCGCGCCTGATATGGCTGCAGCAGCGAACATGCAGCGTGCAAAACGTGGCCTTGAGCCCTTACCCGTTGAAGCGCTCAGACCTTTTGTTTCTATGGGTGCTCGTGGTTTAGTGAAAGCTGCCCTGTCATTTGATACTGACCACCCCGAATTCGAACTAGCTCGACAAGGGTTTTTAGACGATTATCAGCACGTCATGACTGCACAAACGCGACTTTTTGATGGCATTGAGGCACTTTTGCTTCAGATACGCGCCGCTCATATGCAATGGGGTATTGTGACCAACAAGCATACTTATTTAGCTGAGCCAATTATGGCTGCTCTTAATTTGCCTGACTGCGCAGTATTGGTGTGTGGCGATACGTGCGCTCACGCTAAGCCCCATCCCATACCACTTGAATTTGCTGCGCAACAGGTGGGTTACCACACAGATCACTGCGTTTACATTGGTGATGATTTACGCGACATTCAAGCCGCTCGCGCAGCAGGCATGCCATCGATTGCAGCAGCCTATGGCTATTGTGGCGAACACCCCGTTGACCAATGGCAAGCAGATTTTGTGGCCAACAATACAGCGGAACTGTGGCCTGCTATTAAAACAGCTCGGGGTTTGATTTAATCGCTTAGCTTAATTCTTGACCCCACAAGCCGACTAGCAGGCGCAGCGCTTTAATGTACTGAACCCATCAAAACGTTTCAAACCAAAAAACGATTAACACGTTGCGCCAAAAATGCAGCAACTACGGCTTTAATGAAGTCACCCGGCAAAAATACCACAACCACGTTGATAGCTTTAGCAAACGGCATACCCGTCACGATAGCCAACCAAGGTACGCCAACTAAATAAATGACCACAATGCCACCCAGTACTGCAGCTAAGGTGTTTCGGGCAATATGAAGCCAAGGCTTACCTTCTATTGCACGGGTAGCCAACCAACCCACCACCATTGCACCGGGTATCATGCCCACTAAAAAGCCACCGGTTGGGCCTAACAATACCCCCAAACCTCCGCGTGCCCCAGGTAAAACCGGAAAGCCTATTGCCGCCAACACAACGTAAATTAAGACCGCAAGACCCGCAGCACGAGGGCCAACGACTAACCCTGCCAACATGACAATCAATGTTTGCAGAGTTAATGGCACGGGTACCAAAGGCATAGGTATGGGGGGTACTACGGCTAAGGCACATAACAATGCTGTAAATAAGGCTGAGAGTACGAGGGTTCGAGTTGTCAAAAGTAAATTCCAGTTATTTAATTAAAACGAATTGATTCAGAAAAGCTTTAAGGGTTGATGCCTATTAACGATGCGCTGACGTGGAATGATTTTGAACCTTGGACTGAACCGTCTCACCAATTTGCCGGGCGTCAATGGCGTCGGTTAATGCTTGTGCGCGGTTAAGCGTACGCACCAACATAGGAACCAACATATTATGAGCTTTAACCTTAACACCTCGCGCTTGTTGAGCCTCACGGACCTCGTGCCATTGTTGCACCATTAATGGCATGAGACGAATGGTTAAACCAAATAGTAAAGCAATGCGAGCAGGGTTCGCACGAAATAATTTAGAAAATGGCGTCACCACGGTTTCTACGACCTGCATCATGGCTGTCGTAGAAGTTGTGAGCATGACGGTTTGTGCCGCTGCCCATAATGCGATCAACCGAAATAAAGCCACAAAACCCTCTTGCAGACCTGATACCCAAGCCATATATAGAAATATGACACCAAAACTTAGGGCAAGCGGCCACATTTTTTGCCATGACACCATATGCTCTGTTCGAACGATAAGCCACACCAACACCATCACCAAAGCAACACTACTTAACCACACAATGTTGTGAAGCAAAATAAAAACGGTACTGAATAAAATTAAACCTAAGAGCTTGAAACCCGCTGGCATACTTTGCAAAACCTGACGCAAAGTACGTCGCAAACCTAGCCTATACATATGACGAAATCGGTTCATTAAGCTGAGTTTATAGGTATTCATGACTGCAACGCTTGAATCATTGTATTAAGCACCCTGCCCCATCGGCTGACTCATATGCACAACATACCAATCTAAAGCTTGTCTTGGCGGGCCATCATGAACAATTTGACCTTGGTCAACCACCAAAACCCGATCAAAATCTTGAAGTAAATCTAAATCGTGCGTGACGAATATGACGGGTTGCATCAACCCAGAAATAATGTGCATCAATCGATTACGATAACGCAAATCAAGCTGTGTAGTCGGTTCGTCTAAAATCAAAATTTCTGGCTCTAAACTTAAAACAGCTGCCAAAGCAACCAATTGTTTTTCACCACCAGATAGTTCATGAACAGCACGTTCATACAGCTTTTCGATACCTAAACGAGCAAGCGTTTCCTTGGTGCGAATTTGTCGATCATTGGCGTTAGGTAGGCGTGGCTTCAGACCAAAATCAAGGTCTTCTGAAACCACCGGAAATACAATTTGATTATCTGGGTTTTGAAAAACAAAGCCCACCAACTGCCTAACCAACTTAAGGTTTTGCGATACATCGAGACCGTTCACGACAACAGAACCAGCTGTTGGGCTGACTAAACCATTAATTAGCCTGACTAAGGTGCTTTTACCCGAGCCATTCGCACCAATCACGCCAATTCTTGACTCGGTTAGACTAAGCGACACATCTCGTAAAATTTGCCTCGTAGGGTTTTCTAAAAATATTTGATTAAAATTTATTATCATAATTTATAAATAGAACAGAACCTTTTTAAATCGTTTCACTCAAAGAGATTCAAATGCATAAAATTGAAAAAACCGATGCCCAATGGCGCGAACTACTCTCGCCCGAAGCGTACTACGTTACTCGACAAAAGGGTACGGAACGACCTTACACCGGAAAATTTGATAAGCATCGGGCCACAGGCATTTACCATTGCATCTGCTGCAATACACCTTTGTTCGCCTCAGACACAAAGTTCGATGCGGGTTGCGGTTGGCCCAGTTATTTTCAAACACTTGACCCCAGTTTGGTGCTTGAAGTGACAGACGATTCTCACGGCATGGTTCGCACAGAAGTGATGTGTGGAGTATGTGAAGCACATTTAGGCCATGTGTTTCCCGACGGGCCAGCCCCAACTGGGTTACGCTATTGTATTAATTCTGTTTCTCTACGGTTTGAACCACTCAAATCGCTTCAAAATGATAGTTCAAACACATAGCACACGGTATGAAAAAGTTTTTATTTGATCTCTTCCCTCTTATTTTATTTTTTGTAGCATATCGATTTAGCGATATTTATGTTGCAACGGCCGTAGCAATGGTTGCAGGTGTTGCACAGATTTTATATATTAAATTGACTGGCCAAGTTATTGAAACCATGCACTGGGTTAATTTAGGCATCATTGTTTTATTTGGAGGTGCCACGTTGTATCTTCACGATGAGTCGTTTATTAAATGGAAACCGACCGTTCTTTACTGGTTGTTTGGTGCGGTGATGCTGGGCTCGCAATGGTTGTTCAAACGCAACACGCTACAAAAACTACTGGGCCAGAAAGTTTCTCTAACTGATACGGGTTGGTCTCGCTTAAATAGTAGTTGGGCATTGTTCTTTATAATCGCTGGGGGTTTGAACCTTTTTGTGGCTTTTTCAGGTTGGTTTACTAGGTCTCAATGGGTTAACTTCAAAGTTTTTGGTCTAATGGGGTTATTGATTTTGTTTGTACTGGCTCAATCTGTTTGGTTGGGTAAACATATGTTGCCAGACGATACGCCTCACGAAGAAAAAAAATGAATGTTTAAACACTTGACCGCTTGATTGCCTAAACAACAAAAATACTTTACATACAAAAAAACTATGAGCAATGATTTAATCAATCAACTTGAAACCCGCTTGGCTGCATTGACGCCTGAGTCTTTAAGCGTTGAAGATGAATCACACCTTCATGCCGGCCATGCGGGCAACCGCGACGGCGCCAGTCACTTCAGGGTACACATTGTGGCGCCCTGCTTTGAAAATAAGCCAATGATTGCGCAACATCGGCTTGTTTATGATCTTTTGCGCGATTTAATGCCCTACCCAATTCACGCGCTTGCCCTACACACAAAAGCGCCACATAAAGGAAATTCATGAAACGCATTACGATGATGGCTGTCGCTTTGGTCGTCGCGGCACCCTTATATGCCCAGAATATTGCAACCGTTAATGGTCAAGCGATTACACAAAAGTCGTACGATCAATTTGTACAGTTACTGGTGACGCAAGGTGCGCCCGATTCTCCTAAGCTACGCGAGCAAATCAAAGAAGAAATGATTAACCGCGCAATTATGGTGCAAGCGGCTGAAAAAGCAGGTATCAACAAACTACCTGCAGTCGAAACAGAGCTTGACGTTGCACGTCAAAGTATTTTGCTCCGCGCTTACATGGCAGACTATTTAGCCAAAAATCCGATCAGTGATACTGCTATTGCGGCAGAATACGACAAGCTTAAAAAAGCTCAAGACGGTGTGGTTGAATACGACGTACGTCACATTTTAGTAGATGATGAAAAAGTTGCGAACGACCTGCAAACTCAAATCAAGTCTAAAAAGGCTAAATTTGAAGACTTGGCCCAAGCCAATTCCAAAGATACCGGTAGCGCCGCGAAAGGTGGTAGCTTAGGTTGGGCCGATGCAAGCAATTATGTTGCCCCATTTTCTGAAGCGGTAAAAGCCACGCCTAAAGGGCAATTAGCAGCAAAGCCTGTACAAAGCCAATTTGGTTGGCACGTAATTGAGGTGGTTGATGTTCGTCCCGTGGCATTCCCCCCACTTGACCAAGTCAAGCCACAACTCGAAGAAATGATGCGTCAGCAAGAAATTGCCGCGTTGCAAACTAAATTACGTGAAAGTGCAACCGTCAAGTAAATAATTGATTTAATTTAATGAACTGACCTTAACCAAGTCAATGTGACGAAAGTTAAGGCGGTTTCATTTAAAACAAGTTAATCGATTTGAACGAGGTCGCGTAAGGCGGCTTCGTTTAAAACTTTGATGCCCAGAGCTTGAGCTTTAGTTAGTTTACTTCCCGCATCAACGCCAGCAACCACGTAATGCGTTTTACGCGACACACTACCACTGACCTTCCCACCAGCTAAAAGAATTGCTTCAGTCGCCTGTTCACGCGTCATGGTTTCTAATGTTCCCGTCAGAACAAAAGTTTGCCCTGCTAGATTGCCGATTTTTAAAGGTATGGGCGCTTGTGCTTGAACACCTTGTTCAGCCAAAGCTTGAATGATGTCACGATTATGCGGTTCAGCAAAAAACCGAACAATTGAACCTGCCACTACTGGGCCGACATCGTTAACCTCAATCAAATGCGCCTCATCAGCTTTAAGCAGGTTTTCGATTGAACCAAAATACAACGCCAAATCACGCGCTGTGGTTTCACCAACATGACGAATACCTAAAGCATAAATTAATCGCCCTAACTGAGGCTCACGTGCCTCATTGATAGCATCAATTGCATTTTGTGCTGACTTTAAACCCATGCGGTCATATGCCGACAGTTCTTCTACAGTAAGTGTAAATAGTTCAGCCAACGAATGCACACGCCCTCGATCAACCAATTGTTCAATTAGTTTTTCGCCCAATCCTTCTATATCAAGTGCTTTTCTCGATACCGCATGCAGCAAACTTTGCTTGCGCTGGGCGGCACAATACAAACCACCTGTACACCTTGATATGGCTTCGTCTGGCAACCTTTCAACTGCCGAATCACATACGGGGCAACTTGAAACCATTTCGAAAGGTAAAGATTGAGTCGGGCGTAACGATAAGACAGGCCCAACCACTTCAGGTATGACGTCACCGGCACGCCTCACAATGACCGTATCTCCTATACGCACATCTTTACGTAGAATTTCATCTTCATTATGTAAGGTCGCATTCGTCACCGTTACGCCCCCCACAAAGACTGGTTCGAGTCGGGCCACAGGGGTGATGGCCCCTGTACGACCCACTTGCACGTCAATGCCTATCAATATCGTTGTAGCTTCCTCTGCAGGAAATTTATGTGCAATCGCAAAACGTGGTGCACGCGCGACAAAACCTAATACACGTTGTGCGTTTAAAGCATTGACTTTGAACACGACGCCATCAATATCGTAATCTAAACCAGCACGTATCTGAGACACCTGTTGGTAATAATTAATTAAGGCTAACGCACCTTGTACACATTTGTTTTGCTTTGCATTAATGGGCACGCCGAGTAACGCCATGTATTGCAACATTTCGGCCTGTGTATCTTTAGGTTCAATACTTAACGCACCCCAACCGTAAGCAA
>ERZ888423.2166-NODE-2166-length-15326-cov-7.658634_pt1 | contig 15326 bp, 14 predicted proteins | sample MGYA00520523_ERZ888423 | MGnify/ENA primary metagenome ERZ888423 (study PRJEB32303, sample SAMEA104408611) | aquatic metagenome | biome: Brackish water; feature: Pelagic; material: water | place: Baltic Sea | collected 2014-06-08T10:24:00 | depth 30,27 m ...
CGGACACCCGGGCGTTGGAATCCCCCGGATTCATCCGTGGGGAGGACGTCAAGTTCTAGCCGGCCGCGGCGCTGACGTTGATCTGCAGGCCGGTCTCGCGTTCGGCCACCTGCCACAGCGCTTCGATCGCCCCGTCGCTGCCGGGCCGGATCAGCGGCTTGCGGACCGGTGGACCGTTCGTTGCGAACAACGGCCCGTAGAAGCCGCCGCCGGGAGCATTCGGATCGACTGCCGCCCGTAGCTGGCTCAATGCACCGCGATCGGTCGACATGCCTGCCGCCTTGGTCCACTTCTCGAAGAAGTTCCCGAGCCGGGCGCCGCCGCCGTGGGCCTGGGCCGTGGTGGTCTGCAGATCAGAGTTCGTCATTCCCGGCTGGGCCGACAACGCCTTGGCGTCGATGCCGGCACGGTCGAACTGGGCTTGGAGGCCGACAGCCAGGTGGCGCATGGCCAGCTTCGTCTGGCCGTACATGCGCCACTCGTCGAAGTTCTTCCGCATGTGAGGGTCGGCGGGATCGATGGCGCGGCCCATGTGCTGGGCCGTGCTCGACAAGGTCACGACCCGCGCACCGGGCGTGGCGACCAGGATCGGTAGGAGGCGGGAGATGAGAGCCCAGTGGCCGAGCACGTTGGTACCCATCTGGGTATCGAAGCCGTCCTCGGTGGTCCCCTGCGGCATGGCCATCACCCCGGCGTTGCACATGAGGATGTCGATACGGTCGTGCCTGGCGGCGATCTCGTTGGCGGCGGTCTCTACCGAGGCGAGCGAGCCGAGGTGGAGCTTCACGATCTCCAGCGACGCGTCCGGATGTGCGGCGAGGATCTCCGATTGCGCATCGGCTGCCTTGGCCTGGTTGCGGGCCGCCATCACGACGTGGGCGCCGCTACCGGCAAGCGCCTTGGCGGAGGCGAGTCCGAGCCCGCCGTTCGCTCCGGTGACCACGGCGACCTTGCCGTGCAGATCGGGGATGTCCTGGGTTGACCAGCTCTTCGTTGACCAGCTCATAATGCTCCTCAGATAGTGGGTTGGTTACGTGCGGGGCAGCAGCATCTGGAACCCGTCGATGATCTGCCGCGAGTCGCGCTGGTACGTCGGATTGTCGCCCTCAGCGGTCTGGATCGTCAGCGTCGCCAGGTATGTGGCGCCACCGCTGGCGGCGGCGACCGCGTGCATGATGATCGGACGCTGGGGAGCCGGACCCATCGGAGGAGCAATGTAATCCGTTGTTTCCGAGGGTAATCCACAGGTGGTGTTGATCTCGGTCGTGAGGTCGAACGCGCCCATCAGCTTGACCAGGTTGGAGCGGTTATCAACGAACAGATCCTCGACGTCCCGGGTGCCGCGTACCGATTCGAGAGTGACGACAGCGTTGGGGGAGAACCCGTCAGCGGCCAGGCCTGGCGCGACGATGGCATAGCGGATGAGCTGATTGTCGATCCCGGTCTTGCGCTTCCATCCGGGCGGAACGGGGATGCGCAGTCGTGGCTCGGATTTGCTCGCGGACGGGATATCGGCCAGCGGTGCGGTGACTGTCGTGCACTGACCGTCCGATCCGGAACCGAGGCCCGTCACCGCCGTGCCCGTCACGTCGCGGGAGCAACCGGTCAGCAGCAGCGTTGTTGCGGCGATGACAGCAAGCGTCGACCTGACAATCATGGGCACCGTCCACTTCTTTGCAGGGTTCGCAGCAGGAACTCGTAGACGAGCGCGGCGCGGAACGCGGTCTGGGCGTTGTCGGCCGCGCCCGCGTGGCCGCCTTCGATGTTCTCGTAGTATCGGACCGGCTGGCCCGCTTCTTCCAGCGCCGCGGTCATCTTCCGCGCGTGTCCGGGGTGCACCCGGTCGTCACGGGTGGACGTGGTGATCAGCACCGGTGGATACCGGTGGTCTGTCGAAATATTCTGGTAGGGAGAGTATTTCGATATGAACGTCCAGTCATCGGGATCATCGGGGTCGCCGTACTCAGCGACCCAGGAGGCCCCTGCCAGGAGCAGGTGGAAACGCCGCATGTCCAGCAGTGGCACGCTGCACACCAGCGCGCCGAACAGCTCTGGGTACCTGGTGAGCATGATGCCCATCAGCAGGCCGCCGTTACTGCCGCCCTGGGCGCCCAGTTGCTCCACGGTTGTGACGCCTCGGGCGACGAGATCCCGTGCCACCGAAGCGAAATCCTCGGCCACCAGGTGACGGCCCTCGCGCATCGCCTGGGTGTGCCAGGTGGGTCCGTACTCGCCGCCGCCGCGGATGTTGGCCAGTACGTAGGTGCCGCCGCGAGACAGCCACAGCCTGCCCAGCACCCCGTCGTAGCCCGGTGTGCGGGCCACCTCGAAGCCGCCGTAGCCGCCGAGCAGGGTGGGTCCGGCGGCCCGGCGGTGGCGGTGGCCGACTACGAAGTAGGGGATAGAGGTGCCGTCATCTGAGGTGGCGAAGTGCTGCGCCACCTCGATGTCTTCGGCGTCGAAAAACGACGGGGCGTACTTGATCGGCGTGAAATTCGCTGAGATGTCGTCGCGGCCGGCCGTTCCATACAGCAGGCGTGATGGGGTGTCGAAACCCGCTGAGTCGACGAAAAGCTCGTCGCCCAGGCTGTCGGCGGCGGCGATGGTGGTGTTGGTGTTTTCCGGCAGACCTGTCACTGGCTCCGATGTCCAGGTTCCCGGCGTGAACACCTCGACGTGGCTGGCCACATCGGCGAGCGTGACGACGATGAGACGGTCGCGCGTCCACGCGTAGTGATGCAGGCACGTGTGCTCGTCGGGTGCAAAAACAACCTTCAATTCGGCTGTGCCCGAAAGGAAATCGTCGTAGTCGGCCGCGAGTAGAGAGCCGGCCGGGTAGTTCTCGACGTTAGCGCCGAGGCTGTAGAACCACGGGGTGCGCAATTCGATCAGCAGCCAATCGCGGTGCAGCGAGATGCTCGCATCGGTGGGGGTGTCGATGCGGATCAGCTCGCCGGCGCGCAACTCGTAGACCTCCTCGTTGAAGAAGTCCAGCGCGCGGCTCACCAGCGTGCGTTCGAAGCCGACGGTGCGGTCGACAGCGGCCGCGGCGATGACATCGGTCGGCGCACCGCTGAACACGGTCTCGGCGGCAGCGAGCGGTTGGCCGCGCCGCCATCGTTTGACCACCCGGGGATATCCCGAGTCGGTCAGCGAGCCCTCCCCGAAATCGGTTCCGACCAGGACGGTGTCCCGGTCCTCCCAGCTGACCTGCGATTTGGCTTCAGGCAGTTGGAAACCGTCGTCGACGAACTCGCGGGTGCGCATGTCGAACTCGCGCACCACTGCGGCGTCTGAGCCGCCCGGGGACAGGCGGATCAGCGCCACGCAATGATCCGGTTCGATGACGTCAGCGCCGGCCCACACCCAGTTGGTGTCGTCGTCGGCTGCCAGTTGATCGACGTCGATGACGATGTCCCAGTCCGGTTGCTCAGTGCGGTAGCTGTCCAGCGTGGTGCGCCGCCACAGCCCGCGTGGGTTGGCAGCATCACGCCAGAAGTTGTAGAGGTACTCGCCGCGCCGGCGCACGTAGGGGATCCGCGAGTCGGTGTCGAGCACCTCCAGCGCCTCGGACCGCATCTGCTCGAAGCGATCGCCACCGAGCTCGCCCATCGTGGGTTCGTTGTGCTCCCGAACCCAGTTCAGCGCGTCCTCGCCGGTGATCTCCTCGAGCCAGAGGTAAGGGTCGGCCCCATCGGTGTCTGTCTGTTGGGTGTCTGCCACATCAGCCATTGTGGCGGCTGCCGTAGCGGTCAGCTCAGGTGGTGCACCTCTACCGTGCAGCGGGTGCCTCGGCTCCGATGGTGCGCGACAATGGCTGGCGTGGATGTTCCGAACCGGGCCCTGGTCACCGAGGCCGCTGTCGACCTGCTGCGCAGCCTGCAGAAACGTCACGGCGCGCTGATGTTCCATCAGTCCGGCGGGTGCTGCGACGGGTCGTCGCCGATGTGCTATCCCGACGGCGATTTCCTGGTAGGTGACCGCGATGTTCTGCTGGCCATCCTCGATGTTGACGACGGGGTGCCGGTGTGGATCTCCGGTCCCCAGTTCGAGGCCTGGAAGCACACGCAATTGGTGATCGACGTGGTGCCCGGCCGGGGCGGCGGTTTCAGCCTGGAAGCGCCCGAGGGGATGCGATTCTTGTCCCGCGGCCGCGCGTTCACCGACGAGGAGAACGCAGCCCTGACCGCGGCGCCACCGGTGACCGGCGTGGACTACGAACGCGGTGTGCGGCCTTCGTCGAACGGCACCCACGTCGCGGCGTTAGGTGCCCCCGGCACCTGCCCGGCGCCCGGGCCCTGACTCGGTCCGAGGTGCTGGGGCACCGTCATGGCCGGGTGCGTGTCGCGTTTTTCCCCGGTGGTGTTCCTCCGAGTACGTCTCAGCCCCGGGCAGCGCCTATTAGGATAGGAAAGCGTGACCCACTATGACGTTGTTGTTCTCGGAGCCGGCCCCGGCGGATATGTCGCGGCCATTCGCGCCGCCCAACTCGGGCTGAACACTGCCATCGTCGAGCCCAAGTACTGGGGCGGCGTGTGCCTCAACGTCGGGTGTATCCCGTCGAAGGCGCTGCTGCGCAACGCGGAGCTCGCACATATCTTCACCAAGGAAGCCAAGCAGTTCGGCATCAGCGGTGAGGCGAGCTTCGACTTCGGCGCCGCATTCGACCGCAGCCGCAAGGTGGCCGACGGCCGGGTCGCCGGCGTGCACTTCCTGATGAAGAAGAACAAGATCACTGAGATTCACGGTTACGGCAGGTTCACCGGACCCAACAGCCTCGACGTCGATCTCAACGAGGGTGGGACCGAGAAAGTCGAATTCGACAACGCGATCATTGCGACCGGCTCCAGCACCCGTCTGGTGCCCGGGACCTCGCTATCGGAGAACGTCGTGACCTACGAGAAGCAGATCCTGACCCGTGAGCTTCCGGAGTCGATCATCATTGCCGGCGCCGGCGCGATCGGCATGGAGTTCGCGTATGTGCTGAGCAACTACGGCGTCGACGTCACCATCGTCGAGTTCCTGCCCCGCGCGCTGCCGAATGAGGACGCCGAGGTCTCCAAGGAGATCGAGAAGCAGTACAAGAAGCTCGGCGTGAAGATCCTCACCGGCACCAAGGTCGAGTCGATCCTTGATGATGAGGCCGGCGGTTCCGTAATCGTCACCATCAGCAAGGACGGTAAGACCGACGAGCTCAAAGCCGACAAGGTGATGCAGGCCATTGGCTTCGGCCCCAACGTCGAGGGGTTCGGGCTGGACAAGGCGGGCGTGGCGCTGACCGATCGTAATGCCATCGCGATCGACGACTACATGCGTACCAACGTGGACCACATCTATGCGATCGGCGACGTGACTGCCAAGTTGCAGCTGGCGCATGTGGCCGAAGCGATGGCCGTGGTCGCCGCCGAGACGATCGCCGGGGCTGAGACACTCACGCTCGGTGACTACCGGATGCTCCCGCGCGCCACGTTCTGCCAGCCGCAGGTCGCCAGCTTCGGCCTGACCGAAGAGCAAGCCCGTGACGAGGGCTACGACGTCAAGGTCGCGAAGTTCCCGTTCACAGCCAACGGCAAAGCCCATGGTCTGGGCGACCCGAGCGGCTTCGTCAAGCTGATCGCCGACGCCAAATACGGTGAACTGCTCGGCGGGCACCTCATCGGGCACGACGTCTCCGAACTATTGCCCGAGCTCACGCTGGCCCAGAAGTGGGATCTGACAGTCAGCGAACTGGCCCGCAACGTACACACCCACCCCACGATGTCGGAGGCGTTGCAAGAGTGCTTCCACGGGTTGGCCGGCCACATGATCAACTTTTAGTTGAGAGCGATCTGGGTCGCCGGTATCGGCGGGTTGGTGGTCGGCCACATCCTGTGGCTGGTCGGCATCTCTGCCGCCCTCGCGTCGACGAAGGTATCCGCCTGGGCGCTGGTCGTCGCCGCGGTGTCGTTCGTCGTCGGTATCGCCGCCGGCATGCTGGGGTGGCGGCAGTGGCAACGCAAGACGCGCAAGGGCGAAACGTGGGCGGCGTTTCTCTGGGCGCTGACTGTGTCACCGGTGCTGCTGTCGCTGGTAGTGCTGGGTGTGACCTACCTGTAGCGCTTGTCAGTCCGGGAAGTCCAGCGGGACCCCGAGCGTGCTGATGGTCGCGGCGAGTCCGTCGTATTGAGCGGCGAGCAGACAGAACTCGATCAACTGCGCCTTGGTGAGGTGACCGGCGAGTGTCTGCCATGTCTGCGGAGACACCCCCCGGGTGACGACGAACTCGTCGGTGGCGGTGATCAGCACCCGCTCCCGGTCGGTGAGCCCTTCGGCATCGGGCCCCTCGAAAATCCTGGCTTGCAGCTCTGCGTCCAAACCACGGCTGCGGGCCAGTCGGCGATGCTGCTGCAGTTCGTACTCGCATTCACGCAGATGGCCCACCCGCAGGATGACCGTCTCGGCGTCGCGCCGCGACAGCTTGCCGGCATAGAGAAGGTAGCCCGACAGCGGCAGCCACACCGGGAACAACAGTTGGTGCTGGCCCAGGACGTTGAACAGGCTGAACCGCGGGGCTCGGATTCCGCGCGCACCGATCTTGGCGATCGCCCAACTGATCGGTCCCAGCTCGCGGAAGCCGCCGGGCGGGATCCGTGCAGGTGACGTCGGCTCCTGCTGTGAGCGTTCATCGCGCGTGCTCACGACAGCTTTACCAGGTACGGGGACACCGTCGAGCGGTGTTCGTCGATGTCCAACGCGCGGCCCAGAGCCGGGAATGCGCGCTGCGGGCAGTTGTCGCGTTCGCACACCCGGCAGCCGGCGCCGATCGGGGTCGCCGCGACATTGGGGGAGCCGGCCAAATCGAGTCCTTCCGAATAGACCAGCCGCTGCGCGTGGCGTAGTTCGCAGCCCAGGCCGATCGCGAACGTCTTACCTGGCTGACCATAGCGCGAAGCGCGCCGCTCCACGGTCCGCGCCACCCACATGTAGCTACGCCCATCGGGCATCTCGGCGAGCTGCACCAGGATCTTGCCGGGGCTGGCGAACGTCTCGTAGACGTTCCACAGCGGACACGTTCCGCCGCTGGAGGAGAAGTGAAAACCTGTGGCGGACTGGCGCTTGGACATGTTTCCGGCACGGTCGACGCGCACAAATGAGAATGGAACGCCGCGCATCGACGGCCGCTGAAGCGTCGACAGTCGGTGGCAGATGGTTTCGTAGCTGATCGAGTAGTACGCCGAGAGTCGCTCGACGTCGTAGCGGAACTTCTCCGCCACCTCGTGGAACTGTCCGTACGGCAGCACGGTCGCAGCGGCGAAGTAGTTTGCCAGCCCCAGACGCGCCAGGCGCTGAGACTCCGCGCTGGTGAAGTGGCCCTCGTTGACCAGTGTGTCGATCAGTTCGCCGCACTCCAGATAGGCCAGCTCGGCGGCCATCCTGAACACCGTCTGCCCCGAGGACAGGTGAGCACTGATCTCCATCGTCTTGGCCGCCGGGTCATAGCGGTGCAGAACCCCCCTGTCGAGGTCGATACGGCGAATGATCCTGACGCCGTGCACGATTCGTAGTCGATCGGCCAGGTCGCCAACAAGGTCACCCCGCTGGATTCGCATGCCGGCGGTGAGTTCCTCAGCTGCGGTGTCGAGTTCGTGCAGGTAGCTCTGGCGTTGGTAGAAGTAGTCGCGTACCTCTTCGTGCGGCACGGTGATCGCTCCGGTACCGCTGCCTCCAGGGTTAACGGTCCCTGCGCTGAATCGATCCTCGGTAGCGGCCGCGAGCTGGGTGGTGGTCAGCTGATATCTGCGGTGCAGGTTGACCATGGCGCGGGCCAGCGACGGGTGTGCGCCGACCATGTCGGCGACTTCGGTCGGGTTGACGGTCACGCCCAGATCTCGGTCCAGGAGCACTTCGCGCAGCTCAGCGATCAGCCGGGTGTCGTCCTGAGAGGCGAAGAACGTCGCGTCGACCCCGAACGCTTCGGTGATGCGCAGCAGCACCGCCACCGTCAGCGGCCGGACATCGTGCTCGATCTGGTTGAGGTAGCTGGGAGAGATTTCCAATATCTGGGCCAGCGCGGCCTGGCTGAATCCACGTTCGCTTCGGAGCTGTCGCACCCGGGCACCGACGAACGTTCTGGCCACGATCAGCCAGCGTAGCCGGGACTAGCACAGCTGTGAAGGACTCCTTCGCAGTATTGGCAAACGGGCTGCCAACTGGGCCTGATCGGCAATCGGGAGCGGTATGGCAGGATCGGGTTTCGTGGGTACCGGCGGTCAGGTCAGGGGCTTCCAAGCGGGCCTGGGCAAGGCGGGCCTGGGCAAGGCGATGATGCCCGTGCCGGACCCACACCCAGACGTGTTCGACGTCCAGTGGCCGCTGCGGGTAGCCGATATCGACCGCGTGGGCAGGCTCAAGTTCGACGCCGCGACCCGCCATATCCAGGACATCGGCTCGGACCAGCTTCGCGAGATGGGTTTCGAGGAAACCCACCCCATGTGGATTGTGCGGCGCACGATGATCGACCTGATCAGGCCCATCGAATTCAAGGACATGCTGCGGTTGCGGCGCTGGTGCTCGGGAACATCGAACCGATGGTGCGAGATGCGGGTCCGCATCGATGGACTGCGGAATGGGGGCCTCATCGAATCGGAGGCGTTCTGGATCAACATCAACCGGGAGACCCAGGGGCCTGCCCGCATCTCCGATGACTTCATCGAGGGTCTGCAGCGCACCACAGAGGTCGACCGGTTGAGGTGGAAGGCATACCTCAAGGCCGGTAGCCGCGAAGACGCCGTGGACATCCGGGCCTACCCCGTCCGAGTCAGCGACATCGACATCTTCGACCACATGAACAACTCGGTCTATTGGAGCGTCGTCGAGGACTACCTGGCCCGCCATCCCGACTTGTTGGCCGGGCCGTTGCGCGTGACCATCGAGCACGATCTCCCGGTGGCTCTCGGCGATACGTTGGAAATCATCACCCACGTGCATCCGGCCGGAACGACGGATCGCTTCGGCCCAGACTTGGTCGATCGCACTGTTATCACGCTCACATATGCGGTCGGCGACGAGACCAAAGCGGTCGCCTCACTGTTCGCCCCCTGAATCGCTTCGTCTAAACAGTACGGGCGTACTGACCTGCGAATATCGGGTTACTGGCTAGTAGCTACCGAAGCACTTCGGGTCTGCAGTCCTTAGCAACCTTTGCAAAATATCGCGGTTGGTTGGCGAAAATTGGCAATGGAAACGGGTGGACCTGCGGTTATGCGGTAGGGCATCCTGGTGGGCAGCCCGCCAGCGACCATGCTGGAAATGTTAACAACCGCGGAGGCTCGAGCGGCCTCCAGCGACTTGCGACAAGAAGGAGCAGTCAATGTCGACCGTTGGCACGCCGAAGTCACCCGAGCAGATCCAGCACGATTGGGACCACAACCCGCGCTGGAAGGGCATCGCCCGCACCTACACCCCCACCGACGTCGTCGCCCTGCAGGGCCACGTCGTGGAGGAGAGCACGCTGGCCCGTCGCGGCGCCGAGGTGCTGTGGGAGCAGTTGCACGATATGGACTACGTGAACTCGCTGGGCGCACTGACCGGCAACCAGGCGGTGCAGCAGGTCCGCGCCGGCCTGAAGGCCATCTACCTGTCCGGCTGGCAGGTCGCCGGTGACGCGAACTTGAGCGGACACACCTACCCCGACCAGAGCCTGTACCCGGCCAACTCGGTGCCGCAGGTGGTCCGGCGGATCAACAACGCGCTACTGCGCGCCGACCAGATCGCCAAGGTCGAAGGAGACCGCTCGGTCGAGAATTGGTTGGCCCCGATCGTCGCAGACGGCGAAGCTGGCTTCGGTGGCGCGCTCAACGTGTACGAGCTGCAGAAGGCAATGATCACCGCCGGTGTCGCCGGTTCGCACTGGGAGGACCAGCTGGCATCGGAGAAGAAGTGCGGCCACCTCGGTGGCAAGGTGCTGATCCCCACCCAGCAGCACATCCGCACCCTGACTTCGGCTCGTTTGGCCTCCGACGTCGCCGATGTCCCGACGGTCGTCATCGCCCGCACCGACGCCGAGGCAGCAACGCTGATCACCTCCGACGTCGACGAGCGCGATCAGCCGTTCATCACCGGTGAGCGGACCAAAGAAGGCTTCTACCGGGTGAAGAACGGCCTCGAGCCCTGCATCGCCCGCGCCAAGTCCTACGCGCCGTACTCCGACCTGATCTGGATGGAGACCGGCACTCCGGACCTGGAGTTGGCCAAGAAGTTCGCCGAGGGCGTCAAGAGTGAGTTCCCGGACCAGATGCTGGCCTACAACTGCTCGCCGTCGTTCAACTGGCGCCAGCACCTCGACGATGCGACCATCGCGAAGTTCCAGAATGAGCTCGGCGCGATGGGCTTCAAGTTCCAGTTCATCACGCTGGCCGGCTTCCACGCGCTGAACTACTCGATGTTCGATCTGGCCCACGGCTACGCCCGCAACCAGATGAGCGCCTACGTTGAGCTGCAGGAGCGCGAGTTCGCCGCCGAGGAGCGTGGCTACACCGCGACGAAGCACCAGCGCGAGGTCGGCGCAGGATACTTCGATCGGATCGCCACCACGGTGGACCCGACGTCGTCGACCACCTCGCTCGCGGGCTCGACCGAAGAGGGCCAGTTCCACTAGGCAGTTTTCCGGCATTTTCCTGCCGAGCAGACGCAAACTCGCACAAATTCCACCCCGTGCGTGCGAGTTTGTGTCTGCTCGCCGTTAATGTGAGGCACCGTGACAGACATCGAGCGGGTTGGCATCGAGCGGGTTGGGGTTGTCGGGGCCGGGCAGATGGGCGGAGGCATCGCCGAGGTGTGCGCCAAGGCCGGCGCGAATGTTCTGGTCTATGAGCCGACCGAGGAGCTGACCGCGGCGGGCGCGGCCCGGATCACCGCGTCGCTGGACCGCGCGGCCGCCAAGGGCAAGCTTTCCGGCACCGAACGCGACGCCGCGCTGGCCAACCTGGGATTCACCACCAGCCTGGCCGATCTGGCTGATCGCCAGCTGGTCATCGAGGCGATCATCGAAGACGAGCGCGTCAAAGCGACGTTGTTCGCAGAACTCGACAGGATCATCACCGACCCGGACGCTGTGCTGGCGTCGAACACGTCGAGCATCCCGATCATGAAAATCGCGGCGGCCACCAAGAATCCAGGCCGCGTACTGGGTCTGCACTTCTTCAACCCGGTACCGGTACTGCCGCTGGTCGAATTGGTCCGCACGCTGGTCACCACCGACGAAGCCTTGGCGCGCACCGAGAAGTTCGCCGGTGAGGTGCTCGGCAAGCAGGTGGTGCGGTGCACCGACCGGTCGGGGTTCGTCGTCAACGCGCTCCTGGTGCCCTACCTGCTGTCGGCGATCAGGATGGCCGAGGCAGGCGTGGCCACGGTCGAGGACATCGACACGGCCGTCGTCGCCGGGCTGTCCCACCCAATGGGGCCGCTGCGACTGTCGGACCTGATCGGCCTCGACACGCTGAAGTTGATCGCGGATAAAATGTTCGATGAGTTCAAGGAACCGCTCTACGGTCCGCCGCCGCTGCTTCAGCGCATGGTCGAAGCCGGACAGCTCGGCAAGAAATCCGGCCGCGGCTTCTACTCTTACTGAGTCGGCACGTTCGCTCGAACGACGATACTTGGGCTAATCTGTCCAACGGCGGACCAACGGGTCTGGGTCCGGGTCGGCGTCTGCGGCGCAGCGTGCAACGGGTAGGCGCGAGGTAGACCCTCGGTTTTGTAGATAGCAAAGGTTAGGCAACGAATGTCTGAAGTCGAGAACGAACTGGCGCCCTACTACGAGGAGTCGCAGTCGATATACGACGTGTCGGACGAATTTTTCGCTCTGTTCCTCGACCCGACCATGGGCTACACGTGTTCGTATTTCGAACGCGATGACATGACCCTCGAAGAGGCGCAGACCGCGAAGTTCGACCTAGCGCTGGGCAAGCTGAACCTCGAACCCGGGATGACGTTGCTCGACGTCGGGTGCGGCTGGGGCGGTGGGCTTCGCCGGGCGTTGGAGAAGTTCGACGTCAATGTCATCGGCATCACCCTGAGCAAGAATCAGGCCGCGTACAGCAGGGCGTTGCTGGCCGGTATCCTGACCTCGCGGACCGCCGAGGTGCGCCTGCAGGGGTGGGAGGAGTTCAACGACAAAGTGGACCGGATCGTGTCCATCGGCGCGTTCGAGGCGTTCAAGGTCGAGCGGTACCCGTTGTTCTTCGAGAAGGCCTACAACGTCCTGCCCGACGACGGTCGCATGCTGCTGCACACCATCCTGATGCACACCCAGAAGTTCTACCATGACAACAACATCAAGCTGACCATCAGCGATCTGAAGTTCGGTAAGTTCATCGAGGCTGAGATCTTCCCGGGTGGACGTCTGCCCGCCGTCGAAGACATCGAGAAACTGGCCGCCGGCTCGGGATTCACCCTGGAGCGCACGCATCTACTCCAGCCGCATTACGCCCGCACACTTGACATGTGGGCAGCCAACCTGGAGGCCAACAAGGCCGCGGCGATCGAGATGACGTCACTAGAGGTGTATGACCGCTACATGCGCTATTTGACGGGTTGCGCGGACTTCTTCCACCGCGGTATCACCAACGTCGGTCAGTTCACGCTGGTCAAGGGTTAGGCGGGGCAGCCCCGCCGGCGCAGGGCGTTCCTTGTGCGCTCGACGACGTGATCGCAGGCGTCGCGCAGGTCGGCGGCGCTGACACGCACGATCAGCCAGCCTCGCGCGGCGAGGTACTCCAACCGGTGAATATCGTCGGCATGCTGGACCGGGTCGGTCCAATGTTGTCTGCCGTCGTACTCGACGCCGACCATCCACTCGGGCCAGCCGATATCGATACGACGCACGACCCGGCCGGCATCGTCGCTGACGGGTATCTGGGTTACAGGCCGGGGCAGTCCGGCACGTACCAGCAGCAAGCGCAGGCGCGTCTCCTGAGGAGACTCGGCACCGCCGTCGACGAGATCGAGCGCCTGACGTAGCCGTCGAATACCTCTGGCGCCCGGATAGCGGGCCGCGATCTGTTCCACCTCGGTGGTTCTGCAACGGGTCGCATTCAGAAGAGCGTCGATGCGGATGACGCCGGAGTCGACGGGCGTTCGCCTGCCGATGTCGTAGGCGGTTCTAGCCGCAGTCGTGCAGTCGATGCTCTGGATCAGACAGACCTCGTCATCGGAGATGGTGCCGCGGTGGATGAGAATGTCAGGCGTCGTCCCGGAGCGAATGCGAGCGAGTTCTGCGGGAGCCGCGCGAGGCAGCCAGCGGGTGCCGTGCATCGCCGCTGCCGAGGTTCCGGCCAGGGTGGCTTTCCGTTGTGACCACAGCCAGGCCGCCTGTGCACGGTCCCGCGCCGTCCACCGCATGCCGTGCGGAGCATAGACATTCTGATGCACCTTGATGTAGCCCCGGCGGAGGTCCTGCCGGGTCAGCAAGCCGGTGGCGAGAGCTTCTGAGCCGAGGACGAGTTCGTGCACATGGGATTAGGCGTGTCGCGTGGCTGATCAGTTCCCGAAAGTACGGTTTTTGATGGAAATCGGTCGAAATACGTCAGAAACCGTACGCTCGGCGGATTAAGCGGAAGCCAATCGCTTCTTCTCGGCCGCCACGTCGAAATCTGGCGGCGGCCAGGACATGTTCAGACGCTTCATGGCCTCGATCAGCAACTCGGTGACCGCGAGTCGGCTGTACCACTTCCGATTGCACGGCACGATGTGCCAGGGTGCGTACTCAGTTGACGTCCGATCCAGCATCGCCTGGTAGGCCTGCTGATATTGCGGCCATTTCAGGCGTTCGTCGATGTCGCCGGGGTTGTACTTCCAGTACTTGTCCGGCCGCTCGAGTCGCGCGGCCAATCGCTTCTTCTGCTCGTCGAGCGAGACGAACATCGCCACCTTCACCAGCGTCGTGCCGCCGTCCACCAGTTCCCGCTCGAAGGTGTTGATCTCTTCGTAGCGGGGCTCCCACACCTGCGGTGGAACCAGGTTGTGTACGCGCACGATCAGCACGTCCTCGTAATGGGAACGGTCGAAGACCCCGATGTGTCCAGCCGTGGGCAACGCGTTGCGGATCCGCCACAGGTAGTGGTGGCGCAGTTCATCGGGAGTCGGCTTGCCAAAGCTCGTGTACTCGATACCCTGCGGATTAGCTCCTCCCACAACATGTTTGACGATTCCGCCTTTTCCTGCAGTGTCCATGCCCTGCAACACCAGCAGTATCGACCTGGTGTCGCCGGAACGGCTGTTCGCGTAGAGCATCTCCTGCAGTTCGGCGAAGCGCACATTGCGCTCTTCCTGCAGAGTGGGCGCGTCGTCCTTCTTGCCGCGAAACCCGGGAGTCGACTGGGCGTCGATGTCGCTGACCCGGTCGCCGGGGCGGAACATCAGCTCGACCTGCGGTTCGTGTGACCACAGCGACGGCAAGTCAGCAAGTTTGCTCATGACCCCTAGTCAAGCAGTTCAGGCGGAAGCTCCGGCGACGGATGGGGCATCTGTCGAAATTTCTCCAGGGAGCCGCCCACTTCAACGATTCCGCGAAGCGCGCTCCAGGAGAGCATCGTGAGGTAGTCGATCAGCTCGTCGGAGTTCATCCGCGGATTCGACATCCACGAGTGCGTAGCGAGTTGCACGCCGCCGACGATCTGGAATGCCCACGGGCCGATACCGCCGGTATCCATCCCTTCGGCGACCATGCGCCGGCGGAACATCACCGCCAGCATCCGGGCGATGATCTGCTCAGAATCGGCGACCGCCTTACTCCTGCTCGCGGAGTTGTTGGCCATGACGAAGCGGTATGGCTCGGGCTCGTTGGCGACGGTGTGGACGTATACCCGGATGATCTCGCGAGTGAGGTCGAAGCCGTCCAGGTTCGACGACAGTGCTGCGGCCATGTTGGGGATCAGGGTGGTTTGCGCGAAGCGCATCATCACTGCGGTGGTGAGGTCGTTCTTATCGATGAAATAGCGGTAGAGCACTGTCTTCGATACGCCGATCTCCGCCGCGATCTCGTCCATGCTGACGTTGCTGCCGCGGCTACGGATAGCTTCGAGGGTGCCGTCGACCAGTTCGTTTCGTCGTTCGACTTTGTGCTGATGCCAGCGTCGTTTTCGGCCATCTGTCTTGACCGCCGCCGGCGGGGAGCGCTGTGCCACGTTCGCGGTAATCCATTCCCTAGTCCGGGTCAATGATACGGCGACAGGGTCGGACTGCTGGCTTGAGGTGCTGCCGGTCGACAACTTCGCTGCCGGTGGTTGCGCTGATAGCAGATGATGGAGGCGTGGTACATCGATTAAATGTCGCCGGCGGACCGGCTC
>ERZ888423.2167-NODE-2167-length-15317-cov-12.067422_pt1 | contig 15317 bp, 13 predicted proteins | sample MGYA00520523_ERZ888423 | MGnify/ENA primary metagenome ERZ888423 (study PRJEB32303, sample SAMEA104408611) | aquatic metagenome | biome: Brackish water; feature: Pelagic; material: water | place: Baltic Sea | collected 2014-06-08T10:24:00 | depth 30,27 m ...
CAAATGGGAATCCCCACCAACCAATTCGATTCTCACTTAACGCCCGACGCTCTAGATTGACGACATGAAGATCGGCGCCGCTACCCAGCAGTAAGGCGGCCGCCATATCGGACAGGCCAACGGGCGCATTTCGCCGGTCAACGCCGCGCAATGTCCCCCTTTGCGCAGTCCTTCCGGTAGATGCCACGCCGTTGCATTCGCCGCGGCTTGTTCTGAGGCCGCCGCCCCTTCGGCCCGCTATAGGCGCGCTCGACCTTGCGGCGAGCAGTTCGTAATGAGCGTGCCAGCGTTCGACGCCCAGGCGTTGCGCCGCCAGATGCTCGCCCCTGGCTTTTCAGGGCCTGGATCGATGCCGCGTCCCGCCAATAGCAGACCGCGATGCCAAGGCCGTCGGACCGCGCAATAAGCCGGCGCCAGCGTCGCCGCGAAGCCGGGCGGCGGCGGGTTATTCGTCGTAGACGATCAGGGTTTCGACCGGGCAGTCGACGGCTTTCCGTCCGTTCAGGAAGCTCAGTTCGATGATGCAGGCGGCGCCCGGCACGATCGCGCCCTGGCTTTCCAGGAGCCGCTTCGATGCCGCAAGCGTGCCGCCGGTCGCGAGCAGATCGTCCAGCAGGACGATCCGGTCGCTGGGCTGCACCGCGTCCGCCTGGATTTCGACAATATCCGTGCCGTACTCAAGCGCATATTCGTGGGAGATGACGGGGCCGGGCAGCTTGCCCTGCTTCCGCACCATGACGAAGCCCAGGCCGAGCTTCAGCGCGACGGGCGCCGCCGTCAGGAAGCCGCGGCTTTCGATGCCGGCGAACTTCGTCGGCTTCCAGGGCGCGACCGCCGCCGCCAGCCGGTCCACCGTTTCGCCCCAGGCGCCGGGATGCGCCAGCAGGGTCGAGATATCGTAGAACAGGATGCCGGGCTTCGGGAAATCCGGAATGCCGCGAATATGGTCTTTGAGGTTCATCGAAGCGCCTTGCCGTCCGGGAAAACGACGGCGATCCTAAGAGCCGCCGCCCGCCCCCGCAATCGGATATGTCGCCCCATGCCAGATATCGCCCTTCCCGCCGAAGCTTCGGCCGTCATCGTCGGCGGCGGGATCGCCGGCCTCAGCACGGCCTATCATCTGGCGAAGCTGGGCTGGCGGGACATCGTGCTGCTGGAGCGGAAGCAGCTTGCTTGCGGCACGACCTGGCACGCGGCGGGGCTGATCCGCTCCAACATCGGCTCGGCGACGCTCTCCCGCATCGCCATGGCGACGCAGCCGCTGTTCAAGGAATTGGAGGCTGAAACCGGGCAGGCGACGGGCTTCAAGCAGAACGGCAGCCTCGGCATCGCCGACAATCCCGACCGCTGGGAAGAACACAGGCGCGCCTATTCCTTCGCGAAGGCGCTTGGCGTCGAAGCGCATCTGGTCGACGCCTCCGAAGCCGGGCGGCTCTATCCGTTCCTCGAAACCCGGGATCTTCTGGGCGCGCTCTGGTATCCGACCGACGGCCAGGCCAATCCGCTCGACTATGCCCAGGCGCTGGCGAAAGGGGCGCGGCAGATGGGCGTGCGCATCCTCGAAGGCGTCAAGGCGACGGGGATCGCGGCGGCGCGCGGCCGGGTCATGGGCGTCGAGACGGATCACGGCCGGATTGCGGCGCCCGTCGTCGTCAACGCGGCAGGCATGTGGGCGCGGGCGTTCGGCGCGCTCGCCGGTTCGCCCGTGCCGGTTCAGGCCTGCGAGCATTTCTATGTGGTGACCGAGCCTGTCCCCGGCCTGCCCTCGACCCTGCCGGTGCTGCGCGATATGGACGGCTGCGCCTACTACAAGGAGGACGCCGGCAAGCTGCTGCTCGGCGCCTTCGAGCCCAAGGCCAAGCCCTGGGCGCTCGACGGCATTCCGGAAGACTTCTGCTTCGACGAACTGCCCGAGGACTTCGACCATTTCGCGCCGATCCTCGAACATGCGGCCCGGCGCGTGCCCGTGATGGGCCAGGTCGGCTTGCGGAAGTTCTTCAACGGCCCCGAAGGCTTCACGCCCGACCAGCGCTATTATCTCGGCGAGACGGCGGAGCTTCAGGGCTTTTTCGTGATCGCCGGGTTCAACTCCATCGGCATCCAGTCGGGCGCCGGCGCGGGCAAGGCATTGGCGGACTGGATCGCGGGCGGCGAAATGCCGTTCGACCTCTCCGCCGTCGACGCCATGCGCGCCGAGCCGTTTCAGGCCGAACAAAGCTTCCTCGTCCCCCGGGTCAGCGAAGCGCTTGGCCTGCTCTATGCGATGCACTGGCCCTACCGGCAGTTCGAAACCAGCCGGGACGCCGTCCTGTCGCCGCTGCATGGCGAAACCCAGGCGGCCGGCGCCTGCTTCGGCGAGGTCGCCGGGATCGAGCGGCCGAACTGGTATGCGGCGCCGGGCCAGACGCCCGTCTATCGCTACAGCTACAGCCGGCCGCACTGGTTCGACGACGCGGCCCGGGAGCATCGGGCGACGCGGGAAGCTGTCGGCCTGTTCGATCAATCCTCCTTCGGCGCATTCCGCGTGACCGGCAGCGACGCGCTGCCCTTGCTGGAGCGCCTCTCCGCCAACCGCATCGACGTCGCCCCCGGCCGCGTCGTCTATACCCAATGGCTGAACAGCCGCGGCGGCATCGAAGCGGACCTGACGGTCGCGCGGACCGGCGCGGCCGAGTTTCTGGTCACCACCGGGGCCGCCGTCCGCCGCCGCGACCTCGCCCGCCTGACCCGGTTCGCTGGCGAGTATGCGGACGTCCGGATCGCGGACATATCGCGCTCCCGCGCCGTCATCGGCGTCATGGGCCCGCGCGCCCGTGACCTCCTGGCCCCCCTGGCCGACATCGACCTGACCGATTTCCGCTTCGCCCGAACGGCGCTGGCGACGGTCGCGGGCGTCGCCGCGCGCCTGACCCGCATCACCTATATGGGCGCGCTTGGCTGGGAGATCGCCTGCGCCGCCCCGGACGCGCCGATGCTCTGGCGGGCGCTCCTCGCCGCCGGGAAGCCCCTGGGCGCGCGCCCCGCCGGGATGCACGCCATGGACAGCCTCCGCCTCGAGAAGGGCTACCGCCACTGGGGCCACGACATAAGCCCAGAGGACAATCCCCTGGAAGCGGGCCTGGATTTCGTCGTGCGGCTGAACAAACCGACGCCGTTCATCGGGCAGGCGGCGCTCCAGGCGGCGAGCGCGCGGCCGCTCGCCCGGCGCCTGACGGCGTTTCGCCTGGAAGACCCGGCGGCGCTGCTCTACGGCCATGAGCCGATCATCCGCGACGGCGCCGTCGTCGGCTGGATCACGTCTGCGGCCTACGGCCATAGCGTCGGCGCAGCGATCGGCCTGGGCTATGTCGCCGACCCGAGCGCGGCCGACCCGGCGGCGATGCTGGCCGCCGCCTATGAGATCGAGATCGCCGGTCAGCGCTATCCCGCCCTGCCGTCGCTCAACCCCCTATGGGCGCCGGACAATGCCCACATGCGGGCGTAACGGCCGGGCATAACCGCCGTTCGGTCAGGCGAGATGCTGCTTAAAGAAGGCGACCGTCCGCGACCATGCCAGAGCCGCCGCGTCCGGCGCATACCGGGGCGTCGAGTTGTTGTGGAAGCCATGGCGCGTGCCCGGATAGACATGCATCTCATGCTCGACGCCGCTGGCCTTCAGCGCCGCCTCGAAATCCGGCCGCATGGCGTTGATACGGGGATCGTCTTCGGCGTAATGGACGAGCAATGCCGCCTTGATCCGGGGCACGTCCGCGCTCGCCGCGGCCGCGCCATAGAAGGGCGCGCCCGCCTGCAGGTCCGCCCCCATCTCAACCGCCAGCGCGTTCACAACCCCGCCGCCGAAACAGAAGCCCGTGGCGCCGAGCTTGCCCGTGGCGAGCGTATGCGCCTTCAGATAACGGGCGCTGTTCAACAGGTCGGTCATGAGCTTGCCGCGGTCGAGGCTCGCCTGCAGGGCCTTGCCGGCATCGTCATTGCCGGGATAGCCCCCGACCGGCGCCAGGCCATCGGGCGCGAGCGCCAGGAAGCCTTCGACCGCCATCCGGCGGGCGACATCCTCGATATAGGGGTTGAGGCCGCGATTCTCGTGAATGACGATCACCGCCGGAAACGGCCCCGCGCCCGCTGGCTGCACGAGATAGCCGCGCATCCGCCCTGACGTGCCGCCCGGCGAGTCGTAATCGACATAGCGCGGCGTGATGCGTGCGTCGGTGAAGGAAATCTGTTGCGCTTCGGCATAACGCGGCAGCAAGGCCTGGGCCATCGCCATCGCCGAGACGCCGCCGACCAGCGTCAGCGCCGCCGCCCGCTCTAGGAAGACCCGGCGCGGCATCGCCGAGTGGCAATATTCGTCGTAAAGCTCGAAGACTTGAGGATCGATGGCCTGGGGATCGATGGCCTGGGGATCGATGGCCTGGGGATCGATAGCCTGGGGATTGATGTCGTCGTCCGGTCGCATGCGCCGTCTCCCTTTTTTCGAACACGCTCTCCGCGCCAGTATAGCGCGAATCCGGGCGTCGATCATCTCGTGCGTTCGCCGCCGCCGACGCCTTGCCCGCGAGGGCTCATCTGGCCGTTCGGACAGGGTCTGCAACAAAAGCAAGCAGAAGCGCTCGCGGACCTTGCCTCGAACGCCGCATTTTCGATAATATTATTGTCAGATCGCAGCCATCAATGCTGTGGTAATTGCCTTTTCTCTTTTCTACAATTTACGACTTGTCCAATTACGCTAGTAATGCGGGACGGTTTCTCGGCATCTTTGCTTCGCGGGCGCCCCAACCGTCGCAGCTTCCGATGCAGCCTTTGCCGCGCTGGCGTTTCCGGACAGGGCATGGGGCGTCGGCGTGCTTCGCACAAGTTGCATGCTGAGCTGTCCCCATCACAGCAGGTTCATATCCCTTGATAAACCCGAAAAGCGAAGCGCATACTGACGGTTCTACGTCTGGAGGCCAGACCGATGGACTTTTTGACCGCATTCTTCGCGTCGGACCAGTTCGCGCCGCACGGCTACTGTCTCATGTGGCGGCCGGATGTGTTCTGGCTGCATGTGATCAGCGACGCCACCATCGCCATCGCCTATCTGTCGATCCCCGCCGCCATTGCGGTATTCGCCATCCAGCGACGCGGGACCGGCCACCGCTGGGTCCTGTGGATGTTCGGCGCCTTTGTACTGGCGTGCGGCATGACCCACATCTTCAGCATCTGGACCATGTGGTATCCCGACTACGGGGCGTCGGGCATCATGAAGGCGACGACGGCGCTGGTGTCGATCGTCACGGCGGCGGCGCTCTGGCCGTTGCTCCCGAAAGCCATCAGGATCCCGACGGTCGCGGAGCTTGAGGGACGGGTGCAGGACCGGACGGCGCGACTGGAGTCAGCAAACGCCGCGCTCAAGAATGAGAACCTGCATCGCGCCCAGGCTGAGAGCCAGCTTGTCGGCGCCAAGAACGACGCCGAGGCGGCGAGCCGGGCAAAATCCACCTTCCTCTCGGTCATGAGCCACGAACTGCGCACGCCCTTGAATGCGATCCTCGGGTACGCGCAGTTGATGGAAATGACGACGCGCGGCGAATTCGGCGCGACGAATGACAAGAAGGAGGAATATCTCGGCCACATCAGGAGCGGCGGCGAACATCTGCTGCGCCTGATCGAGGAAATCCTGGACCTCTCCCGGATCGAAGCCGGGCACATCTCGATCGCGCCACAAGCCATCGCGCTGAGTGACGTGATCGACGCGACCCTCTCGGAAGTCGCCCCGACCGCCCGAGAAAAATCGATGAAGATCTCTGTCGACGCGATGGCCGACATCCATCTGCAGGCGGATCCGATGCGCCTGCGGCAGGTCCTGTCGAACCTGATCGTCAATGCAGTCAAATACAACGATGAGGGCGGCAACATCTGGATAAGAACCGCGCTTGGCCAGGACGGCAACGTGGAGATCCGGGTCGAGGACGATGGCTGGGGCGTGCCTGAGAACAAGCATCACGAACTGTTTCAACCCTTCGCCCGCCTCGGCCGGGAAACGTCTGGCGTCGGCGGGACAGGCATCGGTCTGGCGCTGACCCAGCGGATCGCCGAGTTGATGGACGGCGCAGTCCGCTATGAGGCGCGGCCGGAAGCCGGCTCGACCTTTGTCGTGTCCCTGCCGGTCGCGGCGCCCGGCGAGCGCGCAAGCGCTGCGGCCGCGGAAGCCGACGGCAATCAGGCGGCCGCCGACCCCGTGCCGCAGATGACTGTGCTCTATATCGAGGACAATGTTTCGAACGTCAGCCTGATGCGCCAGATCTTCGACCTGGCCCTGCCGAATACGACGATCGCGATCGCGCTATCGGGCGCGCAAGGCCTGAAATATGTCGAGACGAACCTGCCCAGCCTCATCTTGCTCGATCTCGGCCTGCCGGACATGGACGGCTTCGCCGTGCTCAATAAATTGCGGGAAAAGCTGGGCGCCGACATGCCCCGCGTCGTCATTGTCACGGCCGATGCGACCGATGCCTCCCGCGACCGAGCCCGCGACCATGGGGTCAGGGAATTCCTGACCAAGCCGTTCAAGATCGACGATATTCTGGCGGTCGCCCGATCCGTCGGACAACGCTTCGGCAAAAGCCCTGACCTGGCCGAGTGCTGAAGCGCGCCGGATCAGACCAGGCCATCCCTTGCGACCGCGTCGCGAAGCGCCCGGCGATGGTCGGGATCGGCGATGGCGATCAGAGCTTCGGCGCGTTCGGCGAGGGTGAGGCCGGCAAGCTCCGCCACGCCATGTTCGGTGACGACCGTGTCGGCGTCGGCCCGCGGCGCCGTCACGGGACCGGAAAGCTTCTGCACGATCCGGGTGGCGCGAGCTTTGCCTGCGGTCGCGCCAAGCGCGATGATCGCGCGGCCGTGTTTTGAGATCAGCCCGGCCCGGTGAAAATCGAGCTGGCCGCCGATGGCCCCCAGATAGCGCTTGCCCGCCGCCTCGGCGCCGACCTGGCCGGTCAGATCGACCTCCAACGCCGAGTTGATCGCGAAGAACGTCTCGAAATGCGCCAGCGTCGCCGCGCTGTGGGTATAAGCCCCGGCGCGCATCGCCAACGCCGGATTGCGGTCGACGTGATCGTACAGGCGGCGGGAGCCATAGAGCGCCGTCGCCACATTGAGGCCCGCGTCGATTTCCTTGTAGCGATTGGAGACCGCGCCGGCATCGATCAGATCGACGAACGAGTCCGCGAAGCTGCCGGAATGCATGCCGAGATCGCGCTTCGACGCCAGCGCCGCCGCAACCGCGTCCGGCAGGGAGCCGACGCCGTATTGCACCGTCGCCCGGTCCGGCACGAGCCGCGCCACATTCGCGGCGACCGCGTGATCGACCGGCCCCGGCGCCCGAGATGTCCACTCCGCCGGCGGGGCGGGCGCGGACACGGTCGCCGCAAAACTGGCGAGCGGCAACACGCCGTCGCCATCGGTCCAGGGCATGCCGGGATTGACTTCGGCCAGCGCGACGCGGGCGCGGGCGATGGCATGGGGCAGATGGTCGACCGTGACGCCAAGGCTGACATTGCCGTCCGCGTCGGGCGGCGTCACCGAACACAGCACGACATCGGGCTTCAGCTTGCCGTCGAACAGGCGCCAGTAATCCGAGAACCGGGCGGGCGCGATATCGAGCCGGCCTTCCAGAAACAGCGCGCCATTGGCGCCGAAGCCATCCATCGCCAGAAACTTGACGCCGGTCGCGGCCATGCGCGCTTCGGGCGCCCCCAGGGGGAAACTCGTCAGCACCCGAAGGCCGGGGATATCCCGGCTGGCCGCGAACAGGGCGTCGGTCAAGCTCGTCGGCTCCGCCCCCAATTGCGCGACGACGACAAGGTCGCCGGGCTGGAGGTAGCGGCGGATATCCATGACGGCGCGGGCCTAGCCGGCCATCGTCAGGCCGCCGGAGACGCTGAGCACCTGCCCGGTCACATAGCTCGCGCGGTCGCTGGCGAAATAGAGGATGCCGTCCGCGATATCCTGCGGCCTGGCGAGGCGGCGGAACGGGATCGCCCGGAGCAGGGCTTCCTTCAGCCGTTCGGACTGGCCTTCGAACAGCGGCGTATCCGTCGGGCCGGGGGCCACGACATTCACGCAGATATTGTAGCGCGCCATTTCCCGGGCGAGCGACTTCGAAAACGCGATGACGCCGCCCTTGGCGCCCGCATAAACCGTCTCCCCCATGGAGCCGACGCGGCCGGCGTCGCTGGAGACGTTGACGATCTTCGCGCCCTTGCCCGCCTCGATCATCGGCTTGACGAAAGCCTGACAGACCCGGACCTGCCCGAGATAGTTCAACTGCACGATTTTCTCGATGAACTCCGGCGTGTTCTGGATAAACGGCTCGGTCCGGTCCCAGCCGGCGACGTTGACCAGAATATCGAGCGCGCCATGGGCCGAAGTCACGGCGTCGGCGGTCGCCAGGATCGCCGGCGGATCGGTCACATCGAGCGCCAGAAACTCGCCGCCGCCGGCCTTGTCGCCAAGCTCGACCGCGAGCGCAGCGCCGCCTGTCGCGTCGATATCGGTGGCGATCACATACGCGCCAGCTTCGCTGAGGGTCAGCGCCGTCGCGCGGCCGATGCCGGACGCGGCGCCAGTGACGAAGGCTTTCTTGCCGGAGAGATCGATCATGCGTGACGTTCCTTGCTGTTATTCATGGCCCGGCCGCCACCGTGTCGGCCATGGCTCGCCCATATCGACAAGCGTCGCCCGCAGCGGCGCCGCCAGAATCCTGATTGCGGCGCCTTCGGCGAAAATCAGGTCGACGCTATCCTCCCCCGGCCGCACGCTCATCAGGGAGAGGATGCGCGCCCGGTCGTCGCGGTCATAGCCGCGCGACCGGATCGCGCTGACATTGTCGATCCGCAGCAGGGCATGGGTCCGGTAATAGAGCGGGCCGTCCTTATCCTGGCTTTCGCCGCGCTCCCACATGAAGCGGTTGAGCGCCACCGCGAACCGCTTTTCATCGGGCAAGGCCGCGATATCGCTGACCGGGACCAGCGCATCCTGCAGACAGGCGGCGATGACAGACAGGTCCGTCGGGTCTACCGCGACGAGGCGCAGCGGCGGCCCGTCGCTCATGTCTCCCGCTCCCGCACGATCTCCGCGCCGCATGCCGTCAATTTGCGTTCAACCCGCTCATAGCCGCGATCCAGATGGTAAATCCGATTGACCACAGTCTCGCCTTCCGCCGCCAGCCCCGCAAGCACCAGGCTGACCGAAGCCCGGAGGTCGGTCGCCATGACGGGCGCGCCCTTCAGCCGCTCGACGCCCCGGATCATCGCGGATGCGCCATGGACGTTGATGTTCGCCCCCATCCGCGCCAGTTCCGGCACATGCATAAACCGGTTCTCGAAGATGGTTTCCGTCACCATCGCCGCCCCTTTGGCGGTCGACATCAGCGCCATGAACTGGGCTTGCAGATCGGTCGGAAAGCCCGGATAGGGCTCGGTCATCATGTCGACGCCTTCGAGGCGCCCATTGGCCCGGGCGACGCGGAAGCCGCGCGCCGTCGCCGTGAAGGCGACGCCGGCGGAGGCAAGCACTTTCGCCGCCGCCTCCACATGGTCCAACTGGCCGCCGATCAATTCGACGTCGCCGCCGGTGAGCGCCGCCGCCATGGCGAAGGTGCCGGTCTCGATCCGATCCGCGATGACCGGATGCACCGCATGGCCAAGCCGCGCGACGCCCGTGATCCGCAGCGTATCCGTCCCGACGCCCCCGATCTTGGCGCCCATGGCGATCAGGCAGGCTGCGAGGTCGCCGATTTCCGGTTCGCGCGCCGCATTCAGGATGGTGGTTTCGCCATGGGCCAGCACGGCGGCCATCAGCGCATTCTCGGTCGCGCCGACGGACACCATCGGAAAGGCGATGCGCCCGCCCTTCAGGCCCTTGGGCGCGCGGGCATGAATATAGCCGGCTTCCAGTTCGATCTCGGCGCCCAGTTCCTCGAGCGCCATCAGGTGCAGATCGACCGGCCGGTTGCCGATGGCGCAGCCGCCGGGCAACGAGACCTTCGCTTCGCCGCCCCGCGCCACGAGCGGGCCGAGCACGAGAACCGAGGCGCGCATCTTGCGGACGATGTCATAGGGCGCTTCAAAGCTTGTGAAACGCTCGGCGCGGATGAACAGCCTGCGTCCCCGGCCGTCCGGCGACGGCGTGGCCTGAATGTCGGCGCCGAGTTCCTTCAGCAGCGCCGACATCGACACGATGTCGGCCAATTCCGGGACGTTCTCCAGCGTCAGGCCGTCGGATGAAAGCAATGCCGCCGCCATCAACGGCAATGCCGCATTCTTTGCGCCGCTGATCGGGATCTCGCCGATCAATGGGCTGCCGCCACGGATGCGCAGACGATCCATGATGCCCTGTCTTCCTCGTGTGCTGTCTGCCGGATTCGCAAGGTCGGTCGGAGCCTAATGCGAATTCGCGTGAAGGGGAACCGATCCGATCCCGTCATATACGGCAAGGATTATGGCGCCGGCGCGCCGCGCGCCGGCCAAAACCAGGGCGCTCGATCGCGCCGGGCCGCGCCCGCCCGGCGCAGGCCGAAAACCGACTGAACCTAGAGCGTAGCGTGCCGCGCGCGCGCGCCGCGCTCGATCGCCGCGGCCGGCAGGCGGCCGATGGCGAGGCGATGGCGCATCATTTCCAGAAGCCGGGATTCCTCCTGGCTGACGACGGCGTCAGCCGCCGCAATATCGCAGGCGAGGGCATAGGCGGTTTCGCAGAGCTTTTCCGGCAGCGCTGCGGCGACGCTGTCGAGCGCCGCCTCCAGGCCGTTCTCATCGGTCAGCATGTCGACGCAGGCGCTGGCGTCGGCGGACAGCCGGTCGAAATCGTAATCCTTGAAGACCGGCAGCAAGCGAACGATATCGCCGATGGCGCGCATTTCGGCGTCCGTCATATCCGCATCGGCGGCGGCGATCAGCACCATGACACGGACCAGGGCGGCATGATGATCGAGCGAAACGGCTTTCGCCATGACGGACACTCCATTCGGGGGGATCGGATTGCGCCGGGTTAAAGCCGTCGCCGGGCTTCCCGTCAACCCGCGACCGGCAGCCAGAGCACGTCGTCGATCCGATCGGCGCCGGCCGCGAGCATCACCAGCCGGTCGAAGCCCATGGCGACGCCTGCCGCCGGCGGCATGCCGTGGTCGAGCGCCTGGAGGAAATCCTCATCGATGGCGCGGTCGCCGCCAGCCGCGCGGATCGCCGCCAGGTCGGCTTCGAACCGCTGGCGCTGCTCTGCCGCGTCGATCAGTTCGCCGAAGCCGTTGGCGAGTTCGAAGCCGCCGGCAAAGACCTCGAACCGCTCGGCGACGCGGGGATCGGCCGGGTCGAGGCGCGCCAGCGCCGCCATGCGCGCCGGATAGCCGTGCAGGACGACCGGGGCGGCGGCGCCAAGGCCCGGCTCGATCCGGTTCAGCAGGCAGCGGAAGAAGACATCGTCATAGCCGTCCTCCGGCGCGGTCGCGATCCCGGCCCCATTGGCCGCGGCGGCGATGGCGGCCGCATCCTGCTGCAGGGGAACAGGGTCGAAGCCAAGCGCCGCCTCGAAGGCCTGGGCGACGGAAACCCATTCGGGCGCCGCGTCCGGCCGGTAGGGCGGCAGCGGCCCGAGAGGCGCCGCCGCATGGACCGCGACCCGGATCAGGGCGAGCACATCCGCCGCGATTCGCCGCCAATCGGCGCCGGGTCGATACCACTCCGCCATCGCGAATTCCGGATGATGGGTCCGGGAGCGTTCGCCGTTCCGGAAGACATGGCCGATCTGGAAGATCGGGCCGGCCCCGGCGACGAGCAGCTTCTTCATGGCGAATTCCGGGCTGGCATGCAGCGTCATCGCCCGCTTGCCGCCTTGCCAGTCGCGCAATTCCGTCTCGAACACATCGAGGCCGGCCTCCATGCCGGCGGAGACCTGGAGGCTCGGGGTTTCGACTTCCTGGAAGCCTTCGGCCTCGAACCAGGCGCGAACCGCCTTCAGAATGCGGCCGCGGGCCTGAAGATAGGGCAGCCGCGCCGCAAACCTGTCGGGCCGCCAGGATGGCGCGCTTTCGCTCATTGCCGGGTCATCCTATAGCTCTCCCCATGAAGATCCTCACCGACATCCAGGCGCTGGCCGACGCTGGCCTCATCCCGCCCGCCGCCGCGGCCGCCCTCGCGCCGGTGGCGGCGCGCTATGCCGTCCGCGTCACGCCGGAGATGGCCCAGCTGATCGACGGCCCCGACGATCCCATCGCCCGGCAGTTCATTCCAGACGCGGCCGAACTTGCGACGACGCCGGAGGAACGGGCCGATCCCATCGGCGACGACGTCCATAGCCCGCTCCCCGGCCTGATCCACCGCTATCCGGATCGGGTGCTGTTAAAGCCGATCAACGTCTGCCCGGTCTACTGCCGATTTTGTTTCCGGCGCGAAACCGTCGGCCATGCGCCCGCCATGACGCCGGCCGAACTGGACGCCGCGATCGCCTATATCGCCGATCGGCCGGCGATCTGGGAAGTGATCCTGACCGGCGGCGACCCGATGATGCTGAAGCCGGCCAGCCTCAAGCGCATCGTCAAGGGCCTGGAGGCCATTCCTCACGTCCAGATCCTGCGGCTCCACACCCGCGTGCCGATCGCCGATCCAGCGCGCGTGACCGGAGACCTGATCCAGGCGATCAAGGGCGCCGGCCGCCTCGCGCCCTATGTTTCGATCCATGCCAATCATGCGCGGGAATTGACGCCGGCGGCGCGGGCCGCCGCGGCGCGCCTCGCGGACGCCGGCATTCCCTTGCTGGCGCAGACCGTGCTGCTGCGCGGCGTCAATGCCGATGTCGAGACGCTGGCCGACCTGATGCGCGCCCTGGTCAGCGCCCGCATCCGCCCCTACTACCTGCATCATCCGGACCTGGCGCCGGGCACGGCGCGCTTCCGCCTGTCGATCGCGGAAGGCCAGCGCATCGTCGCCGGATTGCGCGGCGCGCTTTCCGGATTATGCCAGCCGACCTATGTTCTGGACGTGCCGGGCGGTTTCGGAAAATCGCCGGTCGGGCCGTCCTTTGTGACGAACGAGGACGGCGCCATGCAGGTGCGCGACCCGTTTGGCGGCGAACATGCCTACCCGCCGCGTATTGCGGGTGAGGCGGACGGCTGCTAGAAGCGCCGCGACCCTGAGAAATTTAAACAGAACTGAAACGAGGCCGCCATGAAGGTCATCGCGAACACAATGCGTCCGGGCCATGCCCTCGAGCATGAAGGTCGCCGCTACATCGTCATCAAGCACGAGCTGATTTTGCCCGGCAAGGGCAATGCCTTCATCGCGCTCGACATGCGGGATGTGAGCACCGGCACCAAGACCAACGTCCGCTTTCGCACCGGCGATACCGTCGAGCGCCTGATGACCGATGAAAAAGACGCCCAGTTCCTGTTCGCGGAAGGCGATCTCTTTACGTTCATGGATACGGAAACCTACGACCAGTTCGCCATGGACCGCGAGACTATCGGCGATAAATGCGAATTCCTGCAGGAAGGCATGGCGATCCGCATCAATACCGTGGACAGCGCGCCCGTGGGCATCACCCTGCCGACGACAGTCGTCCTGGAAGTCACGGAAGCCGACCCCGTCGTCAAGGGCCAGACGGCAAGCTCATCCTACAAGCCCGCCATTCTGGAGAACGGCATGCGCATCAACGTGCCGCCGCATATCGCGAGCGGGACGCGCATCGTCGTGCATACCGAAAATCGCGAATATGTGGAGCGGGCGAAGGACTAGGCCCGCATCATGCGCCGCAGCCCCGTCATGACCATGATGATCCGGGCGGCCGAAAAGGCCGGCCGGGCGATTCTGCGCGACTTTGGCGAGGTCGAGCATCTGCAAGCATCGCGCAAGGGCCCGCGGGACTTCGTGACCGTCGCCGACGAAAAGGCCGAACGCATCCTGCGCGAGGAATTGCAGCGCGCCCGGCCGCGGTTCGGCCTGCTGATGGAGGAATCCGGCGAGATCGAGGGCGAGGACACCTCTCATCGCTTCGTCATCGACCCCATCGACGGCACGACCAACTTCATGCACGGCATCCCGTTTTTCGCCATTTCGGTGGCGCTTGAGGAAAGCCGGGAAGCGGTTGCGGGCGTCGTCTACAATCCCGCGACGGACGAGCTGTTCTGGGCGGAGCGCAACGAAGGCGCCTACCTGCACGATCGCCGCCTCCGCGCGTCCGGCCGGACCGCGCTCGCCGACGCCCTGGTGGCGACGCCGCCCTATGTGCCGGCCGCCCATGATTTCGCCGAATGGCGCGCGATCACGACTGCGCTGGCCGATGCGACGACGATCCGGAGCTATGGGGCCGCGTCCTTGAACCTCGCCTATGTCGCGGCGGGGCGGCTGGACGGCTATGTCGAAACCGGTCTGAAGCCCTGGGACAGCGCTGCCGGCGGCATCATCCTGCAGGAGGCCGGCGGCGCGATCACCGACTTTGCCGGGGGCAAGCAATGGCTGAAATCCGGCGATGTCGTCGCGGGTTGCGCCAATCTGCAGCCCAAGCTGCTGGAGATTGCGGCGCAGGCCCGGAAATCCGTGGCCTGATCCGGCCCGGTCGAATGGCTTCGGTTGTCGCCGCCGCAGCATTCCGCTAGATTGGCCACAGTTTTCCGTACACTGTTTGGAGCGACCGCGATGGCGGTTTCCAATGGATACGCCAAGCGTCGCCCCAGCCGCTTCCGGCGGGGGCTGACGGCCAGCGCATTGATGCTGACGCCCGTGGGCGCCGTGCTTGGCGCCGGCGCGGCCCTGGCGGATGGCGTGCTCGTCATCGACAGCCGCGGCGCCAACTTCACAAGCGGTCCTCTGGCCGACGCCCTGCCGTGGACCACGCCTTATGCCAATGGCGCTGTCGTCGTCGACCTTGGCGTGCTGGATGGCGGCGCGCCGGCATTTGCGCCAATTACGCTCCGGCCGCCCCGGGATCTGCTGGCCGAAGCGCCTGTCACCTTGCGCGCGCCCGGATCCGCCGTCCTGAACGACCGGCAACTTGCCGCCGCGCCGCCAGTGCCGCCGCGCCGTCCGATCGCGCTGACCGAGCCCGAACGCGTGCTGCTCGCCGCCGCCTTGCCGGCGGAGCCGCGCGCCATGGCCGTGCCGATGCCGTACCTGCCGCCCGCCGCCGCGCCAATGCCAGCTCCAGCGCCAGCCGCAATGCCGGATCCGGCGCCCGTCGATACGCCACGGCCGCGCTCGATGGCGCCCAATATCCTTGCCGCCAGGCCGAATGCGCCGCTCGCGCCGCCGCCGGCCCCGGCCGCGCCACAGGCGCCGCTGCCGCCGCTC
>ERZ888423.2168-NODE-2168-length-15309-cov-5.729972_pt1 | contig 15309 bp, 15 predicted proteins | sample MGYA00520523_ERZ888423 | MGnify/ENA primary metagenome ERZ888423 (study PRJEB32303, sample SAMEA104408611) | aquatic metagenome | biome: Brackish water; feature: Pelagic; material: water | place: Baltic Sea | collected 2014-06-08T10:24:00 | depth 30,27 m ...
ATCGCTTGGGTAGTCAGATTGCCACCAAGCTGAAGGTGTACGCCGGTCCCCGGCATCCCCATGCTGCCCAGAACCCCAAAGCACTCGAGATCAAGGGCGCACGACGCGAGGTGAAATCATGAGCACCATCCAAGCCACCGGACGTCGTAAGCAAGCTGTGGCCCGAGTACGGCTTCGAGCCGGTACCGGTCAGATCACGGCCAACGGGCGTTCCTTCGAGGATTACTTCCCGTCGGCCGTGCACCGCAAGCTGATCACCGAGCCGTTGCGAGTGACCGATCAGGAAGAGGCCTTCGACATTGATGTGAACCTCCACGGCGGAGGACTGTCTGGCCAGGCTGGCGCCTTTCGCCTCGGCATCACCCGGGCCATCATCGAACTCGACCCCGAGCACCGCCCCGCGGTGAAGGCCGAGGGACTCCTCACCCGTGATCCACGGAAGAAGGAGTCGAAGAAGTACGGCCTCAAGAAGGCCCGGAAGGCTCCGCAGTACAGCAAGCGCTGATGTCCCATCCTCGTTTCGGTACCGACGGCGTTCGGGGTGTCGCCAACGGCGAACTCACCCCGGACGTCGCGGTGGCCCTGGCCCGGGCTGCCAGCGAGGTCCTCGGCGGGAACCGCGTCGTCATCGGGCTCGACACCCGCCGGTCCGGCCCGATGCTCGAGGCGGGTCTGGTGGCCGGCTATCTGGCCAGTGGCGTCGATGTCGATCTGCTCGGCGTCGTGCCCACGCCGGCCGTGGCTTGGGTATCGGCCCACGACGGAGTGCCGGGGGTGATGATCTCGGCCTCGCACAATCCATTCGCCGACAATGGCATCAAGCTGTTCGCCCCAGGCGGACTGAAGTTGAGCGATGCGGTCGAGGCCACGATCGAGGCTCGTTTCCACCAACTGCTCGACGGGATGTCGGCCACTGCGCCTCCCGTCGGTGCCGCTGTCGGCATCACCCGACGGTCCGAGCGATCACGTGGCTGGCAGGATGCGGTCTGCGCGTCGATCGGTCACCGGCGTTTCGAGGGCGTGCGGGTGGTGCTGGATTGCGCCAATGGTTCGGCCAGTGGCGTTGGTCCCGAGATCTTCTCCACGCTGGGAGCCGATGTGGTGGTCGTGGGCAACGAGCCCGACGGGATCAACATCAACGCCGGTTGCGGCTCGACACATCCGGAACTCCTCCAAGCGGCTGTTGTCGACCACGGTGCCGATCTGGGGCTTGCCTTCGATGGCGACGCCGATCGTTTGATCGCGGTGGACGAGGTCGGGAGGATCGTCGACGGCGATCACGTGCTGGCCATGCTGGCCCACGACTGGAGCCAGACGGGGCGGTTGGCAGAGAACAGTGTGGTCGTTACGGTCATGTCCAACCTGGGATTCCGGCGAGCGATGGCTTCGGCCGGCATCAACGTCATCGAGACAGCAGTGGGGGACCGCTACGTGCTCGAAGCGCTCGACCAGGGTTCGTTCTCCCTCGGCGGCGAACAGTCGGGCCACGTGATCTGTCGAGATCTGGCCACGACCGGCGATGGCGTGCTGGCCGGTGTTCAGTTGCTCGATGCTGTTCTTCGTTCGGGCAGTTCGCTGGGGGGCCTGGCCGGCGCGGCGATGACCTCGATGCCTCAAGTCCTGAAGAACGTTCGTCTTCCCGCTCGCGATCCACAGATCGTCGAACTTCTCCAGGGCGAAGTCACGGCCGCCGAAGACCAGATGGGCGCCGACGGCCGGGTCCTGGTTCGGGCCTCGGGCACCGAGCCACTGGTTCGGATCATGGTCGAACATCTCGACGCGGTGACGGCCGAACGGGTTTGTGATCACCTAGTTTCGGTGACCGAAGCGCTGGTCCGGAAAGGAACGTGATCCCACGGCATGATTCCGACCTTGCGGGCTGAGTTTCCGATGCGGAGGATGAGCCGGCGAAGAATTTCAGAATCAGGGGTATCACTCAGTATTTGCCCGCTGCGTGCCGATGTGAACGATGACGGGACGATGTCAAGGAGCTAGCTCGCAATCATGTGTGGAATCATCGCAATTGTTCGTAGACGTTCGACCCGTACGGTCCCTGCATCCGATGCACTGTTGACGCAATTGGCCCTGGCCAGTACCGAGGTGCCGGCACCGAACCACCCTGAACTGGCTGCGGCGTTGTCGACGACAGGCTCCCGTTTGGGTGAAGTTGATCGTCTGCTTCGAGGTGAAGCCGGGCTGCAGGCGTTGCTGGATGATCCCGGTTTGGTGCTCGGCATCACGCAGCATCTGGCCCAGATCTGGACCGCCCTCGAGCGGATCGATGGCTATCTCGACGCCGAGGGAGATCGCATCGCAGATCTCGAGGCGGTCAACGGAGGCTTGATCTTGGCCAAGGACGCGGCGTGGGCCATCGAACGAGACCGGTTACGCACGGCCCGTGAGGTGGCCGACCTTGCCGGACCCAATCCCAGCGGCGCGGCCATCGCCGTGATGCTGAGCGTCCAACAGGCACTGAGTGCACTGGATCGGCTCGAGGTGCGGGGCCGCGACAGCGCCGGTCTCCATGTACTGGTACGTCATCACGGCCTGGATCTCGAGTCGGGGTCGGTGCGAGCTCTGCTCGACCACCGCATGGCCGACACCCTCTTCACCCACGGCGCTGTTCGTACCCCCGAGGGCTTGCTGAGCTTCATCTACAAGGCCGCGGCCGAGATCGGTGAACTGGGCGACAACACCATGGCCATGCGGGCCGCTATCATGCACGACGATCTGTTGCGGATGGCTCTGCGAAACGAATCGGCCGAAGCCACCGTCCTGGGCCACACTCGTTGGGCCTCGGTAGGAATCATCTCCGAGCCCAACGCCCATCCGGTGAACAGCGATGAACTGGACACCAGTTCAGGGCCGTACGTGACGGCGACGCTGAACGGCGACGTCGACAATTTTTCGGATCTGATCGCCACCGAGAAACTTCGGATCGCGGGGGAGATCACCACGGACGCCAAGGTCATCCCGACCCTGGTCTCGCGTGGGCTGGGCGAAGGTCACGACCTGGACGAATCGGTGCGGCGAGCGGTTGCCCAGTTCGAGGGATCGGTGGCCATCGGCATCAGTAGTTCGACTGCTCCCCAGGATGTTCATCTGGCGCTGCGAGGCAGCGGCCAGGGAGTGTTCATCGGCCAGGCCGAGGATGCCGTCATCGTGGCCTCCGAGCCCTATGGCGTCGTCGAGGATGCTTCGGCCTACCTGCGGATGGACGGTGAGACGCCGGCTGATCCGATGAATCCGACGGTCAGCCAGGGACAGATCGTGCGGATCTCGGGCGCGCAGGCCGGAGATCGTGTTGCCATTACCCGGTTCGCTTACGACGGCACGCCGTTGCCGGTCGACGACACGGAGTGGAAGGCACCCGACGTCACCACCCGTGACATCGACCGCGGTGATGCGGATCATTTCCTGCTGAAAGAGATCAGCGAATCGCCGGTCTCGTTCGCCAAGACGCTGCGGGGCCGAATCGTCGACATCGACGGCGAACTCGAGGTTCGACTGCCGGCCGAGACCATGCCGGACTCGGTTCGGCGCCGCATCTCCTCCGGGGAGATCAAGCGAATCGAGGTCATCGGTCAGGGCACGGCGGCGGTGGCCGGTCAAGCGGTGAGCGCCGCGTTCGATTGGGCCCTGCGAGGAACCTCGATCCCGGTGCGGGCCATCACAGCGACCGAGCTGTCAGGTTTCCACCTCCGAGATGACATGAACGACACGCTGGTGATTGCCATCAGCCAAAGTGGAACGACGACCGATACCAACCGTACCGTCGACCTCATCCGGGCCCGGGGTGCCGTGGTTCTGGCCATTGTCAACCGGCGGGGGAGTGATCTGGTCGACAAGTCCGATGGGGTGCTGTACACCTCTGACGGTCGGGACGTCGAGATGAGCGTCGCGTCGACCAAGGCTTTCTATGCGCAGATCGCCGCCGGGTTCCTGATGGCGCTCGGCGTGTCGGCCCTCATCGAAGGTCGTGTTTTGGGAGCCGCAGAGGAGCAAGCGCTGCTGCGGTCGTTGCGTTCGTTGCCGGAGGCGATGAGGGCCACACTGTCGAAACGTCCCGAAATCGCCGCCGCGGCCGGACGTCATGCACCAAGTCGACGCTATTGGGCCATGGTCGGCAATGGCGCCAACCGGGTGGCAGCCCAGGAGCTGCGCATCAAGCTCAGCGAACTCTGTTACAAGTCCATCGCTTGCGATGTCACCGAAGACAAGAAGCACATCGATCTGTCGTCGGAGCCCATGATCCTGGTGTGCGCGGCGGGGCTGGTCGGATCGAATGCCGACGACGTGGCCAAGGAGGTCGCCATCTTCCGGGCCCACAAGGCGGCCCCGATCGTGATCGCCACCGAGGGCGAGAACCGCTTCTCTTCGGCGCTCGAGGTGATCGCCGTCCCTGATGTGCATCCACTGCTGGCCTTCGTGTTGTCCACCGTGGTCGGCCACCTCTTCGGCTACGAGGCTGCGTTGGCCATCGATGCCTCGGCTCGCCCACTGCGAGAAGCACGTGGCGTGATCGAACACTACGTGGGAGCCTCGGGAGACGACTGGTTCGAGTCCTTTGGTGAAGAGCTCGAACCCAGGGCCGCTCGCTTCTTCGATCTGCTCCGCTCCAATGACTACAACGGCCACCTCGAGGCGTCGACGGCCGCCCGTCTGGCCATGCTCCTCCGCTTTGCCACCGGGGTGATCCCGTTCGACAGCTACCAGACCGAGATGGGCAAGGTGGGTACGCCGGGCACGATCGTCGAGGACTTGGCGAGCGCTTTGACCGCAGCCATCGAAGAACTGACTCGACCAGTCGATGCCATCAAGCACCAGGCCAAGACGGTGACCGTCGGTATTTCTCGTGCTGACGAGAGCCTGCTGCAGGCCGAGCTCATTCAGGATGTCTTGGCCACCGGCTGTCCCCGAGACCGGCTCAGCTACCGTTCGCTTCGGGCTCTGGCCGCGCTCAGCCCTGCGGTGGAGGAGGTCGTGGGTTACACCCGCTACCGGATCGAGGGCGACAACGTCTCCTCGGCCATGGTGTCGGTGGTCGACCGAGGTGGCATCTCCACCGCCCTCACGTCCCGGGTCGACAAGGATCCTTCCCTGCGTGGCACCAAGCACCGGGTGGCTGTCGAGCTCGAGCCATTGGTGACGGTCGGCTCCGACGGGAGGGTGGTGCTGATCATCCCCGAAGTCAAGGATGGTGAGTCGACGGGGCTGACGCTGTGCCACCTCAAGCTCGAGGACGATCTGGGCACGGCCACGGCTCGTGCGGTGCTCCAGGGTTACCGAAATCGCTATCGCCAGCTGGTTGATGTCGTGACCGAGCGTGAACCTTCGTTCCGGGAGGATCTCTTGGCCGAGATCGACACCGTGCAGTTGTTGACCTCGCCGATCTCCGAGATCGCTGCCCGGTGGATGGCGAGCTGAACGTCTCCTACCGGTCTGACGTGTGCCGGTCGGTCTGGCCACGCAATAGCGTCGTGTCATGAGTGAACCCATTCGTCTGGCCATCGATCGAGCGATGGTCGTCTTCGGCGGGGGCCAGGGACTGATGCCAGAGCTGGCGGCTGATGCCGTGCTGGCTCGAGCTCGATCTGGCGAGATACAGGCGGCAGTCCCGCGCTTGTTGGAGCTGATGACGGATGATCAGCTGGGAGACGTCGAGCCGTGGACGATCGCTCGACTGTTCGAAGACCAGAGCTGGCGTCAGTGGAGCGATGAGCAACGAGAGTGCGTCGAGGCCGTCCTCGACGCGTGGTGGTCGACGTTGTTGGTTCTGTACCCCTTCGAGCCCGGCGTCGACGATGTACTGGCGACCTTGGCCGTCTTCGGGTTGCCCCTCGTGCGTTGGCTGCTCCCACTCCTGGAATCTCTCGACGGCTCCGGAACCCTCCACGTGCGAGACATCGTGCTCGGCGGTCTGCCTGGCCCTGGCTGGCGCGAGCATCAAGCAGCCCGTCTCGAGATTCTGGGCTGGTGTCGGAGCGAACCGGTGGTCATGGGCCTGGCCGTGGTCGGCGGCGTCCACCTGGCTCCGGGTGAGCTTGGCCTGCTCCTCGACGAATTGCTCTGATGCGGCCGATCGTCACCCCTTCCCAGATGCGACAAGCAGACGAGGCCGCACCGGAAACGTCCGAGGAGCTGGTCGGGCGGGCCGGCTGGGCGGTGGCTCGAACAGCTCGGTCCATGCTGGGCGGCAGCTATGGACGCCGGGTGGTGGTGCTGGCGGGCCGAGGAACCAACGGCGCCGATGGCCGAGTGGCGGCCGCCGTGCTGGTCCGGTGGGGAGTGCGGGTCGAGGTGGTCGACTGCGAGCCCGATGTTGGGGGCACGCTGTCTGTCGAGTCGGCCGAACGGCTGGCTGCGTTGATTGCCGATGCTGATCTGGTGATCGATGCTGTCTTCGGGACGGGGTTTCGAGGCACGTTCTACGGACCGGAGGTCGGCGACACGCCGGTGTTGGCGGTCGACCTTCCCTCCGGTGTCGACGCACTGACCGGTCGGGTGCCGGGCCGTCCGGTGCCGGCGACTCGCACCGTCACCTTCGTGGCGGCCAAGCCCGGCCTTCTCCTTTGGCCGGCCGCTCGGTATGTGGGAGTGCTCGAGACGGTGGACATCGGGGTCGACCCCGGAACCGTCGACCGGTGGTGGCTGGATGACGACGACGTCACCTCGGGCTGGCCCCGGCGTTCGGCACAGGCGCACAAGTGGCAGAGCGCGGTGTGGGTCATCGGAGGTGGACCGGGCATGACCGGGGCGCCGAACCTGGCGGCGCTGGCGGCCGGGAGAGCGGGGGCTGGGTATGTGATGCTGTCGATTCCCGGCGACGATGACTCGATGACCGGTGGGGCTGGCGGTCCGATCGAGTCGGTTCGTCGGGTGCTGGAGCCGGACTGGTCGGTGTCGGTCGGTGCAGAGGTGGGTCGAGTCAGGGCGTTGGTCCTGGGGCCTGGGCTGCCAGTTCGGTGGGCCGACGAGGTTCGTTCGGTCGTTCGCTCGTGGCCGGGACCGCTGGTGCTCGACGCATCGGCCATCGACGCGGTCGGCGCCGAGCCGGAGCTGCTGCGATCGAGATCGATTCCGGCGGTCCTCACTCCTCACGCCGGCGAGTTCGAACGGTTGGCCCAGCGAGTCGACGAACCGATGAACCATCGAGATCCAGCACTCGATCCGATCGTCTCGGCGGAAGACATGGCCGAGAGGACGGGTGCGGTGGTGGTGTTGAAGGGTCCCACCACGGTCGTGGCCGACCCGAACGGATCGACCTGGGTGTCGACCACAGGAGACGCACGGCTCGCCACCGCCGGCACCGGAGACGTCCTTGCCGGGTTGATCGGTGCTGCGTTGGCCCAGGGGCTCGCTCCGGGCCCGGCAGCAGCGCTGGCCGTGCATCTCCATGGTCAGGCCGCGAGAAGGGGACATCGGGTTGGGTTGATGGCCGGAGACCTTCCAGAGCTGGTGGCCCAGGTCCTGGCGGGTTGCTGCGAGTCTTCATGAAGGTTCTGCTGGTCGAACCCTGGCTCGGGGGTTCCCATCTCGCTTGGGCCCAGGGTCTGGCGGCCGCGAGCCAGCACGAGATCACCATCGTGGGTCTTCCTGCCGAACTCTGGCGCTGGCGACTTCAGGGTTCGGCCCCGACATTGGCCGCTTCGGTCCGCACCGAGGTGGCTCGGCATGGCACGCCCGACCTTCTCCTGATCAGTGGGATGACCGATGTCGCACAACTCCTGGGGCTGGTCCGGATCGTCATTGGGCCTGACGTCGCGGTGGCCGTCTACCAGCACGAAACCCAATTGTTGTATCCGACCGTTCGCGCCGACCGTTCGGCTGTGCTGGTGAACTGGACGTCGTGGTTGGCGGCCGACGCGGTCTTCTTCAACAGCGACACACATCGTCGAGAGGTCGTCGAGGCGCTGCCGGGCTTCTTGGATTCGTTGCCTGATCATCATCATCTCGATCTGCTGGACGAGGTCATCGCCAAGTTCGAAACCTTGCCGCTCGGTGTCGACCTGTCGTGGGTCGGGCCGGGGGATCGAACCGACAATCCGCATCCGGTGATCTTGTGGCCTCACCGATGGGAACCCGACAAGGCGCCCGAGGTGTTCGATCGAGCCCTGGCTCGGCTCTCGGCGGCCGGGCTGACCCACCGTGTCGTGCTGGCAGGCGAGGCCCCGACCGTCGACGATGGCATGAGGGCTCGTGTCGCGGCTCGTCACGGGCCCAACGTCGTGGCCATGGGGCCGCTGTCGTTGCCCGAGTATCGCGACGCTGCCCGCACCGCAGATCTCGTGGTGAGTTGTGCTCGGCACGAGTGGTTCGGGATCGCGGTGGTCGAGGCAGTTGCTGCTGGCAGTATCCCGGTGGTTCCCGACGCCCTGGCGTATCCCGAAGTGCTGGGTCACCGGGGATACCGTGCGGGAACGTTCGGGTCGGCCCTGGAGGCAGCGGTGCGAGCGTGGAAGCCCCAGGATCGTGCGTCGGCGTCGCTTGTTCGACAGGTGCAGCGATTCGACTGGTCGGTCATGGGGCCCCGTTACGACCGTCGGCTTGGTGAACTCTCTAGACGACGGTGACCGAACGGTCGTGACGAATGATCGGGTGTGTGTGGGCACTAGGGTCGGAGCGTGATCACAGACATTCCGGGTGTTGCCGTCGGGCACTGGACGAATCACGAGGCGCGGACGGGTTGCACGGTGGTGGTGCTGCCCGAGGGTTCGGTGGCATCGGGTGAGGTGCGAGGCGGAGCCCCGGCAACACGAGAGTTCGCGCTGCTCGACCCGCTACGAACCGTTACCGCCGTCGATGCCGTGGTGTTGTCGGGGGGATCGGCCTTCGGCTTGGCCGCCGCCGATGGCGTGATGAGCTGGCTCGAGGGGCGTGGCCGTGGCTTCGAGACGTCATTCGGTCGCGTTCCGATCGTGGTCGGGATGAGCCTGTTCGATCTGGGTGTGGGCGATCCGACCGTTCGGCCGACAGCGGCCGATGGGCGGTCGGCGGCCGACGCCGCAGCGGAACAAGCCTTCCCGTTGGGTCAGGTGGGCGCCGGTACCGGCGCCACCGTGGGCAAGTGGCGTGGTCGCGACCGGGCCCGCCCCGGTGGGCTCGTGACCGCGACGATGCGCCACCACGATCTCGTCGTGGCTGCGCTGCTGGCTGTGAATGCCGTCGGTTCGATCGATGACGGGACCTCGGTCGAGGATCTGGGAGCGCCTGCAACCGCAGCCGACGTCGCCTCGGACCGTACGAACACCACGATCGGAGTGGTGGTCACCAACGCGGTGGCCGACAAGCGACTCTGTCATCTCGGCGCCCAGAGCGCCCACGACGGCCTGGCCCGAGGATTGTTGCCAGCTCACACCGGAGGCGATGGAGATGCCATCGTGGTTGCCGCAACCGGAGTTGTCGAGGCCAACGAGGCCCACCTGCGGTTGTTGGTGCAACAGACGGTGGTGCGAGCGCTCCGGTCGCTGCCGGATTGAGCGCAGGTCCGACGACGAGGCAGGTCAGAGTCCAGGCGGCGTATTGGCACCGCACAAGATCACGGCCACCGACGAGGCGTTCAAGACAGGGTGCGGCACGTCGAGGGCGGCCAGTGGCGCGGCCGCTGCCGGTTCGACCAACAGACGGAATCGCTCCCACAGCAGTCGCCGGGCCTTGGCGACGGCGGAGTCGCTCACCACGATGCTGGCGGTCCCAGCTCGTGACATTGCCGACCAGCCGAGCGATCCCAGTCGAGTGGCGCCGAGCGAATCGGCGGCAAGACCAGTGACCTCGACGTCGGTCGGACCGCCTTGTTCCAGCGCACTGGCGTAGGTGGCGGTGCCCTCGGTCTCGACCGCGATCAACGGAACCTCTGTCCCGAACCATGACGCCATTCCTCCGGCCAGACCACCGCCCCCACAAGCGACCAGCGCGACCTCGCAGCCGGGAACCTGTTGTTCGAGTTCGAGCGCAACGGTGCCGGCACCGGCCACGACCTGGCGTTGGTCGTAGGCATGGATGGCAACTGCGCCCGATCGTGACGCGAAGTCCCCGGCCGCGGCCAGGGCGTCGGCGTAGACCGACCCGACGATGTGTACGTCGGCCCCGTAGTCCCGGAGGCGTTGAACCTTGGCCTCGGTCGCGACGGTCGGTACGAAGACGGTGGCCCGATACCCGAGTCGAGCGGCTGCCCACGCCACTGCGGCTCCGTGGTTACCGCCCGAGGCCGCAACCACGCCGGCCGGACCGACCTCGGTCGTCATCAGTGCGTGCAGGGCGCCGCGGGCCTTGAAACTACCGCTGTGTTGCGTGTGCTCGAGCTTCAGATGCAGGTGTTCGAACCGGGTCACACCGAACCCTTCGCCGTTGCTGGTGAGGAGCGGTGTGCGGCGGACCATGCCAGAGATCCGTTCGTACGCCTCCTCGATCTGTTGGCGGTCGATGACGTCGGGTGTGTTGTTGGCGTCATCGCTCGGATCGCGGTCGCGGTGCATGCCTGCACGGTAGAGCGGGCGGGTGGTGAGAACGCTCCGATCCGAGGACTTGGTCGATTGGTTAGCCTCAGGAGGTCATGTCACTGCCTCTCGTGGTCACCACCTCGTCTCCCAGCCAAACCAAGGCATTGGGCTCGGCCCTTGCCGGCCTTCTGGGCGATGGAGATCTCGTCGTGCTCGCCGGTGATCTCGGCGCAGGCAAGACCTGTTTGACACAGGGCATCGGCGCCGGTTTGGGAGTGACCGGCCGTATCACCTCGCCCACCTTCACCATCGCCAATGAACACATCGGTCGCATCCCGCTCCACCACCTCGACGTCTACCGCCTCGATCAGTTGGAGGAGACACTCGACCTGGATCTCCCCGAGTTGTTGGAACATGGGGTCACGGTCATCGAATGGGGTGAGCCCTTCCTGCCCGCTCTGTCGGAGGATCGATTGATCATCCGACTCTTCCTCGGACCCGACGACGACGACCGCCGGATCGAGTTCGAACTGCATGCCGGTTTCGTCGATCGTCTCGACGCGCTCCGCGTGGCCATCGCTCCCTGGAGCGTTTCGTGTTGATTCTGGGTGTCACCACGTCCACGGCTGCCGTCGGCGTTGCTGTCTGGTGCGACGACGAGGTGTTGTCGGTTCAACAGGTGCGCACCGACCGTCGCCATGCCGAGGAGTTGACGCCGATGCTGGCCCAGGTGTTGGCTGATGCGGGCGTCGAGGTGTCCGACATCGATCGACTTGCCGTCGATGTCGGCCCGGGTCGGTTCACGGGTATGCGGGTGGGGTTGGCCACGGTCCGAGCTCTGGCCTTTGCCGTCGATTGTCCCGTCGTTGGAATCACCAGCCTCGAGTTGCTGGCTGCAGCGGTTCCCGAGCGTCCCGTTGTCGCGGTCATCGATGCTCGCCGCAACGAGGTCTTTCAACAGGCCTTCTCCGAAACGAGTACCGGTCCGGCTCGTGTCGGAACGCCCTCGTCGTTGATGTCCGACGTCCCGGATCATGCCCTTGTCGTCGGTGACGGAGCCGACCGGTACCGCGACCTCTACGCCGCGGCTCCCGGAGCGGCCCGGATCCTGGCCGACCAAGACCCACAGGCCGCGATCCTGGTTCGCTTGGCGGCATCGCGGGTTGCGTCTCCGGGACGCACCATCGAGCCGGTGTACCTGCGTGATCCCGATGTGCAGATCAACATCAAGACTCGGCCGAACGAAACATCATGACGACCGTTCGTTTCGAGGAACTGGGGGCCGAGCACTTGGAGGCGGTGGCGGATCTCGAATCGAGGGTCAATCCTCAACCGTGGTCCTACGACTTGTTCGCGGGCGAACTCGATGTCGATGTTCCGGCCCGCCATTGGCTGGTGGTGGTCGACGAAGCCGACCAGATGATCGGGTTCGGCGGAGTCATGTACGTTGTCGACGAGGCGCACCTGATGAATCTTGCCGTGGAGCCGGCGTGTCGGCGTACCGGTATTGCTCGTCGCCTGATCGGGCACCTGTTCCTGGAAGCGGTGGAACGGGGTGCTCGGAACCTGACCCTCGAGGTGCGGGCCTCGAATGCTGCCGCGATCGCTCTGTATCGCCGGTTCGACTTCGCTCCCGTCGGGGTCCGGTCCGGGTACTACCCCGACGGCGAGGATGCACTGGTGCTGTGGGTTCACGACATCGATCGCCCCGATTACTGCGACATGTTGACGGCGGCGGTATCGCTGGGAACCGAAGTGCGGGACATCAAGAGGGTGGATGAGGCGGAATGAACCAACAGGTGGTGTTGGCCATCGAGACCAGCTGCGACGAGACCTCTGTTGCCATCGTCGCAGGAGGCTCCCGAGTGTTGGCCAACGTGGTGTCGAGTCAGGTCGATTTGCATGCCCGTTTCGGCGGAGTGGTACCCGAGGTTGCCAGCCGGGCCCATCTCGAGTTGCTGGAGGTCGTACTGCAAGAAGCGCTGGACGAAGCCGAGATGACGGCGGTGGACATCGATGCGGTGGCAGCGACCCACGGTCCGGGCCTGATAGGTGCACTGTTGGTTGGCGTCAGCGCAGCGAAGGCCCTCTCGGTTGCCTGGCGAGTCCCCTATGTCGGCGTCAACCATATGGAAGGGCATCTCTTCGCCACGTTCCTGGAACGGCCGGATCTGGCTCGCCCGGTCGTCGTCCTGCTCGTTTCCGGGGGTCATACGATGCTCGTGCACCTGAGTGAGCTGGGCCGCTATCGCTTGTTGGGTTCGACGACCGACGATGCGGCCGGTGAAGCCTTCGACAAGGTGGCGAGGTATCTGGGTCTCGGGTACCCGGGTGGTCCCGCCATCGACCGACTGTCGCAAGAGGGTCGGGCCGATGCGATCGCGTTTCCCCGCGGCTTGCTCGATGATGGGCTCGACTTCTCCTTCAGCGGGATGAAGACCTCGGTCATCAACTACGTCCGTAAACACCCCGATACCGCCAACGCCGACCTTGCTGCCAGCTTCCAGGAAGCTGTCGTGGACGTGTTGGTGGCCAAGACGATCCGGGCTGCCACCATGACGAAAGCTGCCAGTGTCTGTCTCGGTGGCGGTGTGGCTGCGAACCGCCGCCTCCGGTCACGATTCGCCGAGGCAGCGGCAGCTGGTGGATTCGACTGTCTGGTCCCCGATCGGGCCTACTGCACCGACAATGCGGCAATGATCGCGGCCGCGGCCGCCTGGCGTCTCTCCCAGGACGGCCCGACCGGTCTGGACGATGGTGCGGCCCCGAATCTCAAGCTGCCGCTCATCGATTGACGAGCGTCTGCCGCAAGCGGCGCCTCGTAGTGGCTCCCGACCGTCGTATCAGGACCGTCGTATCAGGACAGTCGATCGAGCAGTTCGGCGAGGTCGGATACTCGTGGATGGGGATAGTCGCGATGATGGTCGTACGGATCGAGTTGTACCACCTGCATCCCGGCCCGGGTCGCCCCGACCACATCGGCGTGCACCGTGTCGCCGACATAGAGGGTTCGTTCTGCGGCCAGACCCAGGAGGTCGAGGGCTGGTGTCATGATGGCGGGATCGGGCTTGGCCACCCCGGCCAGCGCACTGTCGACCACGATGGCGACACTCGGCAGAGGTCCCGGGCCGACCTGACACACACCGAACGTCTGCATCGATTCCTCGGCCGACCCGTCGTTGTTGGAGACGATGGCGAGAGGCCGTCCCGTCTCGGCCAGCCGATGGAAGGAGGCGATGTTGGCATCGTGAGGCCAGTCCCATCGAGTCCGTACTGCGGACCGAAAGGACGCAAGATGCTGGTCCGGAATCCCGAGGGATGCGGTGTAGGCCCGGTCGTAGTCGAGCCAGAAATCGTGGTCGTGTTCGGCCGGGGCCCGGGTGCCCTCGGCCAAGGCCCTACACCCGGCATGGTGAGCGCGCCGGTAGGACTCGAGCTCCTCCGGGACCTCGAGTCCCAGAACGATCTGGAGCGATCGCACAGGAGAGAAGTGGGGATAGAGGAAGACCCCTCCGATGTCGAAGATCACGCCATCGACCTTGTCGGGACTGAAGTGAGCCTCCGTTGTTTCGATCACGACACGAGGCTACGACGGCTTCGGCTGTTCGGTGGTCGCGTGGCTGCGGCCGCCCGCCCGAGGCGGTCTGCTCCCTGGGCACAACATCCCTACTTCCGATGACCGAGGAACGTTACGTTCGGTGGACAGAGGTTCACGTTTCTCGTGAAGCTCGGAGTCGGTGTCGGGCGAGACGGGTGGTGTGGGAAATGCGACGAACTGCGGTTTGGCGCTCTCGGTGGCAGCGTCGTGGACAGCAGTCGGCGGTGGGTCCATCCTCGACCTCGGCAGACAACGTTCGGTCGGACTCTGTACTCCTGCGTGACCGAGCGTTCGGCGCAGCATGTCGCCCTGGCGTCTTCGTCGTCGATCGTCCGGCCACCGCTCCTCGCTCTTCCTACATTCGCCACGTTTCCTCGCCGAACGGTTCGGGTCCGACTGCCTCTCAGTTGGTCGGCGATGTGGTGCGGAACCTCGAACCATTGGGCCTTATCCCAGCGCGGCTCACGTCCACGCGTGGTCGACTGGTCGACCCGGATGGCCGGCGCGCCGCCATCTCGGCCAACGATCTCGATGCTGGCGTGCAACGCATCGATGTGGTCATCGACTCCACGTTGGCCAACGACGCGCTCTCGGCCTTGCGTAAATGGCACTTCAGCGTTCTCGGCGGCACGGACCGGGTTCAGATCAGCGCCCGCATCCGCTGATCTCGGTGCCGGATTCGGGTCCGACCGGCATCGCTGCACCGAAGCGCAGGTAAATTCTGGGCCGTCAGGTTGTCGCCCGCGCCGCGAGTTCGTACCGTTAGCACTCGTCCATTGAGAGTGCTAACGCCATACGGAGGCGAACCTGCATGAAACTGCAACCACTTGAGGACCGTATCGTCGTCAAATCAAAAGACGCCGAAGCCACCACGGCCAGCGGTCTTGTCATCCCCGATAGTGCAAAAGAGAAGCCCCAGCAGGGCGAGGTTCTGGCGGTGGGCGCTGGTCGTCGTGCCGACAACGGAGATCTCATTCCCATGGAGGTGAGCGTCGGCGATGTCGTCGTCTACTCCAAGTACGGCGGTACCGAGATCACCATCGACGGTGACGAGCTCCTCATCCTGACCGCCCGCGACGTCCTAGCGATTGTGAAGTGAGCTGAATCATGTCCAAAGAACTGAAGTTTGATGAACACGCACGCCGCGCCCTCGAGGCCGGTGTGAACAAGCTGGCCGACGCGGTCAAGGTCACCCTCGGCCCCAAGGGTCGAAACGTCGTCCTTGACAAGAAGTTCGGTGCGCCGACCATCACCAACGATGGCGTCTCGATC
>ERZ888423.2169-NODE-2169-length-15306-cov-18.175202_pt1 | contig 15306 bp, 19 predicted proteins | sample MGYA00520523_ERZ888423 | MGnify/ENA primary metagenome ERZ888423 (study PRJEB32303, sample SAMEA104408611) | aquatic metagenome | biome: Brackish water; feature: Pelagic; material: water | place: Baltic Sea | collected 2014-06-08T10:24:00 | depth 30,27 m ...
ATATTTATAGGAGAGGAAGCTCTTCAAGCAAAATGGCTTGAGATAGTAATTCCACTCTTAGAAAAAAGTAATCTAATCATCCCTGATAAATCCAGTTGGGCACCTATCTATGGTGGAAGAAAAGGCAATCATACGTCTCACTTACAACCACTACTTTCAGAAATGACCGAAGTTTATAGCATCGATCCTAGCGCAGACTGGTAAAATGAACATAACACCAGAGTTTATTCGCAATGAACTAAAGCAGGTAAAAGATCCAGAGATACCTACTATCTCTATAGTAGATTTAGGAATAGTAACTGGCATAGAAATACGTGAGCATAACGCTGTTCACATTACGCTCACGCCTACTTTTGCAGGCTGTCCGGCTCTGCGAATGATGGAAGACATGGTAAAAGAGCATTTGGGTAAGATTGACAATCTAGGCGATATAACCGTAAAAACCAGCTTTGAAACTACATGGACAACAGACTTAATATCTGACGAAGGACATGCTGCAATAAAACAACATGGTCTTGCTCCACCGCCGCGTAATTGTGCCAATATAAGCATGGAAATACTGGAAGCAACTAGCTGTCCTTATTGTGATAGTGATGATACCAAAATGAAAAGTCCGTTTGGACCAACCTTGTGCCGCAGTTTACACTACTGCAACAATTGCAAACAAGCTTTTGAAGGATTTAAGCCTGTATAAAGACAGTAATAGTAAGGGTTATATAATCCACGTCTAAAAATCAATATTTAGTTCACCTTTGTAAAAGATTAATTGCAAATGAATTTCAATCAAATCTTATCCGCATTTCTAATATTATTCGCCGTAATTGATGTAATAGGTTCAATTCCTCTCATTATAGCTATTAAAGAAAAAACCCCAATACGACCAGCGCTGGCTACCTTAGTTTCCGGAGTAATTATGATCGCCTTTCTTTTTTTAGGGGAGAAATTGCTCACTTTTATAGGAGTAGATATAAAATCGTTCGCTGTGGCAGGCAGCATACTCATGGGATTTATTGCGTTTGAAATGCTTCTAGGAGTACAGATTTTTAAAGAAGATGATGACGCAGATACCGCGTCAGCTTCCGTAGTTCCATTGGCATTTCCACTTCTGGCAGGAGCGGGCACATTAACCACCATCATATCCATTAGAGCTGAATACGAGATGACTAATATTATTTTGGCGATTGTGCTTAATATGATCGTTATTTATGGAGTACTAAAATCCGTGAACTTTATTCAAAGAATAATTGGTAAAGCAGGCACCAAAATATTAAATAAAGTATTCGGTATCATCCTTTTGGCAATTGCCGTCAAGCTTTTCAGTGCCAATGCAAAATTGCTCTTCACCAACTAAACAGATGAGGGTTGTTTTTATTTGCTTTAGTTTATGGTGGGTTACACTAGCTACAGCTCAGAACAATCTTATTGACTCTGTAAAAGTAGCCTTGACCGAAAAACCAAAATATTTTATAAGCTTTCATCATAGAAATACCCTTGTTCATGCTACCCCAACCACTCTTTACGGTATAATCGCTGGCGCTACCTTTAATTCAAAAGTATCTCTATACGCTGGAGGATACGGATTTAGTGGCATACAAGAAACGTTGCTTAAGCAAAGTAGTTCCTTTGGTAAAGATTCTATATACCGGTATGTGAGCACCAGAAATGCGAGCATAGGCATAGAATACACCTATTACCATCACCAAAGATTAAGTCTTAGTGCTCCACTACAAATAGGTATTGGAAGTGTATCTCATGAATACAAATCAGCAGATAAAACGACATTGGTTTTAAAAGAAAAGTCTAAAATGGTGCCCTTAGAAATAGGAACCTCCGCCTACATAGAACTGCTTCCATGGGTGGGCATTAGGGGCGGTGTTGGTTATCGATTACAGCTAGGAAAAAAAGCGGCATATCAATACTCTTCTCCCTATTACAGTCTTGGCATTTCAATACTGCTGGAGCAAATTTATAAGGATTTAAAAAAGAAATTAGAAGCGTAACACGCTTAAAATAAATCTGCTTATTCTTTCTTTTCAGGCTCTACGACACCTTGCTCTTCGAGTAAAAACTGAATGGTATTCGCTATATCATGCGCACCTATTTTTTTAAAGCGAATCTTTTTGTCTTTATCTAAAACAAAGATTTGTGGCGTGGTTCGTATGTTGTAGTATTCTCTGAATTTATCGTCGCCAAACGCATTAGCCACGTTAACAAAATCATATTTTTCCTTTGCCAACCTTTTTTTCCAACCCTCCCAGTCACCTTGAGTATACACTGCGTAAATTTCAAAGTGCTCATTAGTCATACTATCGTACATTGCATTTATGATAGGCATTTCTTTTTTACAATGACCACAATTTATATCCCAAAACACCAATACGGTAACAGGCTTATCAATAGCTTGCATGCTTATTCTTTTGGTAAACGTCGTGTCGGGCATGCTCATTTCGGGAGCTAATACATCACAAAGTGTAGGTTCCATTTTGTTGCTCTCTTCACACATTTTTGCGACATAAGCAGAATCAGCCCAAAATGCCTTTCCTGCACAGTAATAATTTTTAGCCATGTGCCAAAGAGCCTTATCCATACACATAAATTTAGACTCTTCAAAGTAGCGTAACAAGTAATGTATAGTGTATTTATATTGCTCTTTACTGCCGCCCTTTTCAATTTTATTAATTAAAACATCTGCCATGGCAATGGCAGAATCGGGCACTGGAATCATGTAATTGTCAAAATAATCCTTCAGTTTATTGTGAAAAACAGGAGATAACATCAATCCATCTTCAGCCATTGTTACATTATCCCAGTAGTGCTCTCTCATCCACAGATATTGATTTTTTCTTGCCTCTTCTTTGTCTATATCTGGTTGAATTTCTAGGGCTTTAACTTCTTCCATTGCTAAGTATAATTTACCGATAAAAAGTGTCGGGTTTGACTTTGCTATAGCACTTCGTTTAGCTGAAACCAACGTGCCAATATTTTTTAGTTGTTGACTTAGTTCTTTCTTAACCGCCTCATCCGTTTCAGCATCGTAGCTTTTCTTTAATTGTGAGCCTAGAATGCCTTGCTCCACTGCTAATCTATTGAATTCGAAAAAGAGTTCATTTTCGTTAGAACCTTTACTAGTAGTAATCTTTGGACTTAGCGTAGTATCTGTGGTAAACGCGTACTTCATTTGATTCTCGTCCGATGAAACTAGTATTTCAAAATAGTTTTTCTTGGGCAATACTATCAAATAAACGCCCGTTTTAAGTTTTTCTTTACCTATAAAATGAAAGACCCCGTTTTTACATTCCGCGGTGTCCCGTAAATACTGTTTGTCACCAAAATGATTTGCAAGTAGTAACTCTTCATTACAAGTCAGACCATTAATAGTTACTGCAATATCATACTGCGCAAAAGCACTAGAGCATAAGAAAAGGCTCATAAGTAAAGTCAACTTTTTTATCATTTTTTTGATTGGTATTATTTTGTACAAATATAATAAGGCAAAGACGTTTATAAAATACTTAACGTTGCGTATACCTTTTATTGGTAAACAAAAATGGTGCCGAGTAAGATTTCCTTTTTTGAAAATGTATATGAAGTCGCTAGACTAATACCAATGGGACGCGTAACTAGTTACGGGGCAATTGGGGCATATCTAGGATCTGCCAAATCAGCCCGAATGGTTGGCTGGGCCATGAATAACGCACATCACCAAAAACCTACCGTACCTGCCCATAGAGTTGTAAATCGAAATGGAATGCTTACAGGCAAGTTTCATTTTGCATCAGCTAATGATATGCAACGTTTACTTGAATCGGAAGGGATAGAGGTAAAACATGACCGAATCGTGAATTTCAATGCCTATTTTTGGGACCCAAGAGAACATTTGAAAATAGGTCCTAAATGAAAAAATAGTGGCTCTGTGTCCCTTTCTTCAAGCAGGTATTATCTGTTCCGCGCTAATAGCTTCCCTAAAAAACCTTTGCCATAATTCTGAGATGTCCATAGAGGCTTCATATGAATTTAGCACAGATGTTAACTATAGCTTTTAACCAGCAACTGCCCTGCTTTCTATCCCTATAACTAAATTATTTTTTTCGTTCTATCACGTAATCTACAAGCGCTTGTAGATACTCCGTAGATGAAAGGGTAGTTATATTGGCAAGCACACTTTCTGCCTTTGCTTTATAATAGTGCATTTTTTCTTGGGCATATTCTATTCCACCTTTGCCCTTTACAAAAGCTATTACTTTATTGATCTCATCCTTCGATTTTTTCTCTTTTTTTATGATTTTGATGATGGTCCTTTTTTCACTTTTATCGGCGTGACGAAGCGCATAAATAAGTGGAAGTGTCATTTTCTTTTCTATAATATCAATTCCAGTCGGCTTCCCTACTTTGTTATCTCCATAGTCAAAGAGGTCGTCTTTTATTTGAAAGGCAATACCAATAGCTTCTCCCATTTCAATAATTTTAGCAACAGATTCTTCATCAGCATTAGCACTATGCGCCCCTATTCCGCAGCAACTAGCAAGTAATGAAGCTGTTTTCTTGGTAATAATATCAAAATATACATCTTCCGTAATATCCAATTTACGCGCCTTCTCTATTTGAAGAAGCTCTCCTTCACTCATTTGTTCTACAGCGGTAGACAGTATCTCAAGTGCTTTAAAGTCTTTATTTTTAAGAGATAGCAATAACCCTTTAGACAGAAGATAATCGCCCACCAAAACAGCCACTTTATTTTTCCATAGGGCATTTATAGAAAAGAAACCACGGCGGGTGTTTGCTTCGTCTACTACGTCGTCATGCACAAGGGTAGCTGTATGCAGAAGTTCTACTAGAGCCGCACCACGATATGTAGCCTCATTTATGTCTCCAAAAAGTTTTGCGCAGTGAAGCACGAGCAAAGGCCTCATTTGTTTACCCTTACGTTTTACAATGTAATTCATAATGGTATCTAATAATGGAACTTTACTCTTAACGCTATCTTTGAATCGTGCTTCAAAGATTTTTAGCTCCTCTTGTATAGGTGCTTTTATATAGGCGACAATATCTGCCATATTTTATATGGGGTGCAAGGTAGTATCGTAAACCAAAAAAAGAGAGCAATTGCTCTCTTTTTTAGATTCTATAACCTATTAAAACTTAATCCTTAGCCGCTTTAGCAGCAGTATAACTTAGTTTTAAAGCATTTACCTTTCTTAATTCTTGCTTAATATCTGATACTATACCCATTTTAACCGTTTCGTCAGCCTTGAGAGAAGTGGTCATGTAAGGCACCTCTGCTTCATCTTTTTTGGCATTTTCCATGGTAATGTAGGTTTGAATATCATCTACCGTTGCAAAAGCATCTGCGAGCTGAATACGAGGAGAAGTACCTAGGGTCTCATCTAGAGGTGGGCCTACGAAGATATAGTGTAGTCTAGACTTTTTCTCTAGCTTCTCTACCTCAGTAGCCTGTGGCAACTTTGTTCTAATCTTCATTTCTCTATCCCTCATTTTGGTAGCTACCATGAAGAAGAACAAAAGCATAAAAACAATATCTGGTAAAGCTGAAGTATTAATAGCTGGGGTGGTTCGTCCACCATCTTTTTTAAATTTTGACATTTTACTTCACTCCTATATTTACTGGTTCTGCTTCTGATAATTTTTTAGGATATTTTGACTTAACCTCCTTGATCTTATTCTCTTCTCTTTCAGGACTTAAATCAGAATAATTTTTCCCATATGTTCTCATAGAATACTCATCTCGTACTTCATTGTATGCTGCAGTAAGTTCATTATAAACTTGTACATACATTTTATATGAAGTCCCTCTATCATTTTTCAGTGAAACGATTGCTTTGGTAGAACTACTCGCAAGGCTTGGATCTCTCCCCTCATTAGTTAGGTGATCTTTACACTTTTGCTTCAGCTTATCAATAGACATAACATCCCCCTCTACCAAAAGTAAATCTGCTGAGTTGACCAACACTTCCAAAACCTCTCGTTTTTTCTGTTGAGAATTCTCTGGTGGAGTTTCAGATATTGGTGGCAATGCAACTTGCAATCCAGTAGGAATATCCATAGTAGTAGTTACCAAGAAGAACACCAATAGCAAGAAGGCGATATCTGCCATCGAACCGGCGTTAATTTCTGGTATATCTCTTCTTCTCTTTCCCATATTATATTAATCTCTAAATAAGCCGATGCCTTCTGAAACTATAATAGACCCTACCGCAGCAAATGTTAAAAATGCAGACAAGTAAAGTCCCATATCTATTCTTTTAGACACCACTTTTGTTGTCACACCATATTCCTCATAACTTGGAGAAAGATTTCCCGGCGCAACCACATAACAAATAACACAAACCAATGCAATTGACCCAATGGTAATTAGCATTTTTTTGGCACTTGCAGGATTTTCAGCGAGAAACTTACCCGAAGAGAAAATGATTGCTACAAGGCCTATTACGCCTAATCCTAAGGCAATATAAAGACCCATTTCGGCTCCTTCGTAATCTTTGCCACTTAGTATCATGACAAAGAATATTAGAACGAGTAGTACTACTGAAGCGTAGTAAATTATTTTCCCATATTTATCCATTATCCTTTTATTACTTTGTTTTTAACTAATATATCTATCAATGAGATAGAAGCATCTTCCATTTTATTTACAATACCATCTACTTTAGAAGTGATAAAGTTAAATGCTATTTGAAGAATGATTGCAACAATAAGACCAGCTACTGTGGTAAGTAGTGCTACTTTAATACCCTTAGCAACTACCGCTGGAGAAATGTCACCTGCTGCCTCAATAGCATCAAATGCATCAATCATACCTATTACTGTTCCTAAGAAACCAAGCATTGGCGCAAGAGCGATGAAAAGTGCTAACCATACTAATCCTTTATCTAATTGTCCCATTTGTACAGAACCGTAGCTTACCACAGATTTTTCTACAATATCGATAGAACCTTGATCTGCTCTATCTAATCCTTGGTAAAATATACTTGCCACTGGACCTCTAGTGTTTCTGCAAATTTCTTTAGCGCCTTCTATATTCCCAGCTGCAACTTGCTCTTCTATTTGAGCTACAAATTTGTCAGTGTTAATGCTCATCCAGAATAAAGATATAATACGCTCAATTGCGATAGCCAATCCTAGAATAAAACAGATTAAAGGAAGTGACATAAAGAAAGCGCCACCTTCAATAAATTTCTTTTTGAGTACTTGTATTCCTGATTCTTCGACTACCGCTTCTGGCGTCTCTTCGACAACTTCAGTGATTACTTCATTTGAATCTGTAGAGACTGCATCTGCAGTGTCAGTTTCTGACGATGCTGCTGCAGAGTCTGGTTGAGCGAATACTGATTGAACATTCAATGTCATTATACATAACAACATTACTAACGATGTGATTTTTTTCATTTTAATTTAAGGCTTATTACGAATTGCGGACAAAAATATAAAAATTTAGGCACCTAAAGCATGTTACCCTCTTTTTTTAATTTTAATCCTTTGTTATTTTAACACGAAACTCATCTTTTAAAGTATAATATTTTTTATACGTTATAAAAACAACCATTTTCGCTTTACCAAAGGGAAATAATGGCCAAAACTAAAAAAGCATACATCTGCTCAAACTGCGGAAACAATTATCCCAAAATGACGGGAAAATGTTTTTCGTGTGGAGAGTTTAACACGATAACGGAAGAAATAATAGACCACCCAAAGGCTACTATGATGAATCTTAATGACATAGACGGTGTGGTTACCCCTATTATTCATGTAGATGCCATCGAACTAAAAAGACTCAAGGCCCCGGGTATTGAGCTAAACAGGGTGCTAGGTGGCGGAATAGTGCCTGGCTCTGTTACCCTGCTGGGTGGCGAACCTGGCATAGGCAAGTCTACGCTCTTGCTTCAAACTGCATTGCGTATGAATAAATCGGTACTATATGTAAGTGGCGAGGAAAGCCTAAATCAGATAAAAATGCGTGCCGACAGGATAGGTATAACCAATGAAGAATGTCTATTGCTTAATGAAACGTGTGTTGAAAATATAGTGCAACGCATGAAAGAGGTAAAACCCTCCTTTGTTATCATCGACTCTATACAAACCATGTACAGCAAGTATCTAGATTCTACGCCAGGTACTATTTCACAAATTAGAGAAAGCAGTTCTCATTTAATACGGTTTGCCAAACAAAACGAAGTACCCATTATATTAGTAGGCCATATTACCAAAGACGGACAACTAGCAGGACCTAAATTGCTAGAGCATATGGTAGACACGGTATTGCAATTTGAAGGGGAAACGCAAAATAGTTATAGAATACTGCGTACACTCAAAAATCGTTTCGGAAGTTCATTGGAATTAGGCATTTATGAAATGACATCTGAAGGTATGCGAGAAATAGATAACCCTTCCGAAATTTTGATCAACCAACGAAGTGAAAATTTAAGTGGCGTGGGAGTGGTTGCTTCGTTAGAAGGGAATAGAAGTTTGCTTATAGAAACACAAGCTCTGGTAAGTGCAGCGGTTTACGGCAATCCGCAGAGAAACACGAATGGTTACGATATAAAACGACTAAATATGTTGCTTGCCGTACTTGAAAAACGTTGCGGTTATAAACTATCACAACAAGATGTATTTGTGAATATAGCAGGCGGTTTAAAGATTAATGATCCCGCTACAGACCTGGGTATTGCAGCGTCTATTATATCCTCTTTTGAAAACCTCGCCTTAGGAAACAAAATGGTTTTTGCAGGTGAGATTGGCCTAAGTGGGGAAATACGTGGTGTAAACAGAATAGACCAACGCTTAAAAGAGGCCGAAAAATTAGGTTTCAGCGACTTTGTAATGTCAGATCAGTTAGAGGTAAAAAAAGCGGAATATTCCATCAAGATACACAAGGTTGGTACGGTTAACCAATTTTTTAGTTTAATCTTTGGATAAAGATAAATCCTTTATCGCTTAGTTGGTTCACATCTATATTTAGATTGAATCATTAGATTACAGTCGCTCCTTTCATACTTCGTATTAAATCAATAAAATGTACCTTTGCCCCGTTTAACGACAAGTATGTTTATACAAGTACTAAAATCAAAGATACACAGAGCCAAGGTTACACAAACAGAACTTGACTATGTTGGCAGCATAACCATAGATGAAGATCTCATGGATTTGGCCAATTTAATTGAGGGGGAGAAAGTGCTCATTGTAAACAATAATAATGGAGAGCGTCTCGAAACTTATGCTATAGCAGGGGTTCGCGGCAGTGGGATGATATGCTTAAATGGCGCAGCAGCGCGCAAAGCCGCTAAGGGAGATATTGTGATCATCATATCATTCGCTATGATGGAGTTTGAAGAGGCCAAAAAATTTACTCCTTCTCTGGTATTCCCAGATAAAGACAACAAAGCTATCCTTGACTAAAAATACCAAAACAGCATTACAAACCATTATTTTTTTAACGCTTGGTGGCGTGCTGTTTTATTACGCCATTGGCAGTCAAGATACATCATCTATATGGCTGGAGATTAGAAATGCCAATAAAAAATGGATTTTGATTGCTATAGTATGTGGTATTCTTAGCCATTTAGCACGAGCTCTTAGGTGGAATTTACTGTTAGAACCGCTAGGCTATAGTGCTTCAGTTGCGGCTAGTTTTCATGCTGTTATCTTAGGGTATCTGGTAAATATGGCATTGCCGCGCGTGGGCGAGGTAACCAGACCCGCTGTACTCAGCAGGTTAGAAAACATCCCCTTTAATAAGCTAATGGGTACGGTGGTTATAGAACGTATCGTAGATTTACTGATTACCATACTTATTGCTATTGGGATTTTCATTATTCAATTTGGGCTTATCTCAGATTTTTGTATGAATCTATATAGCCAAATGAATTCTAATTCCTTACTAATTAGTGCACTTGTTGCTACAATCTTGATCGGTATGGGCATCGTTGCATTTATCAAGAGAGAATGGTTTTACCAATTGCCCATACTTACAAAACTGAAAGGATTTGTAGAAGGCCTTGTCGAGGGTTTTAAAACTATTTTTAACCTCAAACGCAAGTCTCAGTTTATAACCTACAGTCTATTTATTTGGGTCATGTATTTCTGCATGCCAATTTGTATTTTTTATGCTTTAGCCGGAACGGCTCATTTAGGAGCATCTGCAGGGCTTACCGTATTGCTTTTTGGCACTGCGGCCATGATTATACCCGTACCTGGAGGTATAGGTACCTTTGAATTTCTTGTTCCTAAAGCGTTAGACTTATATCAAATTACAGGATCAATAGCAAGCTCGTATACGCTTATTACCCACGCACTACAGTTCCTTGTCATCATAGGCGTTGGAGCTTTTTCGATAGCATACTTTGTAATTAAAACCAATAAAAAAATCATAAAAGATGTGGAGTGAACTACTAAACGATAAACTATACGCGGATGCAAGTGCGCTTGCTAAAAAAGTAACGCAATGGCAACTTTACAATGAGAAGGTAGTTTTTACCAATGGATGTTTTGACATTTTGCACTTAGGTCATATTGATTATTTGTCTAAAGCAGCAGATTTAGGAGACAGACTTATTATCGGTGTGAATACCGATGAATCGGTAGGCAAATTAAAAGGGCCAAGTCGTCCCGTTATAGACCAACATACCCGTGCCATGAAATTAGCAGCGATGACGTTTGTTGACGCGGTTATTCTTTTTGGAGAAGAAACGCCTTTAGCGCTTATTACAGCCATCAAGCCGGATATACTGGCTAAAGGAGGTGATTATACGATTGAAACGATTGTAGGTGCACAAGAAGTAATAGAAAACGGTGGCAGTGTGCATGTGATTCCTTTTTTAGCAGGAAATAGCACAACCGCTATAATTAATAAAATCGTTGGTTAGGTAGTAATTACTTACGTTTCCCGCCTTTTAGCTGCTCTTGCATATCTGCAAGAATCTCCCACATGCCTGTATTAGCCAAGCTTGCTTGCTCTGCCCAAGTACTTGGGTCATGAACAGCGTAATTAGGCCCAGCTGCAATAAGTACGCCCCTGATTCTTGATACACTTGCAGAAATTAAATCTTGATAAGTATAGATACCATCGTTATTTAACAATTGTTCTATTTTAGGACCAATTCCCTCTATTTTTTTAAGATTATCCTTTGCAGCATCGTTCGTTGCCGCAGGTTCTATACCTTTTGTTTTAGAAGTTGTACTTTGTGGTTTATTTACTACTTCCGGAGTAAAACCAGCTAATTGCTTCTCTAAGGATATCTTTTCAATATTGGACACCACTAATTTTTGACTTAACTTTTTTATTTCTGTGGCCTGTTCTTTAATTCGTTCCTGTAATGCGTTATTTTCTTCCGCTGCATCCACTTCTGAGCTGGTTAACCCTTTGCTTGTCAAACGATTAAGTTCTGACTCTAAATTAGCTATTCGTGATTTAAAACTATCGTTAAGTAAATGCCTTAATACGTAGCCCAATATAAAAGCTACTAGAAGTATTATAGCAATCTCCCAAATGTAGGTTGTCATATTTGAGCTTCCTGGTCCTTCAAAAAATCGTTCCGTATTCATTTTATGTTTTTAGTTAATTCGTATTTCCACCCTGTTATTAAACACTGCGCTTGAGTCTGTATGATTACCAACAATGAGTTCTAAATCACCCATGGATAGTACTTTTAAATTAGTTGAATCTACACCACGTAGAACAAGTAGTTTTTTAATAGCATAAGCTGCTTTCAATCCTACGTTATTACGATCCATGGCACGTCCTATACTTTTCGTTTGGCCCATGATTTCCATGGTATTTCTTCTTTTCTCTATGGACAAATATGTAAGGTACGCTTCTAATTTCGTAGGTAAATTTTCTTCTAAATCTTCATCATTAAAACGCAAGATAACTCCAGTACTTGTTTCTTCAATATATTCATTTCTGAGAAGTATTGAAAATGTTACACCCTCCAAGTAACCGTCTTGAATGGCTAGAGCGCCAACTTTTGATTTTAATACTAACCGGCTACTGCTTATATCTCTAAATAAATACTTAGTTGATAAGGCTCTTGCAAATCCCAGATTTTCATACGCCGAGCTACTACTTTCGCTTGAATCGCATATTCCTATTATCAATAATGCGTTATCTTCTCCTAATTTTAGAAGTAAATTATTCTTTAGACTATCAAAATTTTGTCCCAAAAACGGAACACTTCCGTTTACTTTAAAGTGAATAGGACTTTCATTCTTAGAAACAAGTGAATCTTGGCAACTTTGCTTTATGATGCATACGTAATACCATCCGGATATTACTGACCAAATGGCAAACAGAAATACCATAGATATAGATTTTAATTTCATTAAAATAGATTAACCAAATCTTTAGCGGAGAGAGAGGAAAATGAACCTTAGCTCCTAAACTTATATTTTTCTAGTGTTTTAAACTCGTTTTGCAGATTGGGTTACCAGTTAGCTACCCAGTGAGCAAAGATGGGGACTTAAACTCGTTTCGCTGTGATAACCAATAAGCAGCACAAACTTAGCAAAATTTAACGGAGATATTCGAAATGAACCGTTTTTTTCTCACCTATTAAATACCATTATTCCACAAAATATCCTGTTGATTTACCTTGTCCCTCTTTGGTGATAATTCCTTTTGAAACCAATTCTCCCAAAGACTTTTTAACCGTTGGCAACGCCATATCAAGTTTTTTTGCTATCTCACTGGAGCTACATCCCGCGTGGTTTTGAATAAAAAACAAAATGCGTTTATCACGTTGTGAAATAGGCTTGACTGTTCTGCCTTCTTCCAATTTATTCATCAATTGCTCTTGAATGTTTATCATACAGCTGCTAAAAAACGCCAGCCACTCCGTTACGTTTTCTCCTGGTCTATTACGCTGTGTTTGCATGAGAACCTTGTAATACTCTGACTTCCTACTTTCAATCTCATGTTCAAAACTGACGTATTGAATCCAAGAACACCCATTTTTTAATAACAACAAACTGCCAAGCAATCTACTTAATCTTCCATTGCCATCCTGAAAAGGGTGGATACTTAAAAACTCATACACAAACAAAGCTGCCTTAACTAAAGGAATTGTTTCCTTGTCGGTATTGTACCAATCTAACAACATCATCATCGCATCTTGAGTTGCCAATCCTGGCTCCGTCGTTCTAAATACAATTTGTTTAGTTCCGTCAACCAAATTAGCCTCGACAGCATTACTAACTTGCTTGTAATCTCCTCTATGCCATGCATCCTTTTCTCCATGTTGCATCAATATTTTATGCAGGTTTTTAATTTGGCTTTCTGAGATGCCAATGGATTCATAGTTTTCAGTGATTGCATCCAATGCTTCGAAATAACCAATCACTTCTTGCTCATCCCTTTCTTCTAATTTTGAAATGGCCAATTTTTCAATCAACACCGCTACTTCATCATCGGTCATTTTAGAGCCTTCAATCCTGGTTGAAGCACCTACACTTCTTACCGTAGCAATTGATTTTAGTTGCTTTAACGATGCTCCTTCACGCTTTTCTATGGAAGCCCAAGAAGCATCAAAACGATCTATTTTACTCAGCTCAGTCATGAGTTTCATGCCCAAGTCAAGCTTCGATGTATGTATTTTCAAACTCATAAAATATCCGTATTTATACGCAAATATACGAATCGAGATTCGGAAAGCATGCTGGAATAATTAAATAAATTGACCCATTTCGGTGGCTTATCATCTTAAAATAGACGGGAATTGTATAAGACCCTTTTGGATTCGAAACCCGGGATCTACTATTGGAATATTCAGACAAATTGGCCCTTTCCGTCGGAATCAAATTGACCACAATAAAGGACGGGAATACGTGAGACTCTTTTGGATTCGAAACCTGGGACCTAGTGCAAGCGGCGCTGGTAGTCAATATGACCAACTTTTACAAGGACGCTTAAGAACGTGCGAACTTTATCAGTTGAGAAAAATCACCATTATCGGCCAATTGCAGAGCCTTGAGATACATTTTACGCTGCTCAGAACTATCAACCAAACTGCTATTCCCCCAACTGAATTTATTCAATCCAAACACATGCAAAGCAATCAAATCTGCCATGATTCTGGAATGCCTGCCATTTCCATTGGGGAAGCAATGAATAGATACCAGACGGTGCTTAAATCGGATTGCAATTTCTTCAGGCAGATAAGTCTGGTGCTCAACCCAAAAATTTGCGTCATCTACGAGTAACCTTAGTTCCATTGAAATTCTTGTCCAATCAATTCCGATGTTGGTTTCAGTTCTCCTAAATTGCCCAGCCCATTTCCAAACCATGCCTAGCATTCGTTTATGCAACTGAATCATGAACTCTTCCGACAGCACAGCTTTGATTTTCCTCTTAGAATTCAACCATTTCAAAGCTTCATTGATATTGGTTTGCTCAAATTCATTCAATTGCTGCTGCGTGGAAATTGTTTTGATTTTCAAACCATTGATTTGCTCAGGGTCTAATGGAGTTTGCCCTTCCTCATAGGTCAATATCAATCCCATAGATTCTGCGGCATTTTACTCATGATATCCTTGGTCAGCCTTTCTAATTCCAGTTCTTGACTTGAAGAATTGGTCTGTTGATCTTCCAATTTCATTGTTTGATTGGATTGGTTTAGTATTTCCTGTGCCTTTTTTCTGGCCTGCTTCTCAACAGCATTTTTGATTGAACCGTTCTTCGGCTTGAAGTAATACACCAATTCCATATCCATTGCATTTGCCGCTTTTTTCAACGTGGCAAGTGATACTGACTCGGTCTGCTCTCTCTTTTCGAAATTAGTGAGCGCGCTGACCGAAACACCTACCCTTTCTGCAAGTTGTCTCAACGACATACCAAGGGCCAAACGCGCGGATTGAATCCAACCAGCCGATGTTTGCGCATTCTGTTTCCCCGAAACAAAGGATTGGATTAATTCATCTATTTGCTTTTGAATCAGTGTTTTTTGTATTGACGACATAACTTATAGGTTCAAATATTACACACAAATATACACCTTTAGGTTAAATTTCAAAACAAATTTTTAAACCTAAAGGTTAAAAAATTGAAAAACCAAAGTACCTTTCACCGATGAACCCATTCAAAAAAATGAAATAATCGGACAAATTGACCCCTTTTCAGTGGCTTATTGACCTTGGATTACGACGGATATTAGATTAGACCCATTCGGATTCGAAACCTAGTTCTACCGCATTAATTCATAAATGACTAATTTTGGTTCTGTCGCATTAATTTTGTCAGGTTGTAAAATTAGCAGATTTCAACTTATCTTAAGCTGCTAAAGACTTAAAAGTAGCAAA
>ERZ888423.2170-NODE-2170-length-15298-cov-11.984714_pt1 | contig 15298 bp, 13 predicted proteins | sample MGYA00520523_ERZ888423 | MGnify/ENA primary metagenome ERZ888423 (study PRJEB32303, sample SAMEA104408611) | aquatic metagenome | biome: Brackish water; feature: Pelagic; material: water | place: Baltic Sea | collected 2014-06-08T10:24:00 | depth 30,27 m ...
AGTGGTAGACTTTTGCGCCGCCAATTGGCTGGTTTTTACGCCGCCGTTGACACGTCCAATCCTTGCGCCGATCAACAATCCAGGGAGTTCTGGACCGGCCCATCATGAGCAATAAAGGGGATGAATGCCCCTATCTGGCAGGCGCGGCAAAGACGGGCGGCGCCAGGCGAAGGGCATTCGGCGGTTCTTCATCGTAGGGCCTTGGGCCCCGCAGCGAGGCGGCTGCAGCCCTAATTCCGTCTACGGCGCGTTCGAGAACGCCCGCTTCCTCCATCTCGATCTCTGGCAGGTTATGGGCGCGCATTTCTGAGATAAAGCTGTTGGTTGGAAGCGCCCCCTTCGGCACGACAGGCGGGGAAATCGCGATAGGCGTCGTTGGAACATCTGGTCGGCGCGCCCTTGTGCCGAGCGCATGCTCCAACATGTGACCAACCTGCAAAACCAAAGCGTCTTCAAACGGGCGGCCGGCAATATGCAACGACAACGGCAATCCAGCCCCGGAAAAGCCGTTGCAGATCGAAAGCGCCGGACCGCCGAGGACATTGAACGCGCGGGAGAAAAATGGCGTGGTCGCAACAGGCGCCGACATGCTGTCTGCGCCCAATGGCTCCGCCACGCCGCGCGCCGTCGGGAAAACCAGAATATCGAAAGACTGCATCAGCTCCGCGTAAGCCTGGATAAGTCGGGTTCTGTGCCGCATCCCGTTGACATAGTCAGCAGCGTCTATGAATGCGCCGACCATCAGCCGCTTCCGCGCGTAGGCGCCGTATTTCTCCGGGCTCGACCGCAACCAATGTTCGTGGATCGCAAAGGCTTCCGCGCGGGACACTAGGGTTCCGACTGCGTTGTATTCAGCGAACGGCGCCATCGTCGCATCGGCCACAATCGCGCCGGCGCCGCTGAGCGCCTTCAGCGCATCTTCCAGGGCGGCGATCACATCCGGCTGGGTTTGGACATCCTGCTCGAAGAAATGGCGCACGACGCCGATACGCAGCCCCCGAACGCTAGCCTTGACGCCGCCGGAGAAATCGATCGGCCCAGGGCTCGCGCTCGCCGTGTCCAATGGATCGTGGGCCGCCAGGACATCCATCATCAAAGCGCAGTCTTCCGATGTCCAGCAGAGCGGCCCCGCGTGATCGAACGAGAAGGATAAGGGCAGAATGCCACGACGGCTTAGTAAGCCATAGGTCGGCTTGATCCCCGCCAGTCCGCACCACGCGGCCGGACCGCGGATTGAGCCCCCCGTATCGGATCCCATGGCGCCCAGACACAACCCGGCCGCCGTGGCCGCAGCCGATCCGGAAGACGATCCGGCCGGGTCCAGCATGGTGTCCCAAGGGTTTCGAGCAGGAGGCCCCGGCAGGTCGAACGACGAACCGCCCAAGGCGAATTCGTAGGTTGTGAGTTTCCCCAGCATAACCGCCCCCGCCTCGCGCAGCAGGCGGACGGTGGTGGCGTCCTCAGTCGGCACATGGGCTTGGAGCACGGCGGATTGTGCGGTCGTCGCGACGCCCGCCGTGTTGTAGATATCCTTCAAGCCGATCGGAACGCCATGCATCGGCCCGCGCCAATCGCCCTTCATGATCTCCGCTTCAGCCGCCTTGGCTTCCGCCCGCGCTTCGTCCGCCAGCACCAGTATGAAACTGTTCAAAGAGCCGTCGAAGGTTTCGATCTGCTTGAGCTTTGCTTCGGTGAGTTCAACCGGCGAAAGCTTGCGCGTGCGTATAAGCTCTGCGGCCTCGGCGATGGTCAAAAAATCCAGGTGAGCCGACATATTTTTCTCCACCGACGTGCGCGGCCGGGCGGTTCCCGCTGGCCGTCGCCTTCCCCGGCTTAAGCAGCCGCAGCTTTATCATGCAGCAGCGCGACAGCTTCGTCGGTCTCCAGCACATCGCCAAAAAACTGGTGAAAGCCCGTCAACGTGGCAGCATGCAGTTCATCCGTGGGCGCGGCGCAGCCATCGGAGATCATCGCGACATGGTAATTCAGCATCATGGCGTCCCGCGCCGTGGATTCGCAGCAGATGTTTGTGGCGACGCCCGTCACGAACACCGTGTCGACGCCAAGCGGCGCCAACTGGGCTCGAATATCCGACGATCCCTGGATGAATGCGCTAAAGCGGGTCTTCACGACCTCAAGGTCGCCATCGCGCATATCCAGTTCCGGCCAGAACTCGAACCCGAACGCATCCGGCTTCATGGCCGCGTCGCGGATCGACCATTTTTCGGGCGAATATCGGCTGGAGTAGGAGGGCCATTCGAGGGAAGACCCCTCCGGCGTCCGGTTCCGGATCCAGACGATGGTTCCCCCGGCGTCGCGGAGCGCCCCCGCCAACCGGTTGACGTTCGGCACGATTTCTCGCGCCACCGGCGTTTCCAACTGCTGGCCCGGGGCCATGAAGTAATTCTGCATGTCGACGACGAGGAGCGCCGTCTGCTTCGGCGAGAGCGCGCTTAAGCTGTGGCTGCTGCCAAGCTTGCCGGCGACGGAGGATTTTGCGGCGGCTGGGAGGCGATAGGGATGCATGGTTGTCTCCTGTGTTCGGCGGCGATGAAGGCGAGGGACAGTCGGACAGTCCGCCCATTAGCGTGTTTCAGAAGCCTCGTTACGCAAAGAAGGAGCGCCCTTCCTTCTCAACCCGAAGACAGGCGCTGAAGTGGTTCTTGCCGACGGCGCTCAAGGCAATGCCGCCCTGCTCGCATTCCGGGATCGCGTGCCCGCAGCGCGCTGCAAACGGGCACCCTTTCGGCAAATTCGCCAGATCCGGCGGCAAGCCGGGGATGGTGTCCAAGCGCTGGCCGCGCATGGAGCCATGCACCGTCGAGTTCATCAGGCCGTGGGTGTAGGGATGATTTGGCGCCAGGAGCACGTTTTCAGCCGGCCCATGCTCCATGTACCGCCCGCCGTACATGACGGCGACGGCATCTGAGATTTCACTGGCGACGCCAACGTCGTGTGTCACGAAAATCACGGCCATGCCGAGTTCGCGCTGCAGTTCCCGAAGCAGCAGGATGATCTGAATTTGCACTGTGACGTCCAGAGCGGTCGTCGGTTCATCCGCAAGCAAAAGCTTGGGCTTGCATGAGAGCGCAAGGGCGATCATCGCCCGCTGGCGCATGCCGCCGGACATTTCATGCGGATAAGCCTGCAGCCGGCGCTCGGGCGACGGAATGCGCACCATTTCCAGGAAGTTTTTCGCCCGCGCATTCGCCGTCGACCAGTCGACGCCTTCGTGACGCACGATGGTCTCAGCGATTTGCTCGCCAACGGTGAAAACCGGATCAAGCGCGGTCATCGGCTCCTGGAAGATCATCGCGATCTCCGGGCCGCGAAGTCGATCCAGTTCCTTTTCCGGCATCGACAGCAGTTCATGGCCATCGAAGTTAATGCTGCCGGTCACCGTCGTCCGCCCGCGGGGCAGAATGCCCATGATCGCACGCAGAGAAACGCTCTTTCCGGAACCGGATTCGCCCAGGATGCCGAGCACTTCGCCCCGCGCAAGATTGAAATTGACGCCATTGACCGCCTCCACGACGCCTTCACGGGTCGCGAAACGAACGGCTAGGTCCTTCACGGAAAGCAGCGGCGTCGCAGCCGTGGCCGACAGAGGCGCATCTGCCTGAAGCGTTTGCCTGTTCATTGGCTAGCTCCGGATGACCGGGCTTCAGGATGGCCCGAGCGTCGGTCCCGCATATGGCAGGCGACCAAATGGCCCTCGCCCGTCGCCGCGCCGTCATTGAGGCTGGGCGTACGATCTTCGCAGATCTGCGCTGCATGGGGGCATCGAGTTCTAAACCGGCAGCCGGGCGGCGGATCGATCGGGTTTGGCGGATCGCCAGTGATCGGCGCGGTCTCGGTGCGTTTGCGCGGATCCATCGATGGCATCGCCGCCAGCAGCGCTTTGGTATAGGGATGCTCGGGACGGGCGTAGATGTCCTCAACGCGTCCGACTTCAACGATATGGCCCAGATACATGACCATGACCCGGTCGCTGATGAAGCGGATGACGTTCAGGTCATGGCTGATGAAGACATAGGTCAGGTCATATTCCTGCTTGAGGTCGATCAGCAGGTTCAGGATCTGCGCCTCAATGGATTTATCCAGCGCCGATACGGCCTCGTCCAGGATCACCAGCCTTGGGCGGAGCGCCAGGGCCCGCGCGATGTTGACCCGCTGCTTCTGCCCGCCCGAAAGCTCATGAGGATAGCGGTTGGCATACAGCACCGGATTGAGCCCGACCTGCTCCAACAACTTCACTGCGACGGCCATCGCCGCTTTCCGGTTCATGCCTTGGGAGAGCGGTCCGTAGGCGATCGACATCGAAATCGGCATTCTGGGATTGAGCGAAGCATAGCTATCCTGGAAGACCATTTGCACATCGCGATACAGGTCTCGCACGCCGACGCCGTGGGCGCCGCCGACGGTGTTGCCGTCGAATGTGACAACCCCCGCATCCGGCTCGATCAAGCGCATCAGCAGGCGCGCCGTGGTGGATTTGCCGCAGCCGGACTCCCCGACGATGCCAAGCGTTTCGCCCTTGATCACCTGGAAGCTGATGTCGTCGACGGCTTGCACCGCGGACAGCGTTCGACCCAACAGATTGCGCTTGATCGGGAAGTGCTTGCGGAGATCCGCGACGGTCATCAACGGCGCTCTGGCCGCCGTCGTCGGAGCAGGCTGAGTTGGCGTGGTCATAGTCGTATATCCATGGCTTGGCGGAGGCCGTCGCTCAGGAGATTGAAACTCATCGACGTGATGAAGATCGCAACACCCGGCAACGCCGCAATCGTGGGGTTCACCCAGATCGCCTGGCGCAGATTGTTCAGCATCAAACCCCATTCAGCGTCCGGCGGCGTCACGCCGAGGCCAAGAAAGCTGAGGCCGGCCGCGAGGATGATCGATAGCGACACCAGACTGGTGGTGTAGACCAGGATCTGGCCGAGCACGTTGTTCAGGACGTGGCGGCACATGATCGAGGCCGAACTGGCGCCGCTCGTCCGGGCCGCATCGACGAAATCAAGCGAGCGGACCTGCACGGTGACCGTTTCCGAGACGCGCACGATTGGGGGAATAAAGGTGATCGTGAGCGCGAGCAGCGTGTTCTCAAGCCCGGATCCCAAGATGCCGCAAATGGCGATAGCCAAAAGGATCGAGGGAAAGGCGTACAGCACATCCATGCTGCGCATGATCACGGTGTTCACCCGGCCGCGCAGATATCCGGCGGCAATACCCAGCGAGCCGCCGATGAGAAGCGCGAAGATGACCGGCAACACGCCGGAAATCAGGGAAAGCCTGGCGCCAAAGACCAAGCGGCTGAACATATCCCGGCCGGTTTCGTCCGTGCCGAGCAGATGATCTTTGTAGCCGAACCCTTTTAGGCGGCCGATGATCGATCCCTTGCTTGGGTCATGGGTCGCGATTAACGGTGCAAAGATGGCGGCCAGAAAAATCAGCAGCAACACAATGGCGACGACGATCGTCACCTTGTCGTCTTTGAGACTTTCCCAGACGCGCTTCCAATAGCCCTTGCCTTCCCGGGCCCGCGCCAGCGCTTCGGCGGGGTCCAGGGTCGGGATTGGCCCTTCAATAGCCTCACGGGCGGAGACTTGATCTGCCATGTTCGCCTCCTATCGCCTTAATCGCGGATCGATAAGCGCTTGCAGCACGTCGACGAGTATGTTGATCGCGACGAAGATGCCTGCGAGCACCAGAATGGTGGAGGACAGAACCGGCACATCGCGGCGAAAAATCGCCAGGTTCATCAACCCGCCGGAGCCGGGCCAGTTGTAAACCGTCTCCACCAGGATGGAGCCGCCCAACAGATAGCCGAACTGCAGGCCCATCACTGCCAGGGTCGGCGGCGCCGCGTTCTTCACGATGTGAAACAATATCCGGCGCCGCGCCATGCCTTTGGCGGAGAGCGCCGAGATGAATTCCTGGCTCAAAATCTCCAGAACGCTCGCGCGCACCAAACGGCTGATAACGCCCATGGGGATGAGCGAAAGCGTGATGACTGGCAGAATCAGGTGACGGAGGGAGTCCCAGACGTCGCCATCTTCCGGGCCCATGCCTTGGGCGGGCAGTACATTGAGGGTCACCGCAAAAATCGCCACCAGCACGATGCCGACCCAGTAATGCGGCAGACTGACGCCCGCAATGGCGATGCCCGAAAACAATTTGTCTAGCCACCCGCCCCGGAAGAACGCCGCCAGGACGCCGAGCACTGCGCCGAGCGTGAACCCTAAGAATGCCGCGGGAATCGCCAGCATCAACGTGTTCGAGAGCGCTGACGCTAGTTCGCTGCCAACCGGCTGGTTCGTGAAAATGGAGACGCCGAGATCCCCTTGGAGAAGATTGCCGAGCCAGATGAAATACTGCTCGTAAACCGGACGATCGAGGCCGAATTTGTGCCGGAGGATATCGGCGACCTCTTTCGGCGCTTCCGGCGGAATCAGGATGTCCGTGACGTCGCCCGGCGCCAGCTGCACCAGAGCGAAAATGATGATCGATACCCCCAGTAAGATTGGCACCGCATAAAGCAATCGCCGACCGATAAAGCGCCACATATCGTGCTGTTCGCTTCTGCCCGAAGCCGGGCGTCAAAAGGAAAAGTCGCCCCGCCGCCGTTCAAACCGATTGGGAACGACGGCGGCGGGACTAGCTATTGAGCAGCGGTCGTTCGCCTACTTCACCGTCACGGGCGTGAAGTCCTGGAACCAGCTCTGCGCCGACACGAAACCCTTGACGTCCTTGGACATCGCACGTGGGTTGAGGTCATGCACGATCCAGAGCCACGGCGCTTCGTCCACAACGATCTCGTTCAAGCGCGCGATCTTGGCTTCCATGCCGCTCGGGTCGGTCGAGGTTTGGATCTCGGCGAGGATCGCGTCGTATTCCTCGTTCTTCCAATGGCCCCAGTTGGAGCCTTTCGGCGTGAAGTTGCCGGACCAGAACCAACGCGCCATCTGAGAAATATCTGAAGACACAAGGCTGATATTCAGCGCATCCACATTGAGCGCGGTCGCTTCGGTCGGCTCGTTCCGGAAGGCCACCAGCATCGTGCCCCATTCGACGACCTCGAAGTCGATCTCGAAATTGCACTCCGCCAGGGTCTGCTGCAGGAACTCGTTCATCGGCAACGGCAGCATCTGGCCGGACCCGCTGGTCGAGATCATGATCTTGGATTTAACCGGCTTGTCAGGGCCATACCCGGCTTCAGCAAGCAGCGCTTTGGCCTTTGCAGGGTCGTAAGTGTAGGCGTTCTTCGGATTGCCGAATTTCGCCGTGCCCTTCTTGAAAAAGCCGACAGACGGTTCAGCCACGCCATTCAGCAGCGTCACCATGTCGTCGCGATTGATGCAATAGTTCGCCGCCTGACGGACTTTGACGTCCGCAAACGCCGAATCCGGGCTCATATCGAAAACCCATGGCCAAACATGCGGGTAGCTGTTCGTAACAATGTCATACCCGGCCGACTTAAGGCTGGGGATGGCGTCGGGCGGGGGCACTTCGATCCAGTCGACCTGACCGGAACGGAGCGCCGCAAGACGCGTCGTCGCCTCTGGCATCGGATACAGGATCATCTTGTCGACATGGGGCACGCGGGCGGCGTCCCAGTAGGATGCGTTCTTGTCGAGCGAGACGCTGACGCGCGGCTTCACGTCCGTGATCTTGAACGGCCCGGTGCCGGCGGGCGCTTTCGCAAATTCAGCCCAATCCTTGCCGACTTTCTCCCATTGCGTCGGGCTGGAGTACAGCATGTAGACCAACAAATACGGGAAGTAGCTGAGCGGCCGGTCTGTCGTGATCTCCAGGGTGAAGTCGTCAATCTTGCGATAGGCCTTTACATTCGGATTGCGCGCCCGGGTGATCGCGGAGCCTTGCGGCTCGAACTGCGGGGAATCCGTATTGTAGTAGCGCTCCAGGTTCCAGATCGCGGCGTCCGCATTGAACGGCGAACCGTCGTGGAAGGTGACGCCCTGACGCAGCTTGAATGTCCATTTCGTCGGATCGTCGGCGCTTTGCGTCCAACTCGTCGCGAGACCGGGTTCGATATCCGCCAGCGTATCAGCCGAGGACAGGTCCCACAGCACCAAACCTTCGAAGATTGGATAGCCGAGGAAGCGCATGCCCTCATAGCCATTGTTCGGCATGCCGGTGGTCGACGGAACATCGGCCGCCGTCATGGCGATCCGCAGCGTGCCTTCCGCTTGGGCCGATGCGGCGCCAAGCGCGAACGCAGCGCCCACCGCCGCCGTCGCGATGCCGCGACTGAAACGCTTTAATGGTTGGGAACGTGTCATCATTGACTCCTCTGGAGGGAAAGCAGCGCGGCTTCTTGAGAGCCGCCGCTAACCCTTCCGTAAGCAATTCCGGCGCCAACCGCCGCCGCCCGAGAATGGCCCGGAAATTGCTGATATCGTAGGGATCACTGCATGGCCGCAGGTTTCTGCGGCTTAGACGACCGAAAAGGGGCGCGCATTCTAATGGAAATCGAAGAATTTAAGCGTCGATTGGCCGAAGCGGGGCTGAAGCCGACTGATGCCGCGGTGCAGCAAATGTATGCAGCATTGCCGCTTATTGAAGCAATGCGCGCCCGGGTTAATCGCAATTACGACATGGCGGACGAACCTGCAGCCACATTTAATGCGAGGCTCGGACAATGAGCGGCGACAATCTGTGCCGGCTGACGATCCAGGAGGCCGCGCCGATGCTTCAGAGACGGGAGATTTCCCCCGTCGAGCTGACGGAAGCCTTTCTGGCGCGCATCGAAGAACTCAATCAGACCCTCGCCGCCTATGTCTGCGTGACATCGGATCTGGCGCGCACCCAAGCGAAACAGGCGGAACAGGAAATCGGCAACGGACAGTACAGGGGGCCGATGCACGGCGTGCCCATCGGGCTGAAGGATATCTACGCCACCAAGGGCATTGCGACGACGGCATCCTCGCACCTGCATGTCAACCGTATACCAGATGCTGACGCGGAGGCGACGGCGCGTCTCGCGGCCGCCGGCGCCGTCCTATTGGGCAAGCTTACGACCCATGAGTTCGCTTTCGGCGGCCCGTCCTGGGATTTGCCGACGCCGCCCGCCCGCAATCCATGGAACCCAGACCATTTCACCGGCGGCTCCTCCAGTGGGTCCGGCGCCGCAGCGGCGGCCGGTCTCGCCATGGGCACCCTCGGCTCCGACACGGCCGGGTCGATCCGTATGCCGGCATTCTTCTGCGGGATCGCGGGTCTTAAGCCCACCTATGGCCGCGTCTCGCGCCGGGGCGTCACGCCGCTTGCATTCTCGCTCGACCATTGCGGGCCGATGACATGGTCCGTCGCCGATTGCGCGCTGATGATGAACGCCATTGCCGGATACGATCCCAAAGATCCAGCCTCCGCGAACCTCCCTGTGCCCGATCACGCCGCAACGCTAGACGACGGCGTTAAAGGCAAGCGCATTGGCCTGATCAAACACTTCTATGACGGCGATATCCAGGCCGCCGAGCCGATCAAATTGGCGATGGCGGCGGCGGCAAAGACCTTCGAGTCCCTCGGCGCCCACGTGGAGGAAGTGACGCTGCCATCGCTTCGAGACTTCCATGCCTGCAATTTCGTCATCATGCTGGCGGAAGCGTATGCAATCCATCAGGCGTCGATCACCAAGACGCCGGAAAAATATGGCGAGATCCTTCGGGACCGTATGATGTTGGCCAGTTTCATCACCGGCTACGACTATGTGCAGGCGACGCGTATGCGGACCAGCCTAAAAGCCGCCGTTGATACAGCGTTGTCGAAGTACGATTTTCTCCTAACCGCCGGTGGCCCGACCCCCGCGCCGAAGCTTGAGCAGATGCCAAAATTCTATGTCTTCGAGAACCCGCTCCTGACCTCGCCCTTCAATGTCTCAGGGCACCCCGTCCTTTCGGTCTGCAACGGATTTTCGGACGCGAAGCTGCCGGTCGGTATGCAGATCGTCGGGCGTCCCTTCGATGAAGCCGGCGTTTTAGCGGCGGGTCAGGCGTTCGAACAGGCGACGCCGTTCCGGAACGAAAGGCCGATGATGCAATGAGCAGTCCTGGCGAAAATACGCTGCGGATTGACGGGCCGCGCCTGTGGTCGACGATCATGCGCTCGGCCGAGGTCGGGCCCGGCGTCGCGGGCGGGCTTCGCCGCCTCGCCCTCTCCGATTCCGATAAGGAAATACGCGACATATTTCGGGACTGGTGCGAGGCGGCGGGGCTTCCCGTCACTGTCGACCGTCTGGGCAATATGTTCGCCCGCCGGGAAGGCCAGGAGCCAGGCCTGCCGCCTGTCATGATCGGCAGCCACCTCGACACCCAGATCGCAGGCGGACGCTTCGATGGCATTGTAGGCGTGCTGGCGGGCCTGGAGATCGCCCGCACCTTGAATGACCGGGGCGTTCAGACCCGGCGGCCAATCGAAATCGTCAATTGGTCCAACGAGGAAGGCGCGCGCTTCGCCCCGCCGATGTCCGCATCATCGGTCTTTGCGGGCGTTAACAATCTGGCTTGGGGCCTCGGGCGGACAGACGCTGAAGGCGTCACCTTCGGCGCAGAGCTCAATCGCATCGGTTATGCCGGCCCCCTCCCCGTCGGCGGCCGCGATATCGACGCTTATTTCGAACTGCATATCGAACAGGGACCGATCCTAGATCAGGCAAAGATACCTGTGGGCGTCGTCACCGGCAGCTATGCCGTGCGCGGTTTTGTGACAGACGTCATCGGCGAAACGTCCCATGCCGGGCCGACGCCGATGGCGGCGCGCAAGAACGCCCTTGTGGGCGCTGCTATGATCGCCGTCGGGGTGAACGATATCGGCTGGAAGTATTCGCCCGACGGCAAGAGCACGGTCACGCGGATCGAGAACTGGCCAAACCTTGTCGGCATCGTACCGAGCCGCGCCCAGGTGACGGTCGATATGCGCCACCCTGATCTGGAGACCGTTAAGCAGATGGGCGCGGAGTTCATGGCGCTGCTTGAGGACGTGCGCAAGCGCGCCAATGTCGAAACCGCGATTGCGGAAGACTGGAGCTATGGCGCCGAGGGCTTTGACGAGAGTTGCGTTGCGCTGGTGCGGGACGCCGCAAATGCTCTCGGCCATGAGAACATGGATATCCTCAGCCAAGCTGGCCACGACGCCTTCAATATGGCCCGCGTCACGCCGACGGCGATGATCTTCTGCCCCTGTACGGATGGCATTACCCACAACGAAGCTGAAAACTGTCTGGCTGAGGACGTGTTTCCGAGTGTGGATGTGCTGATGCACGCGGTGCTGAACCGCGCCAACCGCTTGTAAGGAAGCAACATTTGACCGCAACCGACCTGACCGATCTAGGCGTCGTCGAAGCCGCCCAGTTGATCGCCGCCCGTAAGCTTTCGCCCGTTGAACTGACCGAGGCCTGCCTCGCCCGCATAGAGGCGCTGGATGGGAAGGTGAACGCCGTTCTCAGGCTGTTGCCGGAACGCGCCATGGAGGCGGCCCGCCGCGCGGAAGCGGAAGTTGCAGCGAATGCCATTCGCGGTGCATTGCATGGCGTCCCCTATGCCTTGAAAGACATCATCGACCTTGAGGGAGTCCCTACCACCGGCCATTCTCAGATCCGCGCCGATGCGCCCCCGGCCGACGCCCATGCGCCCGTCGCCTACCGACTAGAACGTGCAGGCGGCATTTGCCTCGCCAAGCTCTCAACATGGGAATTTGCCGTTGGCGGGCCAAGTTTCGACCTGCCATGGCCGCCAGCGCGCAATCCCTGGGATCTGGAGCGGACGCCCGGCGGATCATCCTCCGGTTCGGGCGCCGGCCTCGCCGCGCGGTTCTTTCCGGCGGCGCTTGGCACCGATACCGGCGGATCCATCCGCAACCCGTCCGCCGCCTGCGGCATCGTCGGCTTGAAGCCGACCTATGGCCGCGTTCCGCTGAAGGGCGTTCTGCCGCTCAGCACCAGCCTGGATCATGTCGGGCCAATGACGCGAAACATCGCTGACAATGCCGCTATTTTTGAAGTGATCGCCGGCCATGATCCAGATGATCCGACATCTGCGGCAGTCGCCCCACAAAACATCGCCGCGGCGCTCGGCAAAGGCGTGAAGGGCATGAGGATCGGGGTCATCCGGCATTTCTGGGAGCGTGACGGCATCGCCGACCCGGATGTTGCGGCGGCGATGGAGGCGGCGCTTGAGGTTTACCGCAGCCTGGGCGCCGAACTGAACGATATTGAACTGGAGCCTTTGCCCGAATATGCCGCCTGCCTGAAGTCGATCATGGCTGGCGAAGCCTACGCCTTGCATCGCCGCACCATGGCGATGAACGCAAATGCCTATGGCGCGCTCGCCCGGGACCGCATCGATGCCGGCTCAACGCAAACGACAGCGGAATACCTGGAAGCCATGGAAACGCGCCGCCGCCTCGAAGCCGCGTTCCGCGTCTCCATGCAAGGCATGGCGGCGGCGCTGACGATCGTGACCCTGGCGCCCCCGCCCCGCTTCGACGATGCCGACGGCCTGGCGCGCAGTTTCAGCTTGGAAGGCCGCCCGCCCTTCAACATTGTTCGGGCGCCGGCGCTGGCCATGCCCATGGGGGCAACCGCGACAGGCTTGCCGCTCGCCATTCAAGTTATCGGCCATCACTTCGACGAGGCGACGGTCTACCGCGTTGCCGCGGCCTATGAAAGGGAAACGGAATGGACCAAGCGGCGGCCGCCCCTGTAAAGGCAAGCGCGAGGCAGCGCCTTTCGGGCGTCTGGGCCGCGATCTTCACGCCTTTTCAGCCTGACGGCGCGCTGGACCTTCAGGGCGCGGCGGCGAACGCACGAGCTTATGGACGAAAGTTCGCGCTCGATGGAGTCTTCTGCAACGGCATCATGGGCGAAGGCTGGTCCCTGGCGCTGGATGAACGCAGAGCTGTTTTGGAGGCGGTCCTCGACGGCGCGGGAGACAGGCTGCGGGTCGGCGTGGTCGTAACCCATCACGCGCTCAGCGAAACCCTGGCGCTCGCGCGCCATGCGGCGGACGCCGGGGCCGATCACATCGTCCTGATGCGGCCGCGCGGCCCGTGGTCGGGCGCGGAACTGACCGCCTACGCGGAAGCCACAGCGGAGGCTGCGGGCCGGTCGATCACACTATTCGAATCAACAGCGCCAGGCATGGGCTTTGGCCCGGATATGATCGAGGCTTTCGCCCGGACAGGCTGCATCCATGGCATTAAGGCGACCGGCGGCGTAAAAGCCGTCCAAGACCTCCGGCGGCGGTTCCCCGACCTCACGATCGCGGACCCCCATGAGGATCAATGGCTGACCACCCTGCTCAGCGAAGGCGACCAGCCGCTCTACGCTGATCCAGAACCCTATCTCTATCGCGTCAATGGCGATGATGTCCTCAGACGTTATCAACGGGCAGCGCTCTCAGGCGATCACGCCGCCGCGATCGCCGCCTGGCAGAGCCTCGCGCCGCTTCGGAAGATCTATGACCAATGGATCATTGGCCCGTTGGATCAAGGCCGCTCCCCCGCCGCCGCGCTTAAGCATTGGGCCGCCCGGCGCGACCTCGCGGCCGGCCCCGTCCGCTTCCCACTGAAACCACTTTCCGACTGCGATTCCGCCCGGTTGACGCAACAATTAGAAGCGGCGGATACGCGGGCAGCGTTGACACGTTAATTGCCCCAGTCGGCCGTTGATCGGCACGCAAGTTGGGTGCCGATCGGCGCCACACGCATTGAAATTACGAACTTTGAGAGGGGCACGACACGACGCCAATCAACAGTCAGCGCCTTATTTCCCAAATTTTATTACCCCCAGCATTAATCTCGGACACAGAACAAGGCCAATGAGTAACAGTGACCGAAAAGCGTCTCTATGAGCCGAAAGTCCGAGTGATATGGATTATATAATTCGACCTATCGACGAGTACTGTCCATCGTCCAAACATTTTGGACAAATATGGGTTTGATATTTCAGAGGAATAGCCCCATCAGGTCGGCAGCAGCAGATCTCGCTGCATCTCGGAAAACCAATAACGCAGGCTGTCCTCCGTATCCAAGCAGTCGCCGAAGCCCGCTTGGCGAATTTTGATCGTTGAAACCAAGCTCGGAGGAACTGGGCCACCGCCCGCCCTCATTGCGCGGTCGAGGAACTGCCACGAACCGCCGACCAGGTCCGCCAGCATGAAGGGCTGAAGGTTGTGCTTGGCGACGATCCGCACCCACGCCCCCATCATCAATCGGCATGTGTCAGGAGGGTGATCGGTGTTCCAGACTCTTGAAATCGCAGGCGCCAAGGAGATCCAAGTGAGGCGCCGACCGACACAGGGTAGAATTTAGGAGGCGCACCAAATCCCGCACCAATTAATGATCATTCTGCGCGGCCCGCTCCCCGCAAGAAGGCATCGTTTTGCTCAAACGCCTCTGCCATCTCGTCGAAGTACGAGTAGCGATTGTAGACGGCCGCAACGCCGCCAATCGAGCCGCTGACGTGGTTCAGGATCTTCTCTGTCACGTGAATCGGCACGGATAATCGCGCCAAGTTCGAACTGAACGTCCGCCTCAGATCATGCAGGACATAGTCGTTGAAAGGCAGCGCCTCATCGAACCGTGCCTTGCATTTGCCCCAGCCGTTGAACGGCTTCGCCAGATCATCGCGCGACGGAAACAGCAGATCCCCATATTCCGGCAAGCCGTTAATAACCTGGATCGCCATCGGCGACAGCGGCAGCCGGTGTTCGCGCTTGTTCTTGGTGAAGCCCGCCGGGAAGGTCAGCACGCCATCCATGATCCAGGATCGCCGGATCCCAACGACTTCGCCACGACGCTGGCCAGTGAGGATCAGCAGCTCGACGATCGGGCCGTAAGGGAAAGGGGTCTCCTTTGCCCGCTGGTAGATAGCTGAGAGTTCATCGTTTGTCAGAACGCGATCGCGTGAGACCGTCCGTTGACGGACCTTCGGCATTGGCGACGATTCGAGGAAGCCAGCCGCAACACACCAGTTCAGCATCGTCCGGAGCGCGACATAGGCGTGCTGTTGTTCACCCGGCGTCTCACTCAGCTTTGAGAGCATCTGCGTAATGTCGGCCCGCTCGATCTCCTGCAGGTCCTTCTTGAACGAGAAGTGCCGATGCAGGAGCCGGCGATAGCTCTCGACGGTCCGTGGTTTGTTGCGGCCCTCACAGTGGACCAGAAAACGATCGCACGCCTCGCCAAATGACAGCGCCGCGGCCCCGCTCGCGTCAGACCGTTCCTCCGCCGTCGCCAGGAACCGCTTCGCCGCCCGCCGCGCCTCGGACAGAGAAAGGTC
>ERZ888423.2171-NODE-2171-length-15295-cov-10.253740_pt1 | contig 15295 bp, 15 predicted proteins | sample MGYA00520523_ERZ888423 | MGnify/ENA primary metagenome ERZ888423 (study PRJEB32303, sample SAMEA104408611) | aquatic metagenome | biome: Brackish water; feature: Pelagic; material: water | place: Baltic Sea | collected 2014-06-08T10:24:00 | depth 30,27 m ...
CCCGCGCCGCCAACGCCGCCGCGGCGGCATAGCGGCGGCGGTCGAGCGCGATCATCGCCCGGAGCAACGTCGCCGCCTCGGATCGGTCGCGCCGGAGCAGGAGCGCTTCGAGGCGCATGCGTCCCGTCAGGCGCCCGGACTTCAACGCCGCGCTGACGCGCAGCCGACGCACATCCGCCCGCGCGGGATCGATCCCGCCAATGTCGACAAGCTGGCGCGCGGCCTCGGGCGCGCCATCGGCGAGCGCCTCGCCCGCCAGGGCCATGAGCGCGCCATCGTCGCCAGCCGCTTCGGCTTTTGCCATGAGGCCAGATCTGACGTCGCCAGTCTTCCGGGCCAAGAGATCGAAGGTCGTCTCCAGGCCCTCCCAGCCGCGCGAGCCATCCTGGATATCCGGCGCCGCGACGGGCTCAAGGCCGTGCCACCGACAAAGCCGCTCGATCTCGGCGCGCGTGCAGCAGCGCGTGCGGCCATCCGGCGTGCGGTCGACCCCGGCCCGGTAGAGCCCGTGATTGAATAGCGTGATCAAGGCGCCGCGCCGGGCCTGCACGGTCTGGGCGTCATCCCCTCCTCGAGCCAGCGTCCTGAGCCGCTGCCCAAGCGCCGTGTAGGCCAGATAGAACCGGCCCGCCGGCCTGAGCACCCGGTTCGCCTCCTGCAATGCAGCGCCGTGAGCAGCGAACATCAGCACGCCGTGGCACCAGGCTGTGTCGAAGGCCGCATCCTCGAACGGCAAGCTGGCGGCGTCGCCGACGCTCGCGACCGCTTGCCCCGACAGGCCGATGGCGGCGGTCACGGCGTTGGATATCGTCACGAACTCCGGCCGCAATTCGACGCCCCTGGCGACGCGGTTCATCGCCGCATAAGCATTGGCCCAATGCCCGGCGCCGCTGCCGATATCGAGGCCCGGCCCGGCATCGACGAAGCCCAGCTTCTCGAACGCCGCGCCATAATGCGGCAGCCCGACCGCATAGCGGCCAAGCGCGTAGCGATAGGCATACTGCGCTTTCGGGTCACCCGCCCCGAGTTGCGGCTGACTTTGCAGCCAGGTCAGCGCCGTCGCGTTCAACGCCTGCAATTTCGGGCGATCCATCAAGCCTGGTCCTTCGAGGGGCGCTGCATGCGCTGCATGAAGCTTATGCCGGCCGCCGCCAAGAAGGCAAAAGCGACCAGATGATTTGACCTATTCCGTTCAGGCAGCATCTGGCGCCCGGCGATACAGGCCCCGCTCCGCCCGGCGGAGCGCGCGGGCCAGCGCGCCCAGATGCTGGGACATCCGGTCCTCGATCGCGATCTGGCGGAAGGCCTGGTAGGCGGGGCGGTCGTCCCGCGCCAGGACGAAGCGCTCTAGGCGGCGGAAACGATCGTCGGCGTACTCCTGCTCCGGACTGAGGCCGCCGCCGGAAACACGCTGGCTGTAGCGCGCCGTCATCTGCCCGCGAAACGAGGTCCGCTCATAGATCGCCCGGGCGCGGAGCGCGATGTCGTGCAGGTCCGGCGCCAGCATGCCAGCCGCGCGCAGCCGGTCGATCAACAGCGGACAGGGAATTGCGTCCAGGACGAAGCGGTCGTCGCCGACGGCGAGCGCGACCATGCCCTCGCCCCGCAAACGCGCCTGGCGGCGTCGTTCAGGGGTTGCACGGATTGTAAATTTCGCCATCCTGTTATTGCCCTTCCTGCAATGATTCGGCCAACGTCGCCGCCCGGTGCGCCCGCGTCCGACCTGTCGCCTTGGCCAGGGTCGCGCGGAGGTCGTCCTTGTCAGCCCGGCAGCCCGGCTGATCCGGCGACGGGCCATAGGCGGCCGGCCAGGCGCGGCCCATTAGCCAGGCCAGCGTCGCCGCCGCCAATTGGCGGCGCGACCGCCGCAGGAATTCCGGCGGCCACGGGTCCGGGCCATCGGCAGAGCCAGACGCGCTTGCGGCATCGGCGTTGGTCTGCGCAGCAATATTTTCGTATTTTGTTCTTGTGATAATTTCCCTCGACGGCATAACGGCAAGCACGCCTGTCATATGCCCAGCCGCAAGCGCGGCGTCCTCCGCAACCGCGTCGACCAAAAGCGCCGAGCCGACCGCCTTCGCCTCGACGCTGCCGCCGCCCCCGCCGCGGCGTCCTCTAAGCGCGCCAACCGCAAGGGCAAGGACCGGCCGGACGGCGCTCGGCAGATGATCGGTCCACGCCAGAAAGTCAGTCCCGTCGAAGGCGAAGCTGGGTCTCTCGCACATGGCTTTCTCCCTATGGGCGCCGCCGGCGTCGTTGCAATCCGGACCGATATATTGCGATGTTCCCTCTTTTTCAATATTTCTTGTGAATTTCTATTGATGACGACACGCGGTCGCTATGGCATACTGCGGGGCATGGATGGTCCGACAATCAAACGCCTGTTGCGGGAAAGCGGCAGAAAGCAGCGCGATCTGGCGACGGCGCTGGACGTCGATCCGTCGGCGATCACCCGGCTCTTGCGCGGCGAACGCCGCCTGCGACTGGATGAAGCGCCGAAGGTCGAGGCATTTTTCGGCCGCGCCAAGCCCAGCCCGAATGTCGAGCCGAGGCCCGGCGACGGCGCCGAGGACCCCGATCTGGCGCCGCGCAACCTGCCGGTCTACGCCAGCGCCCAGGGCGGCGAGACCGGCATGGTCATCACCTATGAGCCGATCGAATATATGCGCCGCCCGCAAAACCTGGAGGGGGTGCTGGACGCCTTCGCCTTCTATGTCGTCGGCGACAGCATGTCCCCGCGCTTCCGTCACGGCGAGCGGCTTCTGGTCCACCCGAAGCGGCCGCCGCGCCCGGGCGAGGATGTGCTGCTGATCCTCAAGGGCGGCGGCGAGGCCGATTTCAACGCCATGGTCAAAACCTATGTCGGCCAGTCCAGGAGCGCGGTGACAGTCAGCCAATACAACCCGCCCCGGGAATTCGAGATCGCCAAGGCGGATATCGACGGCCTGTTGCTGATCGTCGGGTCCTACTTCTACGGCTGAACCGGGAACGCCGCGCGGAAGGCTCGGTCGCCCGCCGGCGAGAACGTGACGCTCCGGCCCTTCGGCGCCCGCTGCGCCCAGCCGATATCGTACATCCGTTGCAGGATGGCTGCGCCCAGCCCGCCCGCCAGATGCGTCCGGCGCGCGCTCCAATCCAGGCAGGGCCGACAAAGCGTGCGGCGCGCCGAGGTCAGCGGCGCAAGCGCAATGCCGAAATGGGCCATGAAATCCCGCCCGTCAGCCGTCAGGTCCAGGGCGTCGGCCGACCCGATCAGCAGGCCCCGGCCGGCGAGGCTGTCAAACATCCTCACGCCCATATCCCCCGCCAGGTGATCGTAACAGACGCGGGCGTTCCGCATGGCGTCGTCGTTCGGGCCGGTGCGGGTTCGCATGTGGCCCTGCCTGGCGGCCAGGCCCATCATCGCCTCAAGCATGGCAGCGACCTCCGGCCCCGCAAGCGCGAAATAGCTGTGGCGCCCTTGCTTGCGGCGCGCCAGCAGTCCGCCGCTTTCGAGCTTCGCGAGATGTGCGCTGGCAGTCGGCGCCGACACCCCGGCCTCGCCCGCGAGTTCGCTTGCGGTCAACGCCTTGCCGCACATCAAGGCCGCCAGCATGTTCGCTCTGGCGGGTTCGCCCGCCAAGGCGCCGACAATCGCGATATTCGGTCCGTCCTTCATACTTCGACGCTAAACGAACCGTATCGGCAGCGCAACAGCGTAACGTCGCCGGATACCCGACCGGTTTCGAAAGGCGCTACGACCATGACCCGCCCATCCAGCGAATATGCATTGCTCGGGCTGCTCGCCCTGCTCTGGGGCTCCTCCTATCTGTTTGGGAAAGTCGCGCTCACGGACATTCCGCCGTTGACGCTCGCCGCGACCCGCGTGACGCTGGCCGCGGTCATGCTGCTTTGCGTGCTCCGCCTCCAGGGCGCATCCCTGCCGCGCGGCTGGCCGATCTGGCGGGTTCTGTTGATCCAGGCGTGCTTCAACAGCATCGGCGCCTGGAGCATACTCGCCTGGGGCCAGACCCAGATCGACGCCGCCCTCGCAAGCGTACTGAACTCCACTTCGCCGCTCTTCGTGTTCTTCATCACACTGCTGATAACGCGCCACGAAGCGCTTTCGGCCCGCAAGCTTTTGGGAGCCGCAATCGGCGTCGGCGGCGTCGCGACGATAGTCTCCCATGATCTCGCGGATGGCTTGGACGGCAGCGTCCTTGGCGCGGCGGCAGCGCTCTTCGGCGCATTCCTCTACGGCTGCGCTGCGGTCTATGGCAAACGATTATCCATGCTTTCGCCGGCGGCGTCGGCGGCGGGCACGATGCTCTGGGCGACTGCTGTGCTGGCGCCCGTGGCGCTGATCGTCGACCGACCCTGGACCTTGGCACCAAGCGGCACGGCCTTGGGCGCGGCGCTGACGCTCGGCCTCGCCTGTACCGGCGCCGCGCTGCTCCTGTACTTTCGCTTGCTCCGCACGCTTGGCTCGCTCGGCGTGGCGAGCCAGTCCTATCTCCGCGCCGGATTCGGCGCCGTGCTGGGCGTCGTCGTCCTGGGCGAGCGCTTGTCGCCGGCGATGGCGCTTGGCTGCGTCTTCGCGGTCGTGGGCGTCGCGCTGATGATCCAGCCGGCGCGGAAGCCTCTCGCCGTCGGCAGGCAGGCGCCGTAGTCTCGGGCGGCGCATCTGAACAGCCGGGAGACGCGATTGTGGCGGTAGGAGTTGGCTTGGGCTTGGCGGACTTTCCCTTTTCGTCCGCGAACGCCTATTGGGACTGGGTCGATCTGGCCGAAGCTGGCGGCGTCGATTCGCTCTGGCAGACGGACCGGCTGGTGTCGCCGGTCCCGCACCTGGAATGCATGAGCGCGATGGCGGCGCTGGCCGGACGGACCCGCCGCATGAAGTTCGGCATGAACGTCGCCTCCCTCGGCCTCCGCGATCCGCTGCTGATGGCGAAGCAATGCGCGACCATCGACTTTCTTTCGAATGGCCGCTTGCTGCCGGCATTCGGCGTCGGCTCCCCGGTCGCGCCTGACTGGACGACGACCGGCCGTTCCTCCAAAGGCTCCGGCAAGATCGCCGACGAAGCCATGCAGTTGGTGACCCGCCTGTGGCGCGAGGATGCCGTCTCGTTCGAAGGCGAGCATTTCCACTACGAAAACGCCCGGATCGAGCCGAAGCCCGTCCAGAAGAAGATACCGTTCTGGATCGGCGGCTCATCGAAGCCGGCGATCCGGCGGACGGCGAAATATGGGACGGGCTGGCAGGCCGGCCAGGAGACGGCGGCTGAGCTTCCCCCGGTTCTGGACGCGATCAAGGCCGCGCTCAAGGCGGAAGGCCGGTCGATCGACGCCGACCATTATGGCGCGGGCTTCCATTTCCGCTTCGGCGGCTGGGACGATGCCGACCTGCCGAAGCGCGTCAGCGCGTTCGAGAAGCGCACCGGGCGCGACGGCAAGCAGCACTTCGCCGTCGGCGACGCGGAAGCGATCCTCGGCCGCATCGAGGGCTATGCCAAGGTCGGGATCTCGAAGTTTATCCTACGGCCCATCGGCGCCGATGACGCGGATTTAATGGCGCAAACCGAACGCCTGATCCGCGAGGTCATCCCGAACGCCGTGAAACTGCCGGTCGCCGGGACCTGACCCGGCGCCCTCACGACAGATGCGGCAAGGCCGCGCCGGCGACGGGCAGGCGGGCTTTCAGGATGTGGCCGCTTTCGGATTCGGTGATGTAGAGGTCCCGGTTATCCGGCCCGCCGAAGGCGACGTTCGTCGACGTCAGCCCAGTCTCGCACCGCACCCGGTATAGGGGCTCGCCGATCTTCGAGAACACCCAGACCGCGCCCATGCCGGCATGGGCGACGACCAGGCCGCCGTCGGCTGTGATCGCCATGCCGTCCGGCCCGCCGCCGCCTGAAAGCTGGAGGAAGACGCCGACCTTGGAGGCCGCCCCATCGGGCATGATCGGCGCGCGCCAGACGGCGTTCGCCCGCGTCACCGCGACATAGAGAATGCTTTCGTCCAGGGAGAGCACCAGGCCGTTCGGGCTCGGGATGCCGGTCAGGAAGGCGTCGAGCCGGCCATCGGGCCGCAGGCGGAACACCCGGCCCGACGGGTCCTGCAAGCCAGTCTGGCCCTGATCGGTGAACCAGACCGTGCCGTCGCGGCCGACCGCGAGATCGTTGACGCCCTTGAAAGCTTCCAGGCGGAAGCGCGCGCAGTGCGGCGTCACGGCGCCGGTCCTCGGATCGATCGCCATCATGCCGTTCTTGTAGTCGGCGACCAGCAACGAGCCGTCCGCCATGACGCGAAGGCCATTGGGCTCCCCGTCATATTCCGCGACCAGGTCGACGTCGCCGGATGGGCTCGCCCGGAAGATCCGGCCCCAGGCGATATCGACGAAATACAGATTGCCGCTGGAGTCGAAGGCCGGGCCTTCCAGGAAGCTGTCGATGGCGGCGCCCGCCTTGTTGATTACCGCCCATTCCGGCGTCTTGCCCTTGACGCGGAACCGGTCGGGCAAGCGGACGAACACTTCGGCCGTAATATCGGCGGGCGGCGGAAACAGCGACATCGAAAGGCCTCCAGATCAATCCTTGGAATAGGGATTGTCGGCTTTGCGCATATGAAAGCGCAACGGCACCCCCGGCAGGTCGAAGGCGACGCGCAGTTCGTTCGCCAGATACCGCAGGTAGGTTTCGGGCAAGGCGCCCTTCTCGACCCCGAAGAACGCGAAAGTCGGCGGCCGGCGCTTGACCTGGGTCATGTAGCGGAGCCGCGGACGACGCCCGCTCGACATCGGCGGCGGGTGGCGGGCGACGACCTCCGCGAGCCAGCGGTTGAGCGCGCCCGTCGGCACGCGCTTGTTCCAGAGATCGTAGGCCGCGAGCGCCGTATCCAGGAGCTTGTCGACCCGCTGGCCCGTCAACCCGGAGAGCATCGTCACCGGCACGCCCTTGGCGTCCGGCAAGGAGGTTTGCAGCTTGTCGCCGATATGGCCGCGCGCCGCGTCCCGGTCCGCGACGGCGTCCCACTTGTTGGCGCCGATGATCAGCGCCCGGCCTTCGTTGATGACGTGATGGGCGATGATCAGGTCCTGCCGCTCCAGGCCCTGGGTCGCGTCATAGATCAGCGCCGTCACGTCGGCGAACTTGACCGCTTCGAGCGTATCGTCGACGGATTTCTTCTCGACCCGGTCGATCACCTTGGCCCGGCGACGCATCCCGGCCGTGTCGAACAGCTTGACCGCCCGACCGCGCCATTCGAAATCGACCGAAATCGAATCCCGCGTAACCCCTGGCTCCGGCCCGACAAGCACCCGTTCCTCGCCCAGAATCTGGTTGAGCAACGTGGATTTCCCGACATTCGGCCGTCCGATGATGGCGAGCCGGATGGGGCGGGCCGGGTCGTCCGGCGTTTCAGCATCGATATCGACATCCACGCCCGTCGCCAGCGGCTCTTCCGGGGCCAGGGCCTCGGGATATGCGGCGACGCCCGCCTTTTGCAAGAGCGCGCGGATCGTGTCGTAGAGGTCGCCCATGCCCTCGCCATGCTCGGCCGAGATCGGCACGGGCGCGCCTGCGCCGAGCTCCCAGGCTTCATGGACGCTGGTATTGGCGAGACGGCCTTCGCACTTGTTGGCGATCAGGGCGGCGGGCTTGCCGGATTTCCGCAGGACTTCCGCGAACACCTTATCGAGCGGCGTGATGCCGGCGCGCGCGTCGAACAGCATCAGCGCGGCGTCGGCTTCCTCAAGCGCGCGGGCTGTCTGCGCGCGCATGCCCTCTGCCAGGACGCCGACGTCGGCATCGTCGAAACCGGCTGTATCGATCACCGTGAAGGACAAATCCGCGATCGAGCCTTCGCCGTAGCGGCGATCGCGCGTGACCCCGGGCTGATTGTCGACGATCGCGAGGCGACGGCCGACGAGACGGTTGAACAGGGTCGACTTGCCCACATTCGGGCGGCCGACGATTGCAAGGATGGCCATCAGCGGTACGCCTGAAGGACGCCGGCCTCAGTCAATACAAAGAGCGTGCGGTTGGCGATGATCGGCGCGACCTTGGTCCGGCCCGGCAGGGCGATCTGATGCGCCAGAACGCCGTCTTCGGGGCGGAAGAACAGCAGCTGCCCGTCGCCGCGCACGACGATCAGATTGCCGCCCGCCGCGACCGGCCCCGCATAGAGCCGGACAAACGGGCTGGCGTCCTTATCCGAGATATCGCCGGCCGCGACCTTCATGTCGGTCGCCCAGGCGACGAGGCCTTCATCGGCGCTGACGGCGACCAGCGCTCCGGCGTCGGTCGTCAGATAGACGAACCCGCCCGATACGGCGGGAGTTTCGGCGCCGCCGATCTGCTTGTCCCAAAGCCGGACGCCGGTCGCGAAATCGATGCCCGCCATGAAGCCTGCAGCGCCTATGGCGAAAACGCGGCCGTCGACGATTACCGGCAGCGCCCGAACGGCCGGTATCGCTTCCGCAATTCCGACCCGCCGGACCGCCGTCAGCGAATCGTCCCAGGTGATGCGGCCGTTGGCGGCCCTGAAGGCCACGATTTCACCCGTCGTCATCGCGGCGATCAATGCGCCGTTCGCGGCCGCAGGCGACGCGCCGCCAAGGAGCGAAGCCGTCGCGGGCGGCGATTCGTAAATCCAGATCGAGCGGCCGGATTCGGCGTCGAGGGCGATGACGCGATTGTCGATAGTGACCGCATAGACCCGGCCATCCTGCACGGTCGGCGCCGCCCTGGACGGCGTCACGAGGCGGGTCCGCCAGCGCTCTGCCCCGGTCGCCGCGTCGAAGGCGATCACCTCGGCCCAGCCGGTCGCGAAATAGAGCACGCCATTGTCGAGAGCCAGGCCGCCGCCGAAGCCGTCTTCCTCGTCGTCCGGCTTCGGGTCGACGCGCCAGAGCTGCTGGCCACTGGCGATCGACCAGGCCGATACAACGTCACCGGCGTCAAGCGCGAAGACCGCCGTGTCGGACGCGACCGGCGGGTAGACGATCCGCCGTTCCTCGCCGTTCTCGCCCTCGCCGATATCCGCCGACCACGCCAGGGTCGGCCGGTCCGCGAGCGCCCGATGGCCAGCCGCATGGGCGGCGTCGCCATAGGGCTGCGGCCAGGCGCCGTCCGTCGCGGCCGCCAAGCCAGGGCGCACGGCGCCAAGCGCCGCATCGACCTGCGGGGTCACGTCACGGGTCAGGATGCTGATGCGCTCGCCCGGCAGCGTGGGCTTTTCGGGCGACCCGAACCAGCCGCCGTCGCCGCAAGCCGATAGGAGGGTCGCGAGCATGATAATCGGGAGAAGGACAAGACGCCCCATGGGCTTAGCTTTCCGGTATCGCCGAAAGCGCCGCGTCCGCACGGGCGCGGAGGCCGATCGGCGCGTTCAAATCTTTGCTGATCGTCTCAAGGCGCGCCCGAGCCGCTGGCAAGCGGCCGAGCTTCCATTCCAGCATCGCCGCCTGCTCGATCGCCAGCGCGCGCCACGGCCGCCCTGGCGCCGTGAGCGGCTCGACCAGCGGCAACAGGGTTTCCGGCGCTTCGGTATAGCTGCGGAGCCCAAGCGCCAGCAACCGCGCCAGTTCCTTGTAGCGCTCCGGCGCCTCCAGGCTCTCAACGCCGTTCAGCGCGGCGATGGCGCCGGCGCGGTCGCCGGATTGGGCCAGAGATTCGGCAAGCTTCAGCCGCGCCAGGACCGGATACCCGCCCGGCCCTTCCTCGGCGAGCGCGCTGAATGTCGCCTGGCCGGCGCCGGGCGTTTCATGCTGGGCGCGAACCGCCGCGACGAACTGGGCGCCGGCCGTCTGCTTTGCTTCCAGTTGATGCTGCTTCCAGAACGTCGTGCCGCCGACGCCGCCGATCGCCAGCACGAGCACGGCGATCCCGATCGGCCCATAGCGCTTCGCCGCCTGGCGCATGCGCTCGCGGCGGACATCCTCATCTACTTCGTCGAAAATATCGACCACGTGGCCTGTATCCCAATTCGCTGCGGGGAATAGAGCGGTCCGCACCATATCGTCGGCAGGGCACTGGCACAACAAGGGGTTTACGCAAGCCCCCTGACAAGCGAACATGCTGGGTCCGGAAGGTCGAGGCTGCACGCGGATTCCTTGCCGGCACGGCCGAAGCTACCCAGAGGAGGCGACATGGCGACGCTGGTCGATCTTGGGAACTACCGACGGACGCGCAGTCAGGTGTCCCTGCAAGCCGACGAACTTCGAGCGCTGATGAACGTCTACAGTCGATATGTCATGCGCGGGGAATGGAAAGACTACGCAATCGACTTCCAGCCCGGATATGCCAGCTTCACAATGTTCAAGCACACCTTCGACCAGCCGCTTTTCAGCGTTGTGAAAATCCGGCGCCGGGTCGGCGGACTAGAGTGGCTGGTCTTCAACGGCAAGGAACGGGTCAAGCGCGCCCAATCCTTGGCCGACGCCTTGACATACTTCGACAAGAAAATGGAACTTGTTCAATAGCATTCTGATATTATATTATCTTTTATTGAAATACTTAGCTCGTCCCGCCAGCGCTCGAGCACGGCTGGCGCGCCGTGCGCTTGAACCGCTTGCCGAACCGAGACGACCGCCACACATCTTGAGCCATAGCGGCACAACATCTGGAGACGGTCCCTTGCGTGCAATTGCGGCCTTCGTCATCGCGGCCTGCCTGGCGTTTGGGGCTTCGCCGGCCGTTGCGGATCTGCCGGCGGCGCTCGCCGCCCTCAAGACCGGCGGACATGTCGTCTTGATGCGCCACGCCATCACCGAACCGGGCACGGGCGACCCGCAGAATTTCGATCTTGGCGACTGGACGACCCAGCGCAATCTGGACGACCGGGGCCGCCGCCAGGCGCAGGCGCTCGGCGCAGTCTTCGGCGCGGCCGGGGTGCGGTTCGACCGGGCGCTCTCCAGCGCCTGGCGACGCTGCACGGAAACGGCGGAACTGGTGCTCGGCGGGGCCGGGCAAGCAGCGCTCCCCGTCGAAGCCTTCGAGCCATTGAATTCCTATTTCGAAGACCGGGGGCCGGCGGCCCGGCGGGACGGCGAAGCGCGCGCCGCAATCGCCGCATGGCGGGGCGAAGGCAATCTCCTGATGACCACCCACATGGTGAACGTCTATGGCATGATCGGACGCGGGGTCCCGCAAGGCGGGTTCCTGGTGCTCAGGCCCAAGGACGACACATTCGAAATCGTCGCCGAAGCCGGCGGCTGATCGACCGTTCAAAATCCCTCCCTCAATCCATTGTATTTGCAGGAGAAATAGCATGCGAGCCTTGATCATAGCCGCGGCCGCGCTTGGCGTCTTCGCGACCGCTTCCTGGCAGGCCCTCGCCCATCACGGCTGGTCCTGGACGTCCGGGGGCAATGTCATCGTCGAAGGCGTCGTCCGGGCTGCGAAGCTCGGCCTGCCGCACGGCGTCGTCACCCTCGATGTCGACGGCGCCGTATGGACGGTGGAGGTCGGGCAACCATGGCGGAACGAACGCGCCGGCCTGAAAGACAGCGACTTCGCGGCCGGCAAGGAAATCAAGGTGATCGGCGAGCCGTCCGCCGACATCAATGACCGTCGCGTCAAGGCGGAGCGCATCGTGATCGGCGAGACCGAACATGTCCTCTATCCTGGCCGCGATTAGACCAAGGCGCGGCCCGGCGGACGCGCCTTGACTGCCGGCGGTCTGCGGACCCGCCAGAAGCAAGGTTGATCTAGCGCATGGAGGCCCTGCTCGCCGGGCTGGCGGCGACCGACCTCGCGACGGCCCTTCGCGGGTCGAGGTGGCTCTACGCCGCCGTGAACGGCGGGCATATTCTGGGGATCGCGCTGCTGGTCGGCGGCATCGCGCCGCTCGATCTCCGCCTCCTTGGCTGCTGGCCGTCGGTCGATCGGACAGTGCTGGAGCGCGTCCTGACGCCCATGGCCGAGGCCGGCCTGACGCTTGCCGTGCTGACCGGCCTGCTGCTCTTCGCCTGCCGCGCACCGGACTATGCCGACCTCACTGTGTTTCAAGCCAAGCTTGGCCTGATCACGGTCGGCGCGAGCGCCGCGCTCCTGCTGCATGTCCGCTATGGCCGGGCGCTCGAGCGCGCGCCGGCCGGCCGTCTCAGGCGGGCGGCGGCGCTCTCGCTCATCTGCTGGACCGGCGCGCTCGGCCTCGGCCGCCTGATCGCGTTTGTCGGACCTTGAGCTACTTCGCCAGGGTGTCGGTCACTTCCCGAAGCTGCACCCGGGCCCGCAGCAGATAGAAGCCCAATGCCGAAAGGTGGGAGGGCATGATCAAACCATCCTGAGCGCCGTTCGAGATCATCAGGGGATGCATTTCCGCCGCGCGACTGAGATTGCTCAACATCCGGCTATAAATCTCGGTCAGTTGCTTGTCGGCGATCACGACCTGATAGTCGACGCCGATGTCACGCAGGATCAGATAATAGGCGTAAAGTTTTCCCTTGACGTTATAAAACGTCTCGTCGGCGCCGAAGTCGAAATAGCCCGCATCGCTGTCCAGGGTTCGCTGGTCCAAGGCCGCGGAGGATGAGCCGAGGTCCGATGTGATGCGATCCAGAAGCGCGATCAGATTGTCGGCGCGCTTGTCATAGATCGCCTCGCCCGCGCCCAGCCGCTTGTTATAGGACTGAAAAGCTTCAATCGCCCGGCGATATTGAGCCTCGGCGGAGGCCGTGACGCGCCAGCCGTCCATGACCCAGGTGCGGCCGTCATAGCGCAGGAAGCCGGCGGCTTTCTCCAAGTCCTTGTCGGACGCGCTGGAGCCGCGCTGGCGGCCAAGCTGATCCACCATTTCGATGGCGAATCGCGACAGCCCCTCGACCAGGCCAAGTTGAAAATTCGGCATGTTGTCGATGGTGATGGCCGGGCTCCAGAATTGCTCGTTCGGCGCCCAGCGGTCGATTTCCCGCTCGATCACGGCGGCGGCGGTCGCGACCGCCCGGCTTTGGCCTGGCTCGACGTCCGTCGCATCGGCCCGGAAGCTCACGTCGTCGTTGATGCGCTGATAGATCAGCCCGCCGATGAGATACCAGACAGGAATTGCCGCCAGAATGCCGATGCCGAGCCATTTCGCCCAGGCCCAGCCGCGCGCCGTCGTCGCGTCGATCTGCGCTTCGGTATCGGCGGCATATTCCGACGCAGCGGCGAATTTGCGCTTGAACCACTCAATCATGAAACCCGATAGCCTTTCAGACTGCGCGCTCCTGGCGGGAGCGGCCGGAGCATTTTCCTGAAGATGGGGATATACCATCCAGGAACAAGCTGCGAGCGAAAGGCGAAACTATGCGCACCGATACTCCCGTCGCGATCCGCCGCGAGGACTATGCTCCGCCGCCCTATGGCGTGGACGCCGTCGACCTGACCTTCGACCTCGCGCCGACCGCAACACGGGTCACGGCAAAGATCGATTTCACGCCCTGGAGCGCGGCGAGCGCCGGTCAGCCGCTCCGCCTCCATGGCGAAGCGCTCCGGCTAAAACACATCATGGTCGACGGGGCGCCGCTCGCCGAAACAGCCTATGCGACCGACGCCGGGGGGCTGACCCTGCTCGCCCCGCCAGCCCGCCCGTTCACGCTGGAGACCGAGGTCGAGATCGCGCCGGCGGAAAATACCCGCCTCGAAGGGCTTTACCTGTCGGGCGGCGTCTATTGCACCCAGTGCGAGGCCGAGGGCTTCCGCCGGATCGCCTATTTCCTCGATCGCCCAGACGTCATGGCGGTCTACACGGTGGAAATCCGCGGCGACGCGGCGGCGCTTCCCGTGCTGTTGTCGAACGGCGACCGGATCGCCGCCGGCGCATTGCCGGATGGGCGCCATTTCGCCCGCTGGCACGATCCGCACCGGAAGCCCTCTTACCTGTTCGCCCTGGTCGCCGGCGACCTCGCCGTATCGACGGACAGCTTCACGACCGCCTCCGGCAAGCCGGTCGATCTCTTCATCTGGACCGAGCATGGCCAGGAAGCGAAGACCGCCTATGCGATGGACGCCCTGAAACGCTCGATGGCCTGGGACGAAGAGGTTTATGGCCTCGAGTACGACCTCGGGCAGTTCAACATCGTCGCGATCTCCGACTTCAACATGGGCGCGATGGAAAACAAGAGCCTGAACGTCTTCAACGCGAAGTACATTCTGGCCGACCCGGAAACCGCCACCGACGCCGATTATGCGTTCATCGAAGGCGTCGTCGCCCACGAGTATTTTCACAACTGGACCGGCAACCGCGTCACCTGCCGCGACTGGTTCCAGCTTTCGTTGAAAGAGGGCCTGACCGTCTTCCGGGACCAGCAGTTTTCAGCGGATCAGCGCTCGGCCCCGGTCGAGCGCATCGACCATGTCCGCCGCCTGCGCGCCCGCCAGTTCCCCGAGGACGCCGGCCCCCTCGCCCACCCGATCCGGCCGGACAGCTATATCGAGATCAACAACTTCTATACCGCGACCGTATACGAAAAAGGCGCCGAGGTCATCCGGATGCTGCATCGCCTGATCGGCGGGCAAGCCTACCGCAAGGGCATCGACCTGTATTTCGAACGCCATGACGGCACGGCGGCGACCTGCGACGACTTTGTCGACGCCATGGCGGACGCAAGCGGCCGCGACCTCTCCCGGTTCCGCCGCTGGTATGGGCAGGCCGGGACCCCGAACATCGTAGTCTCGAGCGAATGGCGCGACGGCGAACTCAGTCTGACCCTGAAGCAATCGACGCCGCCGACGCCGGGACAGGCGTTGAAGCAGCCCGTCGAAATGCCGATCGAGATCGGCTTGATCGGCCAGAACGGCGGCGATGTTATCGCGGAAACCCTGGTGCTGACCGAGGCCGAGCAGACGTGGTCGTTCAAGGGCTTGAGCGACCGGCCGCGCCTTTCGATCAATCGCGGCTTCACGGCCCCGATCCGGATTGTCCACGACGAAGCGCCGGGCGACCGGGCCTTCCGCATGGCCCACGACAGCGACGCCTTCAATCGCTGGGAAGCCGGGCAGACATACGCGACCGAAACCCTGCTCGCCATGGTCCGCCAGATCGCCGCCGGCGCCGCGCCGGTCGCCGATCCTGGCTTCGTCGCGGCCTGGGGCGAAGCGCTGGCCGACCGGTCGATCGATCCCGCCTTCCGCGCGCTCCTGCTGACGCTGCCGAGCGAAGACGCCGTCGCCGACGCCATGACCGTCGCCGATGTCGATGCAATCCATCGGGCGCGGCAAGCTCTCAGGACCGATCTCGCGACCGCCCATGCAGGCGCGCTCCGAGCGATCTGGGCAGCGGCGGCGCCGACGGGCGCGTTCTCGCCGGACGCCGCCGCGGCCGGCGTTCGGGC
>ERZ888423.2172-NODE-2172-length-15274-cov-16.115514_pt1 | contig 15274 bp, 11 predicted proteins | sample MGYA00520523_ERZ888423 | MGnify/ENA primary metagenome ERZ888423 (study PRJEB32303, sample SAMEA104408611) | aquatic metagenome | biome: Brackish water; feature: Pelagic; material: water | place: Baltic Sea | collected 2014-06-08T10:24:00 | depth 30,27 m ...
AAGTCGATACAGCGACTCCTCAGCTACCTCGTCCCTGGATACCGTGCGCCGTGCGAGACGTTCAACGCACTCGACCAAATTAGCTTCGATCTTAAGCGGGGCGAAACGCTGGGTATTATCGGGCGCAACGGTGCGGGCAAATCGACGCTGCTGCAAATTGTGTCAGGCACTTTGCAGCCGTCCACCGGCTCTTTTTCCTGTTCTGGCAGGGTAGCGGCATTATTGGAACTTGGCGCAGGTTTCAATCCGGATTTTACCGGACGAGAAAATGCCAGATTAAATGCTGCGATCTACGGGCTGTCAGAGTCTGAAATTGAGCACAAAATGCCGGAAATCATTGAGTTTTCCGGCATCGGTGAGTTTATCGATCGGCCGGTGAGGCAATATTCCAGCGGTATGTTTGTGCGTCTCGCCTTCTCGGTGATCGTCCATGTTGACCCGGATATCCTGATTATCGATGAGGCGCTGGCCGTTGGCGATGTGCTGTTTTCACAGAAGTGCATGCGATTCCTGGAGGAGTTTAAACAACGCGGCTCTATTCTGTTTGTCAGCCATGACGCCGGTGCGGTGAGCCTTTTATGCGATCGGGTCCTGTGGCTGGATGGCGGCCGTCAGATGGGGCTGGGCGAGCCGCGGGTCATGCTGGATCGTTATTTGGAACATATTTATTCGGAGCAGCAGGCAGTCGCACCAAGAGGTTTAGCTGCCCCAGAAGGTGTTAGCCTCGACACAGATGCGGAGCTGGGGTTTGAGGCATTCCAGCCTTGGTTCGACGCTAGAGAAGACATCGCAGGCAGCCCCGCCCTATACAATGCCATGGAGGTCCATCGATTCGACGAGAGTGCAAGTGGCTTTGGCGATGGGGCGGCAACGATAACCGATGCGTGTTTTATCGACAGTAAGGGACGTAAGCTCTCGGGCATTCTAGGCGGCTCGCCGATAGCGTTGCGTTTCACCTTTGTGGCCCATCAGGCTTTGGAGAGTTTGATTGTTGGCTTTTTGATTAAGGATCGGCTGGGTCAGGTCATTCTTGGCGATAATAACTGTGTTATTCACTACGATAACCCGGTTCATGCGAAAGCCGGAAAGACCTACACGGTCAGTTTTGGCATTACTATGCCCTATCTGGCTTTAAGTGAGTATATCGTTTCCATTTCTGTGGCGTCGGGTAATCAGTCTGAGCACATACAACATTGCTGGCTGCATGATGCCTTGGTGTTTCGAGCGGAGAAGGGGCCGGTAGTGCACGGCATAATGGGTATTCCTTTGGCGTTCTGTAACATTAACCAAGTGTCGGAGCGAACTTGACTCGCTTGACTCTGCCAGCCTACAGACAACTTTTTTATGCGTTGATTGCTAGAGAAATTCAGCTCCGCTATCGTGGCTCCGTGCTGGGTTTGCTGTGGGCGGTGATTAATCCTGTGCTGTTGATGTTGGTGTACTACTTTGTTTTTAGCCTGGTCTTTCAAGTCAAACTGCCACAACTCTACGACGGTAGGGATGTCCCTTTTGCCGGTTTTATATTTTCGGGGCTGATTGTGTACTTTCTTTTTGCAGACATTCTCACTCGAGGCCCCACGCTGATCCACGATAATATAAATTACGTCAAGAAAGTCGTGTTCCCTCTAGAGATCATTCCTGTCGTTGTAGTGGCAGCTTCTACATTTAATTTTTTGATATCTTGTGTGATATTAACGGTGTTTCTAGCGGCATTCGGCGGCGGAATCACGTCAACAATTTTACTGGCGCCACTGGTTATTTTGCCTTTTTTATTGTTTCTATGCGGGGTGGCTTGGTTTACAAGTGCGATATCCGCCTATGTAAAAGATGTCACTTATATCGCCGGTTTTATCGCGACGGCGATGATGTTCTTAAGCCCTGTTTTTTACTCTTTAGAGGCGGTTCCCGAAAATTTTCAGCGGGTTATGATGCTTAATCCACTGACCTACTACATTGAAGGGTTTCGTAGTTGCGTGATTGGTGGAGTGGTACCGGATACGAAGTTCTTTGTGGTTGCCTACGCCGCCGGCATTGTGACTTGTGCGCTTGGTTACGGTTTCTTTCAGAAAGTACGCCGTGGATTCGCAGATGTGCTATAGACTGCCGGAAGCGGTGGTATCATAGTGCTCAGCCTAGCGAGCTAGCCAGGCAACGACTCTATTTGAACGGGATTAGTAACACATGTCCGCAAGTGTCCATGTTTACACCAGCATAACCGCCAATTACCTGCCCAAGGCGAGAGTGCTGGCGCACTCAATAAAAAAAATCGATGCTTCGGTGCAGTTTCATCTGGTCTTGTCTGACAGCCTGCCCATTGGATTTGATCTCGCGTCGGAACCTTTTGATAACATCATTTACGCGGAAGACCTGATCACTAAGGACTTTCCGCAATGGGCATTTGGCCATGAAGTGGTGGAAATGTGCACGGCGGTTAAGGGTGTGGCGCTGGAGCATATATTTACGCATTTTGGTGCAGAGCAAATCTTTTTCTTTGATCCTGACATGGTGGTGTTCGGCCGCCTAGACGAACTACAACTAAGGCTCTCCACATCCAGCGTTGTCTTGACCCCGCATCTGACGGACCCAGAAACCAGTGATATGGGCATACTTGATAACGAAGTGTCGAGTTTACGGCATGGTGTTTTCAATCTGGGGTTCGTCGGCGTGAGAAATGTGCCAGAAGGCCGCCGCTTTGCCCGCTGGTGGTCAGAGCGCTTGCTAAAATACTGTCACGATGATCTTCCAATGGGCCTGTTTACTGACCAGAAGTGGGTCAATCTGGCGCCGTGTTTTTTTGACGAGGTTACCGTTTTGCGCTCCCCCGCTTTTAATGTGGCGACCTGGAATGTGACTAACAGGAAGGCGACAGGCTCTTTGGAGCAGGGCATTTTGATCAACGGAGAACCGCTGGCTTTTTACCATTTTTCGGGCTTTGATAGTGGTGATCAGATGACGATGCTTAAACGCTATGGAGCGCATAGCCCGCTGCTGTTTACGTTGCATGAATGGTATGTTGCACAGTGTGAGCGGCATGGCCAGTCGGCGCTGGGTGGGGTGAGCTCAAAGTACCATCACTTTAGTAACGGCAAACCTATTGGCAAGGCGTATCGCCTGCTTTACAGGCAGCGCATCGACTTGCAGAGGGCTTTCCCTAATCCCTTTCAGGCACACAGCACCGATTGCTACGCGGCCTGGTACGATGCGCATCCCGCAGAACATCTGCCAACGGGCGCGGTGCGGATTGATCCAGGGGTGCCAGTCGCTGCGATTTTGGCAGATCTGGCGAGATACTTTCATTCTCTGGTCGTCGCTGGCCGCGGCGCGAGCCGCTTGAAGCGCCAGCTGCTGAAAGTGTCTGTGCGTCTATTGTGGTTTTTTGCGAGAGTGTCTGGGTATCGTGAGAAAGCGTGAATCAAAAATCATGCGGTTGAAAGCCTTGAGTCAGGTTTGAGCGCCTTAATGGAAAGCCAGCGCCTCGATGAGTCTTGGTGTGTAGTCGTGGTGGTCACCCCAGAAAGTGTGGATGGGGTGTGGCCAACGGTCACCAGCGTTCAGGCGAATTCCCTGGGTAGCGCGATATCTGTTCTGGCCACGGATAACCGTAGCGTGCGAGAAGCCCTTTCAGATTGCGTGTTTCCGGTCGAGTATACGCTCCCGGCCGCGATGGATTCACAGACTCAATGGACTACGATTTTCGCCCACCACCTTTTTATAACCAGAAGAACTATTTTTGTTCTGGCGGGTACTGTCGTTCCTCAGCACTGGGATGCAAGACTGGTTGCGGCCGCACAGCGTGCCGGCGATGTGGTGGGTGTAGCCCCCCTGTGTGTTCGCCATCCGATGTTTTCTGCGTTTTCTGACGCGGCGCATAAGCCAGGCCTGGCGGTGGATGAGATAGATCAATGGCTTAATGACTACGTCGAAGGAGTCGAGTTCACCGTTCCCGTCATGTTGGGTAGCTGTATCCTGCTGCAGGGTGATTTCTGGCCCGATCAGTGTCGCCGAGTGAGTAGTGATCGGTTGCTCCTGGCAGCATTGCGTAACGGCGGTAAGAGCCTCATCGCGACAGACCGGGTTTATGTGGATGATTCCAATACCCATTATGATAATGACGTTTCCTTTCTTCCCCGAGCGTATCAAACAGCCTACGTTACGCGGCATCCTCTGCAAAATACGCGGCATGCGTTAACGGAGTTGTCGAGGCGGCGCGAGCAGCCGGTTACACTGGTGCGTTGTTTGCCGGTGCAGCTTCATATTGGGCACAGTTGGGGTGGAGGCCTGGGGCGCTGGATGGAGGATTTTATTGCGGCAGACACCCATCACAATCACCTTGTCCTGCGTTCTGTTGGTGACCTTAACGCATTTGGCCAGACGATTGGCTTGTATCGCTCAATGGATATGGGTTTTCCCGTGCGCACCTGGACCCTCTCTGAGCCAGTAACATCCATCAGCCTGGGGAGTTACGAATACCGTCGCATTATCGAGGCGCTTATATCTGAATATAGTGTTGAGTCGCTGATGATTTCGTCACTTATTGGTCACTCGCTGGACCTGCTGCGCACTCCTTTGCCCACCACGATGGTACTGCACGATTTTTTCCCATTCTGTCCTGCCTTATACGCGACCTTTGGCTCGCCCTGTCATTCTTGTACCGGCGGTGAATTACGAGCCTGTTCTCGCGATAACCCTTTGCATTCTTTCTTCAGCGTCGAGGACGATGATTTCTGGTTGGCAGCCAGATTGCAATTTGTCGACTTACTGATGCCCGAAACGGTCACTCTGGTGGCGCCTAGCCACTCCGTTGTGGAACGTTATCGACGCCTGGAGCCGCGCCTGCAGGAAAAGCAGATCACTATTGTGCCGCATGGCCTGAGCGAGCAATTTGCCAAGTCCCTAGTACCGATCCTGCCCTCTGGGGAGCCTTCAGAGCGTCTAAGAGTGGTCGTCCTGGGCCGACTCACAGTAGAAAAAGGGGCGAATATTCTCGCTGATATCCTGGCTGATGTAGCCCGTTTCGCAGACGTATTTCTGTTCGGCGTAGGCGCAAGCGGAACGCAATTCGATTCAATAACCGGGGTCACAGTTATGGCGTCCTACCACAAAGACGAGCTCGGTGAATTGCTTCGCAAGACCCAGCCGGATATTGGCTTACTGTTGTCAACCGTTCCAGAAACGTTCAGTTACACGTTGAGTGAACTGTGGGCAGCAGGTATACCCGTATTGGCGACTCGGCTTGGTGCCTTTGTAGACCGCGTTGATGAGGGAGACAACGGCTGGCTGGTGGAGCCTGACCCTGCTGCAGTTCTCGCACAATTGCGCTTACTGAATGGCCAACGAGAGCGCCTGTTACAGGCCAAGGATCGATTGCTGCAGTGCACTGTGCGAACGGCAGCCAGTATGGTCGAAGGTTATGCCGCCTTGGAGGCTCGGTCTGGATGGATCCCTCTGGACCGCTACACACTGGCTAGACGGTCCTATAGGAATCCCTATACCCAGGGTGGTTCAGAGGAGCTAGGGCAGGCGTTACACGTTAATCATCAGTTGCCCTATCGACAAGTTCTGGCAGGTTTCCTTGATTACACGGGCAGCAAGGCCGACCAGAGTCCTCGTCTCCCGGCGTGGTTGCGTGCTGGCACAAGCAGGCTATTGCGCTACCTTGCTGTACGCTGTGCCTGAAAATAGTAGCCCGATTCAGCTAAGCTGTCCCTTGCAACAGTACTCGGATAAATGATGCATATTTTTACCAGCATAACCAGTAACTATATTCCCAAGGCCAGAGTGTTGGCGCACTCGGTAAAGAAATATGTGCCGAACGCAGTGTTTCACCTACTGCTATGCGACACGCCGCCGCAGGGTTTTGATCTGGAACAAGAGGAATTCGATCACCTCATGTTGCTGGATGAACTGGATATCGATAATAAAAAGTCCTGGATTTTCCAGCACAATGTTGTCGAATTATGCACGGCAGTTAAAGGGCGGGGCTTTCAGGAGATATTTCGGCGCTTCGGGCCGGATAAGATCATATTCTTTGATCCTGATATGGTGCTTTTCTCGGGGATCGAGGTGATTGAGGGGCAATTGGATCAACATAGTGTATTGTTAACGCCTCATCAAACTGAGCCTGCGAGAACGCGATCCTCTATTCTAGACAACGAGGTCAGCAGCCTCAAATACGGGGTGTTCAATCTGGGGTTTTTGGCGGTCAGGAATTCGCCCGAGGGAATACGATTTGTAAACTGGTGGAGCGATCGCCTGCGAGACTTCTGTTTTGATGACAGGGCCCGGGGGTTTTTTACCGACCAGAAGTGGGGTGACCTGGCTCCGGCACTTTTCGCCGATTTGGGAATATTGCGTGGCCCCCAATTCAATGTTTCAACATGGAATATCGACAGTCGGGAGATTACCGGCGACATCGCTGAAGGCGTTTACGTTAATAAGATTCCGCTGTGCTTTTACCATTTTTCGGGAATCGACAGCGGAGCACAGAAGCTGATGTTGGAGGTTTATGGTAATAATAATCCTGCATTGCATCAGCTAAGGGATTGGTATTTGATTCGATGTGACGAGATGGGGCAGGGACTGTTAGGCAAGCTGCCTTGTCGTTATGCATTCTACGACAATGGTAACGAGGTGAGGCCCGCCGAGCGTCTGCTTTACCGCTACCGTGAAGAGCTGTCCGATCGCTTCCCCGATCCTTATGCCTGCCCGCCAAAAGGTATCGGTTACCGGGCCTGGTTTCAAAGTAATGCGGGGCTGGTAGAAGGCGGCCACCCGGAGGATGATGTGCTGAGCGTGTTGCGACAGGAGCTCGATGCAATCCACCACTCTATAAGCTGGAGAATCTTTCGCAGTGTATCAACCGCATACCGGCGTCTTGGCATGAAGCTTGGCTTACAGCGCCTTTTGAGCTGGCTAAGTCGGTGACGATATGAGTACTGAAGCGACAAAACCCGGTGCGATTATTCTGTTTGTCAGTCATGATATGGGCGGGGGTGTCCAGCGTCATATCGCGCAACTTGAGGCCCTTCTAGCAGGCAAGGCAGAAGTCGCCAGATTGTTGAGCCAGCCGGGCAACTGTGTGAAGTTGAGCCTGGCGTCGGATACCTGGTATTTTGATCAGCTCACTCAATTCGAGGATTTACTGGAACTGCTTCGTACAATGCAGGTCTCCTGTTTGCACATTCACCATCTGTTTGGCTTCCTTGCTGATTTCTGGCAACTGCCGAATAGGCTGAATCTCCCCTATAACCTTACTCTGCATGACTATAGTCTGGTCAATGGCTCGACCACCCTCAGCGACGGGGAAAGCTATTTTCTGCGAGACCTTGGCCGACAAAATATGCCTTCTCTGGCCCAGTTGCCATCCTGGTGCATTGATTTGCCGCAGTGGCAACGGATGGCCTCAGAGCTTATTGAATCTGCTGATCAGGTGTTTTGCCCCTGTAAATTTACGCTGGAAATTCTCCGGGCTCACTATTCGAACGCCAATTACCGTCACTGCTACCATCCCGACTGGGAGCTTGATGCCCCCTACCCTGCGGTGACGTCAACAGTGCACAGCGGGGGCAAACTGCGGGTTGCTGTATTGGGTATGTTGAGTCGTGAGAAAGGCGCCGACCGCCTGGATGAGTGTGCGATTGCCGTGCGTGAAAACGGCTACCCAATTGAGTTTGTGCTCTTTGGCCAATCTTATCGCCGCCTGGACGACAGCGTAGTGACCCTGGGTCGGTACGAAGAGCATGAACTTGCCCAACTTATGGTCGCGCAGTCAATCGACCTCGTCTGGTTTCCTGCGCTGTGTGCCGAGGTGTACAGTTACACGCTTTCTCATGGCTTGAGGCGGGGTTTACCTGTGCTTGCCCCTGATATTGGTGCGTTCTCCGAGCGTCTCAGGGGTCGACCACTCAGTTTCATTTTTAATTATCGGGCTTCCGTCAATGACATTCTGGCGCAGTTAGAGACTATCCGCCAACAATTGCTGCAGGGCGGCCAGCCCCAGGTCTGGGTAGAGCAAGATTTGCCCTCGCTACAGGAATTTCTCTACACACGAGACTATCTGGCAATGCTCCCCCAGACGCCATATTCCAGTAGGCGTGAGCTCGCTGCTTTTGACCAATATTCGAAGCGCCCAGCTGCGCTGGCCCGTGCTGCGTTTAGAACGCGGCTACTGCGATCGCTGCTCTCGCTGAGCGACGCCCGGATATTTGTATTTCTGCAAAGAGTGATTCCATATGCGGTGCAAAAGCGTTTCAAGCGGTTGCTGAGTGACAAGCCGCTGCATGAACTGGATTCATAAAGGCAACGCCCGTCTTCTCGGCTCCGGATATTCCCGGCCCGACCATTCGGTGGCGGTGGCCTTAGCCGCAAGCGGCGCCAGTTGCGGGGGAGCAAGCAGGGTTCATCGGCCCCCTATTGATGGTAAACTCAGCACTGTAAGCAAGCGGTTTAAAGAGGGGGGAGCAGTCTCCAAGGTTAATGATTATATGAAGCTGGGCGAATTTTTAGTCGAAAGTGGCAAAATCACCTCCCGTGATGTCGAGCGGGCGTTGATTGCCCAGGCAGAAATGGGCGGTATGTTCGGCCAGGTTTTGGTCAAATTAGGTCTCGTTTCTGAGGTCGACGTCGCGTCTGCATTGTCCGAATTGCTTGTAATACCTCTGTTAGCACTGGCCGATTACCCGGATGAGCCGGTTAATGTCCCCGGTATATCCTTTGATTTCATAATGAGCAATGCTGTTGTGCCGCTGTCACTGGAGAAGGATTCTGCCAGCTTCGCCGCGACAGTGCCGCAGGATGAGTTTTTGCGCAAGGCGCTGGGGCTGGCGCTAGACCATCCGGTCACATTATGTCTGGGGTTGGAATCCGATATTCTTACGGCGCTGCAAAAACATACGCAGGAGACCGATCCGGACGTGTTGGAAGAGGAGTCTGCGGGCTCCTATAGGGATGACCAGGAGTTTATCGAGCACCTCAAGGACTTGGCGAGTGAAGCGCCAATTATTCGCGTAGTGAACAAGATCATTCATCGAGCCCTGGATATGGGCGCTTCGGATATCCATATCGAACCCTTTGACGATGGTCTGCACCTGCGCTATCGCGTGGACGGCGTGATCCAGGATTATGCTGAGGCGCCCGAAGCCAGTCATGCGCCGGCGATCGCGTCTCGGATAAAGCTGCTCGCCAATCTTAATATAGCGGAGCAGCGCCTACCGCAGGATGGCCGGATTATGATTCGGGTCAAGGGCCATGAACTTGATTTGCGAGTCTCCACGATCCCCACCGTTTACGGGGAGAGTATCGTCATGCGAGTGCTCGACCGCGAGAGTATCCGTCTCAGTCTCTCCGATATGGGTTTTAGTGACGACACACTGGAGCGCTACCAGGACCTGCTGTCACGCCCTCATGGCGTATTGTTGTTAACCGGGCCAACGGGTTCGGGGAAGACAACCACCTTGTACGCCTCGCTCTCATCCATGGATTCCGATGCGCTCAAAATTATTACCGTTGAAGATCCGGTGGAATACCAGCTGCGCGGGATAAATCAAATACAGGTGAAACCTCAGATTGGTCTGGATTTTGCGCTTGCCCTGCGATCAATACTTCGCCAAGACCCCGATATCATTATGATTGGCGAAATGCGAGATGCTGAGACCGCAAAGATCGGTGTGCAATCTGCCCTGACCGGGCATCTGGTCCTGTCGACTCTGCATACCAATACCGCGGCAGCGGCCATTACCCGATTGGAAGACATGGGCATCGAGCGCTACCTGATTACTTCATCAGTTAATGGTGTCTTGGCCCAGCGCCTGGTGAGAAAGCTATGCAAGCACTGCCGAGAGTCGGTGAGTGTTTCTGCGGAGATGTTGTCAAGTCATGGACTTGGGCGATTCATGAAGTCTCCCGAGGACCCTATATATCGCGCAGTGGGCTGCGATGACTGTAAACACACGGGCTATCGTGGTCGCACCGGCATTCATGAATTATTCGTGCTGGATACTGTGATGTACGATGCCATTCTCGGCGGCGCGGATTCCACCACCTTGCATGCGACTGCTCGGCGCAATGGTATGCACACCCTGTTTGAGGATGGCCTCAGGAAGGTGGCGCTCGGGATAACTTCGATGGAGGAGGTCCTACGGGTGACTCTGGATCAGCAACAACAGGAAGAAAGCCTGCCGATTGTCGGCGAAAGATTGGATCTGGCAACGTAAAGGAATGGGCGCGGCAAAACTATGGGTTCTTTTAGCTACAAGGCGATCTCCAGCCAGGGCAAAGCAGTGCAGGGTAGGGTGGTGGCGGACCGGATTGAATTAGCGTCCCGGGAATTGCGTTTGCAGGGCCTGACGCTGCTGAGCCTTGAACCCGCCGGCAAAGGTGCAGTCAGAGCTGATGAGGACGCCCCTGGCCCCGGTAGTGCTAGCAGTGATGATGTTCTGGCAATGACTCGCGAGCTAGCGGTGCTGCTGCGCGCGGGGCTTCCTATCGATCGGGCCCTCAAGGTCATGATTGACATGGCGGTCGAAATAAAAGTACGTGACCTGCTGGAAGAACTGCTCAGCTCAATCAAGGCTGGCAAGGGGCTCAGTCAGGCACTGTTGTCCTACCCTGAAGTCTTCAGCAATTTTTATGTCAATATGGTGCGTTCAGGCGAGGCCAGCGGACACCTTGCCGAGGTGTTGACTCGTCTGGCTGATTACCTCACCAACGCTAAGTCGGTAAGATCCGGAGTCGTTTCGGCTTTGGTCTATCCGGCAATATTGCTCACAGTGGCGGTTCTTTCTATTGTCGGGATGCTGGGTTTTGTCGTCCCCCAGTTTGAGACATTGTTCAACGACATGGGCGACGCCCTGCCTGTGCTGACGCGTATGGTGATTTCTGCCGGCGATGGACTCATACGTTATGGCTGGCTACTGTTGTTGCTGCTAGGCATGACCGTATATGGGGTGCGTCATTGGCTGCGAAGTGAGGAGGGTCGAGCCAAGTTCGATGAGTCGATGGTGCGGTTGCCTTTTTTCGGGGCCATCGTTTTTAAATACGAAGTATCCCGATTTTCCAGAACAGTGGGAACTTTACTGGGTAATGGAGTGTCTCTATTGCGGGCGCTCTCTATCGCGGTCGAGACTGTTGACAATACCCATATCAAGAATTCGCTGAGAGTGCTGGAGCCGGCCGTAAAAAGGGGCCAGCGAATGTCCGTGGCACTGGAGGAAACTGGAACATTCTCGCCGCTTGTGATCCAGATGATCAGGGTGGGCGAGGAATCTGGCAGTTTGGATCAGATGATGACAGAATTGGCTGATGTCTATGATGATGAAGTGCAGACGGGCGTGAAGCGGAGTCTCACTCTGCTGGAGCCGGCTTTGATTCTCGTCATGGGGGGCGCCATCGCCGTTGTCATTATCGCTATTTTGATGGGTATTATGTCGGTGAATGATCTAGCTATCTGATAGATCAATGCCACCGCACGGTACCGTTATCACTCGTTAATCAACCATGTAAAGTAGGAAAGCACAGATGCAAATGGTCGTTGGCAAATCGAAGATTCCCAGCCGTTCGCAGGGATTTACCCTGATTGAACTCCTAGTAGTGCTGGCGATTATCGCCCTGTTGGCTGGACTGGTTGGGCCCAGCGTTTTGAATCAACTGGGCGGGGCCAAGACCAAGACTGCGAAGATCCAGATCAAAGACCTGGAGATGTCGCTTGAGATGTACAAGCTAGATGTGGGTACTTACCCTGCCAGTAGCGAGGGTCTGGAGGCACTGGTTCAGAAACCGAGTGATGCTGATGGCTGGAACGGTCCCTATCTGAAATCAGAGGTGCCGAAAGACCCATGGAAAAATGATTATTATTATGTCTATCCCGGCACACGTGCCGAAATTGACATTTATTCACTTGGCCAAGATGGAGCGCAAGGTGGAGATGGCGAGAACGCCGACGTGGGGAATTGGTAACGACAAGTCTGTTACGATGGCGGACGCCCAGGGGCATGCAGTTCTTTCTCAGACGGGCAGGGTGAAAGGTTTTACTCTGCTGGAGTTAGTGGTCGCAATTGCGATTGTGGCACTTGTGCTCGGCGTCAGCGCTCCGTCAATGCAGCGTCTTTACCAGTCCGCGCAGTATCACGGGGCCGTCAATGATGTTGTGACCCTGCTATCTTCGGCGCGTTATTCGGCCATCCGAAAGGGAAGAAACGAAGATGTGCTCATTAACCCTGAGACCCGAATAATTGTCGTGGGGAAGAAAGAGCAGCCGTTGCCGAAAAACCTTCAGGTGGAAGTGCTCGGTGCGAGAGAGTTGAATCGAGACGGAGCGGGAGTTATTCGCTTTTACCCTGATGGAAGCTCCAGTGGCGGTTACGTGAAATTGCAAAATGACAGCGGCATGGGGGTGCAGGTAGAGGTTGATTGGCTGCTGGGCCGGGTGACACTCTGTCATGAAAATTGTGGTAACGGCACAGATGCGGCGCAATTTAAGTAGGCTGGCCCTGCAGCCTGCGCTTCGTGGTCGCGGGCACTTAGTCTATTTTTTTCTCAGCCAGGCGGTGTAGCGCCAGGAGCGACTTTGCTCCATATTCAGTATGACATTGTCTAACTGCGCTGAATGCGCTTGTGATTGCTTGAGATCAGAATTTAGTCCGGTAACGAGCGTCTGCGCATGGTTCAGAGCGGTGTCGGTCTCGGTAAATTGTTCTCTGGCGATGGTAAGCATTATCTCAAGTTGCTGCCGCTGTTCTTGCTCGTTCCGCACGCGCTCCAGAATGGTTTTGGTGTAGCGAAAATGCTCTTCTAGTATGTTTTTGGCGTCTGCCGGCTTTTTATTGAGCCGTATGGCATCCACATTTTTGCGAAGAAAATAAAGTGGATCTCGTGCTATAAAATCACTGATAAGGATATGATAACTTGGATGTAGTCTATCCATTATAGTGTCGGCACGGCGCTTTCTCTCTGTCGACTCTGATGCGAAGCTCGCGGCACCCTCATGATACACAAAGATATCTGCGGCGATAACGTGCTTCCAGCCCTTTGCGCTGGCACGTAGAGAAAAGTCGCACTCCTCCCCGTAGCCCTGACCGAAGGATTCGTCATCGAAGGCCCCAGTAGCGTTGAGACAAGATCGCTTTATGTACATGCAAAACCCAACAGCCGTCGGAATTTCGCAGTGTGATTCCGCGTTGCCTGATCGGAAAGCTCGGTCAAGTTCTCTGGTATTCCATTGCTTCGGAAGATTGTTTGGGATCAAAAACACAGGGTAGGAACAGATTGTTCCGTTGTTTGAAAACGGGGTCACCGTTCCAATGTTGTGTTCTCGGTAGGCACAGGCTTGTAATCTCTGCACCCAGTCGTTGGATACAACGGTATCGCTGTTGAGTAATATGACGTCCGCATCAGTGTCTAAGGTAAAACCCCTGTTCACAGTCCCTACGAACCCCAGGTTTTCATCGTTGACGACGAGCTGGATGCTGAAGCGCTCGGTCAGTTCCTGACAATACGCACTCACTGCCTCTTCCGGTGAGTTGTCGTCGATAACGATGATGGCAGCGTGCTCGGGTAAATCGCTCGCCATTAGAGACTCAAGGCAATTGCGTGTGACTTCGAGGTTTCGATAGACAGGGACGATTACGACCACTCGGTGAGGGTGAATGTTGCGCGTGCCGTCGCTCATAGATTACACATCATCTGATTCCAGTGCCTGTATGCGGGACGCGGTATGGGTCTTATTCGTTCGCGCCGATGCAATGTGAAGCGTCATAAGGTAAGACAGTATACATCACCAATGACGTCGTTCGTATGAGGCATTCTGTTTGTGGCTAGCATCGACCCGCCTTGAGATTGACCCAGTGGCTGAGCGTCAGGCTCCCCAACATTTACTTTTTCCTGGCAAGCGCAATGGCCCTTGCTTCGACGAGGTACCACGAGATACTCGCCAACAGGAAACTGCCACAGAACATCAGCAGCGCCATCCGCGGAAACTGGTAGCCTTCCATGGACGCTATCAAAGGGGTATCTAGCAACCATCGGCCTATCGGGGCGTGCCATAGGTACACGCCATAGCTGATAGTGCCTAGGTAAAACACTATTCTATTGGCCAATAGTTTATTGGTGAGCCATTGATTTTGGGCACAATTGAGAATGACAATTAGGACCGCACTACCAAATATCGGGGTCCACAGGAAAAATATGCTGGACATAGTCCAATACGTTTCGTAGTCATCAGCCATCCAAATACCAAGAAAAACAAAAATGAAAGGGGTTAGGCACAATAACCCTGTCAGCCACTTTTGGTATTGGGCAAAGCGTTCTTGCTGCTCCGAATACTGCACATGAATCACAGCGCCAAGCATGCCCAAGCCAAAGGTGTCCATGGAGCCGGGCAGCTGGTATGCCCAGACAGGGAGCTGGGACACAGGGTCAAGGACACCCAGCACATACCAGCGCCAGCAAGCCATACTCAGCATAGATACCACTATCAGCAACACTTTGTGACGCCGGCAGGCGAGGGGTGACAGAAGAGGCAGCACCAAGTAAAACGACAATTCGATGGGTAACGTCCACCACACCCCATTGAGGCTCCAGGGGGACCCGATGCCAATCGGGGGTGGCACAAACAACATTAACAAGTACTGGAACAGATTAGTAAGATCAACAAGCCACTCGCGCGACACCATCCATGCGATCAAGACAAGTACTAATAGTTGCAGATAGTAAGCGGGGAATACGCGCGATATACGCTTTACGAAATATCGGAAGAGCGCGGGCCGCGGTGCCAAGCCGGCATTCGCTCGTGCGTAGGGCAGTGTTAGCAAAAACCCGGAGAGTACAAATAATAGCTGCACCGCCGACCATCCTAAAGAGAAAAAAGTGTGGACTCGGATTGTGCTGCCTAGAACGTCAAGCAGGATTTCCTGCGGTGTCACATAAACCCATGCGTGGTAGATCAGCACCCACAGGGCCGCCAAGCCGCGCAGACCGGTCAAAGCTGGCAGGCTATGGTCTGCGCCTAATGCTACCTCAGGTTTCAAATAGAATCTGCCGCTGACAGTTAAATATGCATTAGCATTATAAAATAGGTAGATAGCGTGTTGCGAGATGATTCTCTCGATATCTGTAATTCGATACCTGACGCTTAGCACGGTAAGTGCTGGAATTTCTCGAGATTACTGCCCATCCTTTATATTGGCCAAAATTTCCTCGCTTGGTATAGTGTTAAATTGACTATATCGGTGTGTGGCGCAGCCTGGTAGCGCACTTCGTTCGGGACGAAGGGGTCGGAGGT
>ERZ888423.2173-NODE-2173-length-15248-cov-6.977753_pt1 | contig 15248 bp, 11 predicted proteins | sample MGYA00520523_ERZ888423 | MGnify/ENA primary metagenome ERZ888423 (study PRJEB32303, sample SAMEA104408611) | aquatic metagenome | biome: Brackish water; feature: Pelagic; material: water | place: Baltic Sea | collected 2014-06-08T10:24:00 | depth 30,27 m ...
TGGGTCGTGGCGAACTGGGCGGGGCCGGACTCGAGGACGACCCGGCTCCGTTCCCCTGGTACAAACGCCCCCCCGTGCTGTTCGGGGCGGCCGCGGCCGCGGCACTCCTGGCCATCGGCGGGCTCGCCGTGACCTTGACCAGCTCAATCGGTGACTCGACCACGGTCACCGAGACCACCACACCGGGTGAGACGTCGCCGCCAGAGTTGCCCCCGCTGGTCACCACGGTCACCGTCGGGCCCGACGGTGTGGCAACCACCACCGTCAGCCAGCCACCAGCTCCGCCGCCCGAGTCCACGACCACGACGCCGAGCACGACGACGACCACCACGTCTCCGATCACCACGACGACCACCACCACCACCGCCACCACCACGACGGCGCCGACAACGACGACGACCCGGACCACGACGACGCAGCCCACGACGACGCAGGCGACCACGACACAGGCACCGCCGACGACTACAGCCGCGCCAACCACCATGGTCGATACGCCGGATCCGATCACGACGACAGCGATCGTCCCCGACGACGGCGCGTGACCTGCGGTAATGACGAGTCCGGCCGCGCATCGGCCGACAGACCTTCCCCCGGCGTCCCGTGAGGCAGTCGCGGCAGTGGACGCCGATCCGCGTGCGGCTACCAAGTTGCCCGTGGCCGGGGGTATCGGCCACCGGCAAGTCGACGGTGCGCACGGCAGTCCGTGCGTCTTTCCGGGCGTCTGGTCGCCCGGTGCTTTCCCGACAGCGGTGCGCAACTGTTCATTTCAGCGAGGACCGTCGAACATCGCCTCCCCCGGATTCGCGGTCGACTCGGGGCGGAGTCCCGTTCGTAGATGCTGTCGATGCCGCGTGCAACGCTTGCGCCGTCACACTGAACCAAGCAACTGGCTCGGCCAGCCTCGACTAGTTAGGACAACCTCTGTAGCGCCGTTTCACTCCAAGATGCGACTATGAGCAGGCACCCAGCCAAAGTTACCCGTCGGTAACATAGCCGATGTTACCCGTCGGTAACCTCACGACCGGAGGATGCGCGTGGAAACGCAGATGCTGATAAGGATCATCGTCGGGGTACTGATGATCGCCGTCGTCGGTGTATTCGCCGTCAAGCGGGTGCGCTGGCTGACGAGGCTGATCCGGTCCGGTCAGCCGATGAGCGAGTCCAACAACCGCAAAGACCACATGCGCAAGCGCATCGCCACGCAGGTCGAAGAAGTGTTCGGGCAGACCCGAATGCTGCGCTGGTCAGTCCCCGGTATCGCCCACTTCTTCACGATGTGGGGCTTTTTCATCCTGGCCTCGGTGTACCTGGAAGCCTTCGGCCTGCTCGTCGTCCGTGACTTCCATATCCCGTTCATCGGCACATGGGATGCCCTGGGCTTCCTACAGGACTTCTTCGCCGTCGCGGTGCTGCTCGGCATCATCACCTTTGCGATCATCCGACTGCGCACCGAACCCAAACAGCACGGTCGCAGCTCGCGCTTCTACGGATCACATACGGGTGGCGCCTGGCTGATCCTGTTCATGATCTTCAACGTCATCTGGACCTACGCCCTGGTACGCGGCGCTGCGGTCAACAACGGCACTTTGCCTTACGGCAACGGCGCGTTCTTCTCGCAGCTGATGGGCTCGATCATGGAGCCGTTGGGCCATACCGCCAACGAGTGGATCGAGACGATCGCGCTGCTCGCGCACGTCGCGATCATGCTGGTGTTCCTGCTGATCGTGCTGCACTCCAAGCATCTGCACATCGGCCTGGCCCCGCTCAACATCACATTCAAGCGGCTACCCGACGGCCTGGGCCCGTTGCTACCGGTCGAGTCCAATGGCGAGGTGGTGGACTTCGAAGATCCCGCCGAGGACGCCGTGCTGGGCCGCGGGAAAATCGAGGATTTCACCTGGAAGGGCTACCTGGACTTCACCACGTGCACCGAATGCGGTCGCTGCCAATCGCAGTGCCCTGCCTGGAATACCGGCAAGCCCCTCTCGCCCAAGCTCGTGATCATGAACCTGCGCGACCACATGTTCGCCAAGGCGCCGTATTTCCTGGACGGCAAAGAGCTGCCCAGCGAAGCGTCGGTGGCCAAAGAGCTTGAGTCGACCGAGGGCGGCTTCATCGAGACCAAACATGACGACGACCAGCACGTGCCGGAGTCGGGCTTCGAGCGCGTTCCCGCCGACTCCCCGCTGCAGGCGACCAGACCGATGGTCGGCACCCTCGAACAGGGTGGCGTCATCGATCCCGACGTGCTGTGGTCCTGCACCACCTGCGGCGCATGTGTCGAACAGTGTCCAGTGGACATCGAACACATCGACCACATCGTCGATATGCGTCGCTACCAGGTGATGATGGAGTCGGAGTTCCCCGGCGAACTCGGCGTGCTGTTCAAGAACCTGGAGAACAAGGGCAACCCGTGGGGACAGAACTCCAAGGACCGCACCAACTGGATCGACGAAGTCGACTTCGACGTGCCGGTCTACGGCAAGGACGTCGACTCGTTCGAAGGCTTCGAGTACCTGTTCTGGGTGGGTTGCGCCGGCGCCTACGAAGACCGGGCGAAGAAGACGACCAAAGCGGTTGCCGAGCTGCTTTCCGCGGCGGGCGTGAAGTATCTGGTGCTGGGCGAAGGCGAGACCTGCAACGGTGACTCGGCCCGCCGCTCGGGCAACGAATTCCTGTTCCAGCAGCTCGCCGCGCAGAACGTGGAGACGCTCAAAGATCTGTTCGATGGCGTCAAGCAGGTGGATCGCAAGGTCGTCGTGACCTGCCCGCACTGCTTCAACACCCTGGGCCGCGAATACCCGCAGCTCGGCGGCGACTACACCGTGCTGCACCACACCCAGCTACTGAACCGACTGATCCGTGACAAGAAGCTCGTTCCGGTCAAGTCTGTCGACTCAAATGGCCAGGGCGGGGCGGACATCACCTATCACGACCCGTGCTACCTGGGTCGGCACAACAAGGTCTACGACGCCCCGCGAGAGCTGATCGGAGCATCCGGCGCCAAGCTGACCGAGATGCCCCGGCACGCCGACCGCGGCCTGTGCTGCGGTGCCGGCGGTGCACGGATGTGGATGGAAGAGCACATCGGCAAGCGCGTCAACACCGAACGCGTCGAGGAGGCCCTGGACACCGGCGCCTCCAAGATCGCCACCGGGTGCCCGTTCTGCCGAGTGATGATCACCGACGGTGTCGATGACGTCGCCGCGGCTCGGGACGTGGAAAAGGCGGAGGTTCTCGACGTGGCCCAGCTGCTGCTGGGTTCACTGGACAAGAGCACCTTTGTCCTCCCCGAAAAAGGCACGGCCGCAAAGGAAGCCGAGAAGCGCGCCCCGCGCGCCAAGGCCGAAACGGCTACCGCGACCCCAGCTGAAAACGTCGCGGGCGCACCTACCGAGTCTGCACAGTCGGGGGCTAGTGCGCCATCCGAGTCCAAGCCTGTCACCGGCCTGGGCATCGCGGGCGGCGCCAAACGCCCCGGGGCCAAGAAGGCCGCCTCCGCAGCGGTCGAAGCCCCAGTAGCCCAAGCTCCTGCCGCCGAAACGGCCGATGCCCCGGCAGCCCCGGTCAAAGGGTTGGGCATCGCGGGCGGCGCCAAACGCCCCGGGGCCAAGAAGGCTGCTGCCGCTCCCCCGGCCCAGGTGCCAGCTGAGCCGAAGACGTCGACGGCCGAGGCTGCCCCGACCACCGAGGCTGCCCCGACGACCGAGGCTGCCCCGACCACCGAGGCTGCGCCGGAGCCTCCCGTCAAGGGACTCGGCATCGCCTCGGGCGCACGGCGCCCAGGCGCCAAAAAGGCCCCGGCGGTACCTGCTCCTGCTGCTCCTGCCGAGCCCACTGCCAAGCAGTCCGAGCCTGCCCCCGAGGCTGACGAGACGGCAGCCGCCCCGGCCAAGGAAGAACCGCCAGTCAAGGGCCTCGGTGTCGCCAAAGGTGCGCGGCCGCCGGGCAAGCGGTAGGTACCGCCGGGCAAGCGGTAGGTAACCGTCGGGCCTCAGATTCTTAATTCACTCGACAGCGGTGCGACGATGGTGCCCATGAGCACTTCGCAGTTGCCGTGGAATTCGACCGGCCACCACGACCGGCAGCGCGTCTTCACGCAGTCGAGCAAGCTGCAGGACGTCCTCTACGAGATCCGCGGACCGGTACACGAGCACGCGTCACGGCTGGAGGCCGAGGGGCACCGGATTCTCAAGCTCAACATCGGCAACCCGGCGCCGTTCGGCTTCGAGGCGCCCGACGTGATCATGCGCGACATCATCGCGGCGCTGCCCAATGCGCAGGGCTATTCGGACTCCAAGGGCATCGTCAGCGCACGCCGCGCCGTGTTCACCCGCTACGAGCTGGTCGAGGGGTTCCCGCGCTTCGACATCGACGACGTCTTCCTGGGCAACGGTGTCTCCGAACTGATCACGATGACGCTGCAGGCCCTGCTCGACAACGGTGACCAGGTACTCATTCCGGCTCCGGACTACCCGCTGTGGACGGCGTCGACGTCGCTGGCCGGCGGCACCCCCGTGCACTACTTGTGCGACGAGACCCAGGGCTGGCAGCCCGACCTCGCGGATCTGGAATCCAAGATCACCGACCGCACCAAGGCGATCGTCGTGATCAACCCGAACAACCCCACCGGCGCGGTGTACTCCCGCGAAGTTCTCACCCGGATCGCCGAGTTGGCGCGCAAGCATGAGCTGATGCTGCTCGCCGACGAGATCTACGACAAGATTCTCTACGACGAGGCCGAACACATCGCGATGGCGAGCGTAGCGCCCGACGTGCTGTGCTTGACCTTTAATGGCCTGTCCAAGGCCTACCGGGTGGCGGGATACCGATCCGGCTGGCTGGTCATCACCGGCCCGAAGGAACACGCCACCAGCTTCATCGAAGGCATCAGCTTGCTGGCGAACATGCGGTTGTGCCCGAATGTGCCTGCTCAGTATGCGATTCAGGTTGCGCTGGGCGGGTACCAGAGCATCGACGACCTGGTGCTGCCCGGCGGCCGACTGCTGGAGCAGCGCGATGTGGCGTGGACGCAGCTCAACGAGATCCCCGGGGTGTCCTGCGTGAAGCCCGAAGGCGCGCTGTACGCGTTCCCGCGCCTGGACCCCGAGGTCTACGACATCGCCGACGACGAACAACTCGTCCTCGATCTGCTGCTGCAGGAGAAGATCCTGGTCACCCAGGGAACCGGATTCAATTGGCCGACACCGGATCATCTGCGGATCGTGACGCTGCCGTGGGCGCGTGATCTGGCCAGCGCGATCGAACGGCTGGGCAACTTCCTGGTCAGCTACCGGCAGTGACCTGACGCCTGGCCCCTACGCCGCGCCCTTGTCGCCAGACACTCGGTCGAGCGTCCTTGGCCGAACGTGAAGTTGCCGAGCCTCCTTAGCCGAACGCCCTTGGCCGAACGTGAAGTTGCCGAGCGTCCTTAGCCGAACGCCCTTGGCCGAACGTGAAGTTGCCGTCACACTCGAGCGCGAGCGTGCAGTTACCGGCACACTCGGCGCCGGCGGCGCGATGGGCGCCAGCCTGGCGCTGACAGGCAGGCCCATACGCTGTCCGGGTGGCGCACTCACACTCGCACTCGCTGAGCGGCCCGTCGCCGATGGGACCGTTAGGGGCCAGGATCGTCGTCGGACTGTTGATCGCCTGCGGTGTCGCGGTGCTGATCGGCGCGGCGCTGCTCTGGCCCACCGGACCGAAGGCCGACATCCCGCTGCCGTTCCAGAACGCCGCCGGCGGCGCGGTGACCACCGAGACCGGACATGTGCTGTCAAGCAAAGCCGCGAACTGCGGAAATCCGTCGTCCGGCTCGGTGATCACCGCCGATCCGCCACCGACCCAGGGCGGGGGCGATGGCGCGCAGTGCATTCAGTCCCTGGTAGCGATTGACTCCGGACCCAACCGGGGCGCCAACACGCTGCTGGAGTTGGGCATCGGCCCCGGCCAACCCAGTCTGGCCGTCGGTGACGATATCCGCATCAGTCGGCAGGTAGATGATGCCGGCACCACCACCTACGCGTTCTACGATTATGAGCGGACCTGGCCGCTGGCGGCACTGGCCATAGTGTTCGCACTGGTGATCGTCGTGGTGGCCCGATGGCGCGGCCTGCGTGCCCTAGTCGGCATCGTCGTCGCGTTCGGGGTGCTTGTCGTGTTCCTGCTGCCGGCGCTGCTGGACGGTGCACCCGCCGTTCCGGTCGCGGTGGTGGCGTCGGCGGCCATCCTGTACGCGGTGATATACCTCGCTCACGGCGTAAGTCTGCGTACCAGCGCCGCCTTGCTCGGAACGCTGGTCTCGCTACTGTTGGCCGCGGTGTTGTCCTGGGGAGCAATTGAATTCACCCATCTCACCGGCCTGTCCGAGGACCAGAACAACGAAGTGGCCGCCTATCTGGGCCAGGTGTCGATCACCGGTCTGCTGCTGGCGGGCTTCATCATCGGTTCGCTCGGTGTGCTCAACGACGTGACGGTCACGCAGGCCTCGACGGCGTTCGAACTGGCCGCCCTCGGTGACGGCGCCTCACGCCGCGAGGTGTTCGTCGGCGCGATGCGGGTGGGTCGTGACCACATTGCCAGCACCGTGTACACGCTCGTGCTCGCCTACGCAGGCAGCGCGCTGCCACTGCTGCTGCTGTTCAGCGTCGCGAACCGCTCCCTGGGCGATGTGTTGACCAGCGAGAGCGTGGCCATCGAGATCGCCCGTTCCGCGGTCGGCGGGATCGCGCTGGCGCTGTCGGTGCCGCTGACCACGGGCATCGCGGCGCTGCTGGCGACGCCTAACGGGGCGAGCGAAGCGACGGGGAAAAGTTAACGGGGCGAGCGAAGCGACGGGGAAGGCTAACGGGGCGAGCGAAGCGACGGGGAAAAGTTAGCGCTCCAACAACTCCAGCAGATACGCCCCATAACCCGACTTGAGCAGCGTGTGCGCGCGGGCCGCCAGTGCGTCGTCGTCGATGAAGCCCACCCGCCAGGCGACTTCTTCGGGCACGCTGATCTTGAGACCCTGCCTGCGTTCGATGGTCCGTACATAGTCGCTGGCGTCCAGCAACGAGTCGAAAGTTCCGGTGTCCAGCCAGGCAGTGCCGCGCGCCAACACTTCGACGGACAGTCGACCCTGGCTGAGATACCTCCGATTGACCTCCGTGATCTCGTACTCGCCGCGCGCCGATTTCTCTAGCGACCGCGCGATCTCGACGACCTCGTTGTCGTAGAAGTACAGACCCGGCACCGCATAGTGCGATTTCGGCGTGGCCGGCTTCTCCTCCAGCGACAAAGCAACGCCGTCGGCGGCGAACTCGACGACGCCGTAGGCCGAAGGGTTGGCCACCCAGTACGCGAAGATCGCTCCGCCGCTGACGTTTTGGAATCGGCGCAGGCTCGTCCCCAGGCCGGGTCCGTAGAAGATGTTGTCGCCCAGCGCCAGTGCGACGGAGTCGTTGCCGATGTGGTCAGCCCCGATAATGAACGCCTGTGCGAGGCCGTCGGGCTTATCCTGCACCGCGTAGCTCAGATTGATGCCGAATGCTGATCCGTCGCCGAGTAACCGATGAAAGGCTGGGGCATCCTGGGCCGTCGTGATCATCAGGATGTCGCGGATGCCCGCCATCATCAGCGTGGACAGCGGGTAATAGATCAGCGGCTTGTCGTAGACGGGCACCAGCTGCTTGCTGACACCCATCGTGATCGGGTACAGCCGGGTGCCCGATCCGCCGGCCAGAATGATCCCGCGCATCAGCCGGTCAGATCTGCTTCGGTCAGCTCAGTCGCGGCCAGCGCGGCGGCCAGGTCGTCGTGTCGGAAGACCGAGGTGACGTGATCGTGGACCACGCGAAACGCCGAGGCCGCCGAACCGACCTCCCCGGTCACCGCGATGATCTGCTGTTCGACGACCACGACCCCGTCGTGGACAAAGATCCGACCCGGTTCAGCCTTGGCGTCGAGGTCCCGCGCCCACGCACGCAGGGCGGCATGCCCTTGCGCAGCCCCGTTGGCATCACCGACATCGATGTCGTCGCTGGACAAGGTGAGCAGGGTTCCTAGGTCGCCGGCATTGAGCGCGTCGTGCCAGGCGAGGACGGTTGCCATCTCCGAAGTGGTCATGCTGGCGAAGCATAGGCCGTCGGTACTTCTCCGAGAAGAAGTACCACTCAGAACGGCGTGCGGGCCAGCCAACCGTCCCAGACGGCGGTGTCGCCGAACACCTCGAGGCCGGCATCGGCCGCAGTCCTGCGACGCACGGCCGCCAGCAGCAGTTCTCTGGCGGGGCCGCGCAGTGCGACGCTGCCCTTGTCGTGGGCGTGCGACCACGACACACCTGCCTCGTCATGAACGATGCTCCATTCACCGGTAGGGCCCAACCGCTCGTCGGTGGCGTGCAGATGGATGGACTGCCCGCGGTCCAGCGCCGCCGGATGCCGGGTGTCCACGCACGCGCGGTCGATCCACTCGCTGAGCGCATCGGCGGCCAGTTCCGACGACAGGTCGAACTCAGCGCCGAGTGCCAGAGCCGCGTCGGCACGGTGGACGGTGGCCTCGTGCAGCCGTCGGCGGATCCACCATCCCGCTGGTCGGGCACCGAGAAACGTCCACACCCGCGCGTCAGAACCCACCTGGTCCACCGCATCGATGACCGCCTGCGCCCCGTCGTTGAGCCAATCGATCGCCAAGTCGGGGTCCTCCGGTGGCCTGCCACCACGGACGTCGCGCGGGTCCAGCGGCTGGCTGCGATGTTCGCTGATGATCTGAGCGGCCCATAGGTTTCCACGACCGACATGGCGGAATAATTGCCGAAACGTCCAGTCCCCACACGTTGGAACCGGCGTTGCCGAGTCTGCCGATCTGATCAGTTCACCGAATGCTCGAGTTTGCTGGAGCAGTGCCGTTCGGAAGTTCACGTCCTGAACCTAACGCGGCACGCGCGCCTTTCCAAGCGTGATCGGCAAGGTTGACCAACCGCGCAGCACTCGGGTGTCACGCCGACTCCCGGCTCCCGCCAGCCGGGCAGCCGGGTAGCGCTCGAAGAACGTACGGAGCCCCACCTCGCCTTCGGCACGGGCCAGCGCCGCGCCCAGACAGAAGTGCCGACCGCCGGAGAAAGACAGGTGCCTGCCGGCGTTGGCGCGTTCGATGTCGAAACGGTGGGGATCATCGAACACCTTGGGGTCCCGGTTGGCGCCGGCCAGATAGATGATGACGAGTTCGCCGCGTTTAACCGCGGTGCCGGCGACCTCGATGTCCTTGGAGGCGATGCGCGCGCTCAGCTGCACCGGAGAGTCGAGCCGCAGGATCTCCTCCACGGCGTTGGGCCACAGCTCCGGTCGGGTCGCCAAGGTCTCCAGGTGCTCCGGGGTGTCGAGAAGCATCCGGATGCCATTGCCCAGCAGGTTCACCGTGGTCTCGAAGCCGGCGGCCAGGACCAGGCCCGCGGTCGCCTGCAGCTCGCGATCCGACAGCCGGGCCCCCTCGGCCGCGGACTGGCTGGCCTGGATCAGCTGGCTCATCAGGTCGTCACCGGGGTTACGGCGTAGGCGCTCGAGATGGTCGCCCAGCCAGCCGTTGAAGCCGACAATGCCTTCGTGCACCTGCATGTACTGCTGCCAAGATAGCCCGATGTCGAGGCTGGGCGCGCCGAGCTCGCCGAAGTGCAGGACATGCTGGCGGTCGCATTCGGGTACGCCGAGAATGTCGCTGATCACCGCGACCGGCAATTGGGAACAGTATCGAGCGACCACGTCCACCTCGGCGGATTCCCCGTCCAGGTCGTCGAGGTCGTCGAGCAGTAGGTCTGCGGTCTGCTGAACGCGTTCGCGCAGCCCAGCGACGGCCCTGGTGGTGAACACCGAGGACACCAGCTTGCGGCAGCGGGTGTGGTCGGGCGGTTCGATCGACAGCAGTGATGGCGGCTCGATGGGATGCAGTAGTCCGGGGTGGGTCTTGCGATTGATCCAACGAAGCGGTGCCGGCAGGCCCGCGCCGAGCGCCGTGACGCGGAAGTCCTCAGAGCGCAGTATCTCGTTGGCTACCTGATGGTCGACGGTCATCAAGACCGCGCGGCACCGAATTAGGGGGCCGTGGCCACGTAATTCGTCGGCGAACGCGGCGGGATCGGCGCGCACGGCGGGATCGGCGATCAGACGGGCCTGCAGGTCCCCGCCCCTGCGGGCGCCAATGGTGGACGTCGCGCGGATCACACCGTGGAGGGCCAGCCAACGGATTCGGTGAGTCAGCGCGTCAAACGTCATAGCGGCGACGCTACGCCGAGGGATTGTCGATCTGCCCGGCCCCGTGCGCAGACCCACCAACCGTCGCGGTCGCAGGCCTCCATCGCCGCCATCGAATAGTTGAGGGTAGGGAAGACCCGCCGTGAGTCTTCCATCGCTACCGCGGACCGCTCCGCTTCCGCATGGCCCGTAGTGAAGCGTGATAGTCCGTAGTGAGGCGTAGCCGTCCATCGCGAAGGTTGCGCTGCAGCAGCTTTCGCAGTCCGAGCTCGTAGGATGAGGTACCTCCACCGGGGAGCATGGCGACCTTGCCGCGATCGACATCGACATCGACATCGAAGCCAACAATGTCAGGGCCCAATTCGGCTAGCCCTACTGCGTGGGTCGGACCGAGGTATCCGGCCCGGTGCCGAAGACGGTACATCGCACGCTGCCTCTACGGACAGCCGCGATGAGCTATTCGCTGCGCGACACTGCGGCTCAAACCAGCAGCAGGTGACGAACGCCGGCCGCCGCACCCGGATCAGCAGATCATCAGGAAACAGCTATCGCCTCCCGATCCTCCCCCACCACCGCTTGTGGAACTGGTGCTGCTCGAGGAACTCGAGCTAGCCCCATCGCCGGAACCGGCGCTCGAACCGGAACCGCTGGAACCCGAGCCGGAGCTCGCACCGCTTGAGCCGCTTGAGCTGGAACCGCTCGAGCTGGAACCGCTCGAACCACTGGAATCCGAGGGGCCGGAACCCGGGCCTGCGCCACTCGAACCACTCGCGCCGGAACCCGAGCCCGCGCCACTCGAACCACTCGTGCCGGAACCTGGGCCTGCGCCATTCGAACTCGCACCGCTCGAAACCGATCCCGATCCCGCACCCGCACCCGCATCGCTCGAGGTCGAACTCGCACCGCTCGAACCCGAACCGGTGGAGCCCGGGCTCGAGCCCGAATCGCTGGAGCCATCACCGGAGCCGGAGCCGCCGCCGGACTGCTGGGGCTGTTGCGGGGCCTGTGGGAACTGAGGTGATTGGGGGGATTGCGGTACTTGCGGCGCGATTGGAGACCACATCACGTCGTCCTCCGACGGCCTCCACAGCGGCCACTGCGACGGCGGCAGGATGACCACCGGAGGTGGCAACGCCACCGGGGGCGCGACGACGGGCGGCGCCACCACCGGAGGCGGTGCCGCGGGCGCAGGAGCGGGCGGGGCTAGCGCCGGCGCCCGCTCCACGTACACCGTCCGCGGCGCCTGCACGGGAACCTGTTGAACCACGGGCATCGGCGGTTTGATGGTCTCCACGGGCGGCGGATCTATTGGCCGCTGAGCATCCTGGACCGGCGGCGCCACCTGGCTACTGGGCACGATCACGCTCTCAGCCGGGCTGGGGCGTTGATCGGCGGTCGGCCGGATGCTGACGGCCAGCGAAATGGCAAGCGCTACAACGCCAACAACGAAAACAGCTGTCAATGCGCTGCCGACGAGCAGGAACGGTTTGTGCTCCTCCTCGACCGGCCGAGCCTCGGTTTGCGCATACTCGTCGACCACATCGTCGGCAAGTTCGGCGACCTCGGCACTCGCCGGCGCCAGTTGCGTCTCGGCACCGGCTGGGGCCGCGTGCATCGACCCGGCAGTGGTGCCATCCGGATCCTGGGAGTAGGCCAGGCCGACTGTGGACGCCTCATAGGTGGGAACCGCGACCGATGCCAGCGCCGCTCCTCGGGCCAGCGCCAACTCGGCGTCCTCGGGCGCATTGACCGGTAGGGGCACGAGATGCTCAAGGTGTGCCTTCACCGAGCTGATGTCGACGCCGGCGCCGACCACGAAGATGCCCTGCGGCGGAGCCTTCTGAGCGGCGACTGCCGCGGCCATCTCGGTCAGTACGGCCATCGCGTCCGCACCGTGCAGCGTGCGGCTGAGCACTTTGACCACCGAGCCGTCATCGGTTTGCACGACCGACAGAGTCGCGGTGTCACGATTGATGAACAGCAGCGCGGTGGTGTCGTATCCGACAGCCCGGCCGACCGCCTGTGCCAACGAGGCGGCAGCGTGGCCCTCCGAGACGAGGACGATGTCGTCGATGCCGTCAACGGCCAATGCATCGCGCAGCGCGGAGGCTTCTGCGTGGTCACTCCATGTGACACCGATCGACTTGAGGCGATGACCCCCGGCCTGCGCGCTTTCCCTAGTGCCGAGCACGGCCGAGACAACCTGAGGAGCGGCGTTTGCTGAGTCCTGCGCCGAGGCGACGTCGATCGTATCGTTGTCGACGGTGACGCCATCGGCATTTTTACCCTCAACCAGCACCATGCGGACAGTAGTAGGTGTCATCGATACACCTAGTACGATATCCACGAACACCTCCATTTATGTTTGCTACGGCTATCGGTCGCGGTTGCTAATTCAGCCACGACAAGCCGACGACTGGTTACTTCATCGTGTTACTTCATCGGCGACACCGGCCGGGCCGTTACACCGGATCGCGTTAGCTGGGCGACCAGACCTGAGGACCCCGATGAGGCCGCCGACAACCTGCCCAGCAGGGTTTAGATGCCCGCCGAACTTGCGGTCAGCCTTCGTTGAGCCACTCTGGGCGCGCACCAAGGCCGGGCGTTCCCGGACGTCGCGACGGCAGGTGCCCGTGCACACCCTCGGCGTACGCGGTTTCTGCGTGCTGAGTGAAGTCGACGCCGGTGGTCTCGTCATCGGTACTGACTCGAAAACCCAGAACCTTATCGATCAGCTTGGCCAACGCGTAGGACACGACGAACGCGTACAGCGCAACGACTACCGCCGCGAGCACCTGCTTGCCGAGTTGGACGAAGCCGCCACCGTAGAAGAGGCCCTCGGGGCCCGCTGTCATCACCTCATTGGCGAACAACCCGATCAGCAAGACGCCGACGACCCCGCCGACGAAGTGGACCCCGACGACGTCAAGCGAGTCGTCGTAGTTCCATCGAAATTTCAGGCCCACCGCGAACGAGCAGACGATGCCTGCCGCCAAGCCGACGACGACAGCACCGAGAGTGTTCACCGTGCCGCAGGACGGGGTGATCGCGACCAGGCCGGCGACCACGCCAGAGGCCGCGCCGAAGGTGGTCGGTCGGCCGTCTCGGACCTGCTCTACCGCCAGCCAGCCGAGCATGCCGAGGCAGCCCGCGACGAGGGTGTTCAAGAAGATCGCCGCAGCCGTGCCATTGGCGGCCAGCGCAGAACCCGCATTGAATCCGAACCAGCCGAACCAGAGCAGTCCGACTCCCAGGAGCACGAAGGGCAGATTGTGCGGGCGCATGGCATCGGATTTGAACCCGATCCTGGGACCGAGTACCAGGGCCAGCGCCAACGCGGAGGCGCCGGAGACAATCTCGACAACCAGGCCGCCGGCGTAATCCAGCACGCCAAGTTCGCCGAGCCACCCGCCCGGGCCCCACACCCAGTGCGCCACCGCGGCGTAGACCACTACCGACCAGATCGGGACGAAGACCATCCAGGCCGCGAACTTCGCGCGGTCCGCGATCGCACCACTGATCAGGGCGGCGGTGAGGATCACGAAGCTCAGCTGGAATGTTGCATACAGCAGTTCAGGAATCGAATCGCGCACGGTGGTCGGATCGATGCCGAGCATGCCGATGTGCGACAGATTGCCGATCAGACCCCCGCCGGCGTCATCGGAGAACGCCAGAGTGTAGCCCACGGCCAGCCACGCCAGCGTGCACAGCGGGATGGCGATGAAGCTCATCATGATCATGTTGAGCACACCGGTGGTGCGGACCATGCCTCCGTAAAAAATGGCCAGGCCAGGAGTCATGAGCAGGACGAGCGCGGTGCAGGTCAGCAACCAGGCGGTAGCGGCAGGATCGATCTGTTGCATTTGGGCCCCTAAACGGTCCGACAGAGCATAGGCGGACGCCTCAGCAGGATTTGATGAAGTTCTGGTATGAGCGCGAGGGAGTCGGGCCGCGCTGTCCCTGGTACTTCGAGCCGGCCTTGCTGCTTCCGTAGGGATGCTCGGCGGGGCTGGTCAGCCGCAGCAGGCAGAGCTGGCCGATCTTCATGCCCGGCCACAACGTTATCGGCAGGTTCGCGACGTTCGACAGTTCGAGCGTGATGTGCCCGGAGAATCCCGGATCGATGAATCCGGCCGTCGAATGGGTGAGCAAACCCAGCCTGCCCAGGGAGGACTTGCCTTCCAACCGGCCGGCCAGATCGTCGGGCAGCGTGCAGCGTTCCAGCGTCGCGCCGAGGACGAACTCGCCCGGATGCAGCACGAACGGCTCGTCAACCTTCGGCTCGACGAGGGTGGTCAGCTCGTCCTGGCGCTCCGCGGGGTCGATGTGGGTGTAGCGGGTGTTGTTGAACACCCGGAAGAGGTTGTCGAGCCGTACGTCGACGCTGGACGGCTGGATCAGGCTGTCATCGAACGGATCGACACCGAGCCTGCCGGCCTGGATCTCGGCGCGGATATCACGATCGGAGAGCAGCACCGCACGAGCGTAGCCGTCGATGGGCGCATCCCGGACAGGTGTCGATCTTCGATGCCCGGCGCACCTGTCAGACTGCGGCATACCCGCAGGGTGTTAGCCTTCGTGGCACGTAAGTGCCGATGTAGTTCAATGGCAGAACATCAGCTTCCCAAGCTGAATACGCGGGTTCGATTCCCGTCATCGGCTCCACCCTGACCAGCAGGTTTACCGTTCGATTCCGTTCGATTCGACCCGTCAGGGTCTCCAAGGGTCACAACTCAGACGGCACTCGATTTCGGGCGGTCCAGCGACACCCCGGCCGCCTTCAACGCATCGTCCTGGGAATGTGCGTAGACCCGCAGCGTTAGCGTCGGATCTGAGGGTCCAATCCACGCCGCGATCACCGCCACGGGCACCCCGGGCACATGCAAAGCGAGTTCGCATGTGCACAAGATGTGTAAATATTTTATAGTTTTCTTTACAAGTCAGGCCAGGTTCTGCAATTCTGTTCTCCATGGTCAGTTGGCAGCCCGACGTCCCATACAACGAACTTCCCCCTCCACCGAG